>Ga0194131_10001052_pt1 | contig 47882 bp, 61 predicted proteins | sample TA2KigO120mmetaG_FD_148631 | JGI IMG/M metagenome (GOLD analysis project Ga0194131, IMG submission 148631) | Freshwater microbial communities from Lake Tanganyika, Tanzania - TA2015053 Kigoma Offshore 120m | ecosystem: Environmental > Aquatic > Freshwater > Lake | place: Tanzania: Lake...
CCTTGGGAGGCGCGTTGAAGATGTGATAGGGATGTTGGGCCGCGCGGCAGATCCAGCGGCCGCCCAAGCGTTGGAGGAGTTCTTTCTCAGAGACCTTAAGATAGACGGCCTTATCTATGGCGCCTGAGCGGGCTTTGGCGAGAGCTTCGTCCAGGGCGGTAGCCTGGGGCAACGTTCGCGGAAAGCCATCGAGCAGATAGCCCTTTTTGCAATCGGGCCGCTGGATGCGTCCTAAGATCATCTTGATGGTCACTTCGTCCGGCACTAGCTCGCCCTTCTCCATGTACTTTTTAGCTAAAAGGCCGAGCTCAGTGCCTTTGGCCTGCTCTTCGCGGAAGAGATCGCCCGATGAGATATGGGCGATGCCGAGCTGCTTGGCCACAACAGTCGCCTGTGTGCCTTTGCCTGACCCCGGCGCTCCTAAAAGGATAATCTGCACAGTGGTGAACTCCGATAGCGGCCGCAACGCCCGCTACTTGATGAACCCTTCGTACCGCCGCATGAGGAGCTGGGATTCGAGCTGACGCATGGTATCCAGGGCAACGCCGACGACAATAAGGAGCGCTGAGGCGCTCAGCTGAAGATTCTCGAAGTTGGTGGTCCTGCCAAGGAAGTGGGGAAGAACGGCAATGAGGGCGAGGAAGAGGGCGCCCACAACAGTGATGCGCAGGATGACCTTGTTCAAGTAGTCCTCGGTCGGTTTCCCGGGGCGTATACCAGGGATAAAGCCGCCCTGTTTCTGCAAGTTCTCAGCCAAGTTCTGCTGTTGGTAGACGACGATGGTGTAGAAGAAGGTGAAAAGAAGAACAAGGAAGAAGGTCAACACCCAGTAGAGTGTCTTGCTGGGGCTGAAGAAGCTCTCCACATCACGAGCGAAATCGGAGACCCAGCGCGTGTCCGAACCGACGAAGTAGCTGGCCACAACAGAGGGGAAGAGCATGATGGAGACGGCGAAAATCAAAGGTATCATGCCCGCCGCGTTCACGCGCAACGGGATGTAGGATGCGCCCGCCTGGCGATACATCCTGCCGCCGCGGAAGAGGCTGCGCCCATACTGGACGGGAACGCGCCGGATGGCTTCCGTCACAAATACGATGGCGTAGACGATGATGAGGAAGAAGACGATGAGAGCGACGACATTGGAGGTAACGCCTCGAGAGCCGATCGTTTGGTTATAGATATCCGGCAGGCTAGCCACGATGCCGCCAAAGATAATGATGGAGATGCCGTTGCCGATACCCTTTTCCGTGATGAGCTCACCAAGCCAGACGAGGAACATCGTGCCCGCGGTAAGGGAGAAGATCGCGGCGATAGTGGGCAGGGCCTCTCCGCTGCCGAAGCCGATATTGGCGATAGCGCCGCTGCGCTCAAGGATGAGCAGCTGGCCGTAGCCCTGAGCCAACGCAAGAGGAACCGTGAGCCAGTGGGTGTATTGATTGATCTTCTGTCGCCCGTACTCGCCCTCTTTGGCAAGGGCTTGCATCCTTGGAATCACCGGCACCAAAAGCTGCATGATGATGGAGGCCGTGATGTACGGGTAGACGCCAAGGGCGGCGATGCTCAAGTTGCGCAGGGCGCCGCCGCTGAAGGCGTCCAGGAAGCCGAAAAGCTGGTTGTCCTGGAAGAGCCTGTCAAGATTACCGACGTCCACGCCCGGCAGAGGCACATTAGCCACAAACCGGAACATAACGAGCATCAGCCCTGTGAAGAGGAGCTTCCAGCGCAGGTCCGGCTGCCGGAAGGCATCGCCTATGGCCGCCAGGAGGCGGAGGCTAGACGGCTGCTGCTGTTGCACTAATCTCCTCTGCCTTGCCTTGAGCAGCCTCGATCTTTTGCTTCGCGGAGGCGGAGAACTTCTGAGCCTTGACGGTGAGAGCCTTGGTCAGGGTGCCCTTTGCAAGGACCTTGACCGGCTGCGCATCGCTCCGGATATAGCCTGCGGCCTTGAGCTCCTTGGCGGTGACCGTGGCACCCGCCGGGAACTTCTCAAGAACGTCCAGGTTCACCGGCTGATAGTCCACGCGGAAGGGGTTGTTGAAGCCGCGCAGCATGGGCAGGCGCTTCATGATAGGCACCTGGCCGCCTTCAAAACCCGGACGGATGTGGACGCCGCGGCGGGACTTCTGGCCTTTGGTGCCTTTGCCGCCCGTGGTGCCCTTGCCGCTGCCTGGACCGCGACCGATGCGCTTGGCCTTGTACCGAAGGTGCGCGGGACGACCTACTTGATGCTGTCTCATTGCTCTTCAACCTTGAGGAGATGACGGACCTTCTGCACCATGCCGCGGACGGCAGGTGTGCTGGTGTGTTCAACAGTGGCGTTCAGCTTACGCAGGCCGAGGGCGCGAACGGTGGCGCGCTGGTCCGGCTGGTGGCCGATAGGACTCTTCACTAAGGTCAGCTTGAGCTTAGCCATTGCCTTCCTCAGGAGCCTTAGGTTCAGCCGGAGCCTCAGGCGCGGGAGCGGGAGCCCCGGCGGCAGGAGCGGCGCTTTCCGCCCTGGGGCGCATATCGCGCTTAGGAGCGGCCGGACGAGGCGGGCGCGGGGAGCGCGGCTCCGGGGGAGGAGCGGCGGCTAGGGCCGCTGCCAGCGCCTTGCGGTTGGCGATCGTCTGCTCCGGGAACTGGAGGCTTTCCAGCGCCAGATACGTGGCCTTCACAACGTTGATAGGATTCGGCGTGCCCAGGGACTTCGTGAGGATGTCCCGGATGCCTGCGGCTCCGACGACAGCGCGGACGCTGCCGCCCGCGATGACGCCAGTGCCGGGAGCGGCGGGCTTCAGCATGACCTTGGCCGCACCGAACTTATAGACAATCTCATGAGGGATGGTGCTTCCCTTCATTGGAACCCGGATCATATGCTTACGAGCGATCTGGGCGCCCTTCTTGACGGCGTCAGGGACTTCAGCCGACTTGCCGAGGCCGATGCCGACCTGGCCTGAGCCATCGCCGACGACAACCATCGCATTGAAGTGGAAATGCTTGCCGCCCTTGACCACCTTCGCAACGCGCTTGATGCTGACGACCTTCTCGATGCCGCCTTCGCCGCGATCGCCACGATCGCCTCTGTCTCTTCGCTCTCTCTCTCGGGTAGTCAAAAGACCAACCCTCCTTTACGAGCCGCTTCAGCCAGGGCTTGAACCCGGCCTTGATATTGAAAGCCGCCTCGATCAAAGACGACCTTATCTATGCCTGCCGCTTTCGCACGCTGGGCAACGGCCAGACCGACCAACTCCGCCTGGGCCTTCTTGGTCTTGGCCGCCTCTTTGCCCTTAAGATCAGGATCAACGGTCGAAGCCTGCACAAGGGTACGGCCCTGAGAATCATCCACGATCTGGGCATAGATGTGGTTGAGGCTGCGGAAGACGGAGAGTCGGGGGCGTCCGGCAACGCCGACCACCTTGGCCCGAACCCGGCGATGCCGGGCCTGCCGTGACGCTCGCGATTGTGTGAGTTTCTCTGCCATAGGCTACCTCTACGCGCCCTTCTTGCCGCCCTTGCCGGGCTTGAGATGGACCTCTTCGCGGGCATAGCGGATGCCTTTGCCCTTGTAGAGATCGGGAGGACGGATACGGCGAATCTTGGCGGCCCACAGGCCGACGGCCTGCTTGTCCGGACCGGTGATGTGGATGCGGTTCTGTCCTTCCACCTTCAGGTCAACACCGGCGGGGGCGGTCACCTCAATCGGGCGGCTAAAGCCGACCTGAAGAGAGATGCCCTTGCCAGCCTGGGCGGCACGATAACCGACGCCGACGATCTCCAGAGTCTTCTGATAGCCCTGGGTGACGCCGATGACCATGTTGTTGATGGTGGCGCGCGTGAGGCCATGGAGGGCGCGGACGTTCTTCTCGTCGCTGCTGCGAGTCACGGTGATAACGCCGTCCTTAACCGCAACCTTCAGCGCTGAATCGAAGCTGTTGGTCAGCGTGCCCTTGGGGCCCTTGATGGTGACTGACTGGCCGTCCACTTTGACGTCTATGCCCTTGGGGGCGGCCACCGGAAGTTTTCCTATTCGAGACATAGCATATGCTCCAGATATCGGCTCAGGACTACCAGACGATGCAGAGGACTTCGCCGCCGATCTTTTCCTTCCACGCCTGTTTGCCGGTCATGACGCCCTTGGACGTGGAGACGATGGCCGTGCCAATGCCTCCGTAAACGCGGGGCACTTCGCCGCGGCCTGCGTAGATCCGCAAGGAGGGCTTGCTCACACGCTCAAGGCCCGCGATGGCCGGTTGGGTCTTGTCCTTGTAGATAAGAAAGAGCTTGATCGCCTTATGGGCGCCGTTGCGGACAACGCCGATATCGCGCACAAAGCCCTCATCCTTCAAGATCTGGGCGATGGAGGCCTTGATCTTGGAATGCGGCACGGTGACCGATGAGCGCCTGCTCAGGCCCGCGTTGCGAATCCTTGTCAGCATATCTGCGATCGGATCAGTCGTTGACACTGTTGCCTCACCTTCCCGGGGCGGTTTGCCTACCAGCTGGCCTTGCGAACCCCGGGGATCTCGCCCCGCAGGGCTAACGTGCGGAAGCAGATACGGCAGATACCGAAATGGCGGATATAGGCCCGAGGCCTGCCGCACAGGGCGCAGCGATTGTGAGCCTGCACCTTATGCTTCGGCTTGACGGCCTGCCGCTTCCACTTCTCGATTTTGCATATCTTTGCCATGCGCTACGCCTCCAGCATTGCGGCTATGCCGCCGCGTCCTTTGGCCGTCCCTCTTTCGAGAAGGCCCAGCCCATCAGCACAAGCAGCCGCCTAGCGACCTGGTCGTCCCTTGCCGAGGTCACGATGGTGATCTGCATGCCACGAATCTTGTCTATGGAATTGAAGTCAATCTCCGGGAAGACGGACTGCTCGCGCAGGCCGATGGTGTAGTTACCTCGGCCATCGAAACCGCGATTCGGCATGCCGCGGAAGTCCCGGATACGGGGGATGGTCACGTTGATCAGACGGTCCAGAAACTCGTACATGCGGCTACCGCGCAGGGTGACCATAACGCCGATGCCGGATCCCTGGCGCACCTTGAAGTTCGCGATGGACTTCTTCGCGCGGGTGATGACCGGGTGCTGACCTGCGATGGCGCCCAGATCACGAGCGGCATTCTCGAGCGCCTTGGGGTTCTCCAGGGCCTCGCCCATGCCGATGTTGATGATGACCTTGCGCACGGAAGGCACTTCCATGATGTTCTTGAAGGAGAATTCCTTCATGAGGGCAGGCACAATCTCCTTGGCATAGCGCTCCCGGAGGCGCGGCACATAGTTCGGCGGGAGCTGGAAGACGGGTCCCTCAGGAGCCTTGGCAGCATGCTTCTTAGGCTGCTCTTTCTCTTTGCCTGAGGCCTTTTCGCCCTCCGGCTTTTTCGCAGGAGCCTCGGCAACGGGCGTCTCCGCCTTCGGCGGCTGCGCGGCAACCTCCGGCGCCTTCGCCGGCTTTTTCTCCCGGGATTTCTTCTCAGCCGCCGGCTCTTGGCCTTCAGCCTTGGGCTTCTTGTCCGCCCCGGCCTGGCTCTCTACGCCAGTTCTTCTTGGGTCGTTCTGCATATCCGTACCTTTTTGACGCGGGCGGTTCCGCCCTCCTGCGTCTTGACCAGCCTATAGCCGACTCTCGAGGGCTTGTTCGTGCTCGGCGCGATCACCATGACGTTGGAGGCGGAGATCGGCGCCGGGCGCTCGACGATGCCCGATTGCTTGAGATTCGGGTTCTGCTTCAGATGCCGCTTCACGATGTTGACCGATTCGACGGTCAAAGCGTTTCTGTCAGGGAAGACGTGCAGCACTTTGCCACGCTTCCCCTTGTCCTTGCCGCGAATCACCAAAACCTGGTCGTTCTTATGGACCTTCATAGGAGCCTACAGTACCTCGGGTGCGAGGGAGATGATCTTCATGAAATTCCGCTCGCGGAGCTCACGAGCAACGGGGCCGAAGATGCGCGTGCCGACCGGCGTGAGATCTTCCTTGATGAGCACAGCGGCGTTGTCATCGAACCGGATAAAGGAGCCATCCTCCCGCCTGATGGGACGGGTAGTGCGAACAACGACGGCCTTGACCACCTCGCCGTCCTTCACCTGGCCCTGGGACTGGGCCTCCTTGACGGCGCAGACGATGGTATCGCCGATATTGGCATAGCGGCGCTTGCTGGTCCCGGGGATGTTGATGCACATCACCACGCGGGCGCCGGAATTATCCGCCACGGTTAGTCGAGTGTAATTCTGGATCACTTCTCAGACTCCTCGGCCTTCTTCTTCCGGGCGGCGGGCTTTTTAGCAGGGGCCTTCTCTTCAGCGGCTTCCGCCTTTGCCGCCTTTTTCGCCTTGGGCTTCGCTTCGGTCTCGGCCTTTGGGGCCTTCGCCTCGGGCTTTTTCTCCGCCGGAGGCGCGGCAGGAGCGGCGGCGGGAGCCTGAGCCGCGGGAGCTTGCGCCGTAGCCTCAGGCGAAGACTCCTTCAGCTTCGTCGCCAGCAACTCGGAGTCAATCTCCTCCGGGGCCACGTCAACAATTGGAGCCTTGGTGATGATTTCAACGATGCGCCAGCGCTTGTCCTTGGAGAGGGGACGTGTCTCCACGATACGGACGGTGTCGCCGCGACGGGCCTCATTCTTTTCATCGTGCGCCTTAAACTTGCTCAGGCGACGGACGGCACGGCCGTAGATGGGGTGCTTGCGGAACCACTGCACCGCCACCACGCGCGTCTTGTCCATCTTATCGCTGACGACGACAGCGACGCGCTCTTTGCGTTCAGGCTTAGCTTGGAGTTGCTGCTGCATTGCTGGTCCTATCGCTTCGCGGCGCGCTTAGCGGGCTGTCGCTCGCGGAGCACCGTCTTGATTCGTGCGGCCTTCTTGCGCGCCTTCCGGATGGCGTTGGTGTCCGCCAGCTGCTGTGTAGCCTTCTGGAACCGGAGGTTGAACATCTCCTTGCCGATGCCGGCAAGCTCTTGCTGCAGATTTTCGGTTGTCAGAGCACGGATGTCTTTTATACGCATGACGTTCGCCTACCCTGCCGCCGGAGTCGTGTCATGGCGGGCCACGAACTTGGTCTTGATGGGAAGCTTGGCCGCCGCGAGCCTCATGGCTTCCTTGGCGGTGGCCTCATCAACGCCTACGAGCTCGAAGAGGATGCGGCCGCGCTTCACGACCGCAATGTAATGGTCAACAGCGCCTTTGCCGCCGCCCATGCGGGTCTCCAGCGGACGAGCCGTGACCGGGCGGTCAGGGAAGATACGGATGACGATATTGCCGCCGCGCTTGATGTGGTGCGCGATAGTCTTGCGCGCCGCCTCGATCTGGCGGGAGGTGATCCAGTAGGACTCCAAGGACTTCAGCCCGTAATCGCCCTCATGAAGGGTGAAGCCTGCGTGGGCCGCGCCGCGCATCTTGCCGCGGTGGGATTTGCGGAACTTAGTTCTTGTCGGCTGCAGCATTGGTCTGCGTCCCCTCTTCGCGATGCTCCAGGGCACCCAGGCCGCCGGCGGCGAGGTCCGCTTCCGTCTCCTTGCGGGTGTTGGCAACAAGGCCACGGTTGATCCAGACCTTGACGCCGATCTTGCCCATCGTTGTCATCGCTTCCGCGATGCCGAAGTCAATATCGGCGCGAAGGGTGTGGAGCGGCACCTGGCCCTCGTGATCTTTATCTTTGCGGGCGATCTCGGCGCCGCCCAGGCGTCCGGCGATGTTGACCTTGATGCCCTTGGCGCCCGCTTGGAGCGTGCGGCCGACGGCCTGCTTGATGGCGCGGCGGTAGGAGAGGCGGCGTTCAAGCTGGTCGGCGATGTTGCGGGCCACCAGATAGGCGTCCAGCTCGGGCTGGCGCACTTCGACGATATTGATACGGACCTTCTTGCCGCTGCGGGTCTCAAGGTCCTTGCGGATCTCTTCCACGCGCTGGCCGCCGCGGCCGATAACGATGCCGGGGCGAGCGGTGTGGATGGTGACGACGACCTCGTGGGCGCCGCGCTCGATCTCAACGCGGGTGATGCCGGCATCAGGGTACTTGCCCTGGATGTCCCGGCGGAAGATAACGTCCTCTAGAAGAAGCGCTCGAAAGGCAGAGGGCTTCTGGGCATACCACTTCGCCTGCCACTCGCGGACGACGCCCAGGCGAAAGCCGACCGGATGTACTTTGTGACCCAAACTATGCCTCCCGCTCGTCTACGACGACGACGACATGACTATGGCGCTTCAGTTTGCGGCCGGCGCGTCCCCGGGACATGGGATCGAACCGCTTCAGGCGCAAGCCCTCGGTAGCGGTGATGCTCACGACACGGAGCGCATCCGGGTTCATCTTCATATTGTTTTCGGCGTTGGCCGCGGCGGACTTGACCACCTTGGCGATATCTCTGGCAGCCGGGCTGGGAAGGAACTGCAGGATACGCAGCGCCTCAGCAACGGGCTTGCCCCGCACTGCCTGGACGACCGGCTGCAGCTTCTTCTGCGCGACCGAGATATTTTTGCCGAATGCTTTGACTTCCACGTTCGTTCCTTAGGCGAGAGCTATTTTTTTGCGCCTTCGCCGCCCGCCGCCGCTGCCGCCTCGTCCTCCAGCTTCACCCTGGTGGAGTGGCCGCGGAAGACGCGCGTGGGAGCGAATTCACCCAGGCGGTGGCCGATCATGGCCTCCGTAACAAAGACGGGGACATGCTTGCGGCCATCGTGGACGGCAATGGTCAGGCCAACCATCTGGGGCATGATCATGGAGGCCCGGGACCACGTCTTGATGATGATCTTCTGCTGAGAGCGGGCCGCGGCTTCCACTCGCCTCATCAGCTTGGCATCTACAAACGGGCCCTTCTTTGACGACCTGGACATATCCGGCTCCTCTTACTTCCTGCGCTGGACGATCATGATGCTGCTCTTCTTCTTGTTGCGCGTCTTATAGCCAAGGGTCGGCTTGCCCCAGGGAGATTTGGGGCTCGGCATGCCGACGCCGGTGCGGCCTTCGCCGCCGCCGTGCGGGTGATCGCGAGGCGACATGGCAGTGCCGCGAACCATGGGCTTGCGCCCGCGATGGCGCGTGCGGCCCGCCTTGCCAAGGACCAGGTTCTTATGGTCCACGTTGCCCACCTGGCCGATGGTGGCCATGCACTCGGCATCGAATCGGCGCGTCTCGCCTGAAGGGAGGCGGACGAGCACAGAGACGTCTTCCTTGGCCAGAAGCTGGGCGGAAGAGCCTGCGGAGCGGACGATCTGTCCGCCCTTGCCCTTCTGCATCTCGATGTTATGAATCTTGGTGCCGGTTGGGATGCTCTTCATCGGCAGGGCGTTTCCGGGGCGAATCTCGGCGCTGGGGCCTGCCATCACTTCATGGCCGTTGGTCAGGCCGACAGGCGCGAGGATGTAGCGGAGCTCACCATCGGCATATTGGATCAATGCGATATACGAAGTGCGGTTGGGATCGTACTCGATGCCGACGACCTTGCCCGGGACGCCGATCTTATCCCGCCGGAAATCAATAACGCGCAGCATCTGCTTATTGCCGCCGCCGCGATGGCGAACGGTCACCTTGCCGCGGAAGTTGCGTCCGCCCTTCTTGCGCTTGGAGACAAGGAGGGACTTTTCCGGGCTGAACTTGGTCAGCTCTTCAAAGGTGGCCCCGGCCATGTTCCGGAGCGAGGGTGTGAGCGGTCTGTAGACTTTGATAGCCATAGGGTAGCCTTAGGGGTTGCCAAAGAGTTCGATCTTATCGCCGGACTTCAGAGTGACCACGGCCTTCTTCCAGCCGGGGCGCTGGGTGATACGCGCGCCGTAGCGCTTCAGCTTGCCGCGCACATTGATGATGTTGACTTCGCGAACAGTCACGTTGTAGGCCTTCTGCACAGCCTCTTTCACGCTCGCCTTTGATGCGCTATCGCGAACGGCAAAGACATACTGGCCTCGCTCTGCAAGGAGCGTGCTCTTTTCTGTGATAACCGGGCTTTCGATAAGGTCAAAGAGGCTCATTCAGCGGCCTTCTTCCTTGGGGCGCGCTTCGCCTTGGCATCGCCCTCATGAGCCTTATGCTCATCAGCTCTAGCGGGATGGTGAGCGGCCTTGGTCTCATGAGACTTGTGGTCGTCAGCCTTGTGCTCGGCAGGCTTATGCCTCGGCGTCTCATGCCCCTTGTGCTCAGGCGCGTGAGAGACGGCCTTTGGTTTAGCCTCAGCCTTTGCCTTGGCAGGGGCAGCCTTCGCAGCGGGTTTGGTAGAAGCGGGGCTAACCGCCTTGGGAGCGGCAGGAGCCGCAGGCTTCTTGGCGGCGGCGGGCTTGGGCAGGGGCGGCGTGGGGGCCGCACCGCCATCCCTATTCAGCTCGCCGGACCAGAGCTCTTCGGCGCGACGGACGGCATCCACCGTCATAACCACGTGGCGATAGTTCAGGAGGTCCAAGGCGCTCAATTGCGAGGCGGGCACAGTGCGAACGCCTTCGATGTTGCGCGCGGCGCGTACAACCCGCTCGTCAGGGTTGTGCATAACCAGCAGCGTTGAATCGTGGAGGTCCAGCGCCTTGAGGGCGGCGGCGACATCCTTGGTCTTGCCATCGGCAACGGTCATATCCTTGACCACGGTCAGATCACCGGTGGCGCGCTTATCAGAGAGGAGGCAACGGAGGGCCAGGCGGCGCATCTTGCGGGGCATAGCCACGGCAAAGCTGCGCTGATGAGGGCCAAAGACGATGCCGCCATGCCGCCAAACGGGGGAGCGTGTGGTGCCTGCGCGGGCACGGCCCGTGTGCTTCTGCCGCCAGGGCTTGCGCGTGCTGCCGGAGACTTCGCCGCGGGTTTTGGTATCCACAGTGCCCAGGTGCGTGGCGGAACGCTGCCACATCATGGCCTGGTAGACGATGTCTTTGTTCATGGGAACGCCGAAGATCGCATCATTCACATCAATGCGCTCGACTTCAGTCCCTTTAAGATCTTTGACTGGTACTTGCATGGCGGCTTGCCTTACTTGTTCGCGGCTTTCTTTGCAGACTTAGGCTGAAAGGTCTGCTTGGACTTCTTAGCCTTTTTGGCCTTCTGAATAAGAACAAAGCCGCCCTTGTTTCCAGGGACGGCTCCACGGATCAGCAGGAGGTTGCGCTCTTTATCAACGCCGACGACCTTGACATTATGTGTCGTCACACGGTCATCACCCATATGGCCCGCCATGCGGAGGCCGCGGAAGACGCGACCGGGCGTAGTGGTGGAGCCGACGGAGCCGGGAGCGCGATGGCGGTTGGACTGGCCGTGGGTCTTGGGACCGCCCCGGAAGTGGTAGCGCTTCACGCCGCCCGCAAAGCCGAGACCGCGGGACTGGCCGACAACATCAACCGATTCGCCCTCCGCAAAGATGCCGATATCCACCTGCTGGCCCACCTCGGCAGCATCCTTTTCGCCCATGCGGAACTCGCGCAGGATAGCGAAGGGGCCTTTGCCCTTCAGATGGCCCTGTTCGGCCTTATTCGTATGGCGCGCGGAGCCGAAGCCGAGCTGGACGCTCTTATAACCATCGTTCTCCACAGTCTTCACTTGGGTGACGGTGCAGGGTCCGGCCTCCACAACGGAGACGGGAACGAGCGAACCATCGCCCAGGAAGACCTGGGTCATGCCGATTTTCTTGCCGATGAGGCCGTTCATAGCTCTTGCCTACAGTTTGATTTCGATATCAACGCCGGCAGGCAGGTTCAGCCTGGTGAGGGCGTCAATGGTCTTGGAGGTGGGTTCGAGCACATCAATGAGGCGCTTGTGGGTGCGGATCTCGAACTGCTCGCGGGAGTCCTTATCAATATGGGGCGAGCGAACCACGGTGAAGCGCTTGATACCGGTGGGCAGAGGCACAGGGCCGGCCACAGCGGCGCCCGTCTTCTCGGCGGCGTCAACGATCTGGGTCGCCGATTGATCGAGCAGGCGGTGGTCGAACGCCTTCAATTTGATGCGGATGCGTATTCTCTGCTTCGCCATTGCTGGTTCCTATGCGCCGCGTTACCCGGCGACCTTCACTTTCCCCATAAGCTCGTCTGCGATTGATCCGGGCACTTCGGCGTAGTGATCGAACTCCATCGTGTACGTGGCGCGGCCCTGCGTTTGGGAGCGGATGGCGGTCGCGTAGCCGAAGGTGTCCGCCAAGGGGATCTGCGCCTTGACAACCTGCGTATCGCCGATGCCCTCGATGTTCAGGATGCGCCCGCGGCGGCTGTTGATATCGCTCAGGATATCGCCAAGGGCGTTGCCGGGGGTGGTGACTTCCACCGCCATGATGGGCTCGAGGATCCTAGGCTGAGCGCGGCGCACGGCCTCCTTGACGCCGATGGAACCGGCCATCTTAAAGGCCATTTCCGAGGAGTCAACTTCATGGTAGGAACCATCAAAGAGGGTAACCTTGACGTCCACTACCTGGTAGCCGGCGATAACGCCCGAATCCAGAGCCTCGCGGACGCCCTGCTCGATGGGCTTGTGATATTCCTTGGGCACAGAGCCGCCCACGATCTTGTTGATGAACTCAAAGCCTTTGCCGCGCTCATTCGGCTCAACCTCCAGCCAGCAGTGACCATACTGGCCACGGCCGCCGCTCTGGCGCACAAGGCGGCCTTCCGCCTGGGCCTTGGCTGTGATGGACTCGCGATAGGCCACCTGGGGCTTACCGACGCTGACATCCAGCTTATGCTCGCGGCGCATCCGCTCGACGAGGACGTCCAGATGCAGCTCGCCCATGCCGGCGATGACCGTTTGGCCCGTCTCCGGGTCCTGCTTGACCTTGAATGTGGGGTCCTCTTCCGCCAGCTTGCGGAGGACATCGCCCATCTTGTCCTGCTCGGCGCGGCTCTTGGGCTCTACGGCGATGGAGAGGACGGGCTCGGGGAACTTGATGGACTCAAGAAGGATGGGGTTGGCCTGATCGCAGATCGTATCGCCGGTGAAGGCGCTCTTAAGGCCCACGACGGCGATGATGTTGCCTGCGTCCGTCCAGTCAATCTCTTCGCGGGTATTGGCGTGCATGCGCACCAGGCGGCTGACGCGCTCCTTCTCATCGCGGGTGGCGTTATAGACAGCGGTACCGGAGGTGATCTTGCCTGAATAGACGCGCAGGAAGACCAGACGGCCGACGAAGGGGTCGGTCATGACCTTGAAGGCCAGTGCGCAGAATGGCTCCGTTGGGCTGGGCTTGCGCTCGGCAGGCTGCTCCGTCTTGGGGTGGGTACCTTTGATCGCATCAATATCCACAGGAGAGGGCAGATAATCGGTGACGGCGTCAAGCATGAGCTGGACGCCTTTGCTCTTAAGGGCGCTGCCGTTGAGGATCGGGACGAGCTTATTGGCAGCAACGGCCTTGCGGAAGGCCTTCTTGAGGGTATCCTTGGGAATCTCCTTGCCCTCAAGGAAAAGCTCGGTCAGAGAGTCGTCCGTCTCCGCGATGCGCTCAACCAGGGCCTCGCGGTACTTCTTCACATCGGCCATGAGACCTTCGGGGATCGGAATCTCTTTCTGAGTGTGCTTCTCGTCGTCAACGAACTCATAGGCCTTCAGCTCCAGCAGGTCAACCACGCCTTTGTAGGCGGCCTCGGACCCGATGGGAAGCTGGGCGACGGCGATACGCGCCTTGAGACGGTCTACGATGGTGCCGATGGCGCGGAAATAATCGGCGCCGATGCGGTCCATCTTGTTGATGAAGCAGATCCTGGGAACGCGATGCCGCTCGGCCTGGCGCCACACGGTCTCCGACTGAGGCTGAACGCCGGCGACCGCGTCAAAGACGACGACGGCGCCATCGAGGACGCGCAAGCTGCGCTCCACCTCGGCGGTGAAGTCCACGTGGCCCGGGGTGTCAATGATGTTGATCCGATGGCCCTTCCAGTACGCGGTGGTGGCGGCGGCGGTGATGGTGATGCCGCGCTCGCGCTCCTGGTCCATCCAGTCCATCGTGGCAGTGCCTTCATGAACCTCACCGAGCTTGTAGTTGCGCCCGGTGAAATAGAGGACGCGCTCAGAGACGGTGGTCTTGCCGGCATCAATGTGGGCGATGAAGCCGATATTGCGGATCTGTTCTATTGGAAATGGTCGCTCAGCCATGACGTATATCTCTCGTGAGGAAGAAAAGCGCTGCCGTTTACCAGCGATAGTGGACGAAGGCGCGGTTCGCCTCGGCCATCTTGAAGAGGTCCTCCCTGCGTTTCACCGCTGCGCCCTGGCCGCGAGCCGCATCCACCAGCTCCGCCGCCAGCTTCTCCGCCATGGGGCGTCCCTTGCGGGCGCGGGCCGCCTGAACGATCCAGCGCATGGCGAGGGTCGCCCGGATCTCCGGGCGGATCTCCACGGGCACCTGGTAGGTGGCGCCGCCGACACGGCGGGGCTTCACCTGGAGCACTGGGGTTGCATTCTTCAGCGCCTGGTCAAAGACCTCAAGGGCGGGGCGCTTGGCATCCCGTTCGGCCCTGTCCAGGGCGGTATAAACGATCTTCTGAGCCACGGTGTACTTGCCGCGCTCCATCACCTTATGGACAAAGCGAGAGATATCCTCCCGGTTGTACTTCCAATCGGGCGGAATCGTCCGTCGCTCTGCATTTCTCCGTCTCACAGATAGTTCCCCTGTTTTTGTTTCTCTGGTGTATTACAACGAACAAGCCTGGACGCTGGTGGCAAGGAGACTTCCCGAGCCTCACGCCTATCGCTACGAAGCTACTTTGCGGGAGGAGCCGCCGCCTTCTTCTCGCCTCCGCCCGAGGCAGCCGCCGCCCCGCCGCCCTTCCCGCGCTTGGCGCCGTACTTGCTGCGACCCTGCTTCCGATCAGTCACGCCGGCAGAGTCCAGCGTGCCGCGGATGATGTGATAGCGGACGCCGGGCAGGTCAGGAACACGGCCGCCGCGGATAAGGACCACGGAGTGTTCCTGGAGGTTATGCCCTTCGCCGGGGATGTAGGCGGTGACTTCCATGCCGTTGGTGAGGCGCACGCGGGCTACTTTGCGAAGCGCCGAGTTGGGCTTCTTGGGGGTAACAGTGCGCACCTGGGTGCAGACGCCGCGCTTCTGGGGAGCGCCGGGGCCGCGCTTCTGGAGTTTCTCCAGAGAGTTAAAGGTGAAACGAAGCGCAGGGGCCTTAATTCGGCTACCCTTATGCTTCCTTCCCTTACGTATCAGTTGGTTTATCGTAGGCACAGCTATCCTCAAGTTCTGAACGCTGGACAAGAAAATAGGAGGACAATGTATCCGCGCAAGTAGCTATAGTAGCAGTCTCCCCTTTTGCTGTCAACAGAGATGCCGGGGAGGAGCCGGGTCTGTGGCCTCGGGCTGTGCTACCCAGTCTTAACAACGCCGTCAATGCGTTGTGCCAGGTGCAAATCAAGTTCCGTCAGGCCGCCTTTCGCGTGGGTCCACAGGGTCAGCGTCACGCGATTGTAGCGGACATCGATATCCGGGTGGTGATTCTCCTCTTCAGCAAGACGTGCAACCTCATTCACGAAATCCATCGCATCCCGTAAGCTGCCAAGGGAGTAGCTCTTCCGCAGTTTTTTGACGCGTCCGGAAAGAAGCCGCCACCCATGCAGGGTGTGCAAAGAGGACTGCAGACCGGCTGATGAGAGCACTGGGGGAATGCGCATCTGAAGTACGCTCGAAATCGAGGCCTACATTATATATAGGCGTGGGAATGCTCATGATGTTTGCCTGACGGAGAGACCTGGATCGTTATGACAAGTCCGGCCCATGGAGGGCGAAAGCCAGCGCAGGCATCGGGCGTCCAGTAGTATAGGAGACACCTATGAAAGTCGGCGCCTTTGAACTCACCGAACCGTTGCCGGAGCTGCGGGAGCCGCATGCCCTTGCGATGCTGCGCCCGTGGATTGATGTGGGCAGCGTCGGCAGTCTGGCCCTCGCGCGATTGGAGAGTCACCTGCAGGCGCAGGAGTTGGGGAAGCTCGCGAAACCGGGCATGTTCTTCGATTTCACCCGCTACCGGCCCATGCTGACGAACCGGGACGGCAAGCGGGAGGTAACTCTCCCCAATAGCTTCATCCGCTATGCTCGGCGGGCGAACGGCCCGGACTTCATCTTTCTACACTTACTAGAGCCGCACATGTTCGGGGAGGATTACACGGATTCCGTGGTTGAGCTCTTTAAGGTCCTTGGGGTGAAGCGCTACTTCCTGGCCGGGGCGATGTACGATGCCGTGCCCCACACGCGGCCGCTGCTTGTAACAGGCAGCATCTCCGGCATCAACATCCAGCATCTGCTCGGCTCAAGCAAGGTGGAGCAGAGCACGTACGCGGGCCCGACGACGATCAACTACCTTGTGGGACAGAAGGCGAGCGAGATGGGAATCGAAAACTCCAGCCTTATCGCGCATCTGCCGCAATATGCCCAACTGGATGAGGATTTTACCGGCGCGGCGCGCGTACTAGAGATCCTGGCGGCGATCTACAACCTGCCGAAAGGCATCATAGACTACAAGCGCGGCGAGGAGCAGTACCAAGAGCTCGGCCTCGCCGTCGCCAGCGACCCGCGGCTCAAGCCGATGATCCGCCAGCTCGAGCAGACCTATGACGCGCGGGCGAAGGAGCGCGCCGGCCCGTCGCCGGCGCAGCTCTCAGCCGAGTTGGAGAATTTCCTGCGGGAGATGGGGGAGAAGCTGGACGGCGGCGAGACGAAAAGCTAGTGCCCTGGGGCGGATGACAAAAAAACGGCCCGCCGATACGGCGGGCCGTTTTTTCTCCATCGAGTTGGAGCAGTTACTTCTTCTTCTTCTTTGCAGCCTTCTTCTTAGCGGCCATGGTAGATATCACCTCCCTCTCCACTAAGCTATTTTCCATAGTAGCATGCGCGATGGCGTCATCCAAATGCGCTGTGTGAATACGTAATTTGTTTTCATGAATCGTTTGTGCTTGGTTGATGCATATGCGATGCATTGCGTGTGATTTCGCTACGCTATGCTTCGATTTCGCGTGATAGCGATGTTGCAGCGCACACGCGCCGATGATTTGCTCCGCGATACGCGCGCACGCGCTTCGAGGTCCGTCGAAGCTCCTCATCAACAACAGCCCGACACACGCACCCAGGGAAGAAATGCCGCTGCGTGACGGCGCGCTCCATCGGCGCGGCGCGCAGATCAATGCCGACGCCGCCCCAGCGGCAGCACCTCGGCATCTCGCGCCGACATTCGCGGGCAAAATAAAAGCGCCCCGATCTGCACCGGGGCGCTTTTTATCCGCAGAGCGGATACAGTTACTTCTTCTTCTTCTTCTTCACCAGGATCACCACCTTTCGACCTGAGGATTGATTCATGGTATCACGAACATGCTTATGTTCAAGTCCAACATCGGCAATCCACCGTATGAGTGCCTATTTGTGACGTTATCAATCGAGACCATATCGCGCATAGGCATGGATTTCGATGCAGTATGCCTCGATTTCTCCGTGACCTATAGGCGCACCACGGAGATTCATGAAATCGAGAGCGCGCCGGTCTCGCACGTCGGAGCACCACACTGCGTCTACGACGCCGCGCGCGGCTTCTTCCTCGAGAAGTAGCGCTTCATCGGCTGGAAATAGAACTCGTCCCAGCCCTGCTTGTAGCTCTCGCCCTGCCCGGGAGGAATGTCTGTGTGCTTGAACGTGATACGCGTTCCTCCCTGGGCTTTCGCAAAGAGCACTTCCAACCGCGAGTCCCTGGCATCCTTGGGAAACTCTGTGGTCCGCCAGGACTGCAGGATGCGCCTCCCCGACTCAAGCGCCAGCGTCACGCCGGAGATGTAGCCGTCCCACGCCGTGTGCTTCCCACCCACCTTCGGCTCGATGACGGCCTCTCCCCCGGTGAAATCACTGTGGGCTTTGCTATCGAGCCAGCCTTCGTACAGCCTCTTGGCATCGGCGGGTATCACCGCGGAAACCTCGATGGCGTCAAGCTTCGCGGCGGGCTTCTTCTTTCCAGGCATCTATCGCTCCTTCGCGCCGCTCTTCTTGGCATTGGCGGTCATGAATTCCACGATCTGCCTCTGGCCACGGCGCATCGTCCAATTGTGGTTCGCGCGGAAAAGGGGACGGAGGAGCGGGGAGAAATACTTCACCACGCCCTTCTCCACCCTCGGGTTCCAATCCAGCGTGACTCGAGAGCCGCCGGGCGCAGGCTCCACGATCCATCGGGAGGCGTCCGTCACGAAATCGCCCGTGGCCTTGAACTGGATGAGGCGCGGCCTCTCAAGAGCCGTGCTTTCGATCGTGAAGCGCAGCTTGTAGGGAAGGAAGCCCCGGGCGGTGACATCCACCAGCGCGCCCACACGCGGCTCCTTTTCGCCGTTGCGCGCCTTGGCGGTAAGGTACACGCCGCGCCACCAGAGAGGAAAGTCCTCTGCGCGCGAAAGGACCCTCCAGACTTCGTCGGGAGGAAAGGGGACGAACCAGTGGTCTTCGAAGTGGTAGCTGTTGAGCGGCATAGCCTGCCTTACGGCGCTTTGCGCTGGGCAAGCATCTCGCAGCGCTTCTTGAGATTCGCCACGGTGGCATCCACTTGCCTGTTGAGGCGGCCCTTAATGAAGACGGTGAAGAGCGAGCCGATGAGATTAAGGTTGCTCGTCGTTCTATAGTCCACCGTTGTGACGCCATCGGCATGGCTGAAGCGGTACTGCTCCAGCCCCTTGCCGAAGCGGCTCGCGTTGGCGATCTGCAAGCCTTCCCCCCGATTCGATTCAACGATGGTGAGCCTGAAATCGGTCTTCATAGGCCCCGCGTGATAGCGCCAGACGGCGGTGGAGGCCTTGGCGGGCCACTCCTTGGAGATGAAGGGGTAGTCCTCAAAGCCCGGCGCCCACTCCTTCGCGCTCACCAGGTCTGTGATCACGTCCCAGACAAGTTCAGGAGGCGCGTTAATGGCGACTGTCCGTTGTATCTCCACAGGAAACCTCCCTAGGCAGGGACACGGCTTGCGGGAGCATCCGCAGGCGGCGTCTACACGTCAAGGCGCGGTAAACAGCTTATGCTCCGTATTATCTGCCTGGGGAGACGCGGCAGCGCTACGTCTGAATAGAGCGCAATTGGCGGATGATGAGATCCGGGGAGGGCTCGTCCGCTATGTTCTTGGCGATATAGCTCCATCGCACACGCCCTGCCTTATCCACGATGAACGTGGAGGGCGTGGCGAGGCGATCGTTGAAGAGGTTGTAGACACCCCATTCGCTGATGACCTTGGCCTGTGGGTCGTAGAGCACGGGGAAGCGGATGCCGACCCGTTCGACGAGGTTGCGCGCCCCATCGCGGTCGTCGGTGCTGATGGCGACGACGGTCGTTTCCAGGGCTATCAGGTCTTTCTCACGCTCTTGCAACTCAACGAGGTGCTTGCGGCAGAACGTTCACCAAAAGCCTCGGTGGAAGACGACGACGACGTTCTTGCTGCCCTGGTAGCTCGCCAGGGAGACATTCTTCCCATCGCCGCTGGGAAGCGTAAAGTTCCTGGCGAGTGGCGCGTTCGGCGGCGCAGTGGCAGCACGAGTAGCAGTCGCGGTCACATCTGCAGGCTGGGCAGTCGCCCCTAGGATGACAGAGGCTGTCGCCGTCGGCGCAACCGCCGTTGGCGAAGGCGCGAGTGGCGCGGCGCTTTCTCCGCCGCCAGAGCAGGCGGCGAGGAGGATCGCTATAGCGAGGGCGACGGCGAGGGTGTGTGTTCTCATAGGCTGTTGTTAGTCTAAACGAACGACCGTGCATTTTGGATGCACGATCCGTATGATCTTGTGAAATCTAGGCCTTCGCGCCCCTTTGGCGGGCTAAGATGTCCGCATCATCGGTCACGACGGCCTGGACGCCCATCTTCTTGATGGCGGCGTAGTCCATGCCGGCGTCTACATCCCAGGCCAAGATAGGCCACCCGCGGCGACGGCACTTGGCGATGAGTTTGGGCGAAAGGGCACGCTGCTCCGGCTGGACCCAGGTGGGTTTTACAAGGGGCAGGAACCACTGCGGCGGCAGGCGGTAGGGGCGGAAGCGGCTCCAGGCATAGCCACGGGCCAGGGGCGGCTCCAGGCGGCGCGCCTCGTCCAGGGCGCGCGCGCTGAAGCTGGAGAGCATCGCCGTCTCGAGGCGATCGTGGCGACGGATGACTTCGATAGTGGCGGCGACAAGCTGTGCGTAGGCCAGGCCGAAGACCTTCACTTCCACGTCAATCAGAAAGTCATTCGGCAGGGCTTCAAAAACCTCGTCTAACGTCGGCACCTTCGCGCCTGCAAACTTCGCACTGAACCAGGAGCCCGCGTCAAGCCGCTGAAGCTCGGCCAAGGTCATCGCCCTCACGCTACCCCTGCCGTTGGTGGTGCGGTTGACCGTTGGATCGTGGATGACAACGACCTTCTTGTCTTTGGTCAGTCGCACGTCCAATTCGATGGCGTCGGCCCCAGCCGCATGGGCCAAGCGGAAGCCTTCGATGGTGTTCTCCGGCGCCGCCTTCGGCATGCCGCGATGGGCGACGATCAACGGAACGTGCGGGGCATCGGGTGAGAGACGCCAGGAGGCGGGTCTGTTCCCCATGGCGTCTAATTGAGCCGCAGACGCCACAGATCGCCGAGGTCACCCTGGCCCCCTGCGCCACCGAAGAGGTAAATGGACCTGGCGCGAACGTCTATCGCGCCAGCGTGGCTCTGACGAGGCTCCGGCGCAGGGGCGGCGACTGCCGCGCCCCTCCAGCCTGGCGTCTGACCAAAGGTCCAGACATCATTCGCATTGCCCGCCTGGGTGAAGCCGCCGAAGACGACAAATCGCGAAGCGGCGGGATCGGCTTGCAGCTCAGAGAAGAACCTGGGCGAAGGCTTTGCCGATGAAGCTGGAATCTCCGACCAGACGCGCGCCGCCGGGTTGAAGCGCCAGAGATCGCCGAGGATAGGCGTCTCATTCGATTGACCGCCGAAGAGGACGATGGACTTAGATTCGAGGTCGAAGGCGCAGCGATGGAGACAGCGCTTGATGGGCTTTGCTCCAGCGGCGGTGATATCTCGCCATTGGCTGCTTCCCAGGTCAAATACCCAGGTATCATCAAAACGTCCGGCATTGGTGAAGCCGTGAGAGATGTAGAAGGCGTCCGCCTCGCCGTCATACGCGGCGCAGGAGCCGTAACGCGTGGGCGGCTTAGCGCCGCCGATGCTCACCTCGCGCCACTGGCCTGTTGCAGGGTTGAAGGTCCAGAGATCGTTAAAGAAGCCGCTTGCGCTCTGCCCGCTGAAAACGACCATCTGCGCGCGCTTGGCGTCGTAGACCGCCACATGTCCCCAGCGAGCGGCGGGAGCGTTTCCGCCATCTGAGAGCCTCGTCCATCTGCCTGCAGGGATATCGAACGCCGAGATGTCGTTTAGACCCTGGCCGTTTGCCCTGCCGCCGAAGAGCAGAAGGCGATTGGCCGAGCCATCGAAGACCAGAGTGGCATCGCGACGGGCGCCGGGGCCGCCATCGAAGCGCACCTGCTCCCATCGGAAGGTCTCGGCGGCGGGCGCTGAGGTCGCCGTTGGCGCAGTCGTATCATCCCCAGAGCAAGCGGTGAGTAGTACCGCGAGAGCTAGGAAAGACAGCAGGAGGGACACGAACCATCGCGGTTTCATCATGGCGCTCCATTCTTTGGCGCATCAGTGAAGGGCAGTGCCAGGCCAAAAGGTGTCCCGTTCGAAAGGGAAACGACTACGGAGTGTAGCTGAACCACCGCAATTCCAGTAGCCATCTACAGCTTGCTGAGGAGTGTGTCATACGTGTGCTCGAGGAAAAGGTGGAAGTCTCCCTCCAAATTTCGTGAGTTCCACGAGAGCGGAGGGCGGAGATAGACGCGTGTCGCGCCTGCCTCTTCGTAGCGCCGCATGTTCTCAGGCGTTGGCTCCACAGCGCAAAGGCACGTGATATTGAATGGTCCGGTCTTGCCAAATTCCCGCCTATAGCGACGGATCTCTTCCGAAACCTTTGCCACATCCTCAGGCTCAAAGCGCCCCGCGGAAATCCAACCGTCTCCAAGCTCAGCTGCGCGGCGCAAAGACGCCTTCGTCACACCACCAAACTCGATAGGCGGATGCGGTTTCTGCACAGGCTTGGGCTGAAACTTCACAGCGTCGAACGAGTAGTACTGACCCGTATGCTGAATCGTATCCTCTGTCCAAAGCCGCTTCATCACTTCAACGATCTCTCTGGTCCTCTTAAAGCGATTCTCCCAATTCTCACCAACTGCCTGAAACTCTTCCCTTAGCCAGCCTGCGCCAACGCCGAAAATCACCCGCCCCTCAGAAAGACGGTCTAGTGTGGTGACTGCGCGTGCCGTTACAAACGGGTTGCGCAAGGGAAGGATATAAACGCCGGTGCCCAGTTTTATCTTTTTCGTGGCGGCAGCGGCAAAGCTGAGCACGACGAAAGGGTCGAAGAGGGGCGATTCCGGGTTGACGGGCGGACGGCCGCTGGCGGAATAGGGATAGGTCGCAGGCATTTCAGCCGGAAAGATAAGGTGCTCGCCTACCCAGACGCAGCCAAAGCCAAGCTCTTCAACTCTGGCAGAGACACTCAGTATGGCTGACGATTTCAGGCCGGAGATTGTGAAGCCGATATTGATCACAAAATCATCTCCGCGACCTAAGCAGATTCGAACGACTTTCTCCTAAAGGATGAGGTCGCAAGTATGATGTGACAGAAGTGGTAGCCCCAGGGGAATTCGAATCCCCGTTACCGCCTTGAAAGGGCGATGTCCTAGGCCTCTAGACGATGGGGCCGCGAAAGACGCCGCCCAACAATAGGTCAGAGCGGCATACCTATTGTAGTTGAGGAGATGTTATCCGTTCAATGGGATTTCAGGCCGGCTTTACGGGTAGAGCGCAACCTGCTCAAGGCCCATCGTCTCCGGCAGGCCCAGCATCAGGTTCATGTTCTGCACCGCCGCGCCCGCCGCGCCTTTCACCAGGTTGTCTATGGCGCTCACCACGATGAGCCGTCCCGTGCGCTCGTCCAGGGTGGGATAGACGATGCAATCATTGTTGCCCAGGGTGTACTTGGTATGCGGCGCAGTCGCCAGCACCTTCACAAAGGGCGCATCCCGATAAAAGTCTTTGTAAATCTCCATCAGCGCGCCCTTGCCACCAGCCCCCAGCTTGCCGCTCTTCACAGTGGCGTAGCAGGTGCTGAGGATGCCGCGCGTCATGGGGATCAGGTGCGGGATAAAGGTCACGCTGTATTTCTGGGTCGTATCCACGGTCTGCAGCTCTTGGGTGATCTCCGGCAGATGCCGGTGCCCATCCAGCCCATAGGCTGAGACATCCTCGTTCACTTCCGAAAAGTGGGTTGTCAGCGAAAGGGTGCGTCCTGCCCCTGAAACGCCCGACTTGCTGTCTACGATGACATCACCGCCGATGAGCCCGGCCTTGGCGGCGGGAGCCAGGGCCAGCACCGCGCCTGTGGGGTAACAGCCGGGGTTTGCCACTATCTTCGTCTTCTGCACGTCTTTCTTATGCAGTTCCGGCAGGCCGTAGACGGCGCTTGCCAGTGTGGCAGGCTCCGGGTGCTCCACCTTGTACCACTTGCTGTATTCGGCGGCGCTCTTCAACCGGAAATCGGCGCTCATATCTATGACGGGGATGCCCTTGTGGATGTACGGCAGGCACTTCGCGGCGCTGTCTTTATGGTTCAGCGCGGAGAAGACCACATCCACATCGCCAAGCTCCTCGGTGATGGTCAGGTCAACGCCTGAGAGGTGCGGGAAGAACTCGCCGAGCTTCTGCCCGGCGGCGCTGCGCCCGGTGACGGAGGTGAGCTTGACGCCCGAGTGGCGGCAGAGGATGCGCGCAAGCTCCACACCCGCATATCCGGTGACGTTGATGATGCCGACTCGCTTCATGACCTTCTCCTAACGCCTTTCGCCTTCTGGCTCGTGCGCCTTGCCCCTTGCGCCTTCACCCCAACTTTAGGGCAGCGCGGCTCCAGGACGCACCGGGCGCACAGCGGCTTCCTCGCATCGCAGACGCGGCGGCCATGGGTGATGAGGTACATATGAAATGGTAGCACTTCTTGGGGCTGGAGCATCGCCTCCAAGACATCGTGGGACTCCTCCACGGTGACCTTGGGTTTGTAGAGGCCCAGGCGCTTGGCGACGCGATGGATGTGGGTGTCCACAGGGAGGACCGGCTTCTCCAGGGCGAAGAGCATCACACAGCCGACGGTCTTGGGCCCCACGCCCGGCAGGGCGCGGAGCCAGGCCCGTGCCTCGTCCACCGCCATCTCGCCCAGGAAGGAAAGGTCATAGCCGCCGGTCTTTTCCTTCACCAGGCGCAAGACCTGCTGGATGCGCGGCGCCTTTTGCCGGGCTAGGCCGCCTTGGCGTATCGCCTCCATCACGTCGCTCGTCTTGGCGTGCACCACATCGTCCCAGGTCTTGAAACGCCTTCGCAGCTGCTCATAGGCAGGGACGGAGTTGGCGTCCGATGTGTGCTGGGAGAGGATGGTGTAGACGAGCTCGGACGTGGCATCCCAGCGTCGCGGCGGCGTCGGCGGGCCGTAGGACGGCGCAAGGCGCTCGATGATTTCAGCAGGCGACCACTTCGCGGCTTTCGGTGTACCCATAGGGCGCGCCGGCGCACCGAAATGACACGCCGAGCGAGCAGCCATTCTAGCATCGAGCGCCCCCTTCGGCGAAGCCTTCGATAAGGCGGCCCGCCGTGCTATAGTGATGGCACTTCACGAGGCCTCACCTCAGGTCTTCGTCACCCCTAGAAGAGGCATTCATGCGCGACCAGATTGAATCCGCCCTTTCCGGCCACACAGCCGATTACATCGAAATACGGCTCGAAGAGTCCCAGTCCACGCGCTTGAGCTATCGCTCCCGGGATCTGGAGGAGATCAACAAGAGCACCAGCAAGGGCGGCTGCGTCCGCGCTCTGGTGAGCGGCGGCTGGGGATTCGTCTCCTTCAATGACGCCTCCAACCTGCGGGAGCAGGTGGCCCTGGCCGTGCGGCAGGCCAAGCTGGTGGGCCAAGAGACGAGTCAGCTTGCCCCGGTGAACAAGGTCGTCGCCGACGCGCCCCTTGCGCCCATCAAGCGCGATGCGCGAACCATCTCCCTGGCGGAGAAGAAGCGCCTCCTGGATAGCTACAACGAGGTGATGTGGTCGGCGGCCAAGATCCAGAGCTCCAGCATCGGCTACAGCGATGGGTGGAAGAAGACCATCTTCGCCAACACCAACGGCTCCTACATCGAGCAGGAGCGCGCCGACGTGAACGCCCGCATCGTGGCGATGGCGCGGGCAGACGGCGACCTCCAGCAGGCCGGCATCAGCATAGGCAGTCGCGGCGACTATGCCGTCGTCGAAGGCCTGCACGAACGGGCCAAGGAGCTTGCCGAGCGCGCCGTGGCCTTCCTCAAAGCGCCCACGGTGAAGGGCGGCGACTACACCGTCGTCCTGGACCCCATCCTCGCGGGCGTCTTCGTCCATGAGGCCTTCGGCCATCTTTCGGAGGCCGACCACGTCTATGAGAACCCCAAGATGCGCGAGCTGATGGTGCTGGGCGAAACCTTCGGCGAAAAGCACCTGAACATCGTGGACGGCGCGGCGGTGCCGGGCCTGCGCGGCAGCTACGCCTACGACGATGAAGGCGTCCCCTCCACCAAGACGGACCTGATCCGCGAAGGCGTGCTGGTGGGTCGCCTCCATTCGCGGGAGACGGCGGCGCGCATGGGAGAGAAGCCCACAGGCAACGCCCGGGCCCTTAACTACACCTTCCCGCCCATCGTGCGCATGACCAACACCTACATCGAGCCGCAGAAGGGCGTCACCTTCGATGACATCATCGGCGGGATCAAGGACGGCATCTACGCCAAGAACTGGTACGGCGGCATGACCAGCATGGAGATGTTCACCTTCTCCGCGGGAGAGGCCTACCGCATCCGCAACGGCAAGATCGAAGAGCTGGTGCGCCCTGTGGTCCTCTCCGGCAACCTCTTCGAGACACTGAAGAACATAGACGCCATCGGCAACGACCTGGATATGAACCAGGGAGGCGGCTGCGGCAAGGGCGGCCAGATGCCGCTGCCCGTGACCAACGGCAGTCCCCATATCCGCATCCGCAAGTGCCTGGTGGGAGGCAAGTAAGATGATGGAACGCTTGCTCTCCCTGGCCAAGAAGCGCTGCGAACAGGCGGAGGTGGTGCGCGTCTGGCACCGCAGCACGCCGGCAAACTTTGAGGCGAACCGCCTCAAGATGCTGGAGACCAAGGAGTCCTCCGGCATCGCCCTGCGCATCGTGAGGAACGGGCGCATCGGCCTTTCGGCGACGAACGACCCGAAGGATGTGGACGAGCTGGTGGCGAGGGCCATCGAGCTTTCGGAGTTCGGCGCGGTGGCCAAGTTCGAGCTGCCGGGCCCCGCCAAGTTTCCCGATGTGCCCGTCTTTGACCGGGCTTCGGAGGCCGTGACGGTGGAGCAGATGGCCGATTTCGGCCAGGCGATGATTGACATCCTGCGCCGCGCCAACAGCGACCTGGTCTGCGAGGCGGGCGTCACCAAGTCCATAGACGAAGTTGAGATCATCAACTCCAACGGCTGCCATGCCAGCTATAAGCGCTCCAGCTTCTCCTACGGCGTCCACGGCACCTTGATCCGCGGCACGGACATGCTCTTTGTGGGCGATTGGGGCGCTTCCTGCAGTCCCATGCTGGACCCCAAGCCGGTCACCAAGCGCCCCCTGGAGCAGCTGGAGTTCGCCAAGGAGACCGTCCCGGCGCCCCAGGGCGAAGTGCCCGTCATCTTCACGCCCCACGCCATCGCCTATCTGTTGATGCCCCTCACCAGCGCCGTGAACGGCAGAACGGTGCTCCAGGGGGCCTCTCCCCTGCAGGGCAAGCTGGGCACACAGCTCATGGACCCGCGTTTCTCCCTGTGGGACGATCCCACCGTCCCCCTGAGGCCGGATAGCCGCAACGCCGATGATGAGGGCGTCCCCTCCCGAAAGACGCTGCTCATCGAAAAGGGCGTGCCCCAGGGGTTCCTCTACGATCTGCAGACGGCCGGCCTCGCCGGAGCCAAGAGCACCGGCAGCGCCTCCCGCAGTCTCAGCAGCCTGCCCACGCCGTCCACCAGCGTGCTCTTCATCGAAAAGGGCGATACGCCCTATGAGCGCATGGTGGCCGATGTGCAGGACGGCCTCATCATCGAACAGCTCCTTGGCGCAGGCCAGGGCAACGTGGCGGGCGGCGAGATCGGCGGCAACGTCCTGCTAGGCTACCGCGTCCGGAACGGCAAAGTAGTGGGGCGCGTGAAGGACACCGTCATCGCCGGGAACGTCTATACCGCCCTCAGCGCAGGCAAGCTCATCGCCCTCAGCGATGCGCAGGAATGGGTGAGCGGCAGCTTGCTGGCCCCGGCCATCGCCTGTATGGGCATCACCGTCTCCACCAAACGCGCCGGCGAGTAGGCCCATGGCCGCGATAGATGCGATCCTCCAAGAGCTCGCGGCCGCCAAGGGGCGCATCGCGCCTGCGAAGCTGACGCAGCTTTCCGGCCTCTCCTCGGAGGAATTGCCCGCCTTCCAGAAGGCGTGGGACAAGATGGGCCTGCCGCAAAAGAAGGCCGTCATCGCCACCCTGACGGAGATGGCAGAAGACAACGTCGAGCTGGACTTCTTTCCCATCTTCAAACTGACGCTGAACGACGACGATGAGGATATCCGCATCGAGTCCATCGAAGGCCTGTGGGAATGCGAAGAGCGGGCCCTGCTGACGCCGCTCATCCGGTTGCTCACGGTGGACTCGTCAGCCAATGTGCGCGCCGCAGCGGCGCAGGCCCTGGGCAGGTTCGCCTTCCTGGCGGAGACGGGGAAACTGCTGGAGCGGGACGGCAGGCGTATCGCAGACGCCTTGCTGGAGACGATAGACAGCGAGTTCGAGTCCACGGACGTGCGCCGCCGGGCCATAGAAGCGCTGGCCGCCATGAGCCATGAGCGCGTGCCGGAGCTCATCCAAGAGACCTATGAGAGCGCCGATGTGAAGGTGAAGGCCAGCGCCCTCTATGCCATGGGCCGCACCTGCGACCCAAGGTGGCTGCCCCAGCTCATTGATGAGACGGCCAACAGGCAGGCTGAACTGCGCTACGAGGCCGTCTCCGCCTTAGGCGAGATCGGCGATGATAAGGCCATCACGCACCTCCTGCCGATGATTGACGACCCGGATAGCGAGGTGCAGGCCGCCGCCATCGCCGCACTGGGGAAGATCGGCGGGCCGGTGGCCAAGAAGGCCCTCACGCGCACCATGCAGCGCCCGGAAGCGCACATCCAGGAGCTGGCCCAGTCCGCCTTGGAGACTATGGATGAGTTCGACCCGCCTCTCTTTGAGCGCCGCAACTAGCTACTCTGGCGGCACGTCCAGACGCCCTTGCCACTGGCGGGCGCAGTCCGTATGATGGCCTCCACGCCGCTTCCCTGGTTTGACCGGACGGCACCAGCCTAGGCCACAGGTGATGTGATGCGACGCTACCGCTACTCGTCCTGGGACGGCTCCGCAGAGCCATTCTCCCTGCACCCGGACGAGGTCATGGACGAAATCTCGAACGACCTCTTTGGCGATATGGGCCTGGAGCGCGCCCTCCAGCGCATCATCCAGCGCGGCATGCAGGACAAAGGCGGCCGCCGCACCCAGGGCATGCGCGACCTCCTGGAGCGCCTGCGCAACCGCCGCCGCGAGCAGATGGAGAAGTACGACCTAAGCTCCGTCCTCAACGATATCAAGGAAAAGCTCCAGGACATCGTCCAGACGGAGCGGGAAGGCATCCGCAACCGCCTGGAGCAAGCCCGGAACGACGCGAAGCAGGACCCCGCTAAAAAGCCGGGGCTGGACATGCTGGAGAAGCTGGCGGAGAAGCGGCGCGAGACGCTGAAGAGCCTGACCAACGATCCCGCCGAGCAGATCAAGGCTCTGAGCAACTATGACTTCATGGACCAGGAGGCCCGCCGCAAGTTCCAGGAACTGCTGGACGAGCTGAAGAAGCGGGCCATGGACCAGTATTTCAAGAACATGCAGCAATCGCTCCAGAACATGAGCGGCGACCAGATGCAGGCGATGAAGCAGATGCTGAAGGACCTGAACCAACTCTTCCAGCAGAACCGCCAGGGCAAGCTGAGCCAGGAGCAGTTCGACCAGTTCATGCAGCAGTACGGCCAGATGTTCGGGGACAACCCGCCCCGCAACATGCAGGAGCTGGCGGAACGCCTGCAGGAGCGCATGGCCCAGGCCCAATCGCTGTTAGACAGCATGCCGGAGACCACACGCCAGCAATTACAAGACCTCATGGAATCCATGATGGACGATGAGATGCGCCGGGAGATGTCCCAGCTGGGCCAGATGCTGGACGAGTTGGCGCCGATGGACGACCTGCGCCGCGAATATCCCTTCACCGGCGATGAGGAGCTCTCCATGCAGGAGGCCATGCGCCTCATGGAAGAGTTCCAGAAGATGGACAACCTGGAGCAAACCCTCCGGGATGTGCGCAGCGCCCAGGACCTGGAGCGCGTGGACGCCCAGGCGATGGAAGAGCTCCTGGGAGAAGATGCCCGCCGCTCCCTGGAGGAGCTGAAGGACCTCCTGCGGAAGCTGGAGGAGGCGCGCTACATCCGCCGCAAGGGCGACCGCTTTGAGCTGACGCCGCGCGGCGTGCGCAAGATCGGGCAGAAGGCCATCCGGGAGATCTTCTCCCAGCTGAAGAAGGACCGCGCCGGCAGCCACGAGATCACCAAGCGCGGGGGCGGCGGCGAGCCCAGCGGCGAGACGAAGCCCTGGGAGTTCGGCGACGACTTTCTGGTGGACCTGCGCAAATCGCTCCTCAACAGCGTGAAGCGCGAAGGCGCGGGGACCCCTCTGAAGATGCAGGTGAGCGACTTCGAGGTGGAGCGGATAGACTTCTCCACCCAAGCGGCCACGTGCCTCCTCATAGACCGCAGCCGCTCCATGGGCTATTACGGCAACTTCGCGGCGGCCAAGAAGGTCGCCATCGCCCTCCACACCCTCATCCGCAGCAAGTTCCCGCGCGATGTCCTCTATATCATCGGCTTCTCAGACGTCGCCACCCAGTTCAAGGAATCGGACCTGGCGGACCTCTACTGGGACACCGGCATCTCCGGCACCAACATGCACCACGCCTTCATGATGGCCCGCAAGCTCCTCTCCAAGCACAAGGGCGCCACGCGGCAGGCCATCATGATCACGGATGGCGAGCCCACAGCGCACCTGGAGCAAGGCGTCCCCTATTTCAGCTACCCTCCTTCGCCGCGCACCATCTCGGAGACGCTAAAAGAAGTGCGGCGCTGCACCCAGGAGCACATCGTCATCAACACCTTCATGCTGGAGAACAACTACCAGCTGGTGGACTTCGTGAACCTGCTCACGCGCATCAACCACGGGCGGGCCTTTTACGCCTCCCCCGATAAGCTGGGCGAATACGTGCTGGTGGACTACCTCTCCAACCGACGCCGCAGGGTGGCGTAGCATCCCAGGAGGACGCGCATGACCAACTACCAGGTGATCTCCGCCGATTCCCACGTCATCGAGCCTCCGAACGTCTGGAAGGACTACATGGAGCCGGCCTACAAGGCCCGCGCCCCCCATGTGGTGCGCGAAGGCGAGTTCGACGTGTGGAAATGCGAAGGGACGGTCCTAGGCCCGGTGGCCGCCTACGCAGGCGCCGGGAAACCCAGCGATAAGCTGAAGAGCCACGGCACCTATGAGAAGGACGCCCCCAAAGGCAGCTACGACCCCAAGGCACGCCTGGACGAGATGGCGGTGGACGCCGTGCAGGCGGAGGTTCTCTACCCCTCCGTGGCCTTGCGCATGTTCGGCATCCCGGAGCCGGACTTCCAAGCGGCCTGCTTCCGCGCCTATAACTCCTGGATCGCCGATTTCTGCAAGCCCTACCCCAACATCTTCAAGGGCATCGGCATCCTCTCCACAGACGACATCGAAGCCGCAGCGGGCGAAGTGCGCCGGTCCAAAAAGCTGGGCCTCTCCGGCGTCTCCATCTCGGTGAGCCCCGAAGGGCGGCCTTACAGCGACCCGACCTTCGATCCGCTGTGGAGCGCGGCTGAAGAGTGCGATATGCCTATTAGCCTCCACATCCTCACGGAGCGCAAGCACAAGCAGCGCATGGGCGAAGACTTCCTCTCCGGCCAGGTGACGGAGAGCGTGATGGTCCAGGACGCCTTGGCGCGCATGATCTTCTCCGGCGTCTTCCTCAAGTATCCCAAGCTCAAGATCGTCTCCGCGGAGAACGATATCGGCTGGGCGGGCTATTTCCTGGAGCGGGCCGATTACCTCCACGACCGCCGCCAGGTCTTCCACAAGATGGGCATCCCGCGCGATATGCTGCCGAGCCACTTCTTCCACAAGCACGTCTTCCTCACTTTCATGCGCGATCGCTCCGGCATCATGCTGCGCAGCATCATCGGCGTGGAGAACCTCATGTGGGCCTCCGATTACCCGCACCTGGACAGCACGTGGCCCAACTCCATGAAGTTGATCGAGCGCATCTTCGCCGGCGTGCCCGAAGGCGAGCGGCGCAAGATCATCGCCGAGAACGCCGCGAACCTCTACCGCTACGCCTAGGCCGCATGCGCGTCGCCCGAAGCCGTCTCATCAAAGCGCCGGTGGCGCAGGTCTGGCGCGCCGCCTCCGCGCTCGACGACTTGCCCAAGTGGTTCAGCAGCGTGGAGGCCGTCCAGCATACGGGCGGCCCTGCCGAAGGCGCGGGTCGCAGACAGCTCGTTTCGCGGACGCTCTACGGGCGCGAAAGCAGGCTCACTCAAGAGGTGACGGCCTGGGAGCAGGAAAGACGGATCGCGCTCAAGCACCTGGAGGAGACGGTGGACGGCGCGAAGGCCGGCGGCGTGCGTGATTTCCACACCATCATCGCCATACGCCCCATCGCCGACCGCACGGAGGTGACGCTAGCCTACGAGTGGCGTTCGCCCCTGGGCGTCTCCTGGCTCCTCAGCCTCTTTCTTGCCGGGCGCGTCATGGGCAAGGAGCAGAACGCCTCGCTCAAGCTTTTGGAGAAGCTGGCGCAGGGAACATCGTAGCGCCGCCGCTTGATTCTCTCTCGTCGTCGCGCTACCCTTCGCCTGTCTCCGGATCGCACCGTCTGACCCGTGCTCCATGAGCCTGAACCCCCGCTGAGGTGCTGCATATGCCCATCGCAACCATTGTGGAAGCCGCCCGAAAGGAAGGCCGCACCCTCCTGAACGAGGTGGAGGCCAAGCAGATCCTGAAGGAGGCCGGATTGAGCGTTGTGGAGACTCGCCTGGCCGCGAACAAGGCCGAGGCCCAGCGCATCGCCAGGGAGCTGGGCTTCCCCGTGGTGATGAAGATCCTTTCGCCGGACATCGCGCACAAGAGCGATGTGGGCGGCGTGAAGCTGGGGCTGAAGAACGAGGCCGAGGTGGCCGCCGCGCACGATGAGATGCTGGCGGCGGTGCAGCGCGCCGCGCCCAACGCTCGCATCGCGGGCGTCTCCATCCAGCCCATGGCCAGGCAGGGCACGGAGGTCATCATCGGCATGACCAAGGATGCCGCCTTCGGCCCGGTGCTGATGTTCGGCCTGGGCGGCATCTTCGTCGAGGTGTTGAAGGACGTGGCCTTCCGCGTGGTGCCGCTGACCCAGCGCGATGCGCGGCAGATGGTGCGCGAGATCAAGGGCTACCCTGTGCTGCAGGGCGTTCGCGGGCAGGCCGGCGCAGACGTGACGAAGCTGGAAGAGGCGATCCTGAAGCTCTCCGCCTTTGTGGATGCGCACCCGGAGATCAAAGAGCTGGACATGAACCCGGTCTTCGCCTACCGGGACGGCCTGGCGGCGGTGGATGCGCGGATCGTGCTGGAGGCGGCCTAGCGTCTAAAGCTGGAAGTCCACGTAACCCGGCGGGATGCCGTAGCGCTGCATCACCTTCTGCATCAGCTCGCCGGCGGCGCGGATATCCGGGTTGGACCGATAGGCGATGAGCTGCGTGGCGATGCGCGTGGAAGCGGCAGTATCGCCGCTGGCGAGAGCAGCCTTGAACTCCTTGGAGATCGCCACCACGCGCTCTGCGGAGCGGATCGCCAGGGTGCGCACCTCAACCAGTTCCGAGACCTCTACAGGGGCGGCGACCGCCGTCACATCCCGCAGATAGGTCTCCGAGAGCGCGATACCCCGGTCCACCAGCCGCGCGATGGCCGCCTGGTCCGTGGTGGAAAAGACGGCCGTTCCCGTGCCCTGGTATTCGGCGATGAACTTATTGCCGATCCCATTCAGCGTCTTCATATACTCGTAGGCCTTGAGCGCATCGCCGGTGAAGACGAGGACAGGCGTCGGCGAGGGCGTCGGCGGGCGGGTGGGCGTTGGGGGGACGGGCGTTGGTGTGGGGTCCTTAGCGGCCGAGCTGCACGCAGCGAGCATCGGCAGCAACAGGCATGCCGCCAGCCCTACCAACGAGATCCGCTTGCCTGCAAAGGCCATCGCCATCATGAGCACCTTGCCCGACTGGGCATAGGCGGCCGCCGGCGCGAGGACGAGCCTTCGAGATGACTTACACGATACCTCCTACAACATCGCTGGCGAAGGAGCCCCACCACTATACGGGCTTGTGCGCCATAGCACCACCGCGGGCACCTAAAGGAAACCGATGACGGCGGCGGCCAAGGCCGCTGAATCGTGGCGGAGGTAGTGGTTCGTCGCAAGGAGGGGCCTGGCGACGATGTTGGGCACGAGCCGCTCGCAGGCGGCGCGATCGAAGGCGACGGGTGTCGCGCGCTCGCCGGCGTACTTCTTCGCGAGGCGCGCTGGGACGGGCGCTGTGTTCACGAGGGCGTAGTCCAAGGCCTTCGCGTCGCCGAGGTACTTCAAGACAGTAGCGATGAAGCGGGAGGCGGTATAGCCGTCAGTCTCGCCGTGCTTGGTGACCAGGTTGCAGATGTAGACCTTCTTCGCTTTGGAACGGCGGATAGCCTCCGGCACGCCTGAGACCAAGAGGTTCGGAATCACACTGGTGTAGAGGTCGCCGGGGCCGATGACGATAACGTCCGCCTGGGCGATGGCCCGCGCCGTCTCCGGCAGGACCTGCGCCTTGCGCTGGAGATAGACGCGCTTGATGGGCACGTCCGGGTCTACGGTGCGGATGTCTATATGCGCCTCGCCGACGACGGTGTTGCCGTTGGCCAACTCCGCGCAGAGATTCGTGTCGGTCAGCGTCACCGGGAGGACGCGCCCCTTGATGCCCAGCAGGTGTCCCATCTCCTCCACGGCCTTGTCCGTGCGGCCGGCTACATCCGTCAGCACCGTAAGGAAGAGATTGCCGAAGCTATGGCCGTGGAGGCCGTTCCCCTTGTTGAAGCGGTACTCAAAGAGGCTCTTGAGCGTCGCACGGGCGTGGTCGTCCGGCGTGAGGGCCAGGAGGCACTGGCGCAGGTCGCCCGGCGGCAGGACGCCGAACTCATCGCGCAGGCGGCCGGAGCTGCCGCCGCTATCCGTCATGGTCACCACGGCGGTGAGCTGCGCCGGGTACTGCTTCAACCCCGAAAGGATAGTGAAGCTGCCGGTGCCGCCGCCGATGACGACGATCTTTTTGGAGGCGAGCTCGCGCTGAGAAGGGGGTCTGCGCGCCGCCCGAGCCGTGGACGCTGGAGACATCTGCCCACCTAAGGTGAGGATTAGGCGACCCAACTCAACGAACCCACATGGATTGTAAGAGGGAGATGCCATTTGTTCAATGCTCTCCAGAGGAAAGTTGCCCAAAACCACCCCATGCAGCACAGTGCAAGCCTATAATGGCTGTGGCGGCAGACTCCCACTCGAGGTGACACCCGTGCCACCGCCACGATCGCCGGAAGCCCGCATCGCCCAGCTGCGCCGCATCTTCATGCCCCGCGCCATCGCCGTGGTGGGCGCTTCGCCCACGCCGGGGAAGCTGGGCAGCATCATCGTCGCCAACCTCAAGGGCGCAGGCTATGTGGGCAACATCTACCCGGTGAACCCCAACTTCGCCGAGGTAGGGGGCCTGAAGTGCTACCCCTCGCTGGAGGCGGTGCCGGACGATACGGACGTGGCTGTGGTGGCCATCCCGGCGCCCGCCATCGCGGGGCTGGCGCCCGCCGCGGGCAAGAAGGGCATCGCCGGGCTGGTGGTCATCAGCTCCGGCTTTGCCGAGGTGGGCAACCGCCCCTTGCAGGATGAGCTGGTGCAGGCGGCGCGGGCCCACAACCTGCGCATCCTTGGCCCCAACATCTACGGCTACTTCTACACGCCCCTCAAGCTCTGCGCCACCTTCGCCATGCCCTACACGGAGCCGGGCGGCGTGGCCCTAGTCTCCCAGAGCGGCGGGATCGCCAACGCCATCCTGGGCTATAGCCGCTCCCGGCGCATGGGCGTCTCCGCCATCGTGGGCCTGGGGAATAAGGCCGATATAGACGATAGCGACGCGCTGGAGTTCTTCGGCCAGGACCCGCACACCCAGGTCATCGCCCTGCACATCGAAGGGCTGAAGGACGGTCGAGGCTTCCTGGAGACGGCAAAACGCGTTTCGAAAGTGAAACCTGTGGTGGTTCTAAAGGGCGGGCGAAGCAGCGCGGGCGCAAGGGCCGCCTCATCCCACACCGCCTCGCTGGCCGGCGAAGACCGCGTCTACGATGCCGCCTTCCGCCAGGCGGGGCTGATCCGCGCGCGCACGCTGGAAGACCTGCTGGACTGGTCGCGCGCCGTCCAGCTCCTGCCCGACCCTGCCGGGGAGAACGTCCTTATCGTCTGCGGCGCCGGCGGCCTGGGGGTGCTGATGGCGGACGCCTGCGCCGACCATGGCCTTTCCCTGCCGGCCCTGCCTCCGGACTTGCACCAGGCGATGAAGGCCTGCATCCCGCCCTTCGGCTCAGCCAACAACCCCATAGACGTGACGGGCGGCGAAGGCCCGGAGACCTACCGCAAGGTCATCACCCTTGCGCTCAATGATAGCCGCGTCCACGCCCTCGTCTTCGGCTATTGGCATACGCCGCTTGCGCCGCCGGGGGCCTTCGCCAAGCTCCTCATCGAGCTGGTGCAGGAGGCCAAGGACAAGGGCATCGTGAAGCCGATGGTGGCGGGCCTGGTGGGCGATGTGGAGGTGGAGGAGGCGGTGCGCCACCTGGAGGCGAACGGCATCCCGGCCTACGCCTACGCGGTGGAGCAGGCCATCGGCGCGCTGGCGGCCCGCTACAAGTTCTGGCGGGGGAAGCGGAAAGACGCTTAGCCAAGCCGCCTCTTCTCTCCGCGGTTCCGAACGGGGACTAGACGATCGTCGCTATACTAATAGTAGATAGTGATGAAGAGGTGAAATTGCACGTGATGTATGAGACTGAAGGCGGCGGGTTTCCCTGGGTGGCGCGATGGCCGAAGGTCCCGGCCTATGAGATCGCGAAGCGGATCATGGAGCGGCATGACTTCGCCAAAGACGCGAACGGACGGCTCTACCGCTATCTGAGCGGCGTCTACTTGGACGATGGCGAGGAGTTCGCCAAGCGGATGTGCAAGGAGGTCCTGGCGGAGGCGGAGCTCCTGGAATCGTGGTCGTCCCACAAGGCGGCGGAGGTGGCCGAGTTCATCCGCGTGGACGCCCGGCCGCTCCTCCAGCGCCCGGACCGCAACCGGCTCACTGTTGCCAACGGCATCCTGCACCTGGACACCATGGAGCTGATGCCCCATAGGCCGTCCTACGCCGTCACCGTCCGGCTGCCCATCGTCTACGACCCGAAGGCCAAGTGCCCCAGCTGGCTCCGCTTCGCGCAGGACTGGTTCGGCGAAGAGGGCCCCACTTTTGTGCCGGAGACGGCGGCCTGGCTCATGACGCCCGACCTCTCCCTGCAGAAGGCCCTGCTCCTCTTGGGCGAAGGCGGCGAGGGGAAGAGCCGCTTCCTGGCGGGGCTGCGCGCCTTCCTGGGCGGCAGCAACGTCAGCACCATCGCCCTCCACCAGCTGGAGGAGGACCGCTTCAAGGCGGCGCGGCTCCAGGGCAAGCTCGCCAACTTCTACGCCGACCTGCCCTCCACCTACCTGCAAAGCACGAGCCTCTTCAAGAGCCTTGTAGCCGGCGATGCCATAACCGGAGAGCAGAAGTTCAGGGAGAGCTTCGACTTCCAGCCCTTCGCGCGGCTCGTCTTCTCCGCCAACACGCCGCCGCGCTCGGCGGACGCCTCCTCGGCCTTCTTCTCGCGGTGGATCGTCGTGCGCTTCAAGCGGCGCTTTAGGGACGAGGCGGACCAGGTCTCCCCCCAGGAGATAGACCGCCTGCTGGCCGACCCCACGGAGCGGGCCGGGCTCTTGAACCTGGCGCTGGCGGCCCTGCCGCGCCTGCGGCAGCGGGGCTTCACCATAACGGCGGCGATGCAGGAGGCCTATAACGAGTTCGTGGAGGCCACGGACCCCTTCACCGTCTGGCTCAACGCCCGCACGGTGGAGGACGCGGAGGCATTCACCCCCTGCAGCGAGCTCATGGCCGCCTACCGCGACTACGCGCTGGAGCACAGCCTGGGCGTCAGCGTGACCAGGGTAGCGATCGGCAACGCCTTGCGCAGGGCGCGTCCGCGGGTGCGCTACGCGCAGAAAGCGGTTGCCGGCAAGACGATGTGGAGCTACATAGGTATCATGCTGCGAAAAGAGTCCCACGACTCACGCAACTCACGGACTTCACGGGCTTTCCCCAACTCTAGTCAATCGCGGGAGGAAACAATACGACAAAGAAATGGAGAGGAGTCCGTTAACTCCGTGAGTCCCGTGACTTCCACGCCATCGCCGCTGGTGGCGGAGGCGCTGCAGCAGGGCGGGAGGGTGGTGTGACATCCGCCCCTTGATGGCTCTGTTACCTTGAAGGACAGGGTTCAAGTTTCGTTGTCAGTCATATCTTCGCATCTGCTATCCTGTCTCCCGGCACTTCGCCGGGAGGGCGCATGCAGCGCGTCGCGGTCACGGGCGTCAGCGGCTACATCGGCGCACAGCTCATGGCGCGGCTGGCGGCCCACCCCTCCGTGGAGGCAATCATCGGCGTGGACGCCCGGCCGCCGCGGCAATCGCCTCCCAAGCTCACCTTCGTCCGGCATGACATCACCAAGCCCTTCGATGGGCTCTTCGCCCAGCACCGCGTGGATGCCGCCGTCCACCTTGCCTTCGTCGTCGCGCCCACGCGGCGGGAGGCCTGGGCCGCGCGCATCAATGTAGACGGCACGCGGCACTTCCTCCGGGCCTGCGGCCAGGGCAACCTCGGCTACCTGCTCTACCTGGGCAGCACCTCCGTCTACGGCGCCCATGCCGATAACCCCGTGCCGCTGACGGAGGATGCGCCCCTTCGACCGAACCCGCGCTTCCAGTATGCCCGCGATAAGGCGACGACGGAGCGGCTCTTCGATGAGTACGCCAAGAGCCACCCGAACAGCAAGGTGACGGTCCTGCGCGGCGCGCCCGTCATGGGCCCCGGCGGGGCCAAGGCCATCGGCGCGAAGGTATTCCAGCCGGTGATGGTGCGCATGCTGGGCCGCAACCCGCCGGTGCAGTTCCTGCATGAAGACGATCTCATCGCCATCCTGGTCATGCTGCTGGAGCGCGAAGCGCCCGGCACCTACAACGTCGCCGCCGATGGCACGGTCCCCTACAGCAGAGTGGCGAAGATGGCCAAGCGGCCCATGATCGCCCTGCCCAAGTCGCTCCTCGGCGGCGTCATGGACCTGGCGTGGAAGCTGCGCCTGCAACAGCAGTCGAACTCGGCCGGCCTCGACTACATCGCCTACCCGTGGGTCGCGAGCAATGAGAAGCTGAAGCAGGCCACCGGCTTCCGCTACCGCTACACCACAGAGCAGACCATCGAGTCTTTCCTGCGGCAGGCCAAGCGCTAGATGCGCCTCCACGTTGCGCTGACGCCTGCCGAGCTGAAGAGCCTCGACCTTCCCCAGTGGCGGGCCGTGGTGATAGACGTCACCCGCGCCACCTCCACCATCAGCCAGGCCATCGCCTCCGGCGCGGAGCGCATCATCCCTGTCGCCTCTATCGCAGAGGCGCGGCGCGTGCAGCGCTCCCTGGGCGAAGGAGCGCTCCTCGGCGGAGAACGCGGCGGCCTGCGCATCCCCGGCTTCCACCTCGGCAATTCGCCCCGGGACTACACGGCCAAGGTGGTGAAGGGGAAGACCATCGTCTTCACCACCACCAACGGCACCCGGGCGCTCAAGGCGGCGGCCACGGCCGGGGAGACGCTCATCGGCGCCTTCCTCAACCAGGGGGCGGCGGTGCGCCGCCTGGCAAGGGCCAGGGGCGATATCGTGCTGGTCTGCGCAGGGCGCGAAGGCGAGCCGGTGCCGGACGATACGGCCTGCGCGGGGGCCTTTGTGGAGCGCCTGCTGGAGGCGATCGGCGATGCCGCGCCCACGGAGGAGGCGGCGCAGGCGCTGGCGCTCTCCGAGCGCTATCGCGGGCGCATAGCCGCCGCCCTGCGCGAATCGCCTTCGGGCAAGGCCCTCATCGCCGTGGGCCTCGGCCGCGACTTGGCCGATTGCGCCAAGCTGGACGCGCTGAAGGTCGTCCCAGCCCTTGTGCGAGGCGAAGTGGTCAGGCTAAGGTAGTTGCGAGACGTCCGTGTTCGCTCTCCTCTCCTTCGGTGGAAGGGAGCCTGCGCTGACTCTGCGAAGCAAAGTCGTGAGCGAAGGGAGAAGGCGGTAGGTTATGCTCAACGTCGTGCTGGTCGGCCTCGGTGGAGCCGTCGGCTCCATGCTGCGCTATGGCGTAAGCGCGTGGGTCATGGGCGGCAGCAAATCGTTCCCCTATGGGACGCTGGCCGTCAACGCCATCGGCTGCTTCGCCATCGGTCTCATCCTCGGCCTGGCGGAGACCCACGATTTCATCAACAGCCACACGCGCCTCCTGCTCACCACGGGACTCCTGGGCGGCTTCACCACCTTCTCCGCCTTCGGCTTTGAGACCTTCGCCCTCCTGCGGGACGACCGCCTGCCCGCCGCCTTCGCCAACATCGCCGTGCAGCTCATCGTCGGCCTCCTGGCGGTCTGGGCCGGCCATCAGCTGAGCCGAGCCTTTGGCGGCTAAGGGCAGGCTGGTATCATTGGATAAAGGAAGGCGAGGGCCATGAAATCCTACATCTTTGATGTGGTCATCAAGGAAGACCGGTTTGAATCAGGGGAGAGGGCCTTCAGCGCGTCATGTCCTGCGTTGAAGGGATGCCGCTCTTGGGGCCACACCTATGAAGAGGCGCTCGCCAATATCCGCGAAGCGATCGAGCTCTACATCGAGGACCTGGTGGACGCCGGCAAGCCGGTGCCCACGAGCCAAAAGCGCGGCGTGACGGTTCGCGATAAGCCCGCCGTAGCCGTCAACGTTCGATGAGCCAAACGCCCAGGGGCGTCTCAGCGCGCCAGCTGGTGCGGGCCCTTGAGGCTGACGGCTTTGCCTTGCGGAGGTCGCGCGGAAGCCATCGAATTTTCAGCCACCCGGATGGACGGCGTATCGTTGTGGCCTACCATCATCCGGGCGATACCTTCCCCATCGGCACGCTGAAAGGCATCATCCACGATGCCGGCTGGTCTGATGCCGACCTGCACAGGTTGGGGCTGCTGAAGGGCTAAGCCCCCTTCCCCTTGCCGCCGTTCAGCCCCGGGCGTACACTGGGTAGCCTTCAATCCCACCATGGCTCCCGCGCCTGCCCCCAGGGAGCCGGAGCGACTCATGCACATCTCCACCCTCCTGCAGAAGCACGACCCCCAGATCGCCGAAGCCCTGGCCCACGAGGTGGAGCGCCAGCGCAAGAACATCGTCCTCATCGCCTCGGAGAACTACGCCAGCAAGGCCGTCCTCGAGATGATGGGCTCGCCCCTCACCAACAAGTACGCCGAAGGCTACCCCGGCAAGCGCTACTACGGCGGCTGCCAGTTCGTGGACGTGGCGGAACAGCTCGCCATCGAGCGCGCCAAGCAGCTCTTCGGCGCCGAGCATGCCAACGTCCAGCCCCACAGCGGCGCCCAGGCCAACATGGGCGCCTACTTCGGCCTCCTGGAGGTCGGCGATACGGTGCTGGGCATGCGCCTGGACCAGGGCGGCCACCTCACTCACGGCAGTCCCGTCAACTTCTCCGGCAAGTACTACAAATTCGTCTCCTACGGCGTGGACCGCGAGACGGAGCTGCTGGACTATGACGCCGTCCGCGCCCTGGCCAAGGAGCACCGCCCCAAGCTCATCGTCGCCGGCGCCACCGCCTACCCGCGCATCATCGACTTCAAGAAGTTCCGCGAGATCGCCGATGAGGTGGGCGCGAAGCTCATGGTGGACATGGCGCACCCCGCCGGCATCTTCGCCGCCGGGCTCCATCCCTCGCCCGTGCCCTACGCGGACGTCGTCACCTCCTCCACGCACAAGACGCTGCGCGGCCCCCGCGGCGGCATGATTGTTTCGAAGAAGGCCCTGGCCCCCGCGATAGACAAGGGCGTCTTCCCCATGGCGCAGGGCGGCCCCCTCATGCACATCGTCGCCGCCAAGGCCGTCGCCTTCGGCGAGGCGCTCAAGCCCGAGTTCAAGACCTACCAGCAGAACGTGATAGACAACGCCCGCACCCTAGCCGGCGAGCTGGGGAACCGGGGACTGCGAATCGTCTCCGGCGGCACGGACAACCACCTCATGCTGGTGGACCTGAACCCCATCGCCGTCACAGGCCAGCAGGCGGAGAGCGCCCTTGAGGCGGTGGGCATCGTGGCGAACAAGAACGCCATCCCCTTCGATCCGAAGCCGCCGCGGGTCACCAGCGGCCTGCGCCTGGGGACGCCCGCGGTCACCAGCCGGGGCTTCGGCAAGGGCGAGATGGTGGCCATCGCGCGGCTCATCGCCGCCACCCTGCGCAGCATCGGCAACGAGCAGGAGATGGCGAAGGTGAAGGACGAGGTCCAGACCATCGCCGCCAAGTTCCCCGTGCCGGGCTTGGAGTAGGGGAAAGGTTAGAGGAGCAGGGTTCGGGGAAAGCCCTTCCGTAGTTTTCCCAGGAATCCTCTTTCTCGATCCTGCCCTTGACCTCTAGACCTTGCTCCCTGCTCCCAGAACCTCTGCCTCCTCCTTGCCCCCTCCGGCCCGCCCCGTGCTATAATAGCCGTTGGTTTTCGACCCCCCTTTCCTGAAAGAGGCTTTTGTGCGCAACTACGAACTTGTCATGTTGGTGAGCCCGGAGATCGCGGACGACCAGGTGAACACCGTCGTCGAAAAGGTGACCGGCTATGTCACCACCCACGGCGGCAAGGTGGCCGAAGTCAAGCCCTGGGGCCGCCGCAGGCTTGCCTACCACATCGGCAACTTCCAAGAGGCCAGCTACGTCCAGGCCAACTTCTCCATGGAGCCCAAGCACGCCAAGCAGCTCCAGAGCGACCTCCAAATCTCCGAGCAGGTGATCCGTCACCTCCTCCTCAACGCCGACTAGGCGACCAAAGGGAGCGGCGCGTGGTAGGGCTTAACAAAATCTTGGTCATCGGCAACGTGGGGACGGAGCCGGAGATGCGCTACACCCCCAGCGGCCGGCCCATCACCACCTTCCGCATCGCCGCCACCCGCAACTACACCTCCGGCGGCGAGCGCAAGCAAGAGACCGAATGGTTCACCGTCGTCGCCTGGAACCAGCTGGCGGAGCAGGCCAGCAACTTCCTCAAGAAGGGCCGCCGGGCCTACGTGGAAGGCCGCCTGCGCTCCAACCAGTGGACCGGCCAGGACGGCGCCACCCGCTTCCGCAATGAGATCATCGCCGATCGCATCCTCTTCCTGGATCGCCAGCCCGCCGAGGGCCAGGGCGAAGAGGCCCAGGCTCCCGCCCCAGAAGGCGGCGAGGCCGTGGATGCCGACGATCTTCCCTTCTAGCCCCATAGCCACCATCACAGCACCGGAAGGACAGCAATGAACGAACGATCATCAGGCGGCGGCAGATTCGGCGGACCGCGCGGCGATAAGGGCGACCGCAAAGACGGCGGCAGGGGCGGACGCCCCCGCTTCTTCGCCAGGCGCAAGGTTTGCTCCTTCTGCGTCCAAAAGACCAAGGCCATTGACTACAAGAACGTGGACCTGCTCCAGCGCTTCGTCTCCGAGCGCGGGCGCATAGACCCCCGCCGCAAGACGGGCACATGCGCGCGACACCAGCGCATGCTCACGGAGGCCCTCAAGCGCGCCCGCCACCTGGCCCTCCTGCCCTTCACCTTCGACCACGTCCTGGAATCACGCATCATCCGGGCACCTGGGCGCTAGGGGTTCCCGGGCGCAGGCATCCTTGAACGCCTCGCCTGCGTATACCCTGTAGAACCTGCCATCGCGAGGACGCACCGTGGCACAGCGACGCCGTTCCGAGCGGAGAAAACAGGAAGCCCCCCAGCCGGTCGCGCCGGTTGACACGTCGCGCCGCCGCAAGCCTCCTTCGGGCCCGCGCAAGCTCTCGCCGCTCTTCTTCATCATCAGCGGCCTCCTTGTCGTCGTGATCATCGTCGTCCTCGTCGTCAACTACGTCGTCTCCGTCAAGCGCCCCGGCGATCAGCCGATCCTCCAGGTCAATAACAAGACCTTTACCTGGCGCTATTACGTGGACATCCTCAAGTCCCAAAAGCTCGGCTCGGATGCCCTGGGCGGCCAGTTCAACCCAGGCGTCGCGCCCTACCAGCTCATGCAGACCCTGGCGGAGAACGAGCTGATCCGCCAGGCCGCCCTCCGCGAAGGCCTCAAAGTCACGGATGAAGAGATCAAGCAGGAGATGATGAACCGCCTGCTGGACCCGAAGCCCTCGCCGGACACGCCCAAGTCCCAAGTAGAGCGCGAATTCCAGGTCAAGCTGAGCAACTATCTCAAGATCACTCAACTGCCCCGCGGCACGTATGAGGACATCGTCTACCTGGACCTTCTGCGCGATCAGCTCCGCAACAAGCTCGGCGCGAACCTGCCGAGGGTCCAGCCCCACGCCTTCGTCAACCAGATCGTGGCAGGCGATCAGACTCAGGTGGAGGCCATCCAGAAGCGCCTCAAGACGGAAGAGTTTTCCAAGGTTGCCCGCACCGCCTCCGTGGATGAAGAGACGGCCAAGGAAGGCGGCGCCATCGGCTGGACGCCGCGCCTGGTCATCAATGACCTGGACACCCTCTTCTTCGGCCTTGAGCTCAACCAGCTCAGTGACCCCATCTCCGCCAAGGAAGGCGTCTACATCATCCGCATCACCCAGCGCACCGGAGATAAGGCCCGCATCCAGGCCATCTTGGCCAAGGACTTCGCCTCCGCCCAAGAGGCCAAGCGCCGCGTGGAAAACGGCACGCCTTTTGAGACCGTCGCCGCGGAGGTCGCTACGGATCCTCAGCTGCGCGCCGGCCGCGGCGACCTAGGGCTCATCGGCCCCGGCGATCGCGGCGGCATCTTTGACCTCTACATCGCGGGCATCCCCTTGAATACAATCACCGAACCCGTCAACCGGATCAACCAGACCGTCTTTTACATGATCAGCCAGCGCACCCAAGCCCTTGAGGTCTCCGAGAAGAACCTGGAAGTCTTAAAGACCCGCGCCCTGGAGGCCTGGCTCCGCCGGGAATGGGACTCGGGCCGGATCAACTACTGCCCCAAATCGCCCGACGATTGCTTCAGCAACCTGGACGTGGACAAGGCCCTCGGCGAGATCGGCGATGTCTCCCGCACCAAGTTTGAAGATTCGGCCACGGCCACCGCCCAGGCGCGCCAGCGCGGCAGCCAGTCCCGCTTCTAGCGCGGCTCCGCATCGCGTACAATGATTCCCACGTCTCGCCTGGCCGTCTCGTTGCCGTAAAGGCCGCGCCGGACAGCCGATAGCTGAAGAGAGCCGCGCCCCGTGAGCGATCCCGCCATCTCCGCACCCAGCCAGGGAGCCCACAAGGGCGTCCTGCGGGCCTATGGCGCCTACCTGCCCCTCACCGGCAAGACACCGCTCCTCACCCTGGGCGAAGGCGATACACCCCTGGTGCGCTCCCAGAACCTTGAGCGCGAGCTGCAGATCGGCGCCCTCTACTTCAAGCTGGAGGGCTGCAACCCCACCGGCTCCTTCAAGGACCGCGGCATGGTCATGGCCGTGGCCAAGGCCCTGGAAGAGGGCAGCAAGGCTATCATCTGCGCCTCCACCGGCAACACCAGCGCCTCAGCCGCCGCCTATGCCGCCCGCGCCGGCATCCAGTGCGCCGTTGTCGTCCCCAAGGGCAATATCGCCTTGGGCAAGATGGCGCAGGGCATGGCCTACGGCGCCAAGGTCATTACCGTGGAGGGCAACTTCGATCAGGCCCTCCGCATCGTCCGCGAAGTCTCGCAGACGCGCCCCATCACCCTGGTGAACTCCGTCAACCCCTACCGCATCGAGGGGCAGAAGACCGCCGCCTTTGAGGTGGTTGACGCCCTGGGCGAAGCGCCCGATTTCCTCTGCATCCCTGTGGGCAACGCCGGCAACATCACCGCCTATTGGAAGGGCTTCAGGGAATATCACGAAAAGAAGAAGGCCAAAAAGCGCCCCAAGATGATGGGCTTCCAGGCGGAAGGTGCGGCCCCCATCGTGCGCGGCCACCCGGTGGAAGTGCCCCAGACCATCGCCACCGCCATCCGCATCGGCAATCCCGCCAGCTGGAAGAGCGCCGTGGCCGCCCGCGATGAGTCCGGCGGCGAGATCGGCATGGTGAGCGACGCTGAGATTATTGAGGCCTACGGGCAACTGGCGCGCAAGGAGGGCCTCTTCTGCGAGCCCGCCTCCGCCGCCTCCTTCGCCGGGCTGATCAAGCTTCGCCGTAGCGGCCTCGATCTTTCCAAACAGACCGTCGTCTGCATCCTCACGGGCCACGGACTCAAGGACCCGGACACCACCACAAAAAACGTCAAGGCCGATATCGTCCCCATCATGCCGGACCTCCCCGCGCTTGAGGCTGCGCTAGGCTTTCGATAAGCTCCCTTCTGTCAACTTGTTCTTCCCTCTCCATATCTGGTAGATTGAATAGTCTCCGTCTCTCCCGACCGATCCCGTATCTCTCTGCGTGGCCTTCCCACGCCTAGGAGGCGAATCGTGGACTCCCCACGGATCAAGTCAGCCGTTAGAGACATCATCAAGTCCATCGGCGAAGACCCCAAGCGCGAAGGCCTGACCGATACGCCGCGACGCATCGCCGAGATGTATGAAGAGCTCTTCGCCGGCCTGAAGCTCGACCCCAAAAAGGAGCTTGAGGTCGGCTTCGATGAAGGGCACCAGGAGATGGTCGTGCTCAAGGACATCCCCTTCTATTCCATGTGTGAGCACCACTTCCTCCCCTTCTACGGCATCGCCGCGGTGGGCTATCTGCCCAATGGGCGCGTCGTCGGCCTCAGCAAGCTGGCGCGCGTCGTTGAGATCCTGGCGCGTCGCCCGCAACTCCAGGAGCGCCTCACCTCCCAAATCGCCGATACGATTGATGAGGCCATCAAGCCCACGGGCGTCGGCGTCGTCATTAAGGCGGAGCACCTCTGCATGACCATGCGCGGCATCAAGAAGCCCGGCTCCAACATGGTCACCTCCGCCGTCCGCGGCAGGTTCAAGCAGAGCCAGGTCACCCGCGCCGAGTTCCTCTCCCTCATCCAGGACTGACGTGGCCTTTTCGGTTCACACCGAATCCTTCGAAAGCCTCCAGCGTGAGTGGCGCGACCTCGCCGCCGCTTCGCCCACGCGCTCTGTCTTCACCACACCCGCCTGGCTTCACACCTGGTGGCAGACCCAGCGCACCGGCGAAGAGCCGGCCCTCCTCGCCTTCCGCGATGGCGGGCGATTGCTGGGCCTGGCCCCCATGATGCGCTCCGCCGATGCCGTCCGCCTCCTGGCCGCGACGGACGTCTGCGACTATCACGATGTGCTCTACCGCCCGGAGGCGGAAGAGGCCTTCTACCCCGCGCTGGTGGGGGCCTTCGAGCGGCACGGCTGGCTGCGTGTGGAGCTGGAAGGCATCATCGAGCTTTCGCCCACCCTGCGGAGGCTCACTGGCGCCGCCCTAGGCAAAGGCTGGACGGTGGAACAGCAGGTGGACGGCGTCTCCCCGGAGATCGCGCTCCCCGCATCGTGGGAGGCCTACCTGGAATCCCTGGACGGCAAGGACCGCCACGAGCTGAAGCGCAAGCTGCGCAAGCTCACCGGCGCCGGGCGCGTGGACTGCTTCGACGCCCTGGACCGCCAACCCCTAGCCGAGGTGATGACCACCTTTGCCACGCTCATGCGCTCAAGCCGGGAGGACAAGGCCCAGTTCCTCACCCCCGAGCGCGAGCGCTTCTTCCGCACCCTGGCGGAAGCGATGCAGAAGGAGGGCTGGCTCCGCGTCTACTTCCTCACCCTGGACGGCCACGTCACCGCCGCCTCCATGTTGTTCGATTATGACAACGGCTTCTACCTTTACAACAGCGGCTACGATACGCGCTACGCCCCCCTGAGCGTGGGCCTTTTGGTAAAGGCCCTCTGCATGCAGGAGGCCATCGCCAAGGGACGCAAGCTCTTCAATTTCCTGCGCGGTTCCGAACCCTACAAGTACAGCCTCGGCGCGAAAGATGTCCGGCTCCACAAGCTCACCCTCAAGAAGGGATAGGTTTCCCTTGGCAACTAGGTACGCCTGCCGTATCCTCATCAGCGGAGACTGCTGAATCCATGCGCATCGCCCTTATCAGCGTCCACGGCTGCCCCACGGCGCGCCTGGGCGCAAAAGACACCGGCGGCATGAACGTCCTCCTGCGGGAGACGGCGCGGGAGCTTGGCCGCCTAGGCCACACCGTGGACGTCTACACCCGCACCCACGATGTGCGCGACCCGCAAATCGTTCCCATCGGCCAGGGGGCGCGCGTCATCCACATCAACGCCGGCGACCTCGCCACCGCCAAGCGCGACCTGGCGGCTCACCTGCCCCAGTTCACAGAACACCTCGCTGATTACGCCCAAAGCATGGGCCTCCGCTACGAACTCATC
>Ga0194131_10001054_pt1 | contig 47862 bp, 55 predicted proteins | sample TA2KigO120mmetaG_FD_148631 | JGI IMG/M metagenome (GOLD analysis project Ga0194131, IMG submission 148631) | Freshwater microbial communities from Lake Tanganyika, Tanzania - TA2015053 Kigoma Offshore 120m | ecosystem: Environmental > Aquatic > Freshwater > Lake | place: Tanzania: Lake...
TTGGCTTTGAACTCCCCGGAAAACCGTCTCCGCGTCCTCATGGTGGATTATCCTTCGCATCGGCGAATCCACCTTAACCGCCTGTCTCAGGAAGTGGGACCACCTCAATACGTAAGGAGCTGGTCCAGCGCTTCGGTGACACTCTGCGGCCCGCGCCAAATCTTACACTCAGCGATGAATATATTTCGTCCGCGATCCCTCACAAGGATGTCAGTCTTTCCGTATGCGTTAAATGTTTCGCCGGTGGCGCTCTCATATTGACCGTTGAGCTGGACGAGATAGTGGTCACGCATGACCTCTTCGGGCATTTTCGAGAAAATGCGGGGGCTTCGCTCCATGACTAACGTCATGTTTTCGATAATTTTCAGTACATTTTGATAATCGCTTTCGTGCATTTCAGACTCAGGCACGAAAGTTTCAATGGTTTTCAATACAATGGGCAACCTTCGACGCACCGTCGGCGATGTATAGGTGGCAGGTGCGTCCGCGCGCAGGCGCATCGGAAAACCAAGAGATGCCGCGATCTGCTTGGCTTCAAGGATACTGGACTTTCGCCGTCCGATATCTGCCCGAGCTAGCGGCGCGATACTCTCGTTGAATTGGGAAAGTTGGACATTTTGAAACGCAATAACGCGCTCGATAGAATCGATGATCTCTTTGGTCTCTGCCTTAACTAATTCGGCCCCGACATCGGCAACGATCCTGATGGACAAGCCATCTTCATTCACGAAAGCTCGCGGGGGAGGAAAGATCGACTGGTGAGGCTGCATTCGGAACAAGCCTTGGCTCCCGGAAAACGGAACGATGATTTCGTAGCCAAATCCACGGAAGATGTAGCGTTGCTCCTGTGTCGAATAGAGATTCTGTTCGACAGGTTCGTGAGAAACAGCTTGGTCGGAGTGCAGCACCAGAGGCGCCACAAAGAACTGTGCCGTCAGCGTGACAGGCCCGAACGACGTCACGATGTAGGCGTTCACCGTGCAGCGCACGCGCCGTTCGCAACGGTTGTTCAGCTTGACGGTGTAAGTCTTGGCCGGCTGAAAGCTCGCATCGGCTTCGACGCAGTTCGGGGGCTGTGCCGGCGGCTGCTGGCCTTGCGCCGCCTGCCCGGCCCGCGCGTTGTCGGAAAGCACCGGACCGGCGGCGCAAGCGGCCAGCAGCACGGCGGCGATCGCGGTACAGGTCCTTCTTGTCACGGAAATGCCCTCGGAATGCGGCCGCACCGGCCGCTTCGGGCATTGGTGTCGCGAACCGGGCCTCCGGTTCAGTCGTGCGCTACTTCTGCTTCGTCGCCTTGAACACCGGCTGCATCGTGCCGGTCATGCGGCGGCCGCTCACCGTGCCGGTGTAGCGCATGTCGCCCGCGACAAAGGTGATCTCCTCGCCGCGCAGGCGGCCATTCTCGATCTTGAACGTCTGCTTGCGCGTCCTGAGCGTTCCGCTGACGTGCTGGTAGCGCTGATCGAGCGTGAGCGTGCCCTGCCGGATGCGCCAGGTGCCCTGCACGCGCGCCGGCACGATCCAGAAATACGCCGAGCAGAACTGGGTGCATTTCTCGTTTTGATTGTCGATCGCGTATTCCGGCTCCCACTCTCCCATGTCGAAGGAATGCGACACCACGCGCGTGCCGGGCTTCATGTTCAGAATCGTCGGCCGCAGTTTGATGTTGAGGCTCGGCAGCAGGTACATGGTCAGCACGGTGGCGCGCGAGAAATCGGTCTTGAAGATGTCGCCCTGCACGAACTGCACCAGCCCGAGCGCCCCTTCCCGCTCCGCGTTGCGCTTGGACAGCGCGACCATGTCGGGATTGTATTCGATGCCGAGCGCCCGGATGCCGCGCTTGGCCGCGGTGATCACGGTGCGGCCGTCGCCGGAACCGAGATCGATCACGAAGTCGCGGCGCGTGGCGCCCGCCATGTTGAGCATGCGGTCGACCAGCGTCTGCGGCGTCGGCACCCAGATCACGTCCTTGCCGGGCTGGCCGACCTGCGGCTCGTATTCGCCCTGCTTTTTCGGATCGCCCGCCTTCGGCGGGCCGTCCTCGGCCTGTTGCGCGAACGCAATACCGGACGCAAGCGACAACGCGAGAAGCGAGACGATGGCGGATCGGGAATAACTCAACATGGTGCCTCGGTACCTGACGTGTGGCGTCCGGCCGGAGCCGGACAAGGCCGCAGCCCGGATATGCTCGATCCGGGCTGCGGGATGGCGGACGCGACCTTACGCCTACTTCTTGGTCGCGCGGAACATCGGGGACATGGTCCCGTCGATGGTGTTGCCGGTCACGGTGCTGGTGTAGCGCTGGTTCCCAGCGACGAAGGTGAGCTGGTCGCCGCGCAAGCGGCCGTCGCTGATCTTGACCGTGTTCTTGCCGCTGGTGAGCGTGCCAGTGACGAACTGGAACTTCTGCTCCAACGTCAGCGTGCCCTGCGGGATGGTCCAGGTGCCTTCGACCTTGGCCGGAACGATCCAGAAGTAGGCGCGGCAGTAGGACTGGCAGTTGGCGCTGTCGGCCGAGATGGTGTCGTCGGCCTGCCACTCGCCCATGTCGAAGGTGTTCGACACCACGCGCGTGCCGGGCTTCATGTCGAGGATCAGGGGCCGCAGGCGCCGGTTGAGGTCCGGCAGCAGGAACAGGGTGATGACGCTCGCCTTGGAAAAGTCGGTCTTGAAGATGTCGCCCTGCACGAACTGCGCCGTGTCGCCGACGCCCGCCTTCTCGGCGTTGCGCTTGGACAGCTCGACCATGTTCGGATTGTACTCGACGCCCATCGCGCGCACGCCGCGCTTGGCCGCGGTGATGACGGTGCGGCCGTCGCCGGAGCCGAGATCCATCACGAAGTCCATCGTGGTCACTTTGGCGATGTCGAGCATGCGGTCGACCAGCGACTGCGGCGTCGGCACCCAGACCACGTCCTTGCCGGACTGGCCGACCTGCGGGACGAACTCGGGCTTTGCGGCTTCCGCCTTGGGTGCGCCCTCCTTGGTGGCTTCGGACGCCGGCTGGGCAAGGGCAAAACTCGCGGCCGCCACCAACGCGACAAACGACGCGGCAGCCGACTGGGACAGAGATGCTTTCATAAGTTCCTCTAAAGTTGAGCGATCGGAGTGGTTGAAAGTCGACGTCAATGCTGGGCGGTTCAAAGCCCAATGGACCCGCGGCGCGGGAGGAAAGCCCCGCTGCAAGCTAGCATATCGCGGCGGGTTTCGCTGCGACTAACCCCGGCCCGGCGGGATCAATTCCCGCCGCGCGGCTTCGAAGCCGATCATGGCCGTTTAAGGCCGCCCCGTTCCGGGGCAGGCGGCTACTGCTTCTCCACGCCGGCGTTCTTGACGATGGCCTCCCAGCGGGTGTGGTCGGCCTTCACAAAGGACGCGAATTCGGGCTGGCTCATGGTCATGAGCTCCAGGCCGGCGGCCGCCATCGCCTTCTGGGCGGGCTCATGCTTCTGCATCCCCTGCACCAGCGCATGCAGCCGCTGCACCACCGGCTGCGGGGTGCCGGCCGGCGCGACCATGCCGACCCAGACGCTCATCAGGTAATTGGGAATGCCCACCTCGGCCGAGGTCGGCACGTCCTGCGAATAGGGCAGCCGCTGCTTGGTGGCGGTCAGGAGGATGCGCAGCTTGCCGGCCGCGATCCCGGCGCGGAACGTGCCGATCGAGGCCGAGATCAGATGGATACGGCCGGCCAGCAGATCGGTCATGGCCGGCGCGTTGCCGCGGTACGGCACGTGGATCATCTGGACGCCGGCCTGGCGGGTGAACTCGGCGGCCGACAGATGCGGCAGCGAGCCGACGCCCGCCGAGCCGTAGGTGTAAACGCCGGGTTTGGCCTTCGCGAGGGCCTGGAATTCCTTGAAATCCTTCGCCGGCAGCTCGGCGGTCATCGCGATCATCTGCGGCGCATCGCCGATCCCGGCGACCGGGAGCAGATCCTTCAACGCGTCATAGGGCATCTGCTTCTGCACGAACGGATTGATGACGAGTTGCCCGTTCAGCACGACACCGATCGTGTAGCCGTCGGGCGCGGCCTTGGCGACCGTGTCGGCCGCGAGCGTGCCGGCGGCGCCGGAGCGGTTCTCGACCACGGCCTGCTGTCCGGTCGTCCTGGTGATGTAGTCGGCGAGCAGCCGCGCACCGAGGTCGGCGATACCGCCGGCGGCGAAGCCCACCACGATGCGGACCGGCTTCGACGGATAATCCTGCGCCTTCGCCGCGGGCGCGCCGAGCAGGGCCGCGCCGACAAGCGCCGACACGATGATGCGTGCGATCATTTCGATTCCTCCCATTGGGCGGCTGCACGACGCCCCGGTCTGCCCACGCCGCGTGGGCCGAAGAATAGCCCGGATTTCGCCGCGCACCATCGGTTACGAACCGGCGATTTGCCGCGTCATTGCAACCGCCCCCTGGCCGTATTTCGCACGGACCGCGGCCTGCGCGGCCGGGTCCGCCACCGGAGCAAATCCGGCCGCCTGCCAGAACGGAGCGTGGCCCTCGACCGCGATCAGGTTCGCGCGGTCCAGGCCCAAGGCGCACGCCGCCGCAAACAGCATCGGCACGACCGCGCGGCCGTGCCCCTGCCGGCGCATATCCGGATCGAGCGTCAGATCATGGATGAAGTAAGCGGATGGCCGTGACGGCAGCGCCTGCAAGAGCGCGTCCAGCGCGGGCCAAGCCTCATCGCGCCAGGGATGCGAAAAGCAATAGCCGCGAATGCCGCCCGGACCGTCCAGCACAAAGCAGCCTGCAGGAAACAGCCGAAGCTTCTCCGCCAGCACCGCCTTGCGCTCCGGATAGCGCGGGTGGACGCGCACCGACAGCGCGTGAACGGCGGGCAGATCGTCCGCCGCCATGGCGCGCCAAGGCGCGGCCGCGCCGACTGCGAATCGGATGGGCATTTGCAACTCGCCGCTGAGGCACACCGCAACGCTGCATCGCCGCGGTGCATAGCGCGCCGAACGCTCTTTCCTTTGGGCGAATCCTTCCCTAAATCCGCCGCCGTGCCAACACGTCGCTTTCGCATCGCCCGTTCGAGAACGGGCCTCGGCATGTACGCCGTCAGGCCGTTCAAGAAGGGCCAATACATTGTGACCTATCGCGGCCGCCGCATCCCCAATGACGAGGCGGACCGGCTCGAAGCGCGCGGCTCCCGCTACATGTTCGAGATCAATTCGCGCTGGACCATCGACGGGTCGCCGCGCTGGAACCGCGCGCGCTACGTCAATCACTCTTGCCGTCCGAACGCCGAGGCGATCGAGCGCAAGGGCCGCAAGATCGTCTATGTCGCGCGCCGGCGCATCAAGCCGGACGAAGAGATTACCGTCGACTACGGCAAGAACTACTTCGAAGCCTTCATCACCAAGAGCCGGTGCCGGTGCCCGAAATGCCGGGAGCGGCGCGCGTTGCAGCAGAAGAAGCGCCGCGCCAGACACAAACGGCTTGCACGCAAGCGGCTCGCCGGGAAAAAAGGCCGGAGCCGGACCTGACGCAACGCGCCCGGCCCCGGAAGGACATCAGCGCCAGCCGGACTCGCGGTCGCAGGCCGCACGCGCCCGCGGGTTCGACTTCTCCCACTCGCTGATCGAGCGGGTTTCGTTGGAATCCATCTTCTCGTTCATGCAGACGCAGTACTTGCGGATGACTTCCGCGCGCGCGCCGCCCCGGTTGTCGGCTATGCACTGGTTGATCCACTTCAGGTCGTCGGAGTTCATGCTTTGCGCGGACGCGCCGCCACCCACAAGCAAGGCAGCTGCGAACAGCAAGCCAACGATCGTCTTCATGATGAGCAATCCCCACGGTTGCTTCGGGCGGCTCGCGGCGAGTGCGGCGGCCGCGCCGAAGATCGCGGGGACTATGCAGCCGCGCCGCGAACCTGCTGTGCGATTTCGCACAGCTTGCGAAGCCGCGCCGGCAAAAACAACGGCGGCGCCGCAGGGCGCCGCCGGCCGGCCGTTTCAATGGCAATTGCGATGGGCCGCGATCAGCGGCGGGCCGGAGCCTCGCCCTGACGCGCGGCGGGCACGCGGACCTTGGGATGCGCGGCCGGAGCCTGCGGCGCCTCGTCGCGAGCCTGCGGCGCCTCATCCCGTGCCTGCGGCGCGGGTGCCGCATCGCGGCGGGCCAGGGCCTCGCTCGCCTCGCGCGGCTGCTGCGCGGTCGTCACCGGCTGCTGCCGCGGACGGGCGCCGTAGATCTTCTCGCTGCATTCGTTGTTGCGCATCTGGCAGGCTTCGATGCAGCGCTCCTGGAATGACTTCACCGTCTTCGACACGCAGGCGTCGATGCAGGAGACGTAGGTGTTGTTGCAGGAGTTCTGCTGGCTCAATGCCGCGCCGGGCTGGAACGCCACAAGAGCGGCCGCGGCGGCGAGCGCCATGGTGATCGACTTCATCGCGTGGTCCTCACTACGCCCCCTCAAAGCGCCGCACGCTTTTCTGGTAAGGCCGCAAACTATGGGGGATGACCCGCGATTGCATCCGGAAACGGCCCGGATGGTTAAATCCGGCGGGCCGGCGGTTCCCCGCAAATCCCGGCAGGACGTGCCCTCGAAGCGGGTCCGCCGGGCGCCCTGCCGCCGATCCGCGCGTCATATGCGCCATACGCGGCGCAGCCTGCCCGCGCCCCCGCGCGCGTGGTAACCAAACCGGGCACCGGAGACAGGACGTGACCGCGACCGGCGGCGCAGAACAGCCCCAGCACCGGCGGACCCGCGAGGAGCGCATCCCGCTCGGCATCCTCTACATGCTGGGCGCGACGGTGATGTTTTCCAGCACCAGCGCGGCGGCCAAGTGGCTGGTCGCGGATTATCCGCCGGGCGAGGTGCTGTTCGTCCGGCAGACCATGTCGCTGCTGGTGTGTGCGCTCATCGTCCTGCCGGTCACGGGCCTCGCGGTGTTCCGGACCGCGCGGCTGCGCCACCACAGCGTGCGGTCCGGCATCCAGGGCACGGCGCAGCTTTGCCTCCTGATTGCCTTCACCGTCATGCCGCTCGCCAGCGCCATGGCGATCAACTTCTCCTCGCCGCTGTTCGCAACGCTGCTGTCGGCGATCTTCCTGCGCGAAGCGGTGGGATTGGCGCGCGCGGCGGCCCTCGCGGCGGGATTCACCGGCGTGCTGATCATCACCGAACCGGGCGGCGGCACGTTCCAGATCGCGGCCTTGTTCGCGCTCGCGAACGCGGTGATGTACGGCAGCATCGCCACCGTGGTCCGCGGCATGTCCGCGACCGAAAGCACCGAAACGCTGATCATGTATCAAATGGTGCTGCTGACCGCGATGTTCGCACCGCTGCTGCTGTTCGGTTTCGTCATGCCGACGCCCGGCGATGCGGCGCTCATGCTCGGCTCGGGTGTGGTCAACGGGATCGGGCAGTATCTGTGGACGCGCGCGATTACGCTGGCGCCGACGTCCGCGGTGACGCCGTTCTACTACTTCTCGCTGGTCTGGGCGATGATCCTGGGCTTCGCGGTGTGGGGCGACGTGCCGACCGCGGCGCTGCTCGCCGGCTCCACGATCGTGGTCGGCTCGGGCCTGTTCCTGCTGTGGCGGGAGTCCGCCAAAACGCCCGGCGCGGCGAAGTAGCGTCTCAGGAGTCGAGCTCCGGATAGCGTCGAAAGATGCCCCATTCATTGAACGGAATTCGCCGTTCCGATTTGAGATAGGCCGCGATACGCGGACGCCGGGCCACGCGGTCGTGCAACGCTGCAAGGCGCGGCAGCGAGCGCTCCAGCCGCCGCATCCGCTTTGGGAAGGCATAGCGCAGCCCCGCGACGATCTGGAACAGACTCAAATCGACGTAGCACACACGGCGTCCGAACACATATGGCCCGCCGCTCTGGGCGACCACGCGCTCGAAGTAGCCCAGCATCTTCGGCGCGCGATGGCGCCAGAACGCCTCGGTGTAGCGTTTGGCGGCCGGCTTCTGATCCTCGTAGTAGAGCGCGCTCGAAATCGGGTGATGGGTGTCGTGAATCTCTTTAACAAAGTCGGTGACCGTCAGCTGGAGCTGGTGCGCCCACAGGCGATCGGCCTCGCCGCGTGGACACAGGCCCAAACGCGGACCGAGAAACTGAAGGATCAACGCGGTCTGCGCGATCGTGAACCTGCCCGCCTTCAGGATCGGCGGCGCATAGGCTGACCGCACGCCGCGCTCCATGACCGCGGTCATCGCCTTAACGCCTCGCGTCCGCGCAACGTCGACGTAGTCGGCGCCGCCCTCCTCCAGCGCGAGACGGACGAATTCCCCGCGGCCCTGAATCTCCGGCCAGTAGTAAAGCTCGTAGCGCATTGCCGACCTCCGTCCGTTTGCGAGTCCGTAGTCTAGCCCGCTCCGCTGTTCGGCGGTTCAGGGCTTTGACTTGAATCAATGCTGCGGCGGCGCAGTCCGCTGACTCTCGGTGCTGCATCGAGGGATGACCATGACCGACGCAGGCACCGTCGACCGCATCGTCGCAGGCCTGCTGCTGATCGCTTTCGCGATCCCGATCGGCTTTTCGGCGACCGGCTGGAAATGGATCGGCCGGATCGGGATTGCGCCCTTGCTCACCGCACTGATTGGCTATTGTCCGGCGTGTACTTTATTTGGCGTATCGACCTGCCCGATTCGCGAACGGACCTGACATGCCGAAAGCCCGGACGGTGCTGAAAATCGCGGCACTCGCGCTCGCCGCCGCTGTGCAAGTGCTGCCCGCACATGCGCTGACCGAGCAAGAGCAGCGCGGCCGCACGCTGGCCGCCGGCCTGTGCGGCGGCTGCCACGCCGTCGGCAAGGCTGGCGCGAGTCCCCGGCCCGCCGCCCCGGCGTTCCGCGACCTGGACCGGCAATTGGATCTCGATAAGTTCACCCAGCGGCTGCGCGAAGGCCTGCTCGGCACCCACGAAGACATGCCGATGTTCCGGTTCAGCCGCGACGACGCCACCGCGCTCGTTTCGTATCTGCGGACCGTACAGGGTCCATGACGCGGGCTAGCGCCGGACGAACTCCGCGCCGATCGTCGAACCGCGGCGCCACTTCACTTGGCACGGACGGCCCGGCACCGCATCGCGCGACAATAGGAGGCTGAAGCGGTTGGCGACATCGCGCGGCGCATCCACCTCGATGCGGACGCCGGCTTCCGAGACGTCCACCACCCGGCACGGCCGCACCGAAAATCCGTCGTCGACCCGAATCCAGGCGCGCGCGCCGAGCTTCCTGCGCGGGGTCTTTCTGCTGTCCTTTCGCATGGCAACCAATCCTCGATGGCAAGTTCGGCGCCATCGTGCCCGCCGGCGCTTGGCTCCATCCGCCTGCGCCGCAGTGGTTGTTCTAACCGGTAGAAATTGAGAGAAATTGCGCGCGACCCCGGAAACGCGGACCCGCAAATTAAGCGTTCGGACACCATCCAAACGGGCCTGTCGCGAGGATTTCCGGCAAACATTGCGAGCGCTGCGGCGTAAGCCCGGGGCATGCGCGCGAAGAGCTTTCGGCATTCCGCTTTAACGCTGCCTCACGATTTGCAGGCGTGCTAACGGTTTCGGCACGACTGACCGATCCAACAGCGACCGCCCCGCCGTGACCGCCACCAGCAGCGTCGAACGACCGACGCCCAAACCGCCGGCGCGCCAGGAGCGGATTCCGATCGCCATCGCCTACATGGTGAGCGCGGGCGCGATCTTTTCGTTCTCCAGCGCGATTTCGAAGTGGCTGGTCGAATTCTACCCGGTCGGCGAAGTGCTGTTCACGCGCGCCTTCACTTCGCTGCTGCTGTTTGCCGCTTTTGTGATTCCCACCGCGGGCTTCGCCGTGTTCCGCACGCGGCGCCCGGGCGCGCACCTGCTGCGCGGCGTCTCGCAGTCCGGCTCGCAGACACTGCTGCTGATCGCCTTCAGCCTGATGCCGCTCGCGAGCGCGACCGCGATCAACTTTTCGGCGCCGCTGTTTGCGACGCTGGCGTCGTTGTATTTCCTGAAGGAGCCGGTCGGCGCGGCGCGCTGGACCGCGCTTGCGGTCGGATTCCTCGGCGTGCTGATCATCACCCAGCCGGGCGCGGGCACGTTCCAAATCGGCGCGCTGTTCGCGCTCGCCAACGCCGTCCTGTTCGGCACCGTGACGGCCGGCGTGCGCGGCATGACCTCGACGGAATCGAGCGAGACGCTGACGATGTATCAGCTCATCTTCCTGTCGAGCGTGTTCGCCATGTCGCTGCCGTTCGCATTCACGGTGCCGACGTGGAAACATGCGCCGCTGATTTTCATCAACGGCGCAACCAATCTGCTCGGCCAGTATTGGTGGACGCGCGCGATTCACCTCGCCCCGACCTCGGCGGTTGTGCCGTTCCAGTACCTGTCGCTGCTGTGGGCAATGCTGCTCGGCTTTGCGATCTGGGGCGACGTGCCGACCGCGGCGCTGCTGTTCGGCTCGGCGATCGTGGTCGGGTCGGGCCTGTTCCTGCTCTGGCGCGAAACGCGCAAGCGCCCGGTCTGACGCGTCAGCTCGAATGCGCGAGCCGCACGGAAGCCGAGCCGGGGGCCAGCAGGTCGCCGACGACGCGGTTCCGGCCTGCCGCCTTGGCTTGGTAGAGCCGCCGGTCGGCGACCTGGAACAGCGCATCGTAGCTGAAGTCCCGCTCCGAACAGGTCGCGATCCCGACGCTGACCGTGACGTGCGACGACGTTCCATCGCCGGTCATCGCGATCTCGCGCCGGATACGCTCGCCGAGTGACAATGCGGGGCCGGCCGCGAGCCCCTCGCAGATCACCACGAATTCCTCGCCGCCGAAGCGGAACACCATGTCGGTGGCGCGGACCGTGGCCATGATTTCGCGCGCGATCTGCTTGAGCACCGCGTCGCCCGCGGCGTGGCCGAAGCGGTCGTTGAAGCTCTTGAAATGATCGATGTCGATCAGAAGGAGGCTCACCGGCCGGCCGGCGTCGACGGCGTCGGCGATGGCGCGGCGGCCCTCTGTTTCCAGCCGGCCGCGGTCGAGCGCGCCGGTGAGCGCATCGCGGCCGGTGCGCGCCAGCAGATCCTCGTAACGCTCGCGGTAGGTGAGCAGGTCGAACACATCGGAGATGCGCGGTGCGGCGGCATGTCGGCCAGCCGGGCGTTCGAGCCAGAACAGGTAGGCGCCGACCAGCACGCTGTAGATCGCGACCGCACCCATCTTGGCAATCCAGCCGCCGACCAGCACAGACGCCGGCGCGCCGGTCAGCACGTGCAGTCCGGCATAGAACGCAAGCTGGTCGAAGCTGAGCACCGCAGCGCCCGACAACGCCAGCCGCAGGAACACCTTGTCGCCAAGCCAAGCGCGCGAACGCTCATAGAGCAGGATGATCAGGATGCAGTCGAAAAACAGGACCGCCGTGCCCCAGACCATCAGCGCGCCCATCTGGTCGAGGAAGCCGAAGTCCGGCGCGCGGCCCGCGGCGAACGTGACCAGTTCGTGATGGCGCATGACGGCCGCCAGCGCGACCATCAGCAGATTGCCGATCAGAAGGCCGTAGATCGGCTGCCGCACAACTTTTGCGTCCTCGCGGATATAGACCAGCAGCAGCATCATCAGCTTGCCGGTGAACAGCACGCTCGAACCCGGGGAGGTCACGACGCCCGCCGGCAGCGCGATGTAGAACGCACTCGCCAGATAGGTCTCGATGAAATGCATCACGCCGAGCGCGCAGAAGAACGCACCGATACCGAGCCGGTGCCGCGCCCGGAACAGCCCCGCCAATACGGCGAAATAAAGCAGCGCGTCGCCGGCCAGCAGCAGCAGGTTGTTGACTTCCGTCATCGGACAAACGCCCCGCGCGGTTCAAAAACGCGTCGCCCCCGCGTGAATTCCCGAATCAACCGATAGAGAATGCCGGTTAAGATTTCCGCGCACCAGTCCTTAACATTGCGGTCATCATGGCGCCTGCACAAACGAAAGGCGGCGGCCCGAAGGCCGCCGCCCCGCTCCGTCCGGCGTGTCTCGCCGCAGCCTAAAGTCCGGCCAACGCCTTGTCGTAATAGGACATATCGAAATACTTGCCCGGCGCGGGCGGATTGCCGCCCCACTGCCCTTCGATCTCCGCCCGCAGTTTGAGGACGTTCCGGAAACCCTCCAGGTCGAATTTTGCGTCCCTGACGATACCATCCGCCGCATCGGTCGCGGCCGCGTAGGACTGTGCGGCCACCTTGGGCGAAAGCTTCAGGCGATCCGCCAGCAGCTTGGTCACCTCGTCCTTGTTCTTTGGATCGAGCGCCCAGCGCCGGCCTTCGACATAGGCCTTGATGTAGCGGATCACCGTGTCGCCGTTGGCTTTCGCCCACGGGCGCATGACGAACAGCGTGTCCGACTGGTAGGCCCCGATGGCGCGCGCGGCCGAGCCCATGTCCTTCAGTCCCTTCTCGACCGCCGCAAACGAACTCGGCGGGTTCATGATGCCGGCCGCTGCGTTGGCCTTGTCTTCGAGCATCGCCTTGAGGCGTGCGGGCGTGCCGCCGACCGGCTTGACCGTGTAGTCGCCCTTGTTGAGGCCGGCGTCCTTGAGCACCTTGTAAAGCAGCAGCGCGAACGCGGTATTCGGCGCGTCGACCACGACCGTCTTGCCGCGCAGGTCGGCGTACGACTTGATCTCGGGCTGCACGATCACGCGGTTGAGCCCGTTGTCGCCGCCCATCGCGAGGATCACGTCGGCCTTGGCGATCTCCACCATGGCCACGGCGTTGTCGCAGGCTGCGTGGCCGAGATGATAGTCGCCCTTGGCGATCCCGTTGCGGAGCACGCCCGAGTTCGGCGTGTTGATCAACTCGATCTCCAGCCCGTGCTTCTTGAACAAGCCGCGATGCTGCGCGGCAAAGATCGAGAGATTGCTCAGGCCGGGGAATACGATGACCTTGAGCGCCGTGGCGCCCTGCGCAAGCGCCGGACGCGCCAGTCCGCCGAACGCAACGGTTGCGGCGGCGCCGGCCACGACACTGCGGCGGGTGGGCTTGATTGTCATGTTCTCTCTCCTTGCATGTCGCACATGAATGGCTAGGCGCGTTTGAGCTGCGGCAACAGGCGCATGGCGTTGCCGCTTTCGATTGCCGCGACATCCGCGGCCGACAGTCCGAGCTTGGTCAGGTCTTTATTCTGGTCGAAGGGGAAATAGGGATAGTCGGTTCCGTAGGTCACCTGCGACACCGGCACGAGCTTGAGCAGTGCCGCCATTGCCGGCGCCGAGGTGGCGTTGGCGGTGTCGTAGTGCAGCCGCGCCAGTTCGCCGAAGATCCCCTCCGGCGCGAACTCCTTCAGATTCGGCCGCTTGCCGTAGAACGAGTCGATGCGGCCCGCCATCATCGGGATCGTGCCGCCGGCGTGCGAGAATATCCATTTAATGTCGCGGTAGCGGGCGAACGATCCGCTCAACAGCAGGCTTGTGACGGTACGGGTCGTGTCGTGCGGCACCTCGATCACCGCGGGATGCGTGCCGACGCTGAGCCTGGTACAGCAGGCCGCCACCAGCGGATGGACATAGACCACCGCCCGGCGCCGGTTCAGCTCTTCGAGCACCGGCCGGTAAACGGCGTCGCCGAGCCATTTGTCGCTGTAGTTGGTCTGCAGGTTGACGCCGTCGGCCTTGAGCGTGTCGAAGGCGTATTCGATCTCCTTCAGCGTCGCGTCGACGTTGAGCATCGACAGCGGCGCGAAGATGCCGAAACGGCCCGGATGATTGCGGCGCATCTCGGCCTGGAAGTCGTGACAGATGCGAACGATCTTGGAGGCCGCTTCGGCGCCGGCGTCGAACCAGAGCCCCGGCGTGGACTGACACGACAGCACGCCGGTCTGAATGCCGTTCTGGTCCATCAGTTCGAGGGTCTTGCTCACGGTCCAGCCGTGGACCGCCGGGTTGTGCGGAATTTTCCGCGCCGCTTCCCACGTCTTCATCATCGCCAGGTAGGGTGGCGGGAAGAAATGCAGATGCGTGTCGATCACCGTCCGCTTGGCCTGCGCTTGCACGGCGGGCGCGGGCAGCGCGGCGGCCGCACCGGCGGCGCCGAGCCCTGCGATAAATCCGCGGCGGGACAATCCGGGCCCGTCACATTCGGCACAACGATGAAACAGCATGCGCGACCTCCCCATATTGCGAGCGGCCGCTCGTTTGGTCTTGTGGTCACGGGCCGATGCCGACGGCGCCCGTGACGGCCGCTTGGCCGATCCTATCCCGCCCCGCAACACCCGGAAAGAAACCTGTCCGGGTTGACGACGGCGCCTGCGCTTGGCCTATAGGGCCCGCTCAAGACCGCGCCATGCCGAAAATCACCTATATCGACCAGGATGGAGCCGCCCGCACGGTAGAGGCCGAAATCGGCTCGACCGTGATGGAAACCGCGGTCCAGAACGACATTCCCGGGATTCTCGCAACCTGCGGCGGCTCGTGCTCCTGCGCGACCTGTCACGTTTATGTGGACGAGGACTGGATCGACCGGCTGAAACCGCCGGAGATCGAAGAGTCCGACATGCTCGACACCGCCCACGACCTGAAAGAGAACTCGCGACTGTCGTGCCAGATTGCGGTGACGGAAGAACTCGACGGTCTGATCGTGACCACGCCGCCACGGCAAATCTGACCGGCCGTTTCATAGCGTTTTCGAGCGAAGTGGGTATCGGCTCGCGTAAAGAAAACGCGTCAAAACAAAAAGCTACCGCCGTGACGGCAATTCCAGCGGCGTGCAATTGCGGCGGCCGGCGGCAATGCAATCGTCGGCCTTGCGCGCGGCGAGCATCGCATCGACCAGCCAGAAGCCGCCGCCGATCACGATCACGGCCCCGACCAGCAAGACGATATTGGCGAGGCGGCGGTCGCGTGCCTCCTCTTCCCGGGTCGGCGGCGGTTCGCGTTGCTCGTTCGACATGAGCGGAGATTAGCGCAAGCCCGGCGGATCCGCCTCAAGGCTTCAGCAGCACTTTGCCGATCGCTTGCCGCGCTTCCAGCATCTCATGCGCGCGGCGGGCGTCCTTGAGCGGCAACCGGGCGTGGATCAGCGGACGGATCGCGCCGTCGGCGAGACGCGCGATCAGGTATCGCATCGATTCCGCACGCAGATCGGGACGACCGTCGAGGGTGTGCATGGTGAAGACCCGCACCGCCGTGCTGTTCAGATAACCCGGCCCGCGGTCGAGCGCCGCAGCAAGGTTGGCTTCCAGCGGACCGACGAGCTTGCCGTAGGACACCGCAAGTCCGAACGGCGCCAGCATGGCGAGCAGCGACGCAAACTTCGCGCCACCCGCCGCATCGAGGATCAGGTCGACGCCCTCCACGTCCGTCACCGCCTTGACGCGCTCCGCCACGTCCTCGCGGCTCGCATCGATGACGTGGTCGGCGCCAAATGCTTGCAGCGCGGGCACCTTGGCCGGCGCGCCGACGATGGCGATCGTCGTCATCCCCGCGATCTTCGCAAGCTGCACCGCGGCGCTGCCGAGGCCGCCGGCCGCGCCGTCGATCAGCACCGAGCGCCCCGGCGCGCCGCGCGTCGCGGTGTGAAGAAGGTGGTAGGCCACCTGGTAGTTGGACAGGCACGCCGCCGCTTCGAGGTTTGCGCTCGCGTCGAGCCGGAACAGCGCCCGCGCCGGCACCGCGATATATTCGGCGTAGCAGCCCGCCCGCTGAGGCAGTTCGCGCGCGCTGACGTAGACCTTGTCGCCGACCGCATAGCCCGGCGCGCCAGCCCCCAGCTCCGCGACCGCGCCGGCCATCTCGATGCCGGGAATCGCGGGAAGCTTCGGCATCCAGGCGTAGGTCCCGTTGCGCACCAGAAGTTCGGGACGGCTCACGCCGATGGTGTCGGCCTTGACCAGCACTTCGCCGGGACCGGGCTGCGGCGTCGACATGTCGACGTATTCGAGCACGGACGGATCGCCGGTGCGGGTGAGCAGAATGGCTTTCATGAACAGGACGCGGTTCGTGACGACGGGCCGCGCTTGATAGCGCGGACGGCAAGATCTGGCGAGGCGGCAACGCGCACCCAACGGGGTTGACGCCGCGGGCGGCCTTCTATATTTAACTATTTGGTTATTTAACCAATATGGACATTAATATGCCGCTCGACCCGCTCAGCGCCAAGTTCGCGGCGCTCGCCGATCCGACCCGGCGGGCGATCCTGGCGCGGCTCGCGCTCGGCGAAACCTCGGTGTCGAAGCTGGCCGAACCGTTCGACATGAGCATGCCGGCGGTGTCCAAACACCTGAAGGTGCTGGAGCGCGCCGGCCTGATCGCGCGCGGCCGCGAGGCGCAGTGGCGGCCGTGCCGGATCGAACCGGAGGCACTGAAGGGCGTTGACGATTGGCTCGAACGCTACCGCAAGCTTTGGAGCGAGCGCCTCGACCGGCTCGAGGTTTACCTGCACGAGCTTCAGGCCAGGGAATCGAAAGCCGGCGGCAAACCGCCGAAACCGCGATCGGAGGAGCACAAGCGTGACCGTAGAAAGTAGCGTCGACCTCGATCGCGATCCAACGACCATCGTCACTTCGCGCGTCATCGCGGCGCCGCGCGACCTTGTGTTCGAGGCATTCACCGACCCGAAGCACCTGGCGCACTGGTGGGGTCCGGTGGGCTTCACCACCACGACCAGCGCATTCGAGATGAAGCCCGGCGGCGGGTGGCGCTTCGTCATGCACGGCCCGGACGGCCGCGACTACGAGAACCGCATCACCTTCGATGAGATCGTGCGGCCGGAGCGCATCCGCTACCACCACGGCGGCGGAGACGAAGTCGAGCCGGTGCAGTTTCGCACCGTCGTGACGTTTGAGGACCTGGGCGGCAATCGCACGCGCCTGACGTTGCACGCCACCTTCCCGTCGACCCAAGCGCGCGACCATGTGATCAAGAACTACGGCGCCGACAAGGGCGCAGCGGAGACGCTGGCGCGGCTCGACGACTACGTGCGGACGATGATGCGCTAGCGGCTGGTGCGCGGCGCAGCGCGGCTAATCAAGGGAGTGATCATCATGCAAGTGCAGGCCTATCTGTTCTTCGACGGACGCTGCGAAGAGGCGATCGAGTTCTACAAGACGAACCTCGGCGCCAAGGTCGAGATGCTGATGCGCTTCAAGGAGGCGCCCGAGAAGCCGCCGGCCGATTGCGCGCCGGCCTCCGAGAACGCGATCATGCACGCCACCATTCGGATCGGCGACACGGCCGTCATGGCCTCCGACGGAATGGGCAAAGGCAAGCCGGAGTTCAAGGGCTTCTGCCTTTCGCTCGACGCCAGGAACGAGGCCGAGGCTGACCGGCTGTTCAATGCGCTGGCCAACGGCGGACAGGTCCAGATGCCGCTCGGCAAGACCTTTTTCTCGCCGCGGTTCGGCATGGTCGCCGACAAGTTCGGCGTCGGCTGGATGGTGATCGTGCCGCAGCCCGGCATGTAGGGCCGCACAATCCGGAATGCTGGCGCACCAATGCCGCTCAAACTTTACAGCCATCCGCTGGCGTCGTTCTGCCACAAGGCGCTGATCGCCCTGTATGAAGGCGGCGTGGCGTTCGAGCCGGTGCTGGTCGATTTCGGCGACGCGCGTTCCGTGGCAGCGTTCAAGGCGGTCTGGCCAATGGCGAAGATGCCGGTGCTGCACGACGAGCAACGCGGCCGCACGGTCGCAGAATCGACGGCGGTGATCGAATATCTCGACGCCTTCTATCCAGGCGCCCACCGCCTGTTGCCCGCCGACCCCGACCGCGCCTGGCAGGCGCGGATGTGGGACCGCTTCTACGACCACTATGTGCACGAGCCGATGCAGAAGATCGTCACCGACCGCCTGCGCCCGCAGGGCGCGAAAGACGGCTTTGGAGTCGATCAGGCGCACGCCCTGATCGGCGTGGCCTATGCGGTCGCCGACCGCGCACTCGAAGGCAAAACCTGGATGCTGGGCGACGACTTCACCCTGGCGGACTGCGCCGCGGCCCCCGCCCTGTTCTACGCCGACCTCGTCGCGCCGCTCGGCGCGCACCAGCATCTGAGCGGCTACCTCGACCGGCTGATGGCCCGGCCGTCCTATGCGCGCGTGTTGGCGGAAGCCGAGCCGTATTTCGGAATGTTCCCGATGGACAACAAGCCGAAGCGCGTCCGGTCCGGCGCTGCACCGGCATAGCCAATCCTGGAGAGAGACAACATATGATCAAGGCCGTTCTCGTCACCCTGGCCGTCGCGGCCGTCGCCATCGTCGCGGTCCTTGCCTATGCTGCGACCATGCCGGACACGTTTCGCGTCCAGCGCTCCGCGAGCGTCAAGGCGGCGCCGGAGAAAATTCATCCGTTGATCGCCGGGTTCGACCGCTGGCCTGAATGGTCGCCTTACGAGCATCGCGATCCGCAGATGAAGCGCACCCGCAGCGGCCCGAAGATCGGCAAGGGCGCAATCTACGAATGGGACGGCAACAACAACGTCGGCAAGGGCCGGATGGAGATTCTGGACACGTCACCGGGAAAAATCGTCATCAAGCTCGATTTCCTCCGGCCGTTCGAAGCCAGCAACACCGCCATCTTCACGCTCGAACCCGCAAGCGACGGCACCCGCGTGACGTGGGCGATGGAGGGGCCGAGCCAGTTCATTGGCAAGGTGATGAGCGTATTCATCGACATGGACAAGATGGTCGGCAAGGACTTCGAAACCGGCCTCGCCAGCATGAAGGCCGCCGCCGAGAAATAGCGCCGCTCAAGTCGGTCCGCACAACCGCAGCGATAGTCTCGCGGCGATCGGCCGCGACCGCGCACGGCTAGGCGCATGCGCGGTCCATGAATTATCATCGCGGCAGGCGCGCCGCCCGTCATGCCGGCGCAATCGAATCGATTCCTGGGGAGGGACCGGCCATGATCGCACCGCGGACGATGACCTTGCTCGCCTTTGCCTCGGCGCTTGCGCTGCTCGGCGTTTCGGGTGCATCCGCGCAGAACTATCCGACGCAGACGATCCGGATCGTGGTGCCGCAAAGCCCCGGCGGCCTGATCGACACCACCGCGAGGCTGATCCAGCCGCATCTCGAAAGGTCGCTGAAACAGACAGTGATCGTCGAAAACCGGACCGGGGCCGCAGGAGTCCTTGGCACCGACGCGGTCGCCAAGGCCGCGCCCGACGGGCACACGCTGCTGGTCGTCGCGGGCTCGTTATCGGTGCTGCCGGCGACCAATCCGAACCTGCCCTACGACACCGAGCGCGATCTCGCGCCGGTCGCGCTGCTCAGCAAGTACGCGTTCCTGTTCGTCGTCAATTCCCAGGTGCCGGCCAAGACGCTGCCGGAGTTCGTCGCGCTCGCGAAAAAGGATCCCGGCAAGTACAACTACGCCACCACCGGAATGGCGGCGCTCAATCACCTCGCAACCGAGCGGCTCGCGGCGCTGGCCGGCATCAAACTCCTCCACATCCCCTATCGCGGCGGCGCGCCATCGGTGATGGCCGTGGTCAAGGGCGAGGCGCACCTGCTCGCGATCTCGCCGCAGGTGACCATGCCGCATATCGAGGCCGGCAGCATCCGCGCCATCGCGACCGGCGGAGCGAGCCGCGACAAGCTGCTGCCGAACGTTCCGACTGTGGCGGAGGCGGGTTACCCCGGCTACGAGGCGGTGTCTTGGGTCGGCCTGCTGGCGCCCGGCAAGACGCCGAAGCCGATCGTCGACCGGATCAACGCTGCGGTGAACGAAGCCATGCGCGTACCGGAAGTGGCCGACCGGATCGCCAAGACCGGCAGCGAGGTCGGCGGCGGCACGCCGGAAGCATTTCGCGCGATGATCTCGCGCGAGATCAAGGAGTGGACCGAGGTCGCGCGCGCGGCCAACATCACCACCAAGTAGCCGCATCGAGACATGACGGCGCAGCGCCGCATCGGCATTCTCGACACGGCCGCGCCCGACCCGGCGCGGCTCGCGCTATGGGAGCTGTTCGAGCAGCGGCTGCGCGAGCTCGGTCATGCGTCCGCCGGCTTGCGCCTGGAATTCCGCTTCGCAGAAGGCCGCAAGGAGCGGCTCGCGCCGGCCGCGGCCGAGCTCGTCGCGCTCGGCGCCGGTGCACTCGTGACCGCGGGCACTCCCGCCGCCGACGCCGCCGCCCGCACAACGCGCACCATCCCGATTGTGATGGCGACCGGCACGGCGCTCGAAGCCGATTTCGCGAAAAGCCCGGACCAGCGCGTGGACAATCTCACCGGCCTCACCGACCTGCCGCCGGGCTTGAGCGAAGCGCGGCTGAAGCTGCTCATGGAGGCGCTGCCGCAGGCGTGCGCGTTCTCGATCCTCGCCGACCGCGGCAATCCGTCGTCGCCGCCTGCGGTGCGCGAAACGCACGAGGCCGGACGCAGGCTCGGCGTTGCGACAAAGGACTATTGGATTTCCGGTCCCGGCGAATTCGACAGCGCATTCGCGGCGATGCGCGCCGACGGCCTTTCAGGTTTTGCGGTCGCGCCGGGTGCGATGTTTTTTGCGGCGCGTACGGCGCTCGCCGAAACCGCACTGCGCCACCGGCTCGCCGCCATGACCGTCCGCCGCGACTATTGCGAGGCGGGCGCGTTGATATCCTACGGCGCGCCGATCGAGGACAACTACCGCCGCGCGGCGGAATACGTGGATCGGATATTGCGCGGCGCGAAGCCGTCCGAACTTGAGCTCGCGCCAGTCAGCACGTTCGAGCTGTTCGTCAATCGCGCGACGGCGCGCGCGCTGGGATTGGAACTTCCAAAGGAGCTGCTGGCACGCGCACACAACGCCGGCGGCTGATCCGCGGCTAACGCCCTACCCCTTCATCGTCTCCTTCACCTGCGCCACCAGCTGCTTGAGCGTGAAGGGCTTCGGCAGGAATGCGAACTGCTCGCCCGCGGGCAGGCTCTTCTCGAACGCCTCCTCGGCGTAGCCCGAAACGAAGATGATCTTGGTGTCCGGATGGGCCTTGCGGAGCTCTTTGAGCAACGTCGGCCCGTCCATCTCTGGCATGACCACGTCGGACACGACAAGGTCGACCTTGCCCCCGTGCTTGGCCAGCGCGTCGATCGCTTCGACGCCGTTGCCGGCCTCCAGCACGGTGTATCCGCGCGACTTGAGCCCGCGGGCGTTGAGCGCACGCAGGCCCTCCTCGTCTTCGACCAGCAGGATCGTGCCCTGCCCGGTCAGGTCGGGCGCGGCTTCCGCCGCCGGAGCCTCGGCCACGCCGGGCGCCGCGGCCTGCGGGAATGCCATGTCCTCGGCGACCGGCACGTGGCGCGGCAGGAAAATGCGGAAGGTCGTGCCCTTGCCCGGTTCGGAGTCCGTATAGATGAAGCCGCCGGTCTGCTTGACGATGCCGTAAACCGTCGACAGCCCGAGCCCGGTGCCCTTGCCAACCTCCTTGGTGGAGAAGAACGGCTCGAAGATCTTGTCGATGATCTCCGGCGGAATACCGGTGCCGGAGTCGGACACTTCGACCAGCACGTAATCGGCGGACGGCAGGCCCTTGTAGGCGTAGGTCGCGCAATCGGCCGCCACGACGTTGCCGGTGCGAAGCGTGAGCCGGCCGCCGTCGGGCATGGCGTCCCGCGCATTGACCGCGAGATTGACGATCACCTGCTCGAACTGGGACAGGTCGGCCTTCACCGGCCACAGATCGCGGCCGTGCTTGACGTCGAGCGTCACCTTCTCGCCGATCAGGCGGCCGAGCATGATCCGCAAGTCTTCCAGGCGCTCTCCGAGGTCGAGCACCTGCGGCCGCATGGTCTGGCGGCGCGAAAACGCCAGCAGCTGGCGCACCAGCGCCGCCGCCCGGTTGGCGTTCTGCTTGATCTGCATGATGTCCTGGAACGACGGATCGGTCGGCTTGTGCGAACCGAGGAGAAAGTCGGTCGCCAGGATGATGGCGTTGAGGACGTTGTTGAAGTCGTGTGCGATGCCGCCGGCAAGCTGGCCGACCGACTCCATGCGGGCGCGCTGGTTGATCTGGTTCTCCAGGTTGCGCTGGCCCGTCGTCTCCAGGACATAAACAATGGCGGCTTCGCCGTCGCGCTCCTCCTCCTCGACCGGCGACGCGTAGAACCGGCCCCAGCGCTCGCCGCTGCCGGAGAACGCAGCATCGACCGGCGCGACATCGCCCTGCCCTTCGGCGGCATTCTTGATCGCGGCTTCCAGCGCCCCTCGATCGCGCTCGGCGACCGCGGCGAGGATCGAGCGCGGCTCGCCCGCGACTGCCGAGGCGTCGTATTGCGCGTTCTGAAACATGCGGGCGAACAGCGCATTGGTGCGCGCAACGACGCCCGCCTTGTCGACGGTCGCAATCGCCATCGGCGTGGACTGGAAGAACCGCATGAAGCGCACTTCGGCCGCGCGCTGCGGATCTTCGCCTTCGCCCCGGCCGCGGTTGAGCACCAGAGTGCGCGACGAGCCGGGCGCGCCGTCGGCGCCATACGCGACCTTGTGGAACAGCCGGACCGGCAGGTTGCGGCCGCCGCGGGTCTTGAAGTCGATATCGAACACCTCGGTCCGGACCTCGCCGGGCGCGGCGGCGATCGCGGTGAGCAGCGCCGCGCCGTTGCCCGAGACGATGTCGGTCAGCTTCAGCCCGCCGGAACCGACCTGCGCGAGATCGTGGTCGAGCCAGGCCGCAAGCGTAGCGTTGAGGTAGCCCACGTCGCCGTTGGCATCGACCGAGAAGAAGCCGGCCGGCGCATGGTCGAGATAGTCGATAGCGTGCTGCAGCTCCTGGAAGATGTTCTCCTGGCGCTCGCGGTCGCGCGTCACGTCGGTGACGGTCCACAGCGTCGTCTTCGAGCCCCGCCCGCCGTCGCCCAGCGGCCGCACGCGCAGCCTGAGCCAGCTCGCGGGCCGCCCCATCAATCCGGCGACGCGGACCTCCTCCTGCGACCGGCGCCCCTCGCGCGCCGCCTTGAGCAGCCGATACACCGCCTCGGAGACGTCGGGATCGCCGATGAACACCCGCTCGACCGGGCGCACGTCGTCGGCGTCGCGCGCCTCCACCATCGCGAGATAGGCGGCGTTGGCGTAGATCACCCGGCCGCGCGCGTCGGTGACCAGAAGGCCGTCGACCGCCTCGTCGACCACCGCCTTCAGCACCGGATTGGACGCATCCTTGCCGCCGAGCCGCAGGATTCCGGTCGCGAGCGCAAACAGCGAGAACACGCCGACCGTCGCCAGCACCGCCAGCAGGATCAGAATGTAGGGTCCGGCGCTGCCACGCCCGACCACCAGGAGCCCGACCGCAGCCCCGACCAGCGCCAGCGCGATCAGCAGCACCATGCCGATGCTGCCGCCGCGCGCGCCGGGGTCGCTGCGGTCGACGACGGCTGGCCTTTGGCCTTCGGTCAGGTCCTGTGTCGTCATGCGCGGAGCCGGTTTGGACATTATCGCGCTCGGTCCCGGACGATACGACGCAAAGGCTCGCCCCTGGTTCCCAGCACGGTTTTCGACGCAAGGATTAGCTGATTCCGGGCGCGGCCGTCAGCAATTGCGGCGGCGAGCCAGCGCGAAATCGGCCTTGCGCCGGCACACCGCGGTCAGGCCCGCCCGATCCCGCGCTGCATTTTCATCACATAACCGATGATTTCGGCCACTGCCTTGTAGTGTTCCGGTGGAACTTCGTCTTCGACATCGACCGCGGCATGCAGCGCGCGGGCCAACGGCGGGTTCTCGACCACCGGGACCGAATGCTCCTTGGCGACGTCGCGAATCCTGAGCGCGAGAGCGTCCACGCCCTTGGCAACGCAGAGCGGCGCGTTCATGCCGCGCTCGTACTTCAGTGCGACGGCGTAGTGCGTCGGGTTGGTGATGACGACCGAGGCGTTCGGCACTTCCGCCATCATGCGCTTGCGCATGCGGCTCTGGCGCAGTTGCCGGATCTTGCCCTTGACCAGCGGGTCGCCTTCGGTCTGCTTGAACTCCTCCTTGATCTCGCGCATCGACATCTTCTGCCGCTCGAACCACTGGCGGTACTGGAACAGGTAGTCGCCGGCGGCAACCAGAGCCAGGATCGCGATGACCGCGAGCATGAGATCGACCGCCAGCGAGCGGGTCAGCGACAGCGAACCGAGAATGTCCGTCGCCACCAGCGTTTCGAGCCGGTGCCGCTGCGGCCATAGCAGCGCCGTCATCACCGCGCCGATCACCACGAGTTTGACCAGGCCCTTGGCGAAATTTGCGAGTGCCTGTTTCGAAAACATCCGCTTCAGGCCAGCGAGCGGCGAAATCTTGCTCAACTTCGGCTTGAGCGACTCGCCGGACCAGACCAGGCGATGCTGCACGATATTGCCGAACGCCGCCGCGATCATCAGCAACAGCAGCGGAACGCCAAGGACCGCCAGCACTTCGAGTTCCAGCCGGCCCGCAATGGCGATCAACGAACGCCCGTCGACCGGGATTTGATACGAGTTGGACAACAGGCCGCGGAACGTGGTGTTGAGCCCGCCGCCCATGGAGCCCGAGAACGCCGCAATCACAAGCGCGCCGCCCGCCAACACGAACCAGGTCGACACCTCCTGGCTCTTGACCACATCGCCGCGGTTGTGCGCGTCCTCAAGGCGTTTCTGGGTCGGATCCTCTGTGCGGTCGGTATCGTTCTGGTCGTTGTCGGCCATGGTGGCGCCCGCTGCCCCTCACCGCCCCGGCGCCAGCGTCGACAGAACGCCTTCGACATGGCCGAGATACACGGTCATCATCGCGCCCAGCACCATGAGCAGGATGAGGAAACCGACCAGGATCGAAGCCGGCATGCCGACGAAATAGACCGGCATCTGAGGCATCAGCCGCGACAGCACACCGAGGCCGAGGTTGAACAAGAGGCCGAACACCAGAAACGGCGCGGCGAGTTGCACGCCGATGCGGAACGCCGCCGTCACCGTGGTGGTCACGAGGCTTGCCACGTCTCCGACGACCGGCATTTCACCGGGTCTGAAAAGCAGATAGCTGTCGTGCAACGCGGCGATCACAAGGTGGTGCAGATCGGTCGCGAAGATCAGCGTGATGCCGAGCACGCCGAGGAAGTTACCGAGGATGATCCCTTGTTGGCCCTGCGTCGGGTCGACCGCCATGACGAAGCCGAGACCCATCTGGTTGGCCATCACGGTTCCCGCGACCTGCAAGGCCGAGACCGTCAAGCGCGCCACCATGCCGAGCATCGCGCCGATCAGCATTTCCTGACCGAGCATGACCATCACGGGGCCAAACGCCCTGAAGTCGATCTGATATTGCGGCCGATGCAGCGGCAGGATGACGGCGGTGAGCACCAGAGCGATCGTCAGCCGCACACGTGGCGAGAGCGTCAGTTCGCCGAGGCCGGGCAGCAGCATGACCATCGTGCCGATTCGCGCGAACGCCAGCATGAAGGCGGCGGCGAAGGCCGGAACGAACGAGATGTCGATCCGCATCGTTGTGACCCGCCCGTTGCAGACCTTGTTCGCGCGCCGCGACCGCGGATGCGCCGCGGGCTAGCCGCCAATGATCTTCGATGCAAGCCGCGCCATATGGCCCTGCATGGCGTCCGCCATGAACGGCAGGACCAGCAGCATGGCCGCGAACATCGCCAGGATCTTCGGCACGAATACCAGAGTCATTTCCTGAATCTGGGTCAGCGCCTGAAACAACGAGATCATCACGCCGACCGCGAGCCCGACCAGCATCAGCGGCGCCGCCACCAGCACAAGGGTCATGATGGCGTCGCGTGCGACGTCGAGAACTTCCGGTCCCGTCATGGCACTTTCCATTCCTTCCGTCAGGACGCTCAGATCGGCATCCGCATGATTTCTTCATAGGCGTGGATCACCCGGTCGCGCACCGAAACGAGCGTATCGATGGCGACCTCGGTCTCGGCCACGGCCGTGACCACATCGACGAGATTTGACTTGCCGGACGCGAGCGCGTGGGTCTGCACATCGGTCTTGCGCGATGTCTCGGTGAACGAAGTGACCGCGTTCTGCAGCATGTCCCCGAAGCTCGATCCGGGGGCCGCAGGCGTCAGACCCTTGGCAGCGCCGGCCGCATCGGTCAGACGCGCGAGACTGGCGTAGGCATTCGCGGCAAGGCTCGGGGTCGACATGAGGGCTCTCCGAATCAGGATTTGAGGATGTCGAGAGTTTTCTGGATCATGCGGCGCGAGGCTGTGATGATGTTGACGTTGGCCTCGTAGGATCGCTGCGCCTCGCGCAGGTCGGCCATTTCGACCAGCGCGTTGACGTTCGGATATTTGACATTGCCGTTGGCGTCCGCGGACGGATGGCCGGGTTCGTGCTTGGTCCGGAACTCCGCGGCGTCGTTCACGGGTTTGCCGATCTTGACCAGCGGCGCCTCGAGCGTGCGGTCGATTTCGGTGCGGAACGTCGCGATCTTGCGGCGGTACGGATCGGTGCCCGGATTCGGTGCGACGGAATCCGCATTGGCGATGTTCTCGGAGATGATGCGCATGCGGCCGGATTGCGCGCGCAGGCCTGACGCTGCGATCGCGATCGATCTCAGGAAGTCCATCGCCGCTCTCCTGTCATCGGTTCAAGGTCCCGGCTCGCCGCGTCAGCGCTTGCCGACCGCGGTTTTCAGCAGGCCGATGCTGCGCTGGTAGAGCGAGGCGGCGGCCTGATAATCCATCTGGTTCTGCGCGACCTTCATCATCTCGTCTTCCAGTACGACCGAGTTGCCGGTGGGTCGCGCCTCGTAGGCGCCCGTGTGGTCGGGACGGAACCGGGTCCCCGCCGAGACCGAGGCGGCCATGTGGCCGGACGCGGTCCGTTCGAGGCCAAGACTCGCCGTCACCGCCTGGGTGCGCTCGAATTTCGGCGGAGCAAGATCGCGCGGCCGGTAGTTCGGGCTGCTGGCATTGGCGACGTTTTCGGCCAGCAGGCGCTGGCGTTCCTGATGCCAGTGCATGCGCGTCTTCAGCATGGAGAACAGCGAAAGGTTGGTGACGGACATGGGCGCCCTCGGGCTCGCCGGGGCCATGTCGCGGCGCCGGTGGGCAGACTTTGCCGGGCGTATGGTTAACGGCCGGTTAAATCTGCCGTTTTGGCCCTGCCGCCATCAATATGCCGTTTACCAAGCGAATCGTTTTAGATCGGCGAAGTTGAGCCGCATCGGCCCTTGGCGTTAGTTTTTTGTTAAGATTCTTGGCGGCAAATGTTGCCGACGGCGTTAACCATGGGCCGGACCCACAGGCGGGCCGGAATGCGCCGGACGCGCCAAGGGATACCATCAGATGAGCAGTCTCTTCGGCATGGAACTCCCGACCCCGGTGAATTTCGTCATCGCCTTTGTCGTCGTGCTCGCGCTGATCGGCGGTCTCGCGTGGCTGGTCCGCCGGTTCGGGGCGACGCGGCTTGACGCCGCCACCCGCAGCCGTCAGCCCCGTCTTGCGGTCATCGACGCCGCGGCGGTCGACGGCCGCCGCAAGCTTGTCATCATCCGCCGCGACAACGTCGAGCATCTGCTGATGATCGGCGGCCCGACCGACGTCGTGGTCGAGACCAACATCGTGCGCGCCGCCGTCGGCGTGACACGCGATGCGCCGGCCGCCCGTAACGGCGGCGCGGACAGTCTGCCCCGCGCCATGCCGCTGCCCGATCCGACGCCCTGGCCGCTGCAACCGGAGCCTTCGCAAACGCCGATTCAGCCGGTCCGCATGCCGCGCGCCATTGCCGACGACGCTGGACAATGGCAGACCGGCGGCGAGCCCGCCGCTCCGCGCGCAGCGCGCGCCACCGATTCAATGGCGGGACCCGCGGTTGATTTCACCCGGCCGGCCCACGAGCCGGTCGCATCGCCGCGCATTGTGCATCCCGAGCCGGCGCAACCGGTGGCCTCCGCCGCGGCGCCGCAGATTCCGCCGCCCGACCAGAGCCTCGCCGAAATGGCACAACGCTTTGAAGCCGCATTGCGGCGTCCGATGGCGCAGAGCCCCGCCGCCAAGCCCGCCGCCGAAACCGGAGGCGCCCGCGTCGTGGTCGCAGCCGAGCACAAGGCAGCCCAGCGCGCGGAATCCAAGCCCGCTGTGCAAGCCAAGGGCGGGGGCGCCCCGCCCAAGCCACAATCGGCGAGCGGCGGCAGCCTCGAACAGGAGATGGCCAGCTTGCTGAGCCGTCCGGGGAAGACGTGACGATCGGCAGGCTCGCCGCCTGCGTCCGTCTCACGACGGCGGCGGCGATGGTGGTTGCGACAATCGCGTTCCCGATAGCACCTGCCTTCGCGCAGGACATCAGCATCAATTTCGGCCAGGGCACCGGGCTCACCGAGCGCGTGATCCAGCTTGTCGCGCTGCTCACGGTGCTGTCGCTTGCGCCGTCGATCCTGGTGATGATGACGTCGTTCACGCGGATCGTCGTCGTGCTGTCGTTGCTTCGCACGGCGCTCGGCACTGCCACCGCGCCGCCAAACGCGGTGATCATCTCGCTCGCGCTGTTTCTGACCGCGTTTGTGATGGGTCCGGCGTTCCAGAACGCCTACGACCGTGGCGTGAAACCGCTGGTCGCGAACGAAATCACCGTCGAGCAGGCGTTCCAGCGCGCCTCGGAGCCTTTCAGGGCCTTCATGCTGAAGAACGTGCGCGACAAGGACCTCAAGCTGTTCAGCGATATGTCGAAGGAGCCGGCGCCGGCCAAGGTCGAGGACATGTCGCTGCGGATTCTCATTCCGGCCTTCATGATCTCCGAGCTCAAGCGCGCATTCGAGATCGGATTCCTGCTGTTCCTGCCCTTCCTCATCATCGACCTGGTGGTGGCCTCGGTCCTGATGTCGATGGGCATGATGATGCTGCCGCCGGTCGTCGTCTCGCTGCCGTTCAAGCTGATCTTCTTCGTGCTGGTGGACGGCTGGAGCCTGGTCGCGGGCTCGCTGGTACAGAGCTACGGCGGCGGGTAGCGCGAGGGCATGATCCCGAAATGGAGTCCAATTCAACGCGGTTGAATCGGACTCCAGGCGTCAGCGCAAGACGGTCGCGGCCTGCTGCATGGCCGACCGCGCCGTCGAGCCGGTTGGCGACATGTCGGCGCGGGTGCCGGGCGGCGGGCCGGCCTGGGGCTGGCCGGGCAGGCTCGGCGAACCGGTGCTCATCTCCGGATAGCGCGCACGCAACTCGCGCATGAAGCCCGACAGCGTGTCCGCCGCGGCGACGGCGCGCGCCACCGCACGGAACTCCGCACTGTTGACGCCGATGCCGCTGGTCATCACCTCGAAACCGCGCCGGTCGGGGCCCTCGGCCATCTTGGCGGCGTACTTGTCGCGGATGCGCGCGATGCCGAGCCTGTCCTCCGCCAGCGCATAGCCCATGGCGGCGCGCAGAACGTCGGAACGCTCGGCGTCGGAAAACGGCTCGAAACCCTTCCAGCGGTCGCCGTACAGCAGCTCGATGTGCTCGGCGGCCTTCTGCCAGCGCCGCGCCGACCAGTGGATGTCGGAGCGCAGCCGGAGCGCTTCGCGCCCTTCGACGCCCTCGATCACCTCCAGCGCGAAGTCGTGACGGCCGAGGTCGGACAGCGCCCGCGCCTCGATGAGCAGGCGCGGCACGCGGATCTCGTTGGCGAGATCGGCGGTGCGGGTGGCGCGCAGCGTGGCCTGAGCGCGGTCGGGCTTGTGATTGAGCAGATAGATCACGGCAAGCCGGGTCGCGACCTGGGCGCGCGCTGCGCCCTGCAAGCGGTTGTCGACCTGGTGCTGGAGCAGTTCCGCCGCCTGATCGAGCAGGTCGACCGAGACCAGCCGGTCGGCCAGCCGCCGGATCATCTCGTCGCCGCGCCGGCCGATCGGGGTGAGGTCGCGGTAGTCGTAGAACAGGCTCAGCGCCTCAACCGCGGGCAATGCGTCGCCCTTGCCCGCCAGGAACAGCGAGTCGAAATTCTTCGCGGCTTCGTCCTGGATCGCGCGCGTCAGGACCGAATTCGGATGCACCGCGATCGCGACGCGCATGACGTGGAAAGCGTCGCGGAACCGGTTCTCTTCGGTGTAGAGGCGCGCCAGAACCTGCAGCGCCTCGACCTCGGTCTCGTCGCCGCGCCACGCGGTGGTGAGGGCTTCCAGCTCCTTGATGGCGTCCGGCTTGGCCATCTTGCTTTGCGCGTAGAGCATCGCGATCTCGCGCAGCCTCCCTTGCGCGGCCGCCTGCCGGTTTGCAGACGCACCCGCGGCGCGAAACGCGGCCAAGGCATCCTCATTGCGGCCGAGGCCCAGCGCAAGGCGCCCGGTCAGCACCGAAATCTCGGGCGCGAGGTCGGCCGTAACGCCGATGGTTTCGAAGTCGTTGAGCCGGCTGACGGCCGACGCGTAGTCGCCGACCTCGATCGAGGCGCGCAGCGCGTCCTTCAGCGCCCTGCGCTGCAGTTCCAGCGGCAACGCGGCCAGCGCGCCCTCGACGGTCCGGAATCCTTCGCGCGCGTCCGCCCATTTGCCCTGGCGCGCGTGGATCATAGCGCGCCATAACTGCGCATCGTGCTGGTTACCGACGGTCGGATGCGACAGATCCTTGAGCGCGGCATCGAGGCGGCCGATCATGATGTTGGCGATCGCGCGCAGCACCAGGACGCTGGGATCGTCGGCCGTCGGACTCTCCTCGGCGAGCGCCGTGTCCAGCACGGCCTTGGCCTCGGGATAGAGCTCGCGCGAAAGATAGAAGCGCGCCAGATTCATCCGGTGCGCGGACCGCTTGGTGAACGGCGCCTCCGCGGCGGTGCGGATCAGCTCCGACTGCCGCTCGGCGAACTCGGCGTCGCGGTCGACATTCCAGGCCTTGGTATCGAAGGTCATCGCGCGCACGGGCCGCGCCGGCCCAGATGCCTGCGCGGTCTCCGACAGCGTCAATCCGTTCGGCCGCGTGATCAGAATCTTGTCCGACGAAAGCTCGGCCTTCAAATCGTCGGCGTAAGGCTGGACGGCGATTCCGTGGGCCGTGGCGAGCGCGCGGAAGTCGACGAAGTCCTGGGTTTTGACCAGGGCGCGCGCAGGACCGAGCGCCGTCACGACCAGAATACGGTCGCCTGCGTCGTCGTCGCCGAGCCAATGGAGCTTGCGCGGATCGTCGAACGGAATGGAGATGCTGGTGCGCCCCGGCCCGACAATGCTGCGCGAAATGCTGAGGGCGGCCGTCGTTCCGGTGTTGGATTCGCCGATGCTCACCAGCCAGCCGTTGCCCTGCTGCTCCATGCTGACCAATCGCGGACGTTCGAGCTTCAGGCGAACGATCTGGGCGCCGTCGGCCTGGACCGCGTTGAAGCTGCGGACCGTGCGGCTGGAATCGCTCGCAAGGACTCCGGCGTCGATTTTGGTTTCCGTGTCGAACACCAGCCACAAGGTGTCTGCGCGCTGAAAAACGGCGGCAGGCGTCGGCGCCTTGAACGGGACGAGCAGGCGCAGGTTATCGCCCTGCCGGCGCATTTCTACAGTGATCGGGCGGCTCGGATCGGCCGGCCCCGTGTCCGGTGCCGGCTGCTCCACGACCCGCTCGGCGGCTGCAGGCGCGGGTACGGGCGCAGTCTGCTGCGGCGCAGGTTCCGGCGGCGGCGTTGCAGGTCCGGCAGTTTTGCCGGCGGACGGCGGCTGCGCCGGCGTCGTCTGCGGCGGCTCAAGACCGGCGAGCGGCCCGCCGGGCGCGGTGCGCGACGCCTTCATCTCGATCGGACTGACGTCGACGACGAAATGGGCGTCCTCGCGGAACGTGCGGATGTCGACCTGGCGCTGGAACGCAAAGCGCACGGTGGCGGTGCCGCGGTCGCTCTTGGCGTCGATCGATTCGAGTGTCTCAGGCAGCGTCAACTTCGCGTCGGCAAGATCGAAGCTGAGCGGCCGCGCAAATTTCAGAGTCAAACCGTCGCTCGCGCGCTCGCTGGCGACGCCGATCAGTTCGGGAAGCTCGAACACATAGCGGGTGAACGTGGACTGGTTGGCGACGCGAACCCGGATCGGTTTGGCGCTGAGCTGCCGCTCATGCTCCATCCGCTCGCGCACCATGCGCTCGGCATCCTGCGCGCGACGCGCCAAGTCTTCGATCACGCTGCGCGGCAGGCTCGGCGGCTCGGCGGTCCAGCTGTCCGGCAACAGGTCGACGTACAGCCGCTCGGCCGCGGGCGTGGTGCTCAGGCGCACCTTGCGCGCAAGCGCAAACCGCAGCGCTTTGCCGTCGGGATCTCGGCGCGCGGCGGCAATGTAGTCGGTCACGCCCGCGGTGATTCGATCCACCGGCACGTCGACCGGCTGCTTGAACTGAATGACCAGCACGCCGCCGGACAGACGGACCTGCGATTCGACCTCGTGCGGGAAACGGATCTGAAGGCGGCCGTAGCCACCGTCGGTGGTGACGGTTGCCTCGCCCCGCACCGGCTGCTGCGCGGACGCCGGCAGCACGGCCAGCGTGGCCGGCGCGGCCGCCGTCAGGGCGGCCACAGCGGTCCACCGGGCGGCAAACGCTGAAACGCTACGAAGGGAACTCGCCATACACACGCGCCGTACAAAGACGGCTAACCCTAAGCCAGCGTGTTTAACGGCGCGTTAACCCTGACAAATTGAGTCTAATTTCTCGTCGGGCGCCCTTCGATCTTGGGCAGATCGTTGGGATTGGGAGCGGCGGTCACGCCGCTCGCGCGCGCGGCCAATTCAACCGTGAGCCGCTCGGCGGCCTCCGGCGACATTTGCGACAGGATTTCCGACATGCGCCGCGGGTTGATCTGCGTCGCCATCTCCAGAAGCACTTTGATGTCGAGCCGTTCGAAAATCTTGGCGGCGTCCTTGGGCTTCATCGACTCGTAGATGGTCACGAGGCTCTTGTAGCGCGCCGCGGCGTCCTCCTTGCGCGCAGCCGGGTCGGCCTTGGCGTCGGGGGCCTTGGTCTCATGCAAACGGGGATCGAGCTTCTGCTCGGCCTCCTTGAGCAGGCTCTCGCGCGCATCCAGCTCGCGGGCGCGCGATTCCAGCTCCTGGCGGCGCTCCTGCAGGCGTTCGAGAATGGCGCGCTCGGCGCGCGACAATTGCCGCGGCGGCTCGGCGGGCACGACCTTGCGTTCGGGAAACACCGGCGGTTCGCCCTTGGGCGGCTCCGGCTTGGCCGCGGCGTCCTTCTTGGGCTCTTCTTTCGCCGCAGGTTTGGGCGGATTGACCGAGCCGGTGATGATCGTGTCCCGGGGATCGCTGGCGGCCGATGCGGCAGTCCGGTCGCCTTTGTCGAAAAACATTTCCTGGAGCCATGGCCGCTGCACCGGCGACGGCCGGCCGGCAACCTCCAGGGGCACCGACGGCGAGCGCAGCTCCGTCGACGGCGGGCGCATGGTGGTGATCAAGTTTTCCGTCTGGCCGCTCAGGCGCTGGCCGAGCGTGTAGCCGCCGTCAAACACGATCCCGATGGATTTCAGCACGAACAGGCCGACGACCGCGATCAACACGATCGGGACCAGCCTGAAGTCGCGCATCCATCGGTTCATTCCGCCAAACCTTTACGTCGATAAGCCCTTACATCGGCAAGCGCCTATGCAGCCAAGCCTTTGACCCGTGCCCGCGCGCGGTCGGCCACCGCCTGCGCCGCCTGCATGATGGCCTTCGGACTCGGTGCGTTCGACTGGGGCTCGGGCGCGGGCGCGACGCCAAGCAGCCACGGGCGGGCGCCCGCGATCTGCGTCAAGCGGTCGAGCACTTCGGCGCCGGCCTCGGTGGTCTTGACGATGTCTTCGGAGAATTTCTCGGCTTCGCGCAACCGCGCGCCCAGCGATTCATCGGCCTCGCGCACCGTCGCCTTCAGGCCTGCGATGGCGCGCTCGGCCTTCTCGGTCGCGGCGATGAGCTCGCCGATCGTAGCTTTCATCGCGCTCTCGTCCGCCTTCAGACGCGTGAGCTGGCCGTTGAGCCTGACGCAATAAAGGATCGTGAACAGCAGCAGGATCGCCACCATGCTCTCAATCGTCAGGGGAAGGATCGTGCTCACTGCGCCTCCATGCGGGTCTTCGACTCGTCGGCCTTCTCGAACATGGCGTAGGTGGTTTGCGGCTTGCGCAGGGGCTTCGTCACGCGCACGGCGACCCGGTCGGCGACGCGGCCCATACGCCCTTCGCTGAGGATGACGTCGCCGCAGCGGACCTTGACCATGGCGTCGGGCTTGAGCTCCAGCATGAGCGTGTCGCCGACGTCGAGCGCCATCATCTTGCGCAGCGGCAGCCGATCCTCGTAGAGAACGGCGTCCACCGCGATTTCCGCCTGTCCGATCTCGGTCGCGAGATGGCCTTCCCAGATCGGGTCGCGGCCGAACTTCTCGCCCATGAACATCTGCAGCAGCACTTCGCGGATCGGCTCGATCGTCGCGTAAGGCAGCAGCAGTTCGAGTTCCCCGCCGCGATCCTCCATGTCGATGCGCAGGCGCACCAGGATCGCGGCGTTGGCCGGACGGGTAATGGCGGCGAACCGGGGATTGGTCTCCATCCGGTCGATGTTGAACTTCACCGGCGAGAGCGGCTTGAACGCAAGCTCCGCGTCCGCCAGGACGACCTCGACCATGCGCTTGACGAGATTGGACTCGATGGTCGTGTAGGGCCGCCCCTCGACGCGCACCGTCGCCTGGCCGCGACGGCCGCCGAGCAGCACGTCGATGATCGAGTAGATCAGGCCCGAGTTGATCGTCATGAAACCGTAGTTGTCCCACTCCTCGGCCTTGAACACGGCGAGGATCGCGGGCAACGGGATCGAATTCAGGTAGTCGCCGAAGCGCACCGAGGTGATGCGGTCGAGCGAGACTTCCACGTTGTCTGACGTGAAGTTGCGCAAGGACGTCGTCATCAGCCGGACCAGCCGGTCGAAGACGATTTCCAGCATCGGCAGGCGCTCGTAGGAGACCATCGCAGAATCGATGATCGCGCGAATGCCGGAATTGTCGTTGAGCGAAACGTCGGTGATGCTGAAGCCCAGGAGGCTGTCGATCTCGTCCTGACTCAGCACGCGCTCGGTGCCAGCCTTCAGGCCGCCAGAAGCCTGTTTGGTCGGCTCCTCGCTCCATTGCACGACCGGGCGGCCGGTGGCATCGAAGGCCGGACCGACCGGCGCCGCGGCCAGCGCGTTGGCGGAATCGGCATCGAGCGCCAGGCCCCATTCGGCGGCCAGCGCGTCCTGGTCGATCTTGTCTTTGGACTGGTCGCTCATTGCACCACGATTTCCTTGAACAGCACGGCGTTGATCCGGCCGGGCGCGATCGCCGCGTTGACCCGCCTCGTCAGCTCCTCTTTCAGCCGGTACAGTCCGGCGGAGCCGTCGAGGTCGTTCGGGCGCAGTTCGCGCAGATAGGTCTGAAAGGCGTCCATTACGCGCGGCATGATCGGCTGAATCTTCTCGACCATCTTCTGCTCGGGCAGTTCGAGCACGATCTTGATCTTCAGGTATTGCGTGCGCTCGCTGCCGGAGTTGGCGAGATTGACCACGACTTCAGGCAGATCGACGAACACCGCGGGCTTGGCGATCGGCGCTTCGGCTTTGGGCTTGGGCTTGCCGGCGGCAAAGAAGTAATAGCCGCCCCCGGCCACGCCCAGCAGCAGCACAATTCCGGCGCTTCCGACAATCAGCAGCTTGGTGGGCGGAAGCGCGACGAGCGAAAGCAGCGATTTCTTGGACTGGCCGGCGGACGCCTCGGCGTCCGCATCGGGTTCGTTTTCGATCGCAGCCGTATTGGAATTCGCCGCCATGTTTTTTTGCACTCCCGATCGTGTCGAAACAGGGCGCCGGACGCCGGCCAATGTGCGAGGGACGGGTCGCGGGCGCCGGCACCGGGCACCCGCTGGAACGGTAGGTCGGTATGGTTAACGGATTCTTTCCCGCATCTCCGAACTGGGAACATTTTGCCGGTCTGGACCGGCAAGAAGCTCAATTTTCCCGGTCCAGAATCTGCCCAAAAAACATCTAAATATCTGTTTTATTTATATTATTTCGATTGGCACAGGCCCTGCAAAGCATTCCCCGAGCCGCAGCTTGGGAGAGCCAGCGGCATGATCGACGGACGGTCGCCTGGGAGGGCGGCCGACCGCCGCGCCGGGGAGCCAGGAATGGACAACACCCTCCTTATCAGTCTGTCGCGGCAGACCGCGCTGCGGCGCGAGCTCGACATCGTCGCCAACAACATCGCCAACCTCAACACGACCGGATTCAAGTCGGACGGCGCCATCTTCAGCGAATACATGTCCGACTCGCAGCCGGACCAAATCACCTCACCCAACCGGCGGATGAGCTTCGTGCAGGACCGGATGTCCTGGCACGACATGAGCCAGGGAACGTTCAAGCAGACCGGCAACCCCCTCGACATCGCGATCGACGGCGACGGCATGCTGGTCGTGGATACGCCGCGCGGCGAGCGCTATACGCGCGCCGGATCGCTGCAGATCAACGCCGACGGCGAACTCGTGACCGCAAGCGGCGACCGCGTGCTCGGCGACGGCGGTCCGATCATTTTCCAACGCAACGACCGCGACATCATCATCACCAAGCAAGGACGCATCAGGGTCCGCGAGGGCCAGAGTCTGAACTCGGATACGACCCGCGGCACGCTGCGGCTGGTCTGGTTCGCGAACACGCAGCAGCTTCAGAAAGACGGCGCCAGCACATTCCGGCTTCCGGAAGGAGCGCGGGCCGAGGATACAACCAGCGCGAAAATCATTCAGGGCTCGATCGAACTGTCCAACGTGCGCTCGGTGATCGAAATGACGCGCATGATCGAACTGACGCGCGCCTATTCCGAGGTCGCCAATCTGATGAACCAGCAGAACGACATGCGGCGCAATTCGATCCAGCAGCTCGCCGACGTTCCGGTCTAGCCATGACGCCGCAACACGACAGCCGCCTTTCAAACGCGCTCACACGACAAGGGCACCGGGAGACCTGACACATGCGCGCGCTTCACACCGCAGCCACCGGGATGAGGGCCCAGGAGGTCAACGTCCAGGTGATCTCCAACAACATCGCAAACATGCGCACGACCGGCTACAAGCGCCAGCGTGCCGAGTTCCAGGACCTGCTCTACGAACACGTACGCCGGGTTGGCACCCAGGCGTCGACGCAAGGCAACATCCTGCCGGTCGGCATCGATCTCGGCGGCGGCGTCAAGACCGTCGGCACGCCGCGGCTGATGATGCAGGGCACGATCTCTCAGGTCGGCGGCGAACTCAATCTGGCGATCCGCGGCGAGGGATTCTTCAAGATTTTGATGCCGGACGGCTCTTTCGGTTACACCCGCGACGGCTCGTTCCAGATGGATGCGCAAGGCCGTATCGTCACCTCGAACGGCAACGTCGTGCAGCCCGCCATCGCGATCCCCGGCAACGCACAGGCGATTGCGATCAATCCGCAGGGCCAGGTATCCGCGACGCTGCCTGGGCAAACCACGCCCACGGTGATGGGTCAGATCCAATTGACCCGTTTCGTCAACAAGGCCGGCCTGCAGGCGATCGGCGACAACCTGTTCGTCGAGACGCCGGCGTCCGGCCCGCCGCAGGACGGTCTGGCAACCGCCAACGGCTACGGCGACATCCACCAGGGCGGCCTCGAGCAGGCCAACGTCGAGGCGGTGACCGAGATTTCCGACCTGATCGCCGCGCAGCGCGCCTACGAGATGAACGCCAAGGTCATCACCGCCGCCGATCAGATGCTCACCGCCACGTCGAGCCTGATGCGCTGAGGAGCTTCGCGATGATCCGCACCCTGATTGCATCGGCTTTGGCTTTCACGCTGGCCGGCGAGGCCGCCGCGCAATCCGAGCCGGCGCGGCTGGCGCCGCGGCTGAAGGAGCTTGTCAGCATCGACTCCGAATTCGTCCGGGCCGGCGATCTGGTCCAGAACGCCGGCGCGCTTGCCTCGGTCGCGGTGTTCCGCGCACCCGACCTCGGCCACACCGGCAGCGTACCCGCCGAGCGGGTCGTCGAGGCGCTTCGCTCCCACGGCATCACCGGAATCGACGCTGGCCACTTCGCCGAGGTGGTGGTGACGCGGCCGAGCCGCACCATCACACGCGCCGAGATCACGGAACGGATCACGCAGGCGCTCGCCGGCAAATTCGGCCTCGGCGACGCCGCCAGCCTCTCGGTCAATCTCGACCGCGAGCTGCGCACGATGCACGTGGAGGCTTCCGCGACCTCCGATCTCGTCGTCACGCGGCTGCAGGTCGAGCCCCGGAGCGGCCGCTTCGATGCCTCGTTCGAACTGCCCGGCAGCCGCCTGGCGCGCAGGCTTCCGCTGCGCTTTACCGGCACCGTCACCGAGACGGTCGAAGCGACCACGCTGGTGCGCGCGCTGCGCAACGGCGAGGTCATCAAGCCGGACGACGTTCGGATCGAGCGGCGCCCCAAGTCGGAGGTGGGAACCGACACGGTCGACGACCGCCATGCGGTCGGACTGTCGGCGGCGCGTCCGATGCGCGCCGGCCAGATCCTGCGCACCGCCGACCTGACCAAGCCGCAACTCGTGCAACGCAACGAAATCGTGACCATCCACTACAGCGTGCCCGGCGTCGCACTGACCGTGCGCGGCAAGGCCACCGAAGGCGGCGCCGCGGGCGACATCATCGGCGTGCTCAACGCGCAATCCAACCGCACCATTCAGGCGACGGTCGCCGGACCGGGTCAGGTCGTCGTGACCGCCACCCAGCCGTTCGTCGCAGCCGCCTCGCCGTCCGTGGACAACCCAGCGCAGCCCCGCATTCAGTGAGCGTCATGAAGCAACATTCGCGTCTCGTTTCCGCCGTGGCCGTCACGTTCGGCGCCGCACTCCTCACCGGTTGCTCGACGCTTGAGCGCATCGGCATGATCGGCGAAGCGCCGCCGCTGACGGCGATCGAGAACCCGACGACACAGCCGGGCTACAAGCCGGTGCATATGCCGATGCCGACCCCGCAGCCCGCCTCGTACAGCCCGAACTCGCTGTGGCGGAACGGATCGCGCGCCTTCTTCAAGGATCAGCGCGCGCATCAGGTCGGCGACATCCTGACCGTGAAGGTCAACCTCAACGACAAGGCCACGATCGACAACCAGACCACGCGCACGCGCCAAAACAGCGAGGATTCGGGCGTCGACTCGTTCTTCGGCAAGACCAAGTTGCCGATTATGAACACCCCGGTGCCGACCAAGATCTTCACCGGCGAATCCAACTCCTCCAGCGACGGCAAGGGATCGATCAACCGCGCCGAGGCTCTGCAGACCAACGTCGCCGCAGTGGTCACGCAAATCCTGCCGAACGGTAATCTGGTCGTCGAAGGCAAGCAGGAGGTGCGGGTCAACTTCGAGGTCCGCGAGTTGATCGTCGCCGGCATCGTGCGGCCGGAGGACATCGAAAGCGACAACACCATCGATTCGACCAAGATCGCCCAGGCGCGGATCGCCTACGGCGGCCGCGGCCAGATCTCCGACGTGCAGCAGCCGCGCTACGGCCAGCAGGTGCTCGACATCCTGTTGCCGTTCTGACGCGCATGGCGCGCCGACGACGTAGAGTTGGTATTTCCACAGTCGATTGCGTTCGAGCTCCCCCGCCGCTTCGCATCGCGCGAGCGGGCGGCGGTCACAGCGGCCTCCGGCTCCTCCCCGCCGGAGGCCGTTTACTTTTCGCGGCCGTTGCTGCGGCATTAGCGCCGCGCCATCATCGCGGCTCGGTCGATCGGAGCCTGGCAGTGTCACGTCCCGGCCACGCGGAAATCGTCGGCGCCGGCTTCGGCGGCCTCGTGGCGGCGATCGCGCTTTCCGCGCGCGGCTGGAGCGTCCGCGTCCACGAGCGCCGCCCTTCGCTGCGCGGAGAAGGCTACGGCATCGCGATTCACAACAACATGGCGCGCATGTTCGCGGAGTTCGGCATCCTCGACGCGGTGCTGGCCGGCGGCATGCGCATCGACCGGCGCGACTCGCTCGACCGGAACGGCCGCGTGGTGATGACGCGGAAGACCGAGCGCAGTCCCTACCGCATCGACCGCCAGCACATCGTTGCGCTGCTCGCCGAGCGCGCATTGGCCGGCGGCGCCGAAATCCGATTCGGCTCCGAAGTCGCGGATGCGGCGCCTGAAGGCGCGGTCGTCCTAAGCGACGGCAACCGCCTGCCTGCCGATCTGGTGGTTGCCGCCGACGGAATCAATTCGACGGTGCGCGACCGCCTGGGCTTGCTTAAGCGCCGCATCTTCGGGCGCGATCGCGGCGTCCGCATCAACATTCCGCGGCGGCCCGCGGAGATTGCATCCGACGCCGCCGAAGGCACGGCGATGATCGAGGCGTGGTCCGACAAGCGGCGGGTTCTGTTCTGCCCGGTGACGCGATCCGAGTTCTACGTGCTGCTCACCTGCACCGTCGGCGACCGCGCTGCCGCGACTTCACCGATCGACCCGGACGAATGGGCGCGCTCGTTTCCGACGCTGCGCGAACTGTTCGTTCGCATGCGCGACGAAGCCGACTGGCCGCAATCGCACTGGGCGCATTTTCAGACTGTCAGGCTCAGGCGCTGGTCGAAGGGGCGCGTGGCGGTGCTGGGCGATGCCGCGCATGCGATGGCGCCTTATCTCGCGCAAGGCGCCGGCCACGCCATGATGAATGCGCTCGGCCTCGCCGCCGCCGTGCAGGACGCGCCGACAATTGAAGGTGGATTGGCGCAATGGGAACGCCGCGAACGGCCTCTAACGGAACACACCCAGCGCTGGACGCGCATCTACGGCACGACCATGTTTCTGCCCGCGCCGCTGAAGGCGATTTCGATTCTGGTCGAAAAGCTGCCATGGGTCGCGGCGCAATATGTGCGCGCCGCCAATCACGTCCCGACCGGCTGCGACCCGCAATGGCGGCGGCCGTTGTGAACGGTCGCCGCCATGGCCCGAGATGCACTGCAACGCCAGGGTCGATGGCCCCGCGAATATATTCAATTTGATCTAAGTTATAGTAGTTCTTAAGTATTCCTAAATGCACCACGCGGTATCTTTACACCTCGCGCGCCTGTGAACGCTTGGCAGAAGCCGGGCATCCAGTGAGCGCGAGGGGATACGCTCATGTTGCAGGTCTCTATTGTCGGCGGCGCGCATGCGCGTCCCGAGGAACTGCGAAAGCGGCTCGGCGGCCATTTCGACATTGCGTTTACGCGCCTGGAAGAGATCGAAGGATCGGTACCGGGCCAGTACATCCTGTTCGATGTCGATCTCAGCGACCCGTCGCTGATCATCAAGATCAAGGACTGGCTCAAGGGCAAGCCCGGCGACGCGCGGGTCGTGTTTGCGACCGACAAGTCGTCGCGCCTCCAGAATACCCGTGCCTACGCGCTCGGCGCGACCGACGTGATCTCGCGCCCGGTCGACGTCCGCGGCCTCGCGCAGGCGCTCGGCTGCAACCAGACCGAACCCAAGGACGAATTCGCCGCGCTTGCGAACGGATCGCCGGATTTCGCCGCGAAGGCCGCGCCCGGAGTCAAGGCCGCAGTCGAAGGCCTGCAGGACATCTTCTCGTCGGCCTTTGCCGGCAAGCCGGTCGAGCCCGAAGCGGTCGCCGCCGCGGGTGAGGCGATCGTGCATGACGTCGAAGCTCACGGTCTCTCGACCTGGATTCAACTCGTCCGGGCGCACCACAGCCAGACTTATCAGCATTGTTTGCTGGTGACCGGGGTCGTCGTCGGCTTCGGACAGCAGATCGGGTTGTCGCAGGCCGACCGCAAGCGCCTATCTTTTGCCGGGATGCTGCACGACATCGGCAAGGCGCGCATTCCGCTGGAGATTCTGGAAAAGCCCGGCCCGCTCAATAACGAGGAGCGCGAGGTGATGAAGCGCCACCCGCAATACGGGATCGACGCACTCAACGAGGCCAGAAACGTACCGCAGGATATGCTCGACCTCGTTCTACACCACCACGAACTGCTGGACGGCACCGGCTATCCGCACGGTCTGAGCGGCGGCGAAATTCCGGACCTGGTCCGGATCATGACCATCTCCGATATTTTCGGCGCGCTGATCGAGCGGCGCTCGTACAAGCCGCCGATGTCGGGCGACGCCGCCTACAAGATCCTGCTCGACATGGGCGCCAAGCTGGACAAGGACCTGGTGCGTGCTTTCAGCCCGGTCGCGCTCGGACGCGCCGCGGCTTGACAACGAAACGGCCGGCGCAACGCGCCGGCCGGGTTTCAAGAATCTCGACAAGACCGGGCGGCGGCGTCAGTCGTCGCGGTAGATGCGCTCGCGCCGCCGGTCTTTGCGATTGAGCGGCGCGCCGGAGCGGCTTCAGTCGTCGCGGTAGATGCGCTCGCGCCGCTCGTGGCGCTCCTGCGCCTCGACCGACAGAGTTGCGATCGGGCGCGCTTCGAGCCGCTTGATCGCGATCGGCTCGCCGGTCTCTTCGCAATAGCCGTAGGTGCCGTCGTCGATCCGGTTCAGCGCGGCGTCGATCTTGGCGATCAGCTTGCGCTGCCGGTCGCGGGCGCGCAGCTCGATGGCACGGTCGGTTTCCGAGGAGGCACGGTCGGCGAGATCGGGGTGGTTCTGGTTTTCGTCCTGGAGGTGCTGGAGGGTTTCCTTGGCCTCTTTCAGGATGTCTTCGCGCCAATTCATCAACCGGCCGCGGAAATAATCCCGCTGGCGCTCGTTCATGAAGGGCTCTTTGTCGGACGGCCGATAGTTCTTGTCTTTGCTCTTGTCCGAGCCATTGGACCCGTTCGGACCGTGTACGCCATTGATCCCATTCTTCTTTTTCATGCGACCCCACCGTACTGCCGCGAGCCTCCCTGCTCGCGGGGCGAGCTTATAGTGGCCGCGCCCGCCCTCGACAAGCACGTAATCAAGGCGTCGGGTTTTGGGGCAGGAACGCCGGGTTTTGGGGTCAGGACACGCCGTTTCGGGGCGTGAGCTTGGCGATTTCGACTTCCAGGCGCAGCTCGATCTCGCCCAGAACGGCGTCGAGCCCGGTATCGCCGGTCGGGTCCCGGAGTTCGGCTGTCGCGGCCTTCAGGCGGTGCAGGGTGGTGGTCCCGATCGTTCCGGCCAGGACTCCGACCTTCAATTCGTCGAGCGCGTCGAGCGCGATGCGGCCCCGCTTCACCGCCCGCCGCCGGCGCTCGCCCGGATCGTCCTGACCCTGCAGCGCCAACAGCGCATCGATTCCGCCTATGGTGCGCAGCGAAGCCGCCGCCGCCGTCTGCCGCGGCGCGTCGTCTTCCGGCACTGAAAATGCGCCACCGGGCGCGCGGCGCGGCTGCGAGACATTGGCCACCCTGGCGGGTGCGTTGGTGCCGAGAATGCGCATCGCGAAGGCCTTGGGTGCCGGACGGCCAATCCATCCCGGATTACCGCAAAGGGTGTGCCGGTTTGTTAATCCCCGGTAAACGGGCGGCAAATTTTGCCTCCCGCCCGGCAGCCCGCGCCGGTCCGCAGCCCAGCGCCGCTGGTGGCTGCAAAGCATTCCATCGACAAATCAAACACTTCCGAATTGGCCGCCGATGGCACGGGGTTCGCAAGGCTCATGCCGGTCCGACCTCATCGGGGAGCTTTGGATGACGAGGACGCCAAAGATCTGGTTCGCCGCAGCTGGCGTCGCGGCGCTGATGCTGATTTGCCATGCCGCGCCCGCCGCAGCCGATGGGCCGTTTCGCTCGTCGTCAACGTCGCGCATCAAGGATCTCGCCAGCGTCGAGGGCGTGCGCCAAAATCAATTGATCGGTTACGGCTTGGTGGTCGGTCTCAACGGCACCGGCGACACGCTCAACAACATTCCGTTCACCCGGCAGTCGCTGCAAGCGATGCTCGAGCGGCTCGGCGTCAACGTCCGCGGCCAGACGCTGCGCACCGGCAACGTCGCCGCCGTCATGGTGACGGGAAACCTGCCCGCCTTCGCGACCCAAGGCACGCGCATCGATATCACCGTCTCGGCGCTCGGCGATTCCAAGAGCCTGCAAGGCGGCACGCTGCTGGTCACGCCGCTGCTCGGCGCCGACGGCAACGTCTACGCCGTGGCGCAGGGCTCGCTCGCGATCTCCGGTTTCCAGGCCGACGGCGAAGCCGCCAAGATCGTGCGCGGCGTTCCGACGGTCGGCCGCATCGTCAACGGCGCGATCATCGAACGCGAGATCGACTTCGCGCTCAACCGCCTCAACCAGGTGCGGCTGGCGCTGCGCAACGCCGACTTCACCACCGCCAAGCGCGTTGCCGCCGCGATCAACGACTTCATCGGCACCAACACCGCCGAACCGCTGGATTCCTCCACGGTGCAGGTCAATGTACCCAAGCAGTTCACCGGCAATGTCGTCTCGCTGCTGACCGAAATCGAGCAGCTGCAGATCGAGCCCGATCTCACCGCGCGCATCGTCATCGACGAGCGCTCCGGCATCATCGTGATGGGCCGCGATGTGCGCGTGTCGACGGTCGCGGTGGCGCAAGGCAACCTGACCGTCACGATCACCGAGACGCCGCAGGTGAGCCAGCCAAACGCATTCTCGCGCGGCGGCACCACCGTCACTGTGCCGCGCACGCGGGTCGGCGTTCAGGAGGACGGCAAGAAATTCGGGATCGTGCGCGAAGGCGTGTCGCTGCAGCAGCTCGTCGACGGGCTGAACGCACTCGGCATCGGTCCGCGCGACCTGATCTCGATCCTCCAGGCGATCAAGGCGTCCGGAGCGATCCAGGCCGACATCGAGGTGATGTGATGGCGGCCTCCCTCGTCGCAGGACTCAATCCTGCCGCGGCAGCGCCCATGCTCAACGCGAAGGCAGCGGCCGGCGTTGCCGGCAAGGCGCGCGCCACCGCCGAGGAATTCGAGACGGTGTTTCTCAACAGCATGCTGCAACAGATGTTCTCCGACGTCGGAACGGGCCCGTTCAGCGGCGGCCCGGGCGCAGGCATGTGGCGGTCGTTCCTGACCGACGAATACGCCAAGTCGATCGTCAAGTCGGGCGGCATCGGCATCGCCGACCACGTCGAGCGTTCGCTGCTCGCCCTGCAGGAGCAACCATGAGCGAAGCCGCGACCGTTCCGAACCCGCCTCCCCCGCGTCCGGTGTCGAGTCACGCGGAGGCCGAGTTTCTGATCAAGCACCTGCTCGACGTGATGGACGCGCTGCTCGGCACGGTCGAGGAGGAAACCCAGCTCGTGCGCGCCGGCAAGCTGAACGACGCCGCCGCCCTCGAAGCCTCCAAGGCCGATCTGTCGCGGCTCTACATCGCCGACACGCTGCGGGTGCGGGTGAGCCAGGACTACCTCATGAAGACGGTGCCGGACACGCTCGATCGCCTGCGCAAGCGGCACGAGGAATTCCGCGCCGTCCTGCAGATCAATCTCACGGTGCTCGCGACCGCGCACGCAGTGTCGGAAAGCATCATGCGCGGGGTGTCTGACGAGATGGCCCGCAAGGCCACGCCGCAGGGCTATGGCGCTACGGGCCGGGCGGCAGCGCCGACCGCGGCGGCCCAGCAGCCGCTCGCGGTCAGCCGCGCGTTGTAGCGGCAATACACTCTAAGGTTGCAGCACGCCGGGAATGTTCACTTGGCGTTAGTACGCAAACGGTAGGGTAGAAGGAGTCACAACAGGGACTGTTCGGTTGGGTTTGCGTGCCCGGAAGGGCCGCAGGGAGAACCCGCATGGACAACAGTTTGTCGATCAGGCCCGGCGCCGCGATCCGCGGCCCCTATGCCTCGCGCGATCCGCTGCCGGTTCGGCAGGTCGCGGAATCCGAACTCGACCCTTCCAAGACCGTCGCCGCTGTCGACCCGGACCGGCGCCGTCAGCCCGGCAACGGGGGCGGCGACCCCGGCCGGCAAGAAGGGCACCAAAATCCCGACCACCCCAACCTTGATGTGGTCGTCGATCCCGAAACCCAGGACCGCCTGTTCCGCGAACGCGACGTCCGCACCGCGCCGCAAGAGCATCCGGACCAGGCGATGCTGCGCCAGCGCGCTTACGGCCACAGCCCGTCCGCTGGCGGCCCCCGGCCCCACGCCGATATCGAAGCCTGAACCGACGCCTTCATTCGCCCATCGGGCCCGGCTCCGGCGCGCCGCTTATGGTTAGCGGCCGGTTTATTTTCATGGTTACTTGAACGTGAAAGATTTCGCGGGTTGCCGCGAATGCAAATACTTGCCGCCTTAACTCGTTAACCACGTTCTTTTACGTGCCATTACAAGCAGCCATGCGATGACCACGGCCGATCTCTTGGGGGATCGAGACGTAACCGCCAAGTATTGGCAACACGACCAGAAAGGTTCGTACCATGGCTTCCAATATCACCCTGTCGGCCAGCGTCCGACAGAACCTGCTGGCTCTGCAGAACACTGCAGACCTGATGAGCGCGACGCAGAACAAGCTCGCGACCGGCAAGAAGGTCAACTCGGCCCTCGACAATCCGGGCAGCTTCTTCACCTCGCAGGCGCTGTCCAACCGCGCCACCGACCTGAACTCGCTGCTCGACTCGATCGGGCAAGCGCAGCAGGTGTTGAAGGCCGCCGACACCGGCCTTGGCTCGCTGACCAAGCTGGTCGAATCCGCGAAGTCGATCGCGAAGCAGGCGCAGCAGGCTCCGCAGGCCGGCTCGACGACCTACAATGCGTTCGCCGTCACCGGCGACCCGACCAACGAAACGCTCGCCAGCCACGACGGCGGCGCCGTCACGATCGCCAACACCACGGCCTATTCGTTCGACATCAACATCAACGGCCTGGGCGCCCGCACCATCAACTACACCTCGGACGCCGACGCGACCGAAGCCGAAATCGTGGCCGGCCTGCAGGCCGACCTCGCCACCGAACTCGCCGCCGCGGTCGGCGGTTCGAGCTTCACCGGCCGTGTCACGATCGCCACGGGCGCCGGCGGCGACGACCTCGTGGTCAGCGCAGTCGATGCGGACATCGACTTCGTGATCGCCAACGCCACCGCCAACACCGGCCTCACCAACAACACCTACAACTCCACGAGCCTGCTCGACAACATCGGCTCGTCGGGTCAGACCCTGTCGGTGCAGGTCAACGGCGGCGCCAACCAGATCCTCACCTTCGGCACCGGCGCGGGCCAGATCTCCACGCTCGCCGAGTTGAACACCGCGATCGGCGGCATCGCCGGCGTTACGGGCTCTGCCAACAACGCCGCGTTCACGCTGAACGTCGCCTCCACGACCAGCGCCCAGAACAGCCTCGTTCTGGCCGCCTCCAACGCCAACCTGGCCACCGCGCTCGGGATCGCGCAGAACAGCACGACGCAGGGCACGGTCACGATCGGCGCGCCGAACGCGACCCGCACCAGCTTGGAGCAGGACTACAACAACGTCATGTCGCAACTCGATGCACTGGTGAGGGACTCGTCCTACAACGGCATCAACCTGCTGAACGGCGACGACTTCAAGGTGCTGTTCAACGAGACCGGCACCAGCTTTCTGACCATCCCCGGGGTGACGTTCGATGCGACCGGTCTTGGCCTCAACGCAATCGGCGTCGGCCACTTCCAGGCCGACGGCAACATCGAGACCGAAATCGGCAAGCTCGACACCGCGCTCAGCTCGCTTCGCAACCAGGCGTCCAAGTTCGGCTCGACGCTGACCACCGTCCAAATCCGCCAGGACTTCACCAAGAACCTGATCAACACCCTGGAAACCGGCGCCGACAACCTCGTACTGGCCGACACCAACGCCGAAGGCGCGAACCTTCTGGCCCTGCAGACCCGCCAGCAGCTCTCGACCACGGCGCTGTCGCTGTCCGCCCAAGCCGACCAGGCGGTGCTGAGGCTGTTCGGATAGGCCGCCATCCGGCGGACGAACCGGGGCGGGGCCAAAACCCCGCCCTTATTTTTTGTCTATGGGTTAGACCGGATTGCCGGGCGATTCGCGGACGAGGGACGGGCCATGCCCCTGAAGGTCGAATTGAAGCCGAACGAGCGGATCATCATCGGCGAAAGCCTGCTGATCAACGGCGACCAGCGGACCCGGTTCACGATCAAAGGGACCGCGCCGATCCTGCGGGAAAAGGACATCCTGCTCCCCGAACAGGCCGATACCCCGGCCAGGC
>Ga0194131_10001057_pt1 | contig 47783 bp, 44 predicted proteins | sample TA2KigO120mmetaG_FD_148631 | JGI IMG/M metagenome (GOLD analysis project Ga0194131, IMG submission 148631) | Freshwater microbial communities from Lake Tanganyika, Tanzania - TA2015053 Kigoma Offshore 120m | ecosystem: Environmental > Aquatic > Freshwater > Lake | place: Tanzania: Lake...
GTACCAGCAGTCGCTCCAGCGCCTCACTGCGCAACGTGGCGACCGGATTGGTGGTCTCCTCGACCACCACTGCCCCCACCACCTGGTCCCGGTTCCAGATCGGGCTGGCCGCGGACATCACGACTGCACGCCCGTCCGGCGTGCGCCGCGCCCGTGTCCCGGGCGCCCCCTGAAGCGCAGCCCCGATGTCGCGCCCGCTGGCGAGCGCGTCCTCCGGGACCGCCTCGGCAAACTCTTCGCTCGGGCGCTGGATGAGCAGGTTCACCATCCCCCGCCAGGCGCGCCGTACGCCCGATTCCTCCGGCGCGGGGAGCGGGCGTTTCAGGCTGCCGGCGAGCGCCAGCACCTGGTAGCGCCGGTTCACCACCCAGATGCGCGATTCGGTGCGCTCCACACCCTTCAGGATCGCGGCGATGTCCTCCTGCGCAGCGCGCGCGACCAACGCCTGCTGGCGTTCCAGGATGGCCTGCTCGCGCTCAAGGACGATCTGCTCCGATGGCCGTTCCAGCGCGCGTTCGGCCAGGCGCTGCAGTTCGGCTTCCGCCTCGCGGCGCAGCGGATCGTCGCGCACCGGCGCGGCGTTGAGCAGTTGCGGGCGGTCATGCAGCGCGGTGGCGACGGCGCGTGCCGTCGCAAGAAGGTTGCGCTCCTGGCCACCCAGCAGCACCCGCTCCATCTCGTTGACGTACAGCACGCCCGCCCAAGGCAGCACCAGGAGCACCAGCGACACCAGCGCGAGTTTCGCGCGCAGGCCAAGTCGTCTCATGGTGATTTCCAGCGATAGCCCATGCCGTAGGCAGTCTCGATATGGTCGAAGGACGGATCCACTGCCTGAAACTTGCGCCGGATCCTCTTCACGTGCGAGGTCACCGTCGCGTCGTCCACCACCAGTTGCGCCTCGCTCATCAATTGCTCGCGGTTCTTCACATGCCCCGGATGCCGCGCCAGCGCGTGCACCATCCAGAACTCCGTGAGCGTGAGTTCCACCGCCCTGCCGTTCCACGCCACCGTGAAGCGCTTGAGGTCCAGCGCCAGCGCGCCGCGCTCCAGCTTCTCCTCCACCTGCTGGGGCTCGCGCGACAACTCGGCGCGACGGAACAGCGCGCCGATGCGCGCCAGCAGGTGCGGCAGGCTGGTGTCCTTGGTGAGATAGTCGTCCGCCCCCAGGCGCAGCCCGGAAACAACATCGAAATCACTGTCGCGCGCGGTAAGAAAGATGATGGGCAGCGTGGCCGACAGCGCGCGCAGCTCGCGGCACAGGGAGAATCCACCGTCCACGTCGTCGCCCAGCCCGATGTCGATGAGCGCCAGTTCGGGCAGGCGGGAGCGCAGCGCCGCCAGCGCTTGGGTTCGGCCGGCATAGGCGGCGACCTCGAAGCCGTGCTTGCGCAGCGCCTCCGCGGTGTTGGCGCGGATGGCCGGGTCATCCTCGACGATGGCGATGCGGCGCATGGGGATCGGTCGGCGGCGACTATATCCCAAGGGGCGGGGCCGAAACGGGCGAAAACCCTCGTGCCCGCAGATTGCCAGATTTCTTCGCCGTCTTGCCTGCAGCGGGCCCGTGCCGTGCCCTGCCCGGCGGCTGAAATGCCATCCCATGAAAACCCACGACACGCAGTTGGCGTCTTCGGCCCGGCTCGCGCTGGCCGACTTTCTTGCCTTCGTCATGCTGGCCGTCTGCATCACGCTCTCGGTTGGCCTGGTCCTGGCCGGCACCGTGCTGCTGCTGTCAGGCAGTGCCCAGGCCGCCCAGCCGGACTGGTACGAGGAAACCTACGCCTTCCCGCTGCCGGAGAATACGGCGGTGGACCGGCTGCGGATGCGCATCGGTGAGCGCCTCGTCGAAGGCGAGATCCGCGAAAAGGGCAAGGCGAGGGCCGCCTACGCGCAGGCGCTGCTCAAGTCAGTGTCCCTGCCAACGAACCTGCCCGTGGGCTGGACCATGGAGGGGGTGGGAGGGGAAATGCACCGCGAACTGCCGCGCGGCGCAGCCGCTGCGCGCTTCGACCTTCTCGTGGGCGCACCCCTGCTGCCCCTCTCCGCGCAGCTGTGGAACGTCTCGCGGAGGCGGGCGTGAGGCTCTATGGTGAGGTCGCCCTGGGCGTGGAGTGCGCACTGCCCGATCTCCTGACCAAGGCACCGCGTAGGCGTCGGCTGCTGCCATGGCTCGCCGGGCTGCCGTTGGTCGCCGGAGCACTGCAGTTCGGCCAGGGCGTGTGGATCCAAGCCAAGGCGCAGCTTGTGCAGATCTTGATCGAGCGCGCCTGGGCGCGCACGCTGGCGGGCGAAACCCTGGTCAAGCCCTGGCCCTGGGCCGATACCTGGACGGTGGCGAAGCTGGAGGTTTCCGCGCGAGGCGCCTCGCTTCTGGTTCTCGCCGGCGCGAGCGGCCGCACCATCGCCTTCAGCCCCGGCCACCAGGACGGCATGCCCCTGCCTGGTACACCCGGCAACAGCGTCATCGGCGGCCATCGCGACACCCACCTCGTATTCCTGCGTCATCTGCGCAAGGGCGACACCGTGCGCATCCAGCATGCCGATGGCTTGCGCGCGAGCTACCGCGTGATCGCAGAGCGCACCTAGGAACCGCGGCGCGGGGCGCGCTCTCCAGAAAGGAGGGCTGGGAACAGGAGGGCGCCGCCCCGCGGCTTCGGCAGCTAGAATCCACCGCATGACTGCCGCGCTCACCCTCGTCGTCGGCAACAAGAACTACTCCTCCTGGTCCATGCGCCCCTGGGTCGCGCTGCGTGGCTGCGGCGTGCCCTTTGCCGAGCGCGTCGTGAAATTCGAATCGGAGGACTGGAAGGCCAACATCGCGACGTTGTCGCCCTCGGGCCTGGTCCCGGTGCTCTGGGAAGGCGCGCCGGGATCCGGCTTCGCCACCTGGGATACCCTCGCCATCGTCGAACGGGCGAATGAGCTTTTCCCGGACAAGGGCTTGTGGCCTGCGGACCCGCAGGCACGCGCACGTGCGCGCAGCGTAGCCGCCGAGATGCATTCGGGCTTCCGCGCCCTGCGCGGCGCCATGCCCATGAACCTTCGCGGCCGGCATCCGGGCAAAGGCATGAATCCCGAGGTGGCAAGGGATATCGCGCGCATCACGCGGATCTGGACCGATGCGCGTGCGCAGTACGGCCCGGGCGGCGCGTACCTGTTCGGCGCGTTCAGCGCCGCGGATGCGTTCTACGCGCCGGTGGCGACGCGATTCATGACCTATGGCGTTGAACTCGACGGGGAAGCGCGGGCCTATCAGCAGGCGCTCCTGGGCAATGTCGCGGTGAAGGAGTGGACGGCCGAGGGAATCAGGGAGAAGGAGTTCTACAAGGAGGACGAACCCTACACCAGCCCTGCCGCATAGCCGCGGCGGTCCGCGTGTGCCGCGGCGCGTTACGATGGCGCCGTATCCGTTGTGTTCTTCCCCCCAGGGCTGAACGCCGCCGACTGCTACTTGCGGCGCAGCTTGCGGATTGCGGCCAGCTGGGCGGCGAGCATGGACAGCTCGCCCTCCACGGTCGCGATTTCCTGCTTGTCCTTGGCGTTGCGGCGCGCCTCCTCGGCGCGCTTGAGCGCCTCGTTGGCCTTGGCCTCGTCGAGATCTTGGCCGCGGATGGCCGTATCGGCCAGTACCGTGATGACGCGCGGCTGGACCTCGAGAATGCCGCCGGCGACGAAAATCAGCTGCTCCTCGCCACCGCCCGGAGGCAGGATGCGCACTGCGCCAGGCCGGATGCGCGTGATCAGCGGGGTGTGGCGCGGGTAGATGCCCAGTTCCCCTGCCTCGCCCGGCAGGACGACGAACTCCGCCTCGCCGGAGAAGAGCGCCTCCTCGGCGCTGACGACGTCGACTTGCATGGTGTGGGCGGCCATTCGCGGTTCCTTACTGCAGCGTCTTCGCCTTCTCAAACGCCTCTTCGATCGCGCCCACCATGTAGAACGCCTGCTCGGGCAGGGCGTCGCATTCGCCGTTGACGATCATCTTGAAGCCCTTGATGGTGTCCTTCAGCGAAACGTACTTGCCCGGGGTGCCGGTGAAGTTCTGCGCCACGGTGAAGGGCTGCGACAGGAAGCGCTGGATCTTGCGCGCCCGGGATACCGCCAGCTTGTCCTCGGGGGCGAGCTCATCCATGCCCAGGATGGCGATGATGTCACGCAGTTCCTTGTAGCGCTGCAGCGTGGCCTGCACCGCGCGTGTCGTGTTGTAGTGATCTTCGCCAATGGTGTTCGGGTCCACCTGGCGCGAGGTGGAATCCAGCGGGTCCACGGCGGGGTAGATGCCCAGCGCGGCGATGTCGCGCGACAGCACGACGGTGGCGTCGAGGTGGCCGAAGGTGGTGGCGGGCGAAGGATCAGTCAGGTCGTCCGCCGGCACGTACACCGCCTGGATCGAGGTGATCGAGCCCACCTTGGTCGAGGTGATGCGCTCCTGCAGGCGACCCATCTCCTCGGCCAGCGTCGGCTGGTAGCCCACGGCCGAGGGCATCCGGCCCAGCAGCGCCGAGACTTCCGTGCCGGCGAGGGTGAAGCGGTAGATGTTGTCGACGAAGAACAGGATGTCGCGGCCCTCGTCGCGGAAGCTCTCGGCCATGGTGAGCCCGGTGAGCGCCACGCGCAGGCGGTTGCCCGGGGGTTCGTTCATCTGTCCGAACACCATCGCCACCTTGGACTCGGGCAGGTTGTCCGGCTTCACCACTTCGGCCTCGATCATCTCGTGGTAGAAGTCGTTGCCCTCGCGGGTGCGCTCGCCAACCCCTGCGAACACCGACAGGCCGGAGTGCTGGGTGGCGATGTTGTTGATCAACTCCAGCATGTTCACCGTCTTGCCCACCCCGGCGCCGCCGAACAGGCCAATCTTGCCGCCCTTGGCGAAGGGGCAGATGAGGTCGATCACCTTGATGCCGGTCTCGAGCAGCTCCACCGAGGGCGAGAGCTCGTCGAACTTGGGTGCCGCCTGGTGGATGGAGCGCAGCTTGTCGGACTGGATCGGCCCGACCTCGTCGATCGGGCGGCCGAGCACGTCCATGATGCGGCCGAGCGTCCCGGCGCCCACCGGCACCGAAATCGGGGCGCCGGTGGAGACCACCTTCATGCCGCGGCGCAGGCCGTCAGAAGACCCCAGGGCGATGCAGCGCACCACGCCGTCGCCCAGCTGCTGCTCGACCTCGAAGGTGAGGCCCTTCTCGGCCAAGCCGCCCTCGGCGCTGTCGAGGAGCTTGAGCGCGTCGTAGACCTTGGGCATCGACTCGCGCGGAAACTCGATGTCGATCACCGCGCCGACGCTCTGGACGATGGTGCCTTGTGCTTGTGCCATTTTGATTTCCCGGTCGTTCTATCCGTCTGTGTGTGCAGTGGTGGCGCGCGCTAGACCGCCGCGGCGCCGGCGACGATTTCCGACAGTTCCTTGGTGATGCCGGCCTGGCGGTTCTTGTTGTAGATCAGGGTCAGCTCGTCGATCAGGTCCCGCGCATTGTCCGAGGCGGCCTTCATCGCCACCATGCGCGCCGACTGTTCGGAAGCCATGTTCTCGGCCACCGCCTGGAAGATGATGGCCTCGATGTAGCGCGTCATCACCTGGTCGAGCACCGCTTTCGCCTCGGGTTCGTAAAGGTAGTCCCACACCGTCTCGGGCGCGCCGAGCCGCTCGCCCGACAGCGGCAGCAGCTGCTCCAGCACCGGCTCCTGCTTCATGGTGTTCAGGAACCGGGTGTAGGCGATGACGACGCGGTCGAACCGGTCCTGGGTGTAGCCGTCCAGCATCACCTTGATGGTGCCGATCAGCTTGTCCATCTGCGGCCGGTCGCCGATCTGGATCGCGTGCGAGACGATGTTGGCGCCCAGGCGCTGCATGAAGCCGAAGCCCTTGTTGCCGATGGCGCAGACGTCCACCGCCTCGCCCTCGGCCTCCCAGGCCTTGTACTGGTTCAGCACCAGGCGCAGCAGGTTGGTGTTGAGCGCGCCGCACAGGCCCTTATCCGTGGTGATCACGACCAGGCCGACGCGCTTCACCGAATCGCGCGCCACCAGGAACGGATGGCGGTACTCCGGATTGGCGTGGCTGATGTGCGCGGCCACGGTGCGGATCTTCTCGCCGTAGGGCCGCGCATGGCGCATGCGCTCCTGCGCCTTCCTCATCTTCGAGGCGGCGACCATTTCCATGGCCTTGGTGATCTTCCGAGTGTTCTGCACACTCTTGATCTTGACCCGGATCTCTTTTGTGCCCGGCATGGTGGCCTAGAAGGCGCCGTTCTTCTTCCAGTCCGCGATCGCGTCCTTGAGCGCCTTCTCGTCCTGCGCCGGCAGGTCGTTCTTCTCCTCTATGCGCTTCACCAGGTCGGCGAACTTGCCCTTCAGGTAGTCGCGCATCGAGCGCTCGGCGGCGAGCGCCTTCTTGACGTCGATGTCGTTGAAAAAGCCGTTGTTCACCGCGAACAGGGTGAGCGCCATCTCCCACACCTGCATCGGGCGGTACTGCGGCTGCTTCATCAGCTCGGTGACCATGCGGCCCAGCTCCAGCTGCTTGCGGGTGGCCTCGTCCAGGTCGGAGGCGAACTGCGCGAACGCCGCCAGTTCCCGGTACTGGGCGAGCGCGAGACGCACGCCGCCACCGGTGTCCTTCCGCTTCATGATCTTGGTCTGCGCAGCGCCGCCGACGCGGGACACCGAGATGCCGGCGTTGATCGCGGGCCGGATGCCGGCGTTGAACAGGTCCGTTTCCAGGAAGATCTGGCCGTCGGTGATGGAGATCACGTTGGTCGGCACGAAGGCGGTGACGTCGCCGGCCTGGGTCTCGATCACCGGCAGCGCGGTGAGGGAGCCGGTCTTTCCTTTCACCTTACCCCCGGTGAACTTCTCGACGTATTCCGGGTTGACGCGCGCGGCGCGCTCCAGCAGGCGGCTGTGCAGGTAGAACACGTCGCCGGGATAGGCTTCGCGGCCCGGCGGGCGGCGCAGCAGCAGCGACACCTGGCGATAGGCCCAGGCCTGCTTGGTCAGGTCGTCGTAGATGATCAGGGCGTCCTGCCCGCGGTCCCTGAAATACTCGCCCATGGTGCAGCCGGAGTACGGCGCGATGAACTGCATCGCCGCCGATTCCGAGGCCGAGGCCGCCACCACGATGGTGTAGGCCATGGCGCCATGCTCCTCGAGCTTCCTCACCACGTTGGCGATGGTCGAGGCCTTCTGCCCGATCGCGACGTAGACGCAGAATAGGTCCTTGCCCTTCTGGTTGATGATGGTGTCGATCGCCACCGCGGTCTTGCCGGTCTGGCGGTCGCCGATGATCAGTTCGCGCTGCCCGCGGCCGATCGGCACCATGGCGTCGATCGCCTTCAGGCCGGTCTGCACCGGCTGCGACACCGACTGGCGCGCGATCACCCCCGGCGCCACCTTCTCGATGACGTCGGTTAGCTTGGCGTTGATCGGCCCCTTGCCGTCGATCGGCTGGCCGAGCGAGTTGACCACGCGGCCGAGCAGTTCCGGCCCGATCGGCACCGACAGGATCTTGCCGGTGCACTTCACGGTGTCGCCCTCGGTGATGTGCTCGTACTCGCCCAGGATCACCGCGCCGACCGAGTCGCGCTCCAGGTTGAGCGCCAGGCCGAAGGTGTTCTTCGGGAACTCCAGCATCTCGCCCTGCATCACGTCCGACAGGCCGTGGATGCGGCAGATGCCGTCGGTCACCGAGACCACGGTGCCCTGGGTGCGCATCTGCGTCCCGGCATCCATGTTCTGGATCCGGTTCTTGATCAGTTCCGAGATTTCGGAGGGGTTGAGTTGCATTCGATGCTCCTGATTGAACGGAAGACGCGTCTTCCGCTTTTTTATGCTTTCAGTGCCGTCTCGAGCGCCGCCAGTTGCGCGCGCGCCGACCCGTCGATGACCTTGTCGCCGATCACGATCTTCACCCCGCCGATGAGGCTCTGGTCCACGCTGACGCGGACCTTCAGCTTGCGGCCGGTCTTCTTCTCCAGCCGGCCCACCAGGTCGGCGACCTGGGCCGGGTCCATGTCGAAGGCGGTGAAGAGCTCGGCCTCGACCGTGCCCTCACGCTCGTTCTTCAGCGCCTCGTACTGGGCGCGGATCTCCCCCAGCACGTCCAGGCGCCCGTTCTCGGCCAGCACGCGCACGAAGTTCTCCGCCTCGCCCGAGAGCTTGCCCGCCAGCACCGAGAGGAACAGCCCGGCCAGCTTGGCCGCGGACAGATTCGGGTCGCCGACGGCCGCCCGCACGCGCGCGTCCACCGCCACGGCGGCGAGGTTGGCGAGCGCCGCCGACCATTCGGCGAGTCTGCCCTGGGCATCGGCCAGCCGGAAGGCGGCTTCGGCGTAGGGTCGGGCGATGGTGCTGGGTTCGGCCACGGCTTTGCCCGTCTAAAGCTGCTTCTTGATGCCGTCGAGCAGCTCGGCGTGCGCCCTGGCGTCCACCTCGCGGCGCAGGATCTTCTCCGCGCCGGCCACCGCCAGCGCGGCAACCTGCTCCCGCAGCTGTTCCCGGGCGCGCTGCGCCTCCTGCTGGATGTCCGCCTTCGCGGCCGCCTTCTCGCGGTCACCCTCGGCCTTGGCGGCGGCTTTGGCCTCCTCGAGCACCTGGGAGCCGCGCTTCTCGGCCTGGGCGACGATCTCGGCGGCGCGGCTGCGCGCCTCCGTGATCGCCAGCTCCGCCTGCCGGCTGGAGGACTCGAGGGACTTCTTGCCCTGCTCGGCGGCGGCGAGGCCGTCGGCGATCCGCTTCTGGCGCGCCTCGATGGCGCGCAGCAGCGGCGGCCACACGAACCGGACCGTGAACCAGATGAAGGCGGCGAAGACGAGCGCCTGGGTGATGAGCGTGAGATTGAAGTTCATGCGTCCTCCCGCGGGGCGGAATGCCTCAGCCGAGCCTCGCGAGCAGCGGGTTGCCGGTGGCGAACCACAGTGCGAGGCCGACGCCGATGATGAACGAGGCGTCGATCAGGCCCAGCAGCAGGAACACCTTGGCTTGCAGGGAATCGGTCAGTTCGGGCTGGCGCGCTGCGGCCTCCAGGAAGCGCGAGCACATGATGCCGACGCCGACGCAGGCGCCGAGCGCCCCCAGGCCGATCATCAGGCCGATGCCAATGCCGGTGTAGGCCTGAACCATGGCGATGAGTTGCAGTTTTTCCATTGCGGCTTCCTCTCTGTGCGAAAAGACGGGTGGTTAGTGGTGTTCGTGCGCCATCGCGAAGTAGACGATGGTCAGCATCATGAAGACGTAGGCCTGCAGCGCGACGATCAGAATGTGGAAGATGGCCCAGCCCAGGGCGAGCAGGAAACTGAGGCCCGCCCAGCCGAGGCCGGCGGCTGCCAGCAGCCACAGCAGCAGGAAGATGATCTCGCCCGCGTACATGTTGCCGTACAGCCGCAGCGAGTGCGACAGCGGCTTGGACAGGTACTCAATGGCGTTGAACAGAAGGTTGAGGGGGAACAGCTTCGCGCCGAAGGGCGCGCAGAGGAGCTCGTGCATCCAGCCGCCGAAGCCTTTGGCCTTGACCGAGAACCAGAGCATCAGGAACCAGACCGACAGCGCAAGCGCGAAGGTGGTGTTGATGTCGGCGGTGGGCACGATGCGGAAGCCCTCCGCGGAAATGAGGTGCGTGCCCTTGGCGACGATGTCCACGGGCAGGAAGTCCATCGAATTCATCAGCAGCACCCAGACGAATACCGTGAGGGCGGCTGGCGCGACAAAGGCGTTGCGGTCGCCGTGGCGGAAGATGCCCTTGGCCTGGTCGTCGACGAAGCCCACCAGCAGCTCGACGAAGGCCTGGCGCTTGTTCGGCACGCCCGCGCTAGCGCCACGCACGATCCACCACAGGAACCCGATGCCCACCAACCCGAGCAGGATCGACACCATCACGGAGTCGACGTGCAGGGTCCAGAACCCGCCGTCGCCCAGGAAAGGACGCGCGTCATGCGTCAGGTGGTGACCGATGTACTCGGTGGGGTTGAGTTCCTTGCCTGCGGCCATCGGGTCAGGATCCGGACTGGTTGTGTTCGCGCACGAAAAACGCCATCGAAAAGATCAGGACCGTCGCCATGAAGGACCCGAGGAACGCCACCACCACGACACCCGGGTAGAGTGCCAGCACCAGCCACAGCAGGAGCACGATCACACCGAGCTTGACGCCCTCGGCGGTCAGCGCGGTAACCAGAACCCCCCCTGCGGTGTCCGCCCTTTTCCCCGATGCCACCCTCGCCGACGCCCATCCGGCGCCGAGGCTGACCGCGCCACCAAGGGCCGCGGAAATCGCGCCGTGCACGCCGGCCAGAACCCCGGCCAACAACGCGAGTACGAGGGTGGCGATCACTTGCCACCGGAGCACGGTGCGAATCGATTTGCTCAACAAGCGGAAGCCCGCGCTCCCGGTGCCTGCAAAAGCGGCCGGATTATATTGGCTGCGCACACCGTGGGTCAACGTGTTTCATTGCAAAACGCCCCCTCGGCACGGGCTCAGCACAGCTTTTTCAGCAGCTGGTCGAGATGGTCCAGCCCTGAGTACTGGATGACCACCTTGCCGCCACCCTTGCGCCCCGGGTGGATCTCCACCGTCGTGCCCAGCCGCCCGGACACTTCTTCCTCCAGGCGCCGCAGGTCGCGGTCGCCGCGGCCGCCATTGCCCTTGCGGCGCGCGGCCCCCGACCCACGCGCCATGTGGCCCGCCAGCGCCTCGGCCTCGCGCACCGACAGGCCGCGCGCAACGATGCGGTTTGCGGCCTCGATCTGCCGCGCCAGGTCGAGCGACAGCAGCGCGCGCGCATGGCCCATCTCCAGCTGTCCTTGCATCAGCATCGACTGCACCGGCCGGGCGAGCTTGAGCAGGCGCAGCAGATTGGTGGTGGCGCTGCGCGAACGGCCCACGGCGTCGGCGGCGCGCTCGTGCGTCATGTGGAACTCATCCACGAGGCGCTGCAGGCCGGCCGCCTCCTCCATCGGATTGAGGTCCTCGCGCTGGATGTTCTCGATGAGAGACATCGCCAGCGCCGCCTCGTCGGCCACCTCGCGGATCAGCACCGGCACCTCCTCCAGCCCGGCCAGCTGCGCCGCGCGCCAGCGCCGCTCCCCCGCGATGATCTCGTGCTGCCCCCCGGTCAGGGGCCGCACCAGCAGCGGCTGCATCAGCCCCTGGGCGCGTATGGAGGCGGCAAGCTCGGCCAGCGCGGCCTCGTCCATCCGGGTACGGGGCTGGTACCTGCCCGGCTGGATCGCGCTCACCGGCAGGGTCCCCACGGCGTCCCTGCGCGCGCCCGCATCGGCTCCGGGCTCCGCGCCCAGCAGTGCGTCCAGCCCCCGGCCCAATCCCCGGGCCGCGCTCTTGTGCTTGTTGGTACTCATCCCGCCCTCCTCAGGATTTCCTCGGCCAGTGCCAGGTAGGCCTGGGCGCCCTTCGAGGCTTGGTCCCATGTCACCGCCGGCGCGCCGTAGCTGGGCGCCTCGGCCAGGCGCACGTTGCGCGGCACGAGGGTGCGGTACACCTTGTCGCCGAAATGCTGCTCCAGCTGCTGCGACACCTGGTGCGCAAGGGCGTTGCGCGGGTCGAACATCGTGCGCAACAGGCCGGCGATTTCCAGGCGCGGGTTGAGATTGCCCCGCACGCGCTTGATGGTGCCCACCAGATCCGACAAGCCCTCCAGCGCGTAGTACTCGCACTGCATCGGGATCAGCACTTCCACCGCGGCGACGAAGGCGTTCACGGTGAGAAGGCTGAGCGAGGGCGGGCAGTCGATCAGGACGTAGTCGTAGTCGTTTACGACGATCGCCAGCGCGGCGCGCAGGCGGCCTTCGCGGTTGGGCAGTTCCACCAGTTCCACTTCGGCGCCAGCCAAGTCGCGGTTGGCCGGCACGAGGTCGTAGCCCGCGGCTTCGGCCTTGACGCGGATGCTCGCCATTTCGCCCAGCCCCAGAAGCACGTGATAGATGGTGCGCTCGAGCTTGCGCTTGTCCACGCCGCTACCCATGGTGGCATTGGCCTGCGGGTCGAGGTCCACCAGCAGCACGCGCTTGCCGGCCCTCGCCAGGCCGGCGGCCAGATTCACGCTGGTCGTGGTCTTGCCCACGCCGCCCTTCTGGTTCGCCACCGCGAGGATGCGCGCCATGCTCAGGCGGCCGGCCGGCACAGCACCAGGTGGCGCGCTTCCTCCAGCAGCGGCACGTTCAGCCGGCGGATATCGCGGCAATCGCAACACTCGCCGACCGCGGCGAGTTCCGTGGCCGGGAACGTGCCCTTCATTGCCGCGAGCACCCCCCCCGGGGCGACGAGATGGCGGCACGAGGCGACGAACTGCGCCAGCTCGGAGAAGCCGCGCGAGATGACCACCGCGAATCGCTTCAGCGGCTTCCAGTTCTCGACGCGGCCGACATGCACCTCGACATTGCCAAGGCGCAACTCGATCACCGCCTGTCGCAGGAAAGCGCCCTTCTTCTGGTTGGCGTCGTTCAGCGCCACGCGGCGCGCGGGCTCGGCGATCGCGATCGGGATCCCGGGCAGGCCGCCGCCGGCGCCGACATCGGCGAGCGCCCCCGGAGGCAGTTCTGGCAGGACCGCAAGGCTGTCGAGCAGGTGATGACTGACCGAGCGCAGCGGGTCGCGGATCGCGGTGAGGTTATGCGTGCGGTTCCACTTCGCGAGCAGTTCGAGATACGCCATCAGTTTCGCCGTCGCGCCCTCGGGCAGCGGCGCGGCGAGTCTGGGCGCAAGCATCGACAGCCCGCGGGACAGCGCGGCCTGCGGCGTCATGCGGTGGTCTGCTCGGGCGCGGCGCGGCGCGGTCCGCTCGCGCCGATGCGCTTCAGGTGCACCAGCAGGAGCGAAATTGCGGCCGGCGTGATCCCGGAGATACGCGCCGCCTGGCCGATGGTCTCGGGCCGGAGGCGCGCCAACTGCTGGCGCGCTTCCACCGCAAGCCCGCGCACCGCGGCGTAGTCGAAATCCAGCGGCAGGCGCAACGAATCCTGTGCGGCACGGCGCTCCACCTCGTCGCGCTGCCGTGCGATATAGCCCTCGTACTTGGCCTGGATTTCCACCTGCTCAGCCACCATGGGATCGTCCACAGCCTTGTAAGACGTTGTTAATTCAAAAAGTGAATGATAACTTACATTAGGCCGTCGCAACAGGTCCGCCAGGCTGTACTCGCGTTCGATGGGCTGGCCAAGCAGGCGCTGGGCAGCCTGGGCTGGCACGCTTTGCGGATTGACCCAAGTGCTGCGCAGGCGCTCGCGCTCCTGCGCGATCGCATCCCGCTTGCGGTTGAACGCCGCCCAGCGGGCATCGTCCACCAGGCCCAGATTGCGCCCAGTCTCGGTGAGCCGGAGGTCGGCATTGTCTTCGCGCAGCATGAGCCGGTACTCGGCCCGGCTGGTGAACATGCGGTACGGCTCGGACACGCCGCGTGTCACCAGGTCGCTCACCAGGACCCCCAGATAGGCCTCGTCGCGGCCCGGGCACCAGGCATCGCGTCCCTTTGCCTGCAGCGCCGCGTTAATTCCGGCCAGCAGCCCCTGCGCTGCCGCCTCCTCGTAGCCGGTCGTACCGTTGATTTGCCCGGCGAAGAACAACCCCGGGATGGACTTGGTTTCCAGCGAAGACTTCAGTTCGCGGGGGTCAAAGTAGTCATATTCGATGGCATAGCCCGGACGCAGGATGTGCGCCTGCTCCAGGCCCCGGATGGAGCGCACCAGCGCCAACTGCACGTCGAACGGCAGGCTGGTGGATATGCCGTTGGGGTAGATCTCGCTGGTCTCCAGGCCCTCGGGCTCGAGGAAGATCTGGTGGCTGTCCTTGCCGGCGAAGCGATGGATCTTGTCCTCGATGGAGGGGCAATAGCGCGGACCCACCCCTTTGATGAGGCCCGTGAACATCGGCGAGCGATCCAGTCCCTCCCGGATGATCTCGTGGGTGCGGGCATTGGTGTGAGTCACCCAGCAAGGCAACTGCCTCGGGTGCATCTCCCGCCGGCCCAGGAAGGAGAACACCGGTGCGGGCGTGTCTCCCGGCTGTTCCTCCAGCAAGCCCCAATCGATGGTCTTGCCATCCAGGCGCGGCGGCGTGCCGGTCTTCAGCCGACCCACGGGCAGCTTCAACTCCCGCAACCGGGCAGCCAGCGTGACCGCCGCCGGGTCGCCCGCCCGGCCCGCGACCGCGTTCTCCAGGCCGACGTGGACTTTCCCTGCCAGGAACGTCCCGGCCGTCAGGACCACGGTCCGGCCGCTGAAGCGGATCCCGAGCTGGGTCACCACGCCGGTGGCCCGCCCGCCTTGGACCAGGATGTCGTCCACGGCCTGCTGGAACAAGGTCAGGTTGGGCTGGTTCTCCAGGCGCCGCCGGATCGCCCGGCGGTACAGCATCCGGTCGGCCTGGGCCCGCGTGGCGCGGACGGCAGGGCCCTTGGACCGATTCAGGATCCGGAACTGGATTCCGGCCTCGTCCGTGGCAAGGGCCATGGCACCACCCAGGGCATCCACTTCCCTGACCAGATGCCCCTTGCCGATGCCGCCAATGGAAGGGTTGCAGGACATTTGACCCAGCGTCTCGATGCTATGCGTGAGCAGGAGCGTCCTCGAGCCGGCACGCGCAGCGGCGAGCGCGGCTTCGGTGCCGGCGTGGCCGCCGCCGATCACGATGACGTCAAAGGTGTCCGGAAATCGCATCGGAAGGCCCAGGGAAGGGGCAATCATACGTGAGCGTTCCACGTGGAACCACCCTGATTCGCGGGGGTTCCGGCGAGGCTTGATGTTCCACGTGAAACGTTGAGGACGGAACGCTATGCTGCGACGCAGCAATACTTATCCACAGGCAGCGCCCGTGAGACAATCGCTGCCCTTTCACGCCGCAACCCCGCGCAACGGGTTCGCACCTGATGCTTTCGCTGGCCCGCTATGCAACGCTGCTGGAGCGCCCCCATTTGCGCTCGCTCATCCTCGCCTCGATCCTCGGCCGCCTGCCGGTGGGCATCCTGGGCCTGGCGATCCTGCTGCTCGCGCAGTCGGTCAAAGGGTCGTTTGCGCAAGGCGGCATCGCGAGCGCCAGTTACGTTATCGGCTTGGCAGCGGTCGCGCCGCTGCTGGGGCGAGCGATCGACCGCTTCGGGCCGCGGCCGACGCTATTGGCCTGTGCCGTCGCCTTCCCCTCGGCCCTGATCGGAACCGTGCTCGCCTACTCGCTGCAGGCGCCGCTCTGGGTCGCGCTGGCTTGCGCGGCCGCCTCCGGCGCGAGCTTTCCGCCGATCACAGCCTGCATGCGGACCTTCTTCAAGCAGCAGTTGAAGGAGGACACCCTGCTCACCACCGCCTATTCGCTGGAGTCGGTGCTGATCGAACTGATCTTCATCACCGGCCCGATGCTGGTGGCGCTGTTGGTCGCCTTCGCCTCGCCCTCGATGGCCGTGCTGTTCGCGGCCGGCTGCGGCTTCCTCGGCCCGCTCCTGTTCCTGCGTGCGCGCGCCCTCGCGCAGTGGCGCATCGAGCCCCGCAGGGGCGCAAGCCTGTTCGGGCCGCTGACGCGGCCCGCCTTCTGCCATCTGCTGATCGTGATCCTGTGCTACGCGAGCGCCTTCGGCCTGATCGAGATCGGCGCCACCGCGCATGCGGCCGAGGCTGGAATGCCTGCTTATGCCGGCGTGCTGCTGGGAATCATGAGCGTGGGCAGCGCCGCGGGCGGGCTGTTCTATGGCAGCCGGACTTGGCGCATGCCGCTCAGCCGCCAGTTCCCGCTCACATTGGCGCTGATGGGGTTGGGGGTCGCGCCGCTCGCGATCGGCCTCCCGGAGTGGCTGTTCGCGCCGTACTGCGTCGTTGCCGGCGTGGCGATGGCACCGGCGCTGATCATGCAGGCGATGCTGGTCGCGAAAACCTCGCAGCCGGAGCACTCCGCGGAGGCGTTCACCTGGTCGGCGACGGGACTGCTCGCCGGTGTTGGCCTCGGGCTGACACTGGGGGGGCTGCTGCTGGAATTCACCCGCTCGCCGACGGTGTTTGCGGCGGCGGCGGCGATTGCGGTGCTCGCCGCCGTGCTGGCGTTGCCGATGATCCGGCCGAGAGCCTGAGCTAGGCGGCGAGCCTCCGGTGCAGGGTGCTGCGACGCGTCTCGAGCGCCGCCGGCATGCGGCTGCCGAGCTTGCCGAACAACTCGTCGTGCGACTTCAGTTCCGCCGCCCAGGCCGGCTCCGCGACGCGGCAAATATCCTCGAACTGCTCGCGACCGAAACCAGCCAACCCGGACCATTGCAGGTCCTCGTAGCGCGGAATGATCCCCAGCGGCGTCTCCGCCCCCGAGGCGCGCTCGGCGCACCGGTCCAGGATCCACTTCAGCACGCGCATGTTCTCGGAGAAACCCGGCCAGACGAACTTGCCGTTCGCGTCTTTGCGGAACCAGTTGACGAGGAAGATGCGCGGCGGCTTCGCCACCGCCTTGCCCATCTGGAGCCAATGCGAGAAGTAATCGGCCATGTGGTAACCGCAAAACGCGATCATGGCCATGGGGTCGCGCCGTACCACGCCCACCTTGCCCGTGATCGCTGCGGTCGTCTCCGAACCCAGCGTCGCACCCATGTACACGCCTTCCTCCCAGTTCGAGGCCTCCACCACCAGCGGCACCGTGGAGGAACGCCGGCCGCCAAAAATGAACGCCGCGACCGGCACGCCCTGCGGGTCCTCCCAGGCCGGGTCGATCGACGGGCACTGCGAGGCAGCAACCGTGAAGCGCGAATTGGGATGCGCGGCCGGGCGGCCGCAGCCCGGGGTCCATTCCCTGCCCTGCCAGTCGATCAGCCGGGCCGGCGGGGTCTGGGTCATCTCCTCCCACCATACGTCCCCTTCGGGCGTCAGCGCGACATTGGTGAAGATCACGTTCGCCCGCAGCATCTTCATGGCGTTCGAGTTGGTCTTCTCCGAGGTCCCCGGCGCGACGCCGAAGAACCCGGCCTCCGGGTTGATGGCGTAGAAGCGGCCGTCCCTGCCGGGCTTGATCCAGGCGATGTCCTCGCCCACCGTGGTCACCTTCCAGCCGGCGAAGGACGCCGGCGGGATGACCATGGCGAAGTTGGTCTTGCCGCAGGCGCTCGGGAAGGCCGCGGTGACGTAGTGTTTTTCACCCGCGGGCGATTCCACCCCGAGGATCAGCATGTGCTCGGCCAGCCAGCCCTCGTCGCGCGCCATCACCGAGGCGATGCGCAGCGCGAGGCACTTCTTGCCCAGCAGCGCGTTGCCGCCGTAGCCCGAACCGAAGGACCAGATCTCGCGCGTCTCGGGGAAATGCACGATCCACTTCTCGGCATCGTTGCAGGGCCAGGGCACGTCCTTCGCCCCGGGCGCCAGCGGCGCACCGACCGAATGCACGCAGGGCACGAAGGCGCCCTCCTGCCCCAGGTGCTCCAGCACCGCGCGACCCATGCGCGTCATCAGCTTCATGTTCACCGCCACGTAGGCCGAATCGGTGAGTTCCACGCCCACCTGCGCGATGGGCGAGCCGATCGGTCCCATCGAGAAGGGCAACACGTACAGGGTGCGGCCGCGCATGCAACCGTCGAACAGGCGCCGGAGCGTGGCGCGCATCTCGCCGGGCTCGATCCAGTTGTTGGTCGGCCCGGCATCCTCTTTCCTCGCCGAGCAAATGAACGTGCGCTCCTCCATGCGCGCGACGTCCCCCGGATGCGAGCGCGCCAGATAGCTTCCCGGGCGCAGCTTCTCGTTCAGCCTGAGGAAGGTCCCGGCCTGCACCAGTTCGGCGCACAGCCGGTCGTATTCCGCCTGCGATCCGTCGCACCAGAGCACCCGCTCAGGCTTGACCAGCGCCGCGACCCCTGCGACCCATTCCACCATTTTCCGGTGACGTACCCAGTCGGGTCGGGCGGGCAACGGGGGCATCCAGGCGGCTCCTGAAAACAAAACGGCCCTGGGAGGTCCCGGGCCGGTCGGGTTTGATGTGAGAGGGATTTTACCGCGCCGGGACAGGATCTGGCCTCCGCCGGCGGCAGGTGACAGCCCCAAAGGTAATCGATCGGTTACGTTCGACCGCTCCCGCGCCCTAGGGCCGAGCCTACTTTCCGATGCAGAACCGGGCGAAAATCCGGCCCAACAGGTCCTCCGAGGTGACTTCGCCCGTGATCTCGGACAGCGCCTGCTGCGCCAAGCGCAGGTCTTCGGCAAACAGCTCCCAGCGGCCCCCCTGCGCCGCGGCCAGGCCAAGCTGCGCCCGCGCGCGTTCCAACGCGCGCAAATGGCGCTCGCGGGCGAGGAACACCGCCTCCCCGCCCCGCTCCCAGCCGGCGGCTTCGAGCAGCGCCGCCCGCAGCAGATCCAGGCCCTCGCCGGTCTTCGCCGAGAGCCGCACTTCACCCGCCGTCCGCGCCGGCGCCATTCCGGCGAGGTCGATCTTGTTGAGGACGCGGATCCGCACCGCGCCCGCCGGCAACGCCGTTTCGAAGCCGCAAAGGATGTCCCCGTCGCCTCCGCCGCCCGCCTCGAGCACCGCAAGGACGACGTCGGCGCGCCGGATTTCCTGCCAGGCGCGCTCGATGCCGATGCGCTCGGCCTCGTCGGCCGATTCACGCAGGCCGGCGGTGTCCACGACATGAAGCGGCACGCCCTCGATGCGGATGTCCTCCCGCACCAGGTCGCGCGTGGTCCCCGCCACCGGCGTCACGATGGCGCGCTCGGCACCCGCCAGCCGGTTGAGCAGACTGGATTTGCCAACGTTGGGCCGGCCGGCGATCACCACGTGGAGTCCCTCCCGGAGCAGGCTGCCTTGACGGCTCCGGGCAAGCACAGTCTCCAGCGCAGCCTGCGTCGAAGCCAATCGCCTGTGCGCGTCGTCGCGGTGCAGTTCGTCCACCTCCTCTTCCGGAAAATCCAGCATCGCCTCGGTGAGCGCGCGCAGCTCGGTGAGCTCCGACACCAGCTGGCGTACCGCCGCGGAGAATTCGCCCTCCAGGGACCGCAGCGCGGAGCGCGCCGCGGCCGAACTCGCGGCATCGATCAGGTCGGCCACGGCTTCGGCCTGCGCGAGGTCGAGGCGGCCGTTGAGGAAGGCGCGGCGCGTGTACTCGCCCGGTTCGGCGAGGCGCGCGCCGGCATCCAGCACGGCGCCAAGGACTGCCTGTATCACCACCGGCCCGCCGTGCCCCTGGAACTCGAGCACCGGCTCCCCGGTGTAGGAATGCGGCGCGGGAAAGTAAAGGGCGATGCCCTGGTCCAGCTTGCCGCCGCCGGCGCCGCGCGCGCTGGCCAGGGTCGCCCGCCGGGGTGCGGGCAACGCACCGAGCAGAGCGCGGGCGATGTCCGGCACCCTGGTGCCCGACACCCGCACCACGCCGATGCCGCCGCGTCCGGGTGGCGTGGCGATGGCGGCGATGGTGTCGGGGGCGGGATCCGGCCTCAGCTCACCGCTTGGCATGGGCAGGCTTGTCGCGCTCGAACATGCGCTGGATCTGCCACTGCTGGAGGATGGAAAGGATGTTGTTGATCAGCCAGTACAGCACCAGCCCGGCCGGGAAGAAGAAGAAGAACACGCTAAAGACGTAGGGCATGAACAGCATCACCTTCGCCTGCACCGGGTCGGGCGGCACCGGGTTGAGCTTGGTCTGGATCACCATCGTGATGGTCATCAGCACCGGCAGCACGTAATAGGGGTCGAGCGCCGACAGGTCCTGGATCCAGAGCATGAACGGCGCGTGGCGCAGCTCGATCGCCGCCAGCAGCACCCAGTACAGGGCGATGAACACCGGGATCTGAACCAGGATCGGGAAGCAGCCCCCGAGCGGATTGATCTTCTCGGTGCGGTACAGCTCCATCATCGCCTGGTTCATCTTGTTGCGGTCGTGCTCGTACATCTCGCGGATCTTGGTCAGGCGCGGGGTGATCAGCTTCATCTTCGCCATCGACTTGTAGCTCGCCGCCGAGAGCGGGAAGAACAAGAGCTTGATGGTCACCGTGAGCAGGATGATGGCAACGCCCCAGTTGCCCGTGAGTTGGTGGAAGAACTCCAGAACGGCGAACAGCGGCCAGGCGATGATGGTAAGCCAGCCGTAGTCCACCACCAGCTCGAAACCGGTCGCCGCCGCCTGCAGGCGGCGCTGCTCCTGCGGCCCGACGTACAGCGGCGCCACCAGCTGCGCGCTGCCGCCGGGCGCGATCGCCGGCGCCGGCATCAGGAGCCGCCCGGCATAGGTGCCGTCCTGGCGCTTCTCCATCACGTAGTCGCGCGGCGCCCCCGCCACCGGCAGCCAGCCGGCGACGAAATAATGCTGCACGAAGGCGAGCCAGCCGTCCTTCGCCTGGCGCACATGGTCGGGCTTGCCGCTGTCGATGTCCGAGAGCGCGACCTTCTGGAACTTCTTCTCCTCGGTGTACACCGAGAAGCCGAAGAAGCTCTGCGCGCCGAAGGACTGCGCGATGGAACTGCCGCCGGCAGGGGACTTGCCATTATGCGTGAGCTGGAAGTAGCCAAATGGCGACAGCGGCGCGGCGCCAGTGTTGCGCAGCTCGAGCGCCACCTCGACCAGGTAGCTGTCGCGGCTGAAACGGTAGACCTTGTCCACCGCGAGGCCGTCGCGGCCCTCGGCGCTCAGGCGCAACTCCAGGCTCTTGCTGCCGGGCTCCAGGCTGCGTGCGCCGGGCTGCAGGCGCCACAGACTGCGGTGATTGGGACCGCCCTCGCCCGCCACGCCGCTTTGTGCCTCGTAGGCGAACTCCGGCCCAAGCAAGGTGTAATTCTTCTTCGGGTCGGTGCCGTCCCGGTGGGCAATGAGTTCGACGCGCTTCAGCGTCCCGCCCAGGGTGTCGATCTCGGCCAACAGCAGGTCGGTGCGCACCTGCACTGTCTCGCCCTTGGTGTCCGTGGTCCCCTGCGGCGCGACCGCGGCGGGAGCCGCGGCCGGCGGTCTGGTCGCGGCGCCGGCTGCGGGCGCTGCCGGCGCGGGGGACTGCGCCGGCGCGGCCGGGGCTGGCACCGCTGCGCCGGGCTGCGCCTGTACCGGCGGGGGCTTGGGGCGCTTCTCCCGCTCCCAAGCGTCCCAGAGCAGCAGGAGCGAGAAGCTGAAAACAAACAACAGGATCAGACGCTGCGTATCCAATTTGATGTCCCGATCAAGAATGCGCCGAGGGCGCCGTAACTGGTCTTTCTTCCGGCACCGGGTCGAAACCACCGCGATGCCAGGGACCGCAGCGGCACAGCCGCCGCGCAGTGAGCCAGCCCCCGCGTAGTGCGCCGTAGCGGCCCAGGGCCTGCTCGGCGTAGGCCGAGCAGCTCGGATGGAAGCGGCACGACGGCGCCAGCAAAGGGCTGACGCACAGCCGGTAGCCGCGCACCAGGGTGCGCATCAAGGCGCCGATCATGCCCTGATGGCCTGCAGCAGTCCGCGCAGCAAGACGATCATGTCGGGTCCGGGATCCGCCCCAAATGGCGGACGCACCAGCAGGTCGACGGCACCGAGCTGGGCCAGCGCCGACCGCTCCAGCCGGAATGCCTCGCGGATGCAGCGCTTGATGTGATTGCGCACCGTCGCCTTTGCCGAATGCTTGCGTGATATCAGGATACCGAGGCGAGGCGGTCCGGCCTCCCGCCGCGCCAGGAAGAAAACGAACCCCCGGCTGGAACTGCGTTTGCCGCCCCGCAGCAGCGGTTCGAAGGCCGCCTTGCCGCGTATCCGCCGCGCCGGTCCCAGTCCCAAGCGCGCCCGCTGCGGCTCGCCGAGCACGCTGCTGGGCCGGCCTAGACCGCGAGGCGCTTGCGCCCCTTGGCCCTGCGGGAGGCGAGCACGGCGCGCCCGCCCCGCGTGCGCTTGCGCACAAGAAAGCCGTGGCGGCGCGCGCGCCGGGTCTTGGAGGGCTGGTAAGTTCGCTTCATCGGCGTGTTCGATCGAAAAAGGGCGGTATTAGAGCCCGCGCATCAAAGCCTTGTCAAATGATCCTTGCCCGGGCGCGGCTGCGGAGAACGCCAGCCACTATCCCTTACCGCCTGTGGATAACCCGCCACGGAACGGGTAAACTTCAGCCTCTCCGGGGCGTCGCCTTCGCACCTGTGGAATCCTCCCCCGAAAAGTCACCCAGAACACGCCGACACACAGCGCCAGACCGGACCCCGCGACCAAGATGCAGACCCTCTGGCACGCCTGCCTGCGACGACTCGAGCAGGAGCTGCCCGCGCAACAGTTCAACACCTGGATCCGGCCGCTTGCGCCGCAAGCCGACGCGGCGGACCCTGCGGCGCTGGTGCTCTCCGCCCCCAACAAATTCGTGCTGCAGATGGTGCGCGAGCGCTTCGTCGCCCGCATCGGGCGGCTGGCGGAGGAAACCTGCGGCCGCGAGACCCTGGTGAAGCTGGTGCTCGCCCGCCCGGCGCAATCTCCGCTCCGCGGCCATGCCGCGCCGCCCGCAACGGCGCCGGAGCGCGCCCGCTTCAGCAGCCAGTTCAGCTTCGAGAGCCTGGTCACCGGGAAGGCCAATCAGCTCGCGCGCGCCGCCGCGGTGCAGGTTGCCGAGAACCCGGGTATGTCGTACAACCCGCTGTTTATCTATGGCGGCGTCGGCCTGGGCAAGACCCACCTGCTGCTCGCCATCGGCAACTGCCTCGCCGCGGCCCGGCCGGAGGCGAAGATCCGCTACTCCCACGCCGAGCAGTACGTGACCGACGTGGTGCGCGCCTACCAGCAGAAGTCGTTCGAGGAATTCAAGCGCTACTACCATTCCCTCGACCTGCTGCTGATCGACGACATCCAGTTCTTCTCCAACAAGGACCGCACCCAGGAGGAGTTCTTCTACGCCTTCAACGCGCTGGTGGAGGCGCACAAGCAGATCGTGATCACCTGCGACACCTACCCGAAGGAGATCGCCGGCATGCAGGAGCGGCTGATCTCGCGCTTCGGCTGGGGACTCACGGTGGCGATCGAGCCGCCGGAGTTGGAGATGCGGGTCGCGATCCTGCTGAAGAAGGCGGGGGCCGAGGCGGCGCCGCTCACCGAGGACATCGCTTTCTTTATCGCCAAGCACATCCGCTCCAACGTGCGCGAGCTCGAGGGAGCTCTGAAGAAGGTGCTCGCCTACGCCCGGTTTACCGGCCGCGAGCTGTCGCTGGAACTGGCGCGCGAAGCGCTACGCGACATCCTGCAGGTCGCCAACCAGCAGGTCAGCGTCGAGGGCATCCAAAAAACGGTGGCGGAGTACTTCAAGATCAAGATCTCGGACATGCATTCCAAGCGCCGCACACGCAATGTCGCCCGCCCGCGGCAGATCGCCATGGCGCTTGCCAAGGACCTGACCCAGATGAGCCTGCCGGAGATCGGAGAGGCCTTCGGCAACCGCGACCACACCACCGTGCTGCATGCCTGCCGCACCATCGCCTCGCTGCGCAAGACAGACCAGGGCCTGAACCGCGACTACCATCTGCTCGAGCAGGTGCTGAAGAGATGAATGCAAAAGCTGTGCGCAAGCGCGGGATCAATTGTGGATAAGGCCTGTTCCCGGTGCGGTGCGCGAGAACATCCACAAACCCCGGGCAAGTCATCAACAGGGTACGAGAGCGCCGGAAAGCCGCCAAACCATTGCGGCGCTGAGGGAACCGGACTTATCCAAGATCCGGCAAGGCCCTACTAGCGATTACTATAGTTAAGGAAACAAGAATGATTCTGGTAAAAGCCAAACGGGACGAGCTGCTGCTACCGCTCTCCGCGGTGAGCGGCATCATCGAACGCCGGCACACGCTGCCGATCCTGTCCAACGTGCTGATCGAACGCGGCGCGGGCGTGCTGTCGTTTCTCGCCACGGACATCGAGATCCAGATCACCACCCGCAGCGCGGTGGAACCTTCCGGCGAGGCCCGTGCGGTCACCGTAGGCGCGCGCAAGCTGGTAGACATCCTGCGCGCCCTGCCTGAGGGCGCCGAAGTCACGCTGCAGCAGCAGGACAAGCGCCTGCAGCTGAAGGCCGGCAAGAGCCGCTTCTCGCTGCAAACCCTGGCGGCGGCGGATTTTCCCAGGCTCGCCAAGCCGGCGGGCGAGGTGGCGCGCTTCGCGCTGCCACAGAAGGCGCTGCGCCGGCTCATCGGCCTGGTGCAGTACGCCATGGCGCAGCAGGACATCCGCTATTACCTCAATGGCCTGCTGATGGTCGTGGACGAGGGCCAGCTGCGGCTGGTGGCCACCGACGGTCATCGCCTCGCCTACGCCGCCACGGCGCTGACGGTGAAGGCGCCGCGCCAGGAGGTCATCGTGCCGCGCAAGACCGTGCTCGAGCTGGCCAAGCTGCTGGGCGAGGTCGATGACGAGATCCGCGTCGAACTCGCCGCCTCGCAAGCCGCATTCTCCTTCGGCAGCGTCGACCTGGTGTCCAAGCTGATCGACGGCAAGTTCCCGGACTACACCCGGGTGATTCCTGCAGGCAACAAAAACAAGCTCTCGATCAAGCGCGAAGCCCTTCGCCAGGCGCTGCAGCGCGCCGCGATCCTGTCCAACGAGAAGTTCCGCGGCGTGCGCTGGGTGCTCACCGATGGCACGCTCAAGATCGTGTCCTCCAACACCGAGCAGGAGGAAGCCGAGGAGACGCTGGAGGTGGATTACAAGGGCGATGCCCTGGACATCGGCTTCAACGTCAACTACCTGCTCGACGCGCTGAACAACGTCGCCGGCGCCGAGGTGCACTGCAGCTTTGGCGATTCGGCCTCCAGCGCGCTGCTGCAGTTCCCGACGGAGCCCGATTTCCGGTACGTCGTCATGCCGATGAGGATCTGACGCAGTGGACAAGCCGGAGCAGCAGCAGCTTGAATCAGACGGCTACGACTCGGATTCGATCAAGATCCTGAAGGGCCTGGAGGCGGTGCGCAAGCGCCCGGGGATGTACATCGGCGACACCTCCGACGGCACGGGCCTGCACCACATGGTGTTCGAGGTTTTGGACAACGCCGTCGACGAGGCGCTCGGCGGCTTCTGCGATGAGATCCTGGTCACCATCCACACCGACAACTCGGTGTCGGTGCTGGACAACGGCCGCGGCATTCCGACCGGGACCAAGGAAGACGACGAGGAGAAGCGCTCGGCGGCCGAGATCGTCATGACCGAGCTGCACGCTGGCGGCAAGTTCGATTCCAACACCTACAAGGTCTCGGGCGGCCTGCATGGCGTCGGCGTCTCGGTGGTGAATGCGCTCTCCAGCTGGTTGCGCCTCACGATCTGGCGCGACGGCAAGGCGCACCAGATCGAGTTCGCGGACGGCGCACCGACCGCGCCGCTGCGCGTCACCGGGACCACCGAGAAGCGGGGGACGGAAGTGCATTTCCTCGCCTCGCGCAGCATCTTCGGCAGCGTGGACTACCACTACGACATCCTCGCCAAGCGATTGCGCGAACTGTCCTTTCTCAACAACGGCGTGCGCATCGTGCTGCTGGACCAGAGAAGCGGCAAGGAGGAGAACTTCGCCTTCGGCGGCGGCGTCAAGGGCTTCGTCGAGTACATCAACCGCTCCAAGACCGTGCTGCACCCCAACGTGTTCAACGCCGCGGGCGAGAAGGAGGGCATCACGTTGGACGTGGCGATGCAGTGGAACGACTCCTACCAGGAGAACGTGCTCTGCTTCACCAACAACATCCCGCAGAGGGACGGAGGCACCCACCTTACCGGCCTGCGCGCGGCGATGACGCGCGTGCTCAACAAGTACATCGAGGAGAACGAGGCCGCCAGGCGGGCCAAGGTCGAGACCACCGGCGACGACATGCGCGAGGGCCTCGCCTGCGTGCTGTCGGTGAAGGTGCCCGAGCCCAAGTTCTCCTCCCAGACCAAGGAAAAGCTGGTGTCCTCGGAGGTCCGGCCGGCGGTGGAGGAGATCGTCGCCGACAAGCTGCGCGAGTTCCTCGCCGAGCGCCCGGCGGACGCCCGCACCATTACCGGCAAGATCATCGAGGCCGCCGCCGCTCGCGAGGCGGCACGCAAGGCGCGCGAGATGACGCGCAGGAAGGGGGTGCTGGACGGCCTGGGGCTGCCCGGCAAGCTGGCCGACTGCCAAGAGAAGGAACCCGCGAAATGCGAGCTGTACCTCGTCGAGGGCGATTCCGCCGGCGGCTCGGCCAAGCAGGGCCGCGATCGCAAGTTCCAGGCCATCCTGCCGCTGAAAGGCAAGATCCTCAACGTCGAGAAGGCGCGCTTCGACAAGCTGCTCGGGTCGGCCGAGATCGCCACCCTGATCACGGCACTGGGCTGCGGCATCGGCAAGGAGGAGTACAACCCCGAGAAGCTGCGCTATCACCGCGTCATCATCATGACCGACGCCGACGTGGACGGCTCGCACATCCGCACCCTGCTGCTCACCTTCTTCTACCGCCAGATGCCGGAACTGGTGGAGCGCGGTCACATCTACATCGCGCAGCCGCCGCTGTACCGCGCCAAGCTCGGCAAGGACGAGCGCTACCTGAAGGACGAGCACGAATTGAACGAGTTCATGTTGCGCCAGTCGCTGGTGGATGCCGCGCTGCAGCCGGCGGCCAAGCGTGAGCCGATTTCCGGCGACACACTGGCGGAGCTGGCGAAGTCCTACCTGCTGTCGGAGGCGGTCATCGACCGCGTTTCACGCTGGGTGGACCGCGAGGTGCTGAACGCCATGTTGCGCGGGGTGCGGGTGGACCTGGCGCGTAGTGACGCGGCCAAGGCCTCCGCCGAGGCGCTTGCCGATGCGCTGGCGGGCAGCGGCATCAAGGTCGGCGCCGATTTCGACGCCAAGACCGAGCGCTACCAGATCCGCATCGAACGCACCCGGCACGGCAACGTGCGCTTCACCAACATCGACGCGGAGTTCGTGCAGTCCGGCGACTACGCCCAGATCCGGCAGACCGCCGAGATGCTGCGCGGACTGGTGGGCGTCGGCGCTCAGGTGCGCCGCGGCGAGAAGAGGCAGCCGGTGAAGGATTTCGGCGAGGCCATGCGCTGGCTGCTGGCAGAGGTGCAGAAGTCCATGAGCCTGCAGCGCTACAAAGGCCTGGGCGAGATGAATCCCGGGCAACTCTGGGAAACCACCATGGATCCGGGCGTGCGCAGGTTGTTGCGGGTGCAGATCGACGACGGCATCGCCGCCGACGAGATCTTCACCAAGCTGATGGGGGACGAAGTGGAACCGCGCCGCGCGTTCATCGAGTCGAACGCGCTCGGCGTGCGCAACCTGGACGTCTGATGCCCGGCTAGGCGACGCGGCGTTTCTTCGCCGCCGGCCGTGGCTTTGCCGCCGCCTTCTTCCTCGCCGGCTTGACCTCGGCGGCGGACGCTGCCTTTGCCGCCGGCTTCGCCGCCGCGGGTTTCTCGGCCCGCGCCATGAATTCGAAGCCGACTTTGCCGCCCGGGGTCTTCACCAGGAAGGCCTTGAACTTGCGCCCCTTGCGGGAGACGAAGTTGGTCAGCAGGTCGGTGCGCCCGGTGGCGAGCAGCTTGCGCATCTGCTCGCGCTCGACCGGCTGCTGCAGGATCATGCGGCCGCTGCGGAAGTCGCAGCTGTGCGCGGGCCCGGCCGATTTCTCGCACAGGTACGACACGCCATGCTCGAACACCCGCGCGCCGCACCTCGGACAGGCGCCAAGCGCCTGCTGGCCGCTGAAATCGGGCGCCTCGGCGCCTTCGCTGTCGAGCCTCTGGCCGAAGTCGAACTCGATGCGATGGTCCTCGGTGAGCTTCAGTCCGGCGGAGAAGGGGCGCCCCTGCTTGCTGCGAAAGCCGTTCAGGGGTCCGATGAACTTCTTGGTCACCAGCTCGGCGACCTCCTCGGGCGACCACTCGCGCCCGAGCAGCACCGGCCAGATAGAGAAGTCGCACTTCTGGCACTGGAACTTGCGGTAGGTCTCCTGAATCACGCCGCCACACTTGGGGCACGGCGCCGTGACCGTGGCGAAGGCCTCCTCCGGGATCGAGCCGTTGCGCACCCGCTCGACCAGGTCGCGCGTTACCTGCTCGATGTGCCGCATGAACTTCCCGCGCGGCAGCTTGGCCTGCTCCATCTGCTTCAACTTGAACTCCCAGTCGCCGGTGAGCTCGGGCGAAGTGATCTCGTCGACGCCGAGGGTCCTGAGGGCGAAGAACAGGCGGAAGGCCTTCCAGGTCGGCTTCAGCTCGCGGCCCAGGCGCTCCAGGTATTTCTCGTTGATCAGTCCCTCGATCACCGCGGCGCGCGTCGCCGGCGTGCCCAGGCCCTTGGCGCCCATGGCCTCGCGCAGCTCGTCGTCCTCCACCAGCCTGCCCGCGCCTTCCATCGCCGAGAGCAGGGTGGCTTCGTTGAAGCGGGCGGGCGGGCGGGTCTGGTAGGCGATCGAGTCGACCCCGCTGGTCGCCACCGTTTCGCCTTGCGCGATCGCCGGCAGCGTGACGGTGTCCTCCTGCAGGCTTTTGCCGTAGACCGCGAGCCAGCCCGGGCTCTGCATCACGCGGCCGTCGGTGCGGAACTGTTCCTCGCCCACGGTGGTGATGCGGGTGGTCTGCAGGAACTCCGCCGAGGGAAAGAACACCGCCAGGAAGCGGCGCACGACCAGCTCGTAGAGCTTGTGCTCCGGCCCGCTCAGGTGGGCGGGTGGCTGCAGCGTTGGGATGATCGCGAAGTGGTCCGAGATCTTGCTGTTGTCGAAGATGCGCCGGTTGGGCCTCACCCAGCCGCTGTTGAGCACCTGCTTGGCGAAAGGCGCGAACTCCTTGACGCCGGCGAGCGCCTCCACGGTCTTTCTCACCGTCGCGATGTAGTCCTCGGGCAGCGCCCGGGCGTCGGTGCGCGGATAGGTCAGCGCCTTGTGTTTCTCGTACAGGGACTGCGCCAGCGCCAGCGTGCCCTTGGCCGAAAAGCCGAAACGGCCGTTGGCCTCGCGCTGCAGGCTGGTGAGGTCGTACAGCAGCGGCGAGGCTTGGGTCGAGGGCTTGGTCTCTTCCGTGGCGATGCCGGTCTTTCCGGCACAGGCCGCCACGACCGCCGCGGCCCGCTTCTCCGCCCAGATCCGCTCCGGCTTGCGCTCCCCGTCCTCGTCTTTCCTGAACTTCGGGTCGAACCAACGGCCCGAGTATTCGCCGGCCTTGGCGCCGAAGCGAGCGTGCACTTCCCAGTAGTCCCGCGCCTGGAAGGCGCGGATCCGCTCCTCACGCTCCAGCAAGATGGCGAGCGTCGGCGTCTGCACCCGGCCGACTGTCGTCAGGTAGAAGCCGCCCTCCTTGGAATTAAAGGCGGTCATGGCCCGGGTGCCGTTGATCCCGACCAGCCAGTCGGCCTCCGAGCGCGACTTCGCGGCATCGGCCAGCGGCAGCAGGTCGCGGTCGGGGCGCAGCGCGGCGAAGCCTTCGCGGATCGCGCCCTGGGTCATGGACTGCAGCCAGAGGCGTTCGATCGGCTTGCTCGTCTTGGAGTACTGGGCGATGTAGCGGAAGATGAGCTCGCCCTCGCGGCCGGCGTCGCAGGCGTTGATCAGGCCGGTGACGTCCTTCCTCTTGATCAGCTTCAGCAGCACGTTCAGGCGCGGTTCGTTCTTCTCGATCGGCGCCAGGTCGAAACGCGGCGGCACCACCGGCAGCCGCGCGAAGGACCACTTGCCCTTCTTGTGGTCGTGTTCTTCGGGGAGCGCCAGCTGCAGCAGGTGGCCGACGGCGGAGGACAGCACGTACCCGTCGCCCTCGAAGTAATCGCCCTTGCGCGTGAAGCCGCCCAGCGCGCGCGCGATGTCGGCGGCGACGGAGGGTTTCTCGGCGATGATGAGCTTTTTCGACATGGGCTTGCCCAAAAGGGGGCAGAGGATACCTGCAAAGAGAGCGGCGTTACAACCTCGTCTGCCGCGGAGCCCTGTTTTCAGTGCAGTTTCTGGAAAAGCCCGCCGGGCATGGACGCCACGCGACCGGCCAGTTCGAGGCGCAGCAGCTCTGCGCTCACCTGCGCCGCATCCAGCCCGGAGCGCGCGCAGAGCGAATCTGCGTCGACCGGGTCGGCACCGAAGTGCGCCAGGAGCGCACTGGCGTCGTCTGCGGCTGCGGGTGTGCGCGCCGACGTGGCGGCGGCAGCGCGAAACCCGGTCAGTTCGGCGAGCACGTCCTCGGCTGATTCGACCAGCTTGGCGCCGGCCTTGATGAGCGCGTGGCAGCCCTTGCTGAGCGGCGAATGGATCGAACCCGGGAGCGCAAACACCTCGCGCCCCTGCTCCGCGGCGGCGCGCGCCGTGATGAGGGAACCCGAGGCGAGCGCTGCTTCGATCACGAGGCAACCCTGGGCCAGGCCGCTGATCAGGCGGTTGCGGCGCGGGAAATGGTGCGGCAAGGCGCGCGTGCCGAGCGCAAATTCCGACAGCAGCAGCCCGCTCCGCTCGATCTCCGCCGCCAGCGCCGCATGGGCCTGCGGATAGATGCGATCGACCCCGGTGCCCAGCACCGCGATGGTCGAGCCCTGGCCGGAGAGCCCGCCTCGGTGCGCAGCCGCATCCACGCCCTGGGCGAGCCCGGAAACGATGGTGAGTCCGGCGGCACTGAAGGCGCGCGAAAAGTTCTCCGCGTCGCGCTTGCCCTGGGCGCTGGCATTGCGGCTGCCGACCACGGCTAGCGCAGGTCGCGCGAGCAGCTCGATGCGCCCGCGGCAGTACAGGACCGGCGGCGGGTCCTGGATTTCCAGCAGCGGCCGCGGATACTCGGCGTCGGCCAGCGTGACCAGCGCTCGTCCGGGCTTGCGCAGCCACTGCAGCGCGCTGGCGACGGCGCTCGCCAGCGCTTCGGATTCCAACCCTGCGGCAAGCCCGGGCGGGAGGACATCGCGCCGCGCGAGAACCTGCTCGGGCAGTCCGAACTTCTCGAGCAGCGCGCGCAATGCCGCCGGGCCCAGGCCCGGGGCCAGACTGAGGCGAAGCCAGCCCTCGAGATCCTGACCGTGCGCCATGCTACGCGCGAGCGTGGGAGGGCTATGGGTTCTGCGCCAGGGCCATCGTATTGACCCGCCTGCTGGGATCCATCACCAGGCTGTAGGCAACCCGATCGAAGACTCGGCATGTGGAGGCGAGGCCGTAGCGTTCGTCCGACAGCCTGAGCGGCGGGGCGCCGCGTTCCTTGGTCGAGGCCTCCGGCGCATCCGGCTTGAGTGCCAACGGGGTCTCGGGCGCTTGCGCAACGCCCCCTTGCCAGGCTCCCGGACCAAGGACAAAAACCAGTGTTGTGATACACTTAGGCATTTGGTAGGACATGTGGCCCCCGAGCGGTGGCTGCCGTTTTCTGTGTTTGACTGTAGCACAAAGCCCCAAGTGCTTACACTCAGGGTGAGATACTCTAGATAATTAATTCAATCTGCAGGTTTTTTACCGATTTATGGCGATTCTGAACATCCTGCTCTACCCGGACGCCCGCCTGCACAAGGTCGCCGAACCGGTCAAAGTTTTCGACGAGTCGCTCAAGCGCCTCGTGAGCGACATGGCCCAGACCATGTATGCCGCGCCGGGCATCGGCCTCGCCGCCAGCCAGGTGGACGTGCACAAGCAGGTGATCGTGGTGGATGTCTCCGAGCGCCGCGATTCGCTGGTGGTGCTGGTCAACCCCGAGATCCTCGATGCGAGCGGCAACTCCGACATCGAGGAGGGCTGCCTTTCGGTTCCTGGGATCTACCACACCATCGAGCGCGCCGAGCGCCTCAAGGTGCGCGCGTTCGACCGGAATGGCAACGCCTTCACGCTCGAGTCGCAGGGCCTGCTCGCGGTCTGCATCCAGCACGAGATGGACCACCTCAGGGGCAAGGTGTTCATCGAGCACCTGTCGCAACTGAAGCGGCAGCGCATCCGCGCGCGTATCGCCAAGCAGCTCCGCCAGAGCGCCTGAGCGGCGGCGCGCGCCGCGCTCCCCGCCGGGATCCGCATGCGAATCGTCTTCGCCGGCACGCCGGCCTTCGCCGAGCGTTCGCTCGCGGCCCTGCTCGAGGCCGGCAATGATGTTCGCCTGGTGCTCACCCGGCCCGACCGCCCCGCCGGGCGCGGCATGCACTGGGCCGCGAGCCCGGTCAAGCAACTCGCCCTGGCGCGCGGACTGGCGCTGCACCAGCCGGCTGCGCTGCAGGATCCCGCCGCTGCGGCGCCGATCGCGGCCGCGCGGCCTGATGTCCTGGTGGTCGCCGCCTACGGATTGATCCTGCCGCAGGCGGTGCTCGACGTGGCGCCGCAGGGCGCGATCAACATCCATGCCTCCCTGCTGCCGCGCTGGCGTGGCGCGGCGCCCATTCAGCGCGCTCTGCTGGCGGGCGACCTCGAGACGGGTGTGTCGATCATGAAGATGGATGCAGGGCTGGACACAGGTCCTGTCCTGCTCGAGCGCCGCATCGCGATCGCAGCCGATGATGACGCGCAGACCCTGCATGACAGGCTTGCGGCGCTGGGCGCCGCGGCCATCGTGGAGGCGCTGGCGGAGATCGCCTCCGGCCGTGCGCGCTGGCAGCCGCAGCCGGCAGCCGGCATGACCTACGCGCCCAAGATCGGCAAGGCCGAGGCCGAGATCGATTGGACGCGGCCTGGCACGCAACTGGAGCGCATGGTCCGCGCCTTCAGGCCCGCCCCCGGCGCCCGCACCGCGCTACGCGGGGAGACCCTGAAGATCTGGGCTGCCCGCTGCGTCGACGGCATGGGGCCGGCCGGCGAGATCCTGGCCTCGGGCACAGGCCTTGTCGTTGCCTGCGGCGAGGGTGCGCTCGAGATCACGGCGCTGCAACGCGCCGGCGGCAAGCCCCTGGCCACCACTGAATTCCTGCGCGGCTACATGCTCGCGCCCGGAGATCGCCTTGGCGCCGCTCGCTGAAGCGCTGTCGGCCGCGGCCCGGCGTGTCGCGCGCGTCGCCGCCGGGCACCGTCTGGCCAGCGCCGCGGATGCTGACGGGGAACCCGAGGACGAGGCCCGCAGCCTGCGTGCCGCCATCGCCGACCTTTGCTACAGCACGCTGCGCCGCTACGGGCGTTCGCAGGCGATCGTCGCCGCCCTGTCGCACCGTGGCCAATCGGCGAACCCGCTCATCGAGGCCCTGCTGTGGTGCGCACTGAGCGCCCTGGAATCGAGGCGTTACGCCGACTACACCGTGCTCGACCAGGCCGGAGGCGCCTGCGGGTTGCTGAGACTGGCGCGCGCCAAGGGCTACGTCAACGCCCTGCTGCGGGCGTTTCTGCGCCGCGGCGCAGGCATGGAGTCGCGGCTGCAAGCCGACTCTCAGGCGCGCTGGCAGCATCCGCTGTGGTGGTTGGAGCGTGTGCGCGCGGAGTATCCGGGCGACTGGGAAGCTGTCCTGTCCGCCGGCAACGGCCATCCGCCGATGTGCCTGCGCGTGAACCTGAGGCGGACGACTCTGGCGCGACAACAGGCGCGCCTCGCCGACGCAGGCATGCCGACCAGCCAGGTCGGCCCGGCCGCACTGCTGCTCGCGCGGCCGGTGCCCGCCGCCAGGCTGCCCGGCTTTGCCGAGGGACTGGTCTCGGTACAGGATGCCGGCGCGCAGCGCGCCGCCGCCTACCTTGAGCTGCATGACGGGCAGCGCGTGCTGGATGCCTGCTCCGCCCCTGGCGGCAAAGCCGCACACATCTTGGAGTCGGCCGAGGTCGCGCTCACGGCGCTGGACGCCGACCCGGCCCGTTGCGAGGATGTCCGGCGCACGTTGCGACGCCTCGGCTTGCAGGCCGAGGTGCGCGGCGCCGACTGCAACGCGCTCGAAACGTGGTGGGACGGCCGGCCCTACGACCGGATCCTGGCAGACGTTCCCTGCACGGCCTCGGGCATCGTCCGTCGCCATCCGGACATCAAATGGCTGCGGCGCGCGACGGATCCTGCGGCGTTCGCGCAGCGCCAGCTGCGGATACTCGACTCGCTTTGGCGGGTACTCGCTCCGGATGGTAGATTGCTATATGTCACCTGCTCGGTGTTCGGGATTGAAAATGGCGCTGTCGTGGACGCGTTCGTCGCCCGCACGCCCGGCGCGCGCCGCGTCCCGCTCAGCGGCGGCGTCCCGGCGCAGCTGCTGCCCGACGCGGCGCACGACGGGTTTCACTTTGCGCTGCTAGCGAAGCCGGCCTGAAGCGCGGCGCCATGGCAGTCTTCCTGCTCCGCATCGATCACCTCAAGATCCTGCTGGCGTTGCTGCTGTCGGGCGCCGCGCTGCTCGCACGCGCCGACGAGATCGAGGTGCGCGAGGCGCGCCTGGCGGCGACCGAGGAGGGCCTGGCGCTGTCGGCCGCGTTCGCATTCGAATTCAGCCCGCGCCTCGCCGAGGCGGTGGCCAACGGAATTCCGCTCTATTTCGCGGTCGAGTTCGAGCTCACGCGTACGCGCTGGTGGTGGTTCGACGACAAGGCGGCGGTCAGGCGCATGCAGCTGCGCCTGTCCTACCACGCGCTGTCGCGGCACTACCGCCTGTCCACCGGCCTGCTGCAGCAGAACTTCTCCACACTGGAGGAGGCGCTTGCGGTGCTGCGGCGCGTGCGCAGCTGGATAGTGGTGGACCGCGCCGTCCCGCTCGCCGAAGGGATTTACGAGGCCGCGGTGCGCATGCGGCTGGACGCGACGCTGCTGCCCAAGCCGTTCCAGTTGAGCGCCATCACCAGCCGCGAACTCACGCTGGAGTCACCCTGGCGGCGCTTTCCCTATCGCGCGCCGGCGGCGCCCGAGCCGAGGGACATGAAGGATGCGAAGGACGGCAGGGAGGCCGAAACGCGATGAGGCTGCTGCTGCTCATCGGCGCCGCGCTCGCAGGCGTGCTGATCTTTCTGCTCGCCACGGCCAGCGCAAACACCACGCTGTTCGCGCGGCATTACCCGCTCATCCTCGGCCTGAACGCGGCGCTGGCCGCCTCGCTCGCCGTGCTCGCGGTCTGGCAACTGGCGGCGCTATGGCGCAAGCTGCGCGGGCGCGTGTTCGGCTCGCGCCTGACGCTGCGCCTGATGGTGATGCTGGCGCTGATGGCGCTGGCGCCGGGCGCGCTGGTGTATACCGTGTCGGTGCAGTTCCTGTCCAAGAGCGTTGAGTCCTGGTTCGACGTCAAGGTGGACGCCGCGCTCGAGGGCGGCATCAGCCTGGGCCAGTCCGCGATCGACCAGATGCTGGGCGAGATGCAGGTGAAGGCCCGCGGCATCGCGCTGGAGCTGGGCGAGCGCCCCCAGGCGCAGCAGGTGGTGGTGCTCGACCGCCTGCGCGAGCAGGCGGGCGTGCAGGAAGCGGTGATCGTGTCCCCCGCCGGCCGGCTGCTCGCCAGCGCTTCGGGGGAGGTCTCGCGGCTGGTGCCGGAGCTGCCCACGGCGCAGATCCTGCGCCAGGCCCGCAGCGGCCGCGGCTACAGCGGGGTGGATGCCCCGGCCGGCAAGCCGCTGGCGCTGCGCGTGGTGGTGCCGCTGTCCAGTCCGGCGTTTGCCGACGAGCAGCGCTTCCTGCAGCTGCGCCAGCCGGTGCCGGACCAGTTCGCGCGCAGCGCCGAGGCGGTCGAGGTGGCTTACCGCGACTACCGCGAGCTGGCGCTGTCGCGCCAGGGCCTGAAGCGGATCTACATCGTCACGTTGACGCTGGCGCTGTCCATGGCGCTGCTGGTGGCGATCGCGCTTGCGGTGCTGCTCGCGGATCGCCTGTCGCAGCCGCTGGCGAACCTGGCGCAGGCGACCCAGGCGGTGGCGCGCGGCGACTTCAGCCGCAGAACCCCGGTCATCAGCCGGGACGAGCTGGGCGTGCTCACCGAGTCCTTCAACTCCATGACGCAGCAACTGGACGAGGCGCGCCGCGTGCTCGAGGCCAACCGCGACGCGCTCGAGACCGCGCGCGCCCGCCTGGAGAACATCCTGTCCAACCTGTCCACCGGAGTGCTGGTGTTCGACGGCATGCTGCGCCTGACCATCGCTAACCACGGCGCCCACGCCATCCTCGGCGCCGGGCTGGAGGCGAGCGCCGGGCGCACGCTTGCCCAGTGGCCCGCGGCACTGTCTTCCTTTGCCGCGCCCGTGGCGCAGCAGTTCGCCGCAGGCGGCGAGCGCGTCTGGCAGCTGGAACTGGAGCTGAGGGGCGCCGGCAAGACGCTGCTCGCCCGCGGCGCGGCGTTGCCCAAGGCGCCCGAAGGCGGCTACGTGCTGGTGTTCGACGACATCACGCGGCTCCTGCAGGCCCAGCGCGCCACCGCCTGGGCCGAGGTGGCCCGGCGCCTGGCGCACGAGATCAAGAACCCGCTGACCCCGATCCAGCTCTCGGCCGAGCGGCTGGAGATGAAGCTCGCCGACAAGCTCTCCGGCGATGAGGCCGAGGTGCTCCAGCGCGGCATCCACACCATCGTCAACCAGGTGGCGGCGCTCAAGAGCATGGTGGACGCCTTCCGCGACTACGCGCGGCTGCCCGCGCCGGCGCTGGCGCAGCTCGACCTGAACGCGTTGGTGAGCGAAGTGCTGTCGCTGTACGAGACCTCGCCGGTGCCGATCGCACGCAGTCTGGCCCCCGGCCTGCCGCAGGTGCGCGCCGATGCGCAGCAGATGCGCCAGGTTCTGCACAATCTGCTGCAGAACGCCCAGGACGCGCTGGAGAACCGCAAGGGCGCGGCGATCGAGGTGAGCACCGCGGCTACCGGCGATCGCGTGCGGTTCACCGTGTCGGACAATGGCGGCGGATTCCCGCAGGCGATGATGGCGCGTATCTTCGAACCCTATGTCACGACCAAGCCGCGCGGCACCGGCCTGGGCCTCGCGATCGTGAAGAAAATCGTCGACGAGCACCATGGCGAGGTGGCGATCGAGAATCGACCGGCGCAGGGCGCCGCGGTGAGCGTGCTGCTGAAGGCGGCCTGACCCCATGGCGCAGATCCTCGTAGTGGACGACGAAGTCGGCATCCGGGAGCTCCTGCTGGAGATCCTGGCCGACGAGGGGCACCAGGTGCTGCTTGCCGAAAGCGCCGCGGAAGCGCGGCGGGCGCGCGAGCGCGGCCGCCCCGACCTGGTCCTGCTCGATATCTGGATGCCCGACACCGACGGCATTTCTCTGCTCAAGGAGTGGTCCGCCAGCGGCCAGCTGACCATGCCGGTGGTGATGATGTCGGGCCACGGCACCATCGAGACCGCGGTCGAGGCCACGCGCATCGGCGCGCTCGACCACCTGGAGAAGCCGATCGCGCTGCAGCGGCTGCTGGGCACGGTCAAGCGCGCGTTGCGCAACCAGGAGGTGCTGGCGCCGCGCCAGCTGTCCCTCGCAACCCTCGGGCGCGCCCCGGCGCTGGCCGAGACCCGCAAGCGGCTGGCGCAACTCGCGCTCGCCCCCGGGCCGCTGCTGCTGCGCGGTGACCGCGGCATGCGCCCTGATCTGTTCGCGCGCCTGCTGGCGGCGCCGGGGACGCCGTTTCTCGACGGCGTCGACCTCCTTGCCGACGCGTCCTCGGAGGTTCTGGCGCGCGCCGGCGGCGGGATCATGTTCGTCGGCGACCTGTCCCGGCTGGGCCGCGCCGAGCAGAAGAACCTGGAGTTCTTCCTCACCCGCGCCGACAAGCACCGCGCCCGTCTGGTGTCGTACTCGCCGGTGGATCCGCGCACGCTGGCCGAGAAGCATGAGTTCGACCCCGCCCTGCTGGCGCGGCTCTCCGAGCTGGTGCTGAAGCTGCCGTCGCTGCGCGAGTTTGCCGAGGACATTCCGGACCTGGCGGCGCTGATCCTCGCGCAGCTGGTGGAAGCCCGCTCCTGCCCGCCGCGGCGCCTGTCGATCGCGGCGCTGAACGCGCTGCGCCACCATTCCTGGCCGGGGAATCTGGCCGAACTGGAAAGCGTGGTGCGCAACCTGGCCTTCGGCGCGCTGGAGGACGAAGTGGGCCTGGGCGACCTCGAGCGGGTGCTGGCGGCGCATGCCGGACCGGCGGCGGCGCCGGAGATCGCGCTGGACCGCCCCTACCGCGAGGCGCGCGAGGCCTTCGAGCGGCTGTACTTCGAGAACCTGCTCGCGCGCGAGAACGGCAGCATGTCGCGCGTCGCGCAGCACTCCGGCCTGGAGCGCACGCACCTGTACCGAAAGCTGAAGGCGCTCGGCCTGCCGGTGGGGCGGCGTGAGGAAAGTTGAGGAGGGGTGGGCAAAGTTGAGGAAAGCTGAACGGAAGGTTCCGGTGCAGGCGGTGAGCGACCCCGGCGCGCGCCGCGACGGCTGGGCGGTGCTAGACCTGGCGGGGTGTCCCTGCTGCACAGCGCGGGTCGAACTGCAGGTCGCGCTGGTGCGCCTGTTGCGGGCCGGCCCCCCCGAGGGCGTGCTGCTCGTCGTTCCCGATCGGGAACATCTTCCTGCCCTGGCGCGCGCGCTGCGCGAGCGCCCGCTGGCCGACTATGTGGAGCTGGTCCGCGCCTAGTCCTTCTTCTGCTTCGCCTTGACGCGTCCGGGGCGCGTCTTGCCGTAGCTGCCCTTGTAGATCTTGCCGCGCCGCGTCCGCTTGTCGCCTTTGCCCATGGTGGTCGGTTGCTTGCGTCAGGTTGAGACGGTGGGAATTATATCGGCCGGCTCGTAGGCGAGGTTGGGCGCCAGCCAGCGTTCCGCTTCCTCTAGGCGCAGCCCCTTGCGCCGCGCATAGTCCTCCACCTGGTCGCGGCCCACCTTGCCCACCGCGAAATAGGTCGCCTCCGGATGCGACAGGTAGAAGCCCGACACCGAGGAGGCGGGCAGCATGGCGAAGGATTCCGTGAGCCGCATGTCCGCATTCGCCTGCGCCGCCAGCAGCGCGAAGAGGCCGCCCTTCTCGGTGTGGTCCGGGCAGGCGGGGTAGCCCGGCGCCGGGCGGATGCCGCGGTAGGCCTCGCGGATCAGGTCCTCGCCCGAGAGCTTCTCCTGCGGCGCGTAACCCCAGAACTCCCGCCGCACGCGCTCGTGCAGGTGTTCGGCGAACGCTTCCGCCAGCCGGTCGGCCAGAACCTTCAGCATGATGGCGCTGTAGTCGTCATGCGCCTTCTCGCAGGCCGCCAGGCGCTCGTCGAAGCCGCCCGCGCTCACCGCGAAGGCGCCGATCCAGTCCGGCACGCCCGAGTCCTTCGGCGCGACGAAGTCGGCGAGGCACAGGTTCGGGTTGCCCTCGGGCTTGTGGTTCTGCTGGCGCAGGTTGTGCCAAACAAAGGCTGCGGCGTCACGCCTTTCATCCACATACAGCTCGATGTCGTCGCCGTTGACCTGCGCCGCCGGGTACAGGCCCAGCACGCCGTTGGCGATAATCCACTTCTCCTTTACTGCGCGCGCCAGGAAATCCTGTGCTTCCGCGAACAGCTTCCTCGCCGCCTCGCCCACCACCGGGTCCTGGAGGATCTTCGGGTAGGGGCCGGAGAGTTCCCAAGCCTGGAAGAAGGGGCCCCAGTCGATGTAGGGCACCAGCTTCTCCAGCGCATAGTCGCGCAGCACCGTGAGACCTGGCTTCGCTGGCGCCGGCGGCCGGTACCCCGTCCAGTCGGTCTTCGCGCCGCGGCGGCGCGCCTCCGCGATCGGATGCAGCGGGCCGGGCCCCTTCTTCCGGCCGTGCTGGGCGCGCAGGCGCTCGTAGTCGGCGCGCACCGAGGCGATGTAGGCGTCCCGGTTCTGCGCCGACAGCAGGTTCTGCGCCACGCCGACCGAGCGCGAGGCATCCGGCACGTACACCACCGGGCCGGCGTAGTTGGGCGCGATCTTGACCGCAGTGTGGGCGCGCGAGGTGGTCGCGCCGCCGATGAGCAGCGGCAAGGTGAAGCCCTGGCGCTGCATTTCCCGGGCGACATGCGCCATCTCCTCCAGCGAGGGCGTGATCAGGCCCGACAGGCCGATGGCGTCGGCCTGCTCCGCGCGCGCCGTGTCCAGGATCTTCTGCGCCGGCACCATGACCCCCAGGTTCACGACGTCGTAGTTGTTGCACTGGAGCACCACCGCGACGATGTTCTTGCCGATGTCGTGCACGTCGCCCTTGACGGTGGCGATCACCACCTTGCCCTTGGCCTTGCCGGATTCGCCGCCGCGCCGCTTCTCCTCCTCGATGTAGGGAATGAGGTGCGCCACCGCCTGCTTCATCACGCGCGCCGATTTCACCACCTGCGGCAGGAACATCTTGCCGGCGCCGAACAGGTCGCCGACGATGTTCATGCCGTCCATCAGCGGCCCCTCGATGACCTCGATCGGCCTGGCGTAGCCCTGCCGCGCCTCCTCGGTGTCCTCGATGACGTGCGAGGTGATGCCGTTCACCAGGGCGTGAGCCAGGCGCTGCTGGACCGTGCCGCGGCGCCAGGCGTCGTCCTCGCGCGCCGCCCTGGCGCCGCCCTTGACGCTGCCGGCGATCTCGATCAGGCGCTCGGTCGCCTCCGGCCGGCGGTCGAAGATGACGTCCTCGACGCGCTCACGCAACTCCGGGTCCAGCTTCTCGTAGACGCCCAGCTGGCCGGCGTTGACGATGCCCATGGTCATGCCGGCCTGCACCGCGTGGTAGAGGAACGCGGTGTGCATCGCCTCGCGCACCGGGTCGTTGCCGCGGAAGGAGAAGGAGAAGTTGGACACCCCGCCCGAGACCTGCGCGCCCGGGAGATTCGCCCTGATCCACCGGGTCGCCTCGAGGAAATCGATGCCGTAGCGCGCGTGCTCCTCCAGCCCGGTGGCCACCGCGAAGATGTTGGGGTCGAAGATGATGTCCTCGGCCGGGAAGCCCGCCTCCTTGGTCAGCAGCTCCCAGGCGCGGCGGCAGATCTCGATGCGCCGCGCCAGGGTGTCGGCCTGGCCCTGCTCGTCGAAGGCCATCACGACCACCGCGGCGCCGTACTTACGCACCAGCCGCGCCTGGCGCAGGAACTCGGCCTCGCCCTCCTTCAGGCTGATCGAGTTGACGATGCCCTTGCCCTGCAGGCACTTCAGGCCCGCCTCGATCACGCTCCATTTCGAGGAATCGACCATCACCGGCACGCGCGCGATGTCCGGCTCGCAGGCCGCGAGGCTGAGGAAGGTGGTCATCGCCTTCTCCGAGTCCAGCATCGCCTCGTCCATGTTGACGTCGATCACCTGCGCGCCGTTCTCCACCTGCTGGCGCGCCACCGCCAGCGCCTCGGCGTATTGCCCGGCGAGGACCAGGCGCGCGAAAGCTTTCGACCCGGTCACATTGGTGCGCTCGCCGACGTTGACGAACAGCGACTCCGGGCCGACGGTGAACGGCTCCAGGCCCGCGAGGCGCAGCATCGGCGGCTTGGTGGGGACCAGGCGCGGCTTCACGTCGCGCACGGCTTCGGCGATGGCGCGGATGTGCGCCGGCGCGGTGCCGCAGCAGCCGCCGGCGATGTTCAGGAACCCCGAGCGCGCCCACTCGCCCATTTGGGAAGCCATGGACTCGGGGGTGTCGTCGTACTCGCCGAAGGCGTTGGGCAGGCCCGCGTTCGGGTAGCAGGACAGGAAGGCCTCGGCGAGGCCCGACAGCTCCTCGACGTAGGGCCGCAGTTGCCTCGCGCCCAGGGCGCAGTTCAGGCCGACGGCTAGCGGGCGCGCGTGGCGGACGGAGTTGTAGAACGCCTCCGCGGTCTGGCCCGAGAGCGTGCGGCCCGAGGCGTCGGTGATGGTGCCCGAGACGATCACCGGCCAGCGCGCGCCGCGCCGCTCGAATTCGCCCTCGATGGCGAACAGCGCGGCCTTCGCGTTCAGGGTGTCGAAGATGGTTTCCACCAGCACGATGTCCACGCCGCCCTGCAGCAGGCCGCGCAGCGCCTCGCCGTAGGCCGCCACCAGCTGGTCGAAGCTCACGTTGCGGAAGCCCGGGTCGTTGACATCCGGGGAAATGGAGGCGGTCTTGGCGGTGGGGCCCAGCGCGCCGGCGGCGAAGCGCGGCCGCGACGGATCGCGCGCGGTCCAGTCGCGCGCCGCCGCCACCGCCAGCTTCGCCGCTTCCAGGTTCAGTTCGTAGGCGAGTTCCTGCATCCCGTAGTCCGCGAGCGAGATTGCGGTGGAATTGAAGGTGTTGCAGGAAATGATGTCGGCGCCGGCTCCAAGGTAATCGTCGTGGATGCGCCGGATGAGCCCCGGCCGGGTGAGCGTCAGCAGGTCGTTGTTGCCGCGCAGGTCGCTCGGCCAGTCGCGGAAGCGCTCGCCGCGGAACTGCGCCTCATCCAGCCGCTCGCGCTGGATCATGGTCCCCATGGCGCCGTCGAGGACCAGGATCCTCTCGGCGAGCAGGCGCTGCAGCGTGGCGGTGCGATCGGTCATCGAGGCCCGGAAAACAAAACGCCCGTTCAGCTTGGCGGCAGAAACGGGCGTTGGCGCGTCGTCTCTTTAGCGGCACTTGTTTGTCCCCGGGGCAGGAAACCAAACGGCATCCCCCCGGTGCGGCGCCCGCAAGCTGAACTTCAAATCGGCGCGAGCCGGGATTCTGCCCACGAACCCCTGATCTGTCAAACCCTTAGGTCTTATAATGCCCCTCCTTCCGGAACGGCTCATGAGCACCGAACCCGCCTTCGATCCGATCACCGGGGTCTTCCCCTGCCAGGTGCACTGGGGCGATTGCGACCCCGCCGGGATCATCTTCTACCCGACCTACTTCCGCTGGATGGACTCGGCGACCTGGGCGTTCTTCGAGTCGGTGGGCTACACCGCCAAGCGTTTCCGCGCCGAGCACCTCGCCATGCCCCTCGTCTCGGCGGACTGCCAGTTCAAGTTCGCGGCCGAGCAGGCCGACCGCTGCGAGGTGCGCTCCACCATCATGCGCTTCGGCGGCAAGTCCTTCGTGGTGAAGCACGACATCGTCCGGGCCGACGGCGTGCAACTCGCCTCGGGCAGCGAGACCCGCGTCTGGGGCCGCTTCGCGAGCGGCCCGGGCACGCCGATGAAGAGTGAGACCATTCCGGACACGATCAAGGCATTGTTCAGGAGGCAGGCATGAACGACATCACGATGGATTCTTCTGGTTGGCGTGCGCTGGCGGAATCGCTGCAGCCGGACACCGTGGCGCTGCGGCGCGCGATCCACCAGGAACCCGAGCTGGGGCTGGAGACACCCAAGACGCTCGCCAAGGTGAAGGCGGCGCTGGCCGGCCTGCCGCTGGAGTGGAAGCAGGGTCCGTCCTCCACCGGGGCGATCGCCGTGCTGCGCGGCGCCAAGCCCGGGCGCACCGTGCTCCTGCGCGGCGACATGGACGCGCTGCCCATGCCCGAGGACACCGGGCTGCCGTTCCGCTCCAGGGTCGAGAACACCATGCACGCCTGCGGCCACGACACCCACACCGCGATGCTCGCCTCGGCGGCGAAGGCGCTGTGCGCCCGGCGCGACGCGCTTGCCGGCACCGTGCTGTTCATGTTCCAGCCCGGCGAAGAGGGCTGGCACGGGGCGAAGAAGATGATCGAGGACGGGCTGCTGGAGGACCCGGCGCCGGAGGCCGCGTTCGCCCTGCACATCATCCCCAACGCGCCTGCGGGCGTGTTCACCGCCAAGGCCGGGCCGATGCTGGCCTCGGCGGACGAAATCTACATCTCGGTGAAGGGCAAGGGCGGCCATGCCTCCATGCCGCACCACGCGGTCGATCCCATCCCGGTGGCCTGCGAGATCGTCACCGCGCTGCAGGTGTTCGTGACACGGCGCATCGACATCTTCGACCCGGTGGTGATCACCTTCGGCAAGATCGAGGCCGGCTCCACCGACAACGTGATTCCGGAAACGGCGCGGCTGCTGGGCACGGTGCGCTCGCTCTCCGAGGAATCGCGCAAGGCGGCGCACGAAGGCATCGCGCGGGTGGTGCAGAACATCGCGCGCGCGCACGGCTGCGAGGCCGAGGCCGAGATCGTGCTCGGGTTCCCGGTCACGGTGTGCGATGCAAAAGCGGTCGCGCATGCAGCGGCTTCGATCGGCGCCACCTTCGGCAAGGACGCCTGGCAGGACATGAAGGCGCCGGTGATGGGCGCGGAGGATTTCTCCTACGTCCTGAACCGGGTGCCGGGGGCGATGGTGTTGCTGGGTGTGTGCCCGGAAGGGCAGGTCTGGAAAAGCGCCTGCCCCTGCCATTCCAACAAGATGGTGCTGAACGAATCCGTGCTCGCGCGCGGCGTGGCCGCGCATTGCGCCATCGTGGAGCGGTATCTGGCACAGGGGTTGGGCGCCTAGCAGGCCGCAATGTAACCGATCGGTTACATCAGAGGCGCCCGCGGCCGTTGCTGGCGCGAGCCTTCTTAGCGGGCGGATCGCGCGTGCCAGCGGCGGATGATCGCCGCGTTGTCCAGGTCGCCGTCGCCGGCCGAGACAGCATCCTCCAGCAAGCGCTCGTGCGCCCGCGTGAGCGGCAACTCGAGCGGGCTCGCCGCCAGCATGGTGCGCACATCCTTCAAATGCTGGCGGATGCGGGACTCGGGCGCGTAGTCGCCCGATACCATTTTCGCTGCCTTGGCGAGCGCCGCCGCAGAAGCGGCCGGCGAGGCGCGCACCAGGTCGAGGAACTGCCCGCGGGAGATGCCAAGCGCCTCGGCGAACGCCATGCCCTCGGCGATCGCCGCGCGGTTGAGGCCGAGCACAAGGTTGGTGGCGAGTTTCGCGCGCGCCGCCATGCCGGCCGCGCCAACCGCGATGCGTCGCGGCGAGATGCCTGCGAGCAGATCCTCGCAGCCGGTGGCATCGCCCCCGACCAGCATCAGTGCCTCGCCGCGGCGCACCGCGTCCGAGGAACCGGAAAGCTGCGCCTCGACGTAGCGGATGCCTTTCTTCGCCAGGCGGCTCGCAAGCGCCTCGACACGTGACGGATCGCCGGTCGTGCAATCGACGTACAGGCCCGCCGACGAGGCGCTGACGGCCTGTTCCGCATCGGCGCTGTCGAATACGGCGAGGACGATACGCGGCGCGCGCAGCGCCTCCTCGCCGGCGCGACCGTCGAAGCCGCGCATCGCCTCGGCCGAGCGGTCGTAGCCGATGACCTCGAAGCCGGCGGCGGCGAGGCGCGCCGCGATCGCGCGGCCGAGCAGGCCCAGCCCAACGACGCCGACCAACGCTTCAGGGCTCTTTGGCATAGTGGTGTCCTAGAGCGAGGAACCGCCGCAGATGTGGATCTCCTGACCGGTGATCGCGGCGGCCTCCGGCGAGAGCAGGAAAGCGACCAGCGCCGCGACCTCCTCCGGCTGGATACGCCGTCCGATTGGCGGCAGGGCGGCGGGCGGAGTGTCCGAGCGCTGCGGATCGCCGAGCATCGCAGTCTCGGTGCTGGCCGGCGCGACCACGTTCACCGTGATGCCGCGCGCCGCGAGCTCCTTCGCCCAGGACTTCGCCATTCCGACGAGCGCCGACTTGGCGGCGGCGTACTGGCTTTTGCCGATTGCACCCAGGCTGGCGCGGCTGCCCACCAGAACGATGCGGCCGCCCGCCCCCATGCCCGGCGCCAGGTGATTGGCGAGCGCGGCCCCGGCCTCGACGTGGATGCGCCACAGCAGCGCGCCAGCGTCGAAGTCCAGCTCGCCGAGCCTTGCGCCACGCATGATGCCGGCGCAGTGCACCAGCGCGTCGGCGGCGCCGAGGTCCGCCAGCGCGCGCGCCCGGCCGTTGCCATCGGCGAGGTCGACCGGCAGCTCGCGAAACCGCTCGTGCTCGAGCGTCGCGGGCGACTGGTCCAGCCCCGTTACCCGGCAGCCGTGGTCCAGGAGGCGGGCCGCGACGGCGCGGCCGATGCCGGAACTCGTTCCGGTGACGACAGCGTGGCGCATCGCGCGAGGCGCGGCGGCGCTACGCGCGCTCGAAGTTGACGCTCTTCAACAGCTCCCCGGCGCGCACGATTTCCGAGCGGATGAACTTGCGACTCGATTCGATGCTCTCGGCCACCGGCTCGATGAGCGTCCCGGTGAGTCGCTTGACCACCTCCGGATCGCGCATGGTTTCCTGCACCAGGGCGTTGAGCGCTTCCTGGATCTCGCGCGGGGTGCCCTTGGGCGCCCAGACGCCGTACCAGGAGTTGAACTCGAAGCCCGGCAGGCCGGCTTCGGCCAGCGTGGGGATCTCGGGCGCGAGCACGGAGCGGCGCGCGGTGGCGATGCCCAGCGCTCTGATCCGGGTGGGGTCCTTCGCCGCCGGAATCAGGGCGAAGCTCGGATCGATGAGCAGTTGCGCCGCGCCACCCATCAGGTCCTGGAGCGCCGGCACCGTGCCCCGGTAGGGCACCATGGGGATGTTCACGCCGGTGCGGCGCAGCCATTCGATGGTGGCCAGGTGCCCCGCCGAGCCCATGGAGGAAATGGCGAAGTTCCATTTCGCGGGCTCGGCCTTCGCCGCGGCGACCACCTCGGCGAGCGTCTTCTGCGGGCGCGTTGCGCTCATCACGCACACCAGGGGCGCGACCGCGGTGCGCGCCACGAACTCCAGGTCCACCTCCGGGTTGAAGTCGGCGGCCTTCAGCACGATCGGCATCACCGCGGTGTTGAACGCGCTGGCGAGGAGCGTGTAGCCGTCGGGCTCGGCCTGGATTACCGACTTGGTGCCCAGGAGCCCCGCGCCGCCGACGCGGTTCTCGACCACCGAGGTGACGCCGTATTTCGCCCGGATGCGCTCGGCGACCAGGCGCCCCAGCGCGTCGTTGGCCGCACCCGGCGGCCAGGGCACGATGACCCGGACCGTCTTGTCCTTGGCAGGCCATGCAGACTGCGCGTGCGCGCGGGTCCCGAGCGCCGCCAGCGTGGCGGCGCCGACCGCCCCCTTGATCATGTCGCGTCTTTTCATCGCGTTTCCCCCTTGAAGAGGCGCCCAGTCTAGTGACCGGCGAACGATCTCGATAGAATCAAACTAGGTTCTTCAGACATTCCTTATTTGGCATACCTGAAAGGGGCCTGCGGTGGCGCAATTCCGGTCTGGCGGATTCCGACTGTTTCTGGAGGTGGCCGAGCATGGCAGCTTCACCCAGGCGGCCATCCGGCGCGGCACCGTCCAGTCCTACATCAGCCGGCAGATCGGCAACCTCGAGAAGGAATGCGGCGGCGCGCTGTTTCGCCGCACCGGCCGCGGCGTGGTGCTGACCGAATTCGGCCGGCATGTGGAGCAGCGCGTGCGCCGGTGGCTGACGCAGAGCGACGAGCTGATCGAGGAGATCCGGCAGACCGCGCAGGAGCCGATGGGGGAGGTGGGCGTCGGCATCGTGCCATCCGCCGCGCATCCGCTGATGAGCCACGTGTTCGAGCGGCTGCATCGCCTACACCCGCGCATCCGCCTCAGCATTCGCGAAGGGCAGGGAGGCGAGTTGGAGGCCTTGCTTGACACCGGCAGCGTCGACCTCGCCATCCTGTTTCGCCACGTCAAGCCGAAAGGACAGGACGAGGTGCAGCTCGCCACCGCGAATACGTACCTCGTGTCCGCTCCCGGCGTCGCGCTCACGGCCTCGGCCACGGTCGAGTTCCGGCGGCTGAGGGGCCTGCCGCTGGTGCTGCCGTGCCGGCCCTCGCAACTGCGCTCGGTGCTCGAGGAGACCGCGCGCAGCAAGGGCTTCCAGCTCACCGCCGTCGTCGAAGCCGACTCGCTGCGCGTGCAGAAGGAAATCGTCGCCGCCAATCGCAGCCTGTACGCGCTGATGGGCCCGTTCTCGATCGAGGAAGAGCTGCGCAGCGGCCGCCTGCAGGCGGCGAAGATCGTCGCGCCCGAACTCAAGCGCTTCGTCTCCCTCGCCATGCCTCGCCATGGGCATGTCACCCAGGCCGTGCGCATCGTCGGCAACCTGATCGCGCAGACCGTGCGCGAGTGGAACGGGCAGATCAGCGGGCCCCGGCCCGGGCCGGCAATCGTGCCAGGGGGCGCCGCCTAGGCTTCCGCGACCTCCACCCTCGCGTCGTTGTAGCAGGCCCCCTCGGAGAGGTCGGCGTGGTGCGAGGGGCAAAGCGCCGACACCGTCTGGCCGTTGCCACCGGCGGCGAGCCACGCGCCCTTGAACGAGCA
>Ga0194131_10001058_pt1 | contig 47769 bp, 40 predicted proteins | sample TA2KigO120mmetaG_FD_148631 | JGI IMG/M metagenome (GOLD analysis project Ga0194131, IMG submission 148631) | Freshwater microbial communities from Lake Tanganyika, Tanzania - TA2015053 Kigoma Offshore 120m | ecosystem: Environmental > Aquatic > Freshwater > Lake | place: Tanzania: Lake...
CCTTCAATGTTGTAGAGTCCGCTTCCGCCGATAATTCCAATCCGATGACTCGCCATAAACGTAAGAGATTAAAAAGCGCCACGATTGTCGAATTCTGTTCTACAGCCCGCGCGGAAGTCAAGATACGTCACTTTGAAGCACTTTGAAGCGGGAATTTGTGTTGCCTTTGGCGCGTCGAAAGGACATTACTAACGCGCATGATCCCAGACCTCAGCGCGGTTTCCTTAGCGGCGCGGGTGTGCCGCCGACGTGTTCCCGTCCTAGTGGTCGGATACCAACAAACCAAATCGAAATGAAAAACCTCATGAGATTAGTTGGCTGGCGATACGCGACGCTCCTCGCATTGTTGCCTTTGCTGAGCTTGGGCCTTCAGGCCCAGACGACGACGCGAAACGTTAAGGTTGAGAGACTCGGCACTGGGGCAGGCAACCTCATTAAGGGCGACCTCACCGATCCCGAAAATGATGGCGAAGATGCCCTCGGGGCAGCCACCAGCCCGAGGTGGAACTGGGCTGAAATCGACTCCAGCCACGAACAGGACTTCGAAGGCGGAGAGAATGCATTCAACGTCTTCGACAACAAGGTCGGCGGCGGCAATGATAAATGGTGCTGCGACGATCCAACGCCTGATAATCCGGTGTGGATCGCCGTCAAGTTCCGTCAAGCCGTCAGTTTGACGCATTTCACCGTTACTTCCGGTAACGACACACCGACACGCGACCCAACACACTGGGCGATTCAAGGTTCCAATGACGGGGTCACTTATACGGACATTTATCGCTTCATCGACTCGGTCGTTCCTTGGACAGCCCGCAACCAAGTCGTCAAGTTCACCCTGCCTTTTCCATCCCAAGCTTACTTGTACATTCGCTACATCGCCTATGACACGCCGGCGCCCCTGCATCAAATTAACGAGCTTGAATACTTCGGGTCGACCACTGTCCCGGCGGATACCGACGGCGATGGTATCATCGATGCCGCCGAAACGTTCTATGGCTTTAACCCAAACAACGCGAGCGATGCCGCTCAGGACTTTGACAAGGACGGTATCAGCAATCTGAACGAGTACAAAGCCGGTTCCGACCCGGTCGATGTGACGAAACCGACCCTGTTGTCCGTTGCGAGCACTTCGAGTTTTGACAAGGTAATACTCACCTTTTCCGAGGACCTCGATCCAGCCACTGCGAACGCCGCGGCAAATTATACACTCAGCCCGAGCCTTGCGGTCACGGCGGCGAGCTATAACCAAAAAGTGGTCACGCTCACCACCGCGAAACAAACGCCCGGCGCCACCGCCTACACCGTCACAGTCAAAGGGGTCACTGATACCTCCAAGAACGAAGTGCCGGCGAGTAGCTCAGGTCTCTTCTATTCGTACACCTTGACCAGAACCGGAGTGCTCAGGTTCGCGTACTGGACGGGAATCACCGGAACACCCGTGGACAATTTGTTGGGCGATCCGAATTATCCAAATTCTCCGACCGCGGTCGGCGCCATCTATTCGTTCAACAGCCGTGACATCTTCCCGACCGACAGCCTCGACAACTATGGGGCCGTGATCGACGGATACATCACCCCCACAGAGTCGGCGAGCTACGATTTCTTCCTTCGGAGCGACGATGCCTCTCAATTATACCTGAGCACAGACGAAAAGGAGGCAAACCTTTCACTGATAGCCGAAGAAACCGGCTGCTGCGGCGCGTTCATGGAACCTTCGACCGGTGACGCCGCCACAACTTCCACGCCGATTGCCTTGGTGGCTGGGAGGAAATACTTCATCCGTGTCATTTACAAGGAAGGCGGCGGTGGAGACTTTGCTCAAGTAGCTTGGAGGAAAACCACCGACAAGACTCCCGCAGCGTCACTGTTGCCCATTCCGGGCCTGTTCATCTCTGCGGCTGAGGACTTGGCGGTCCCGGCCGAAGGCGCGTACACCACCCAGTCCCCAGGACCGAACGCAGCCAACGTCAAACCAGGCGCTCCGGTCACCATCGCTCATCGCGATGGCAAGACGGCATGGACTGCCAGCAATGTCACACTGAAGATCGACGGTGCCGAAGTGAAACCAACCGTCACCAAAGTAGGCAACTTGGCGACAATTGAATACAAGCCGACGACATTGTTCGCCAGCAAATCAACCCACACGATAACCCTCGGCTATCTCGATCCAGCCGGGCAACCCGCGACCTTGGATTGGTCATTCTCGATGGCCGAGTACAAAGGACCCGTCAAAGACAAGGTCAAAGGTTATGACTCATTCATCCTCGGATCAGCCAATCTGACACCCGATAAAGGTGGCGTTACGGGCAACGCGGGTGATTATGCCATCGATTTCGGCCGAGGAAGCGGGCAATCGGTTCTTATTCCTGATGCGAGCTTCCTGAACGCCGCCGCCGCGGGCGACAAGATGACCTTTGCCCTTTGGGTGAAGAAATATGACATCGCCAACAACTCCGCGTTCTGGGCCGACTCTCCTTCGAGCTCGGGCAGTGAACGCGGCTTCCAAGGTCATACACCTTGGAGTGATAACACCGTTTACTTCGATACCTCCGGCTGCTGCGCAGGCGGCACTCAGCGCATTAGCTCAAACATCAGCAATTTCCCCGATTACAGCGGCGATATTTCCTGGTGGACGAACAACTGGCATCACTTCGCGTTTGTGAAAAATGCCGGCCACAAGCAAATCTGGATTAACGGCAAGATTCTCGTCGAGGGCGACAACGAGTTCGCGCTTCCGACCGACTTCGCGCGCATCTGGCTCGGCGCGCAAGGTGGCGGGCCAAACACCGGCACAGCGAACAACTTCCACGGACTCCAAGATGATTTCGCTGTGTTCGGATCGGCTCTAACCGAAGCCGACATCAAGAAGCTCGCTGCGAAAGAGACTCCGTCGAGCCTGAGCGCGAGCGCAAATCTGACCGCTTATTGGGACTTCAACGGCGCGCTGCCGACCGAAGCCCCCAAGTTTAGCAAGATCAGCAGGGCGGCCGACGGCAAGATCACCGTGGAGTGGACCGGCGGCGGCACGTTGGAGGCAGCGGCAGCCATTACCGGACCTTGGCAGGCCGTGCCGGGTGCCACCAGCCCGTATACGTTCACGCCGAGCGCGACTCAGCTGTTCGGACGCATCCGACAGTAAACCGATTCCTTAACACACAGAGGCCGGACGCAAAGTCCGGCCTCTTTTTTTGGGGTCGAGGCCCTGAGGCTGGAGGCACAAGGTGAGAAGATTCATGGAAGCCTTCAAATTCAAAGAACGCGCATCGACACCACGCGCCCTACCAGCTTTGCCAAACTGAGAATTGCTGTTTTGAAGCTTTGAAGCACTTTGAACTTGTTCCATTGTATGTCGAGCGGCTAGGGTTTGCACATGACCCCGAAGCCTTTTCAGGACCTTAGTCCGACCGGCACGGACGGTGCCGGTCAAACGCCCACGCATGCACGGCAATGGGTTCTGATGTTTGCGGTCACGCTGGCGATTGTGACCTATATCGATCGCGTCTGTATTTCCAAAACGGCCAGCTTGATCATGGCAGATTTGAATCTCTCCAAGGAACAAATGGGCCTCGCATTTTCGGCTTTTGCTTGGGCATATGCCCTCTTTGAGATTCCGGGCGGCTGGCTGGGAGACAAGATCGGCCCCCGCAAGGTTTTGATGCGAATTGTGGTGATGTGGTCAATCTTTACGGCTTTGACCGGAGTGGCGTGGGGATTGGTTTCGCTGGTACTCTTCCGATTCTTTTTCGGAATGGGTGAAGCTGGCTGCTTTCCCAATTTGACCAAGGCTTTTACGATCTGGTTTCCAGCCACCGAACGCGTCCGGGCTCAAGGGATCATGTGGTTGAGCGCGCGCTGGGGAGGCGCTTTCACACCACTTTTGGTAGTATGGGTTTTAGGATTTGTCTCGTGGCGATCTGCCTTTTGGTTGTTCGGCCTGCTCGGAGTCGTCTGGGCGATATTCTTCTATCGCTGGTTTCGAGACAACCCGGCCCAACATCCCAGCGTGAACGCAGCCGAACTTTCCGTGATAGGAGATTCAAGCCAAAATGCCGTAGCGCACGGAGCCGTTCCTTGGGGGAGGTTTTTGAGCAACCGCACCGTCTGGCTGCTTTGGGCCCAGTACTTTTGTATGTCGTATGGATGGTACTTTTACATCACGTGGATGCCAACCTACATCAAAGAGTCATTCGGACACCTCAGCGAAATGGAACAGGCGTTGCTTAACTGCATTCCACTGTTCTTCGGCGGCTTGGGATCATTCTTTATTGGGATGATCTCGGCGCCGGTAGCGCGGCTCATTGGCAGCACGCTCGTAACAAGGCGCGCGATGGGTTTCATTGGTTTGACCGGCGCCGCGGCGATGCTCCTAATTTCGATCCAATTTAAGAATCCTCTCCTAGCCATGCTCTCAGTAGGGATGGCAAGCTTCTGCAACGACCTTGCCATGCCCGGAGCTTGGGGAGCGTGTATGGACGTAGGAGGCAAATACGCGGGTTCCCTTTCTGGCAGCATGAATATGATGGGCAATTTCGGCGGAGCTGTAGCACCCATGGTCGTGGCCTATGTCCTCCAGCATTTCAATAACAACTGGAACCTGAATTTCCAGATGTTCGCCGCCGTTTATTTCGTCGGTGCGATCTGCTGGCTGTTTATCGACCCCGTCACACCCCTTGACCATGAAGAAGAGCCCGTAAGATCGTAATGCCCGCAGAATCCCAAACCTACCTCAACCCGCTGAAGCTCCGGTGAGAAAAGCTGGCAGCAGCCTTAGCGTTGCACCCGGGCCCCGCCGCCTTTCATAAGCTTTTCGACCTCGTCCTTGGATGCCATCGATGTGTCGCCCGGTGTCGTCATCGCCAATGCGCCGTGAGCTGCCCCATAATCCACTGCTTTCTGGGGATCACCGGTCGTCATTAAGCCGTAGATCAATCCCGAAGCAAAACTATCCCCGCCACCGACTCGATCCAGGATTTCCAGGTCCGGACGATGAATGGCTTCGTAAAATTTTCCATCCGCCCAGCAGATCGCTCCCCAATCATTTCGCGTTGCCGATCTAACCGCGCGCAAAGTCGTCGCCGTGACTCGAAAATTAGCGAACTCTTTCACTGCTTTCTCAATCATCTTCTTGAAAGCGGTCACATCGATATGCGAAATGTTTTCATCCACTCCCTCAACCTCGAATCCAAGACATGCCGTAAAGTCCTCCTCATTTCCGATCATGACATCGACATGTTTGGCGATGCGACGATTAACCTCTTGCGCGCGCTTGTGCCCGCCAATTGACTTCCACAGTGACGGTCGGTAATTCAAGTCGTAGGAAACGATCGTCCCATGTTTCTTCGCTGCTTGGACTGCCTCTTCGACCAATCCAGGAGTACTATCGGACAACGCGGCAAAAATCCCGCCGGTGTGAAACCACCGGACACCTTGTGTCCCGAAAATTTCGTCCCAATCAAAATCGCCCGCCTTGAGCTGCGATGCCGCGGTGAGTCCACGGTCAGGAATTCCCACCGCCCCGCGAATACCGAATCCGCGCTCGGTAAAATTGAGGCCGTTGCGCACCGTTCGCCCAACGCCATCGTATGGACGCCACTTAATAAACGACGTATCCACGCCGCCTTGCAAAATAAAGTCCTCGATAAGCCGTCCCACGTCATTGTCAGCAAATGCCGTCGCCACCGCCGTCCGCATTCCAAAACAACGACGCAAGCCGCGAGCAACATTATACTCGCCCCCACCTTCCCAAGCTTGAAATTGTCGGGCGGTTCGCACGCGTCCCTCGCCGGGATCCAAGCGAAGCATGATTTCGCCGAGAGCGATCATGTCATACCTGCACGTAGCGGCGGACTTAATATTAAGAGCTGGCATTTCTTAAGTTTACTTTGGATTTCCGCGAAATTGGTGCCCCGGCCAGGACTTGAACCTGGAACCAATTGATTAAGAGTCAACTGCTCTGCCATTGAGCTACCGAGGCATCTAATTAATTACCAACGCATTGCATTCACGATTTTCACAACTTTTTTGTATCCCGCGATTGTATCCCGTAGAATCGGAGCTGATGAATGAACCGATTTCCAAGACAAACCGGGATACAAAAGCGGCAAAATCCCCCAAGACCAACACCTTCCAAAGACGGAAAGTGGAGGTCTTTTGCCAAAGTTCCCAATCTGCTGCAATACGTCAGCACGGGGACTTATTTCGCACGGGTTAAGGTCAACGGCAAGATATTTCGTGAGAGCCTGGAGACCACGGTTTTCACCACAGCCAAGCTCAAAATGGGCGACTTTGTTAAGGAGAAAACGACCCGAAAACACGTTGACGGCACACCAGTTATCTTTGAGGACGCCCGCAAACTTTATGAGCAGGATTTGGAAGCCGATGACAGCATTTCGGACATTGCCAAGCGTTACCGGAGGTATTGTCTAAAGGCCCTTGCCACGAGCTGGCCGGAACTGGACCAAACCAAACTGGCGAAGATTTCGGAAACCGCCTGCCGCGAGTGGGCAGCTCGTTTGGCTAAAGCCATCGACGACCAGTATTTCAATAATGTCCTGGGAACCGTGCGGGCCATCTTCAAGCGTGGCGGACTCTCAGGAGATAACGACCCATCTCGGAAAGTAACACGTCTGGGGATCAAGCCAAAGAAGCAAAGAAGTTGACCCTTCAGGAAATGGGGCACTTCGACCAAATCCTCCACGAAATCGAGACCAGCGGCGCTGGCCAGGCTCGCCATTGCGCCAACCTAGTTCGATTCCTCGCCTTTTCCGGTTGTCGGCTCTCCGAAGCTCGCCAAGTCACTTGGACAGATGTTGACCTCGAACGCGGCCACATTCTCGTTCGAAGCGCCAAAGTCCGGAGGACTTCCAATTCGTCAGATTCCCGAATCGTCCCGATCATTCCGCCCATGCGCGAATTGCTCCTCAAACTTAAGGCGGAGAACCCTCAACCGACCGCCCGCGTTTGCGTCCTCGGCGAATGCGAGAAATCGCTGACCCGCGCCTGCCAACGGGTAAGTAAATATTCCGAGAATCACCCACCACGACTCAGGCAGTGCGGGAGTTTAAGAAGTTTTCAAAAATGGGCAACGCTGGCGAGCGAATCTTGGTGACTCACGCCGGCGAACCACCGGTGCAGCGTTGATCTCCGCTATGCCTTGCAGGATTCGTTGGCGAAGCTCATCCCAAGATTGGACTCGAATGCCCTTGAGAAAGGTGCGCGACATTTTTCCAAAGAGCGTTTCGACCAGGTTCAGCCACGAGCCGTGTTTGGGTGTGTGCACATACACGAAACGGTTGGGCCGCGTCGCCAGGTAGGCCCGCGTTTCCTTCGAAATGTGCGAGGAATGATTGTCCAACACAAGCCGGACCGTGACTTTTGGCGGACGGCGCAGTGGACGCAATGACGCAAAGAACGAAATCGAATTGATGCCTTTGCATCTCTGCGCCTTTGCGTTTACCGCCATTTTCGCGGTTTTTGCGGTCAAACCTAAGAAGTTTGACTTCACTCTCTCCAAAAGGCCAGCCGCTTACGCCAGACCTTACGGTCTATCATCGCAAACCGGCTGACTTCCGCCATGACAACATTCGAATCACGGAACCTCCGCTCGTAGCTGTCGAAATCTTCTCTCCCACGCAAGGGGACCAAGATGTCCTGGACAAAGTGGACGCCTATCTCAAAAGTGGAGTGAAGACGTGCTGTGTAGTAAATCCTGCCCTGCGTACAATCACGATCTATTCCGCCGATGGCGTTCAAAAAACCTATACTGAAGGCGAAGTGGTGGACCCGGCCATCGGCCTGACCGCGAACTTGGACGCAGTCTTCTCCTGAATCGCGCGGACTGAGGTTAGTTCCCCGTCAGAAACTTCAAGAGCTCGATCTTTTCGCGTTCGTTCAACGGTTCGAGTAATCCTTCTGGCATCAGCGAAAGTTCGCTCGTGCGCCGTTGGGCAACTTCTGTCTGGGCCAGCGCGCGCTCTTCGGTCGTCGTGCGGAGCGTGAGCGTAGTCGGCGTTTCGTTTACCAGCAGGCCTGAAATAACGTCGCCCCTTTTTGTCTCGATTGTGGTCATTTGAAAATCAGCGCCAATGACGGTGTTCGGATCAATCACGTTTTCGAGGTAATAACGGATGCCATTCTTGCCAGCGCCGGTCAATTCGGGGCCGACGCGTGTCCCTTCGCCGCGCAGCACATGGCACGAAGCGCAAAGCTTTTGAAACGATTGGCGGCCGGCGCCAGCGTCGTAAGCCCAGAGCGGCGCTTCGTTGAAGATTTTTTCCAAACGCGCGATCAGCTGTTCCTTTTCAGCCGGACTTTTCTGAATTCGGCCCCAGGTCGCTCTAACGCGCTGGTCCACTTCTGAATTCTTCAACTCGGCGAGCTGGCGAATGTGAAACGCGGTGAGTTGATCGCGCTTAACCCGGCCGGCCGCCACCGCGTCGAGCAGCGCCAACGCGAATGATGTCCGGCTGGTCAACACGTTCAATGCTGCGGACCGTTCGGCGGAGGCAAATCTCTCCAAGCCGCCAATCAGCGCAGCCGAAACGTCCCCCGTATCAAACCGCCACAGCAAGTTGATCACGCTCGATCGAAAGGCAGGGTCGCTCAGCAATCCAAGAAACACCGGAAGCGACCCGCGATCGACGGCCTTGCTGAGCACGGCAAAGGCATGTTTGCGCTCAGTCGCGGCAGCATTGGCATCGGTCAAGGTTTTGCGAAGACGCGGAAACATCGAATCGTCGCCGAAAACAGCTGCCAGACGCTCGGCCTGTCGTTGAATCCTGGAATCCGTGCTCGCGTAGAGTTTCGGCGCAGTTTGTTTCCAAGCTCGCGGCATCGTTGTCTTGGCGCGGGCTTCGGCCGCCAGCGCAAGCCCGGCCAGCCGTCTGTGTTGTGCTTCTCCCTCGACTTGAGCGAGTGAATTGACCACACGATTCAATCCTTCGTCCAGCGTAGCCGCATACCAATAGATAAAGTCGGCGAGTTGCGGGATTCTCGTTTGCTCCGCGATACGCAGAGCGCGATCAAGCTGTTGGGGCATGCGCTGCGCCAGCCCGTGCCAGATGAGCAATGGCAGATTTCGGTCGGTGCGATCTTCCGCGTGTTCAGACAGCGTTTCGATCAGTTCCCACGCCGCAGCGTCGGGAACCCGCTGGATCACGGAAGCCAGATAACGCCGCACAACGGGAGACGGATCGGACTTGGCCAGGCGAACAAACTCTCCAAGCATCGCGTTCGAGACTTTCCGGTCATCTGCGATGAGTTGAATGGCCCATCCGCGAACGAATTCATCCTTGTCTCCGATGGCGGGATTCGGCGTTGCCTCAGTGGTGACTCGGTGCAGCGCCCACAACGCGCGCAAGCGTTGGGTTGGTTCCTTGCTGAGCTTCACCATCTCGAACAAGGCCTGCTTTGCATTCGAATCGATCTTGCGCGCGAGGGCGCGTTCGGATAGCGACCGTCGCGCGGTGCGGACGAACCACTCATTCTTGTGCGCCAGAAGTTCGACCAACTTCGTATCACTGAGTTCTGCCAGGTCCACTTTCGTTGGTTTGTAAGTCGAGTCGTACTGAATCCGGTAGATGCGTCCATTGCCGCGGTCCCAACGTTCTGTATTGGGGTTGTGGCAATGTTGTTGATCGTGCCAATCGATCACATACACCGCGCCGTCCGGGCCGTACTGCAGATCGACCGCGACGTATTTCGGGTCGCTGCAAAAGAATTGGTCCTTGCCCGCGTGCACTGTGTCGAATCCGGAGCCGAGCCGCTTGTTGATTTGATGGTTGATCTGGTGTCCGCCAAGGTTGTGCGTGAAGAGACGGCCGCGAAACTCATCAGGCCAATTATCGCCCTGGTAAATCATCGTGCCAACATGCGAATGCCCGCCGTAGATGGCATCGCTGCCGCGCTCCCCCGCCCCGCCAGCGCCATGATCGTAGCGGGCCGACGCAAGCAGATAATTGCGAAAGCCGGGAAATCCTTCAGGCGGATTCGCGATGATAAATGGCGCGTGGTTTGCGTTGGCTTGGTTCCAGAAATGCCCGCCTTGAATGACATGCGTTGTGCCGCCGCGTCCCCAGTAGCTGCGGCAATGCGTCATGAATAGTTGTCCGTGCTCGTCGTAATCGAGTCCCCATTGATTGCTGCCGCCGTACGCGAAGACTTCAAACTCATGGCGCACCGGATGATAGCGCCAAACACCGGCCCGCAGTTCCGTGCGCCCCGCATCCGATGCTCCGGGCTTGCCAATGTGTGCCGTGTTAAAGACGCCTTGGTTACCGTAAAGCCAGCCGTCGGGCCCCCAAAGAAAACTGTTCAAACACTCATGCGTATCCTGGCAACCGAAACCGTCGAGCAATACCTTCGGCGCGCCGTCGGGAATATCATCACGGTTGCGATCCGCGATGAACAATAGTTCCGGCGCCGCGCCAACCCAAACGCCGCCGAACCCAACCTCCAGCCCGGATACGAGATTCAAGCCCTCAGCGAACACCTTGCGCGTCTCGAATTTCCCGTCGCTGTCGCGGTCATCGAAAATGACAATCTTGTCGAGACCTTGGTCAGCCGGGCGTTTGGCGGGATAACTATATGCCTCCGCCACCCAGATGCGCCCGCGTTCATCCCACGCGAACGCGACCGGTTGGTGCAAGTCCGGCTCCGCCACAACCAGCTCCGCGCGGAATCCTTCCGGCAAATACATCTGCGCGAGCGTTTGCTCGGCTGGCGTGCGCGGCGCCGAGGGCATTGGGTTTGGCTTTAAGTGCTGGAGAACTGGACTGGCCTTAAGCCGTTCGACCTGGGGCAGCGGTGGTTCGGCCAGGTTTGTAACCGAAAAGAAAGTTGTAAACGAAACCGCCGCGACAGCGATTACCACAAATGAGTGGCGTGGGGAGTAATGCAATTGCATCATTTCGCAATACCTGAGTCGCGGACTGTTGTCAAAAGACAGTCCACGCGCTGGGAGGGAAGGCCCCGCGGCCCTTGAAGCCGACCGGGCGGAGATCGGTCCGACTTACTGCTGGCTCCGCTGCAACGGATCCCAAAACCGCGAATTGATGAGACCTTTCGCGTTGCCGCTGTACGGATCAACCGGCGGGTTCATCTGCGAATCCTTGCGCGCTTCCGAATGGCCATCATTGAAAACAAGGACCCCTGTGCCTCCGTGCCGTATCGGATCGATCCCTTCGAAGCCTTTGGTTGTGCTGGCCTTGTCAATCATGCACGACGCCGGCCACCAAAGACTGCTGCTCCACATCAAATCCGCCTTCGGCATCGAATCGCCAACCACTATGTTCTGCGATGGGCTGACAATCGCGGCGCGCTTGAACCAAGCCTTCGTCGCGAAATTGACTCCGCCAAGACTAAGGTTGTCGGTCGTGTAGGGATGAAAACCGAGGAAGTAACCGTTGAAGCCATAGCCCACCAAGTGACAATCGAACTTCCATTGCCAGCGGACTCCGTTATCAAAGCGCTTCGTCTTCAGGCTTGGGCAGCGGAAAAAGTTGCTGGCGCTCTTATCTCCGTAACCAACGATCGTCGTTCCCCACCAGTTGGTCAGCGATGCGCCGCCATCCGAGTGATTCAATCCCGTGTTGCGATGGCCAGGAAAGTAATCGTTGTTGTCATCGGTGTAGAGCTGCATGAACAACCCGATTTGCTTGAGGTTGTTCAAGCACTTGATCCGTTCGCCTTTTGCCTTCGCTTTCGCTAGCGCGGGCAGCAGCATGCCGGCCAAGATGGCGATGATGGCGATGACAACGAGGAGTTCGATCAACGTGAACGCGCGATTCCAGAATCGTGGCGCGCATGGAGAAACTTGCTGGTTTTTCATATGGCTAGTTTGCTGATTGGAGTCCACACCCAGAGCATATTAAATCCAGTATACGCCAAGATAAGATGGCTAAATCGTGCTCCCGTCAAGTGTCCTGTTTGCGCTACTGACTCACCAGGAACGCGATTAAATCGACGAATTCGTCGGTCGTCCACGCTTTCTCCAAGCCTTCCGGCATAACGCTCAAACTTAAATTGCGCCGCTCCTTGAGAGCTGAAGTTGGAATCTCGTGCTTCTTGCCCTGGCTATCTGCGAGCGTGAGCGCTCGATCATTCTCAGCCATCACGATCCCGCTCAATTCGCGTCCGTCCTTCAAAATCAGTTCCACACTGTGAAAACTCGACGCGATTGTTCGGCTCGGTTCCAGCAGGGATTCGATAATATGAATGCGTGAGAAGCGGTTTCCGAGGGCTGTCAACTCCGGCCCAATCTGTTCGCCTTGGCCACCGAACCGATGGCACTTGAGGCATTGTGATTTTTCGATATTGAAGAAGAGCTTCCGGCCGCGGTCCACGTTGCCGGAACGTGTCAAGGCTGCTTGCACAAGCTGCTCGTGATCGCTGGCGGAACTCTTGCGCCGAAAACGAAGGTTAAACTCGGCCGCATTCGTCGCGGCATTAACCAGAATCGCGAGCCGATGCGCTCCGGCCGTCAACGCCTGATCGAACCGAACGAGCTCCGCCGACGCTCGGCGGGCCTCCCGTTGATGGATCGGTCGTGCATCCAGCCAAAGACGGAATTCACTCCGGCTCGATCCAAGGAATTGAACCGTCATTGGCTCGGACACATAAAAATCAGCATAGCCAACCCACACATTCTCCACCGCCGCGTTCTTGCTTCGACTGAGCGTCACTCGTGATTCGACGCCCTCTGCGTAGGACGTTTGCCAACTCGGCTCGCTCGCGTCCGATGGCAACGACCTTTGCCGTGGCAAGGCAAACTTTTGGACAAGCGAAGTGGCCGCCTCCAGCTGAAGCGGACCAGCGACAGCCCAGCGCAGCAGGGATCCGGTTTTCCCGTGGAGCTCTGACAGAGCGCGCTCGATCTCGGTTCGCTGCCCGGGCGGTTGTTCGCCACTCCACTTGGTTATTAACTTGGCAATGGCGGTGAGGACATTCACGGAAGGATCGCGAAGCGCTAGGTCGAGAACAACCTGAAGCTGGGCTGGACCTCCCAAATCAAAAAGGCACGCCAGCGCGACCGCTTGCAATTCGCGATCATGCAGCGCATTTACGGCGATCGGCACAGCATTCGCGTCTTTGAGCAGCCGCAAAGAAGTGAGGCTCGCGCGCCGCAGCTCCAGATTCGAGTCCCGGGCCAAGCCAATTAGAGCGGGCGCGGCAGACCGAATTTGGAGCGCGCCGGCTGCGGAGGCTGCCGCCGTCCGCACGCCCACATCTTGATCTTCGAGAAGGCTGCGCACAAAATCGCTCGCTTGAATCGCTTTAAGTCCGGCCAAAGATTCAACAGCGGCCTTGCGCACGATTGGCTCCGCCGACTTTAGCTTGGCCAGCAAGATGGGAACAGCATTCAGAGCTGGGCGCTTGGCCGTCTGACGCAATGCTTCGCCCAACACCGGTCCGTCTTCAAGGGCGCGAATTACGTCCATCAGCCTCGCTTCGCTCGCAGAATCGAGACCACCGGCAAATAACGCCAGCGAGGCAAGGCGGTTCGTCAACGCTTGTTGTTTGCCAGTGGCAGCGCGCATTAACGCGTCTCGCGCCTCAGCGGGCGCCGAGTTGCGCATCGCGACGAGAATGGCGCCCACGCGTTCGTGATCGCGTTCTTCATCAAGCCATCGCGCCAAGGTCGAAGTTTGGGCCAAAATGTTTTCCCGTTGCATCCGCCGCAACACAGCCAGCCGAACAGACCGATCTGAATCCGCCAGGAGCCGATCCAATGACTGTTCGATGGCATCTGTCCGTTCCCATGCGATGGTGTTCGCCGGGCGAGGGGCTGGCCGGTAGCCCCAATAAGTCCACGGTCCCGGCTTTCGGTGGACTCGAGCCAGCAAGTCCGCATATTCGCGGCGGCGGATCGGGTCTTGTTCATGACGCAGGCGATCGATTGCGCCATCGACAACGGCGGGTTCCGCGCGTTCGGCTAACGCCCGCAACCCCAATGTGCGCATCGTCGAGTGCTCTTTGTCATCGAGGAAATTCAAAACGGCGGGCCAGTTTTCTGAACGCCGCAATGTTTGCATCGCCGCGTGCAGGATCGTTCGATCTGCGTTAGTTAGTGTGGTTCGAATCCACTCAGCCGCATTTGTCCAGCGAAGTCGTCCCAGCGCAATCGTTGCTTCCAGAAGCGTCCGTGAATCCGCGGCGCGAGCGCCGAGCGCAGCGAGACGCTCAGCCAATCGCGCATCGCCAGAACGGGCATTGAGACGGTCTTGTGTCAGGGTGGGATCCGCCAAGTCGGCTACAGCGCGGATCGTCTGTGCACGCACGCGAGGTTCCCGATCATTTTCCGCGACGTGCAGAAGGCTCTCGATTGCGTCCGCGGCGCCGCTTCGAGCCATGATCCACACAGCGTGCATACGACCGCGAATGTTGAGGCGTCCTCCTTGAAGCGCTTCTTGAGCCGCCCGCAGCCCCTCAAGGCCTTTGCGTTCAATCGCGGTTTGCGCATCGATGCGTTGGTAGTAGCTAGCAGAGTCCAGTTGCGCGACTGCTCGCGCCAGATCGGTTGCACCGGGATTTAAGTCCGCGGGTTGTGTTAAGTTCTCTTTCGCAGAAGCCTCAGCGCTGCCGACGTGCCTGATGCGATAAATACGTCCGCGACCGCGCTTCGGCCGCTGTCCATCGGCCCAGTCGGCTGCAACCAGCGAGCCATCTCGTTCGACAACGAGGTCAGTTGGTTTAAAGCCGTACGGATCGTTCGCCGCAGCAGCGGCAAACTCCAATTCCTTAGCCGTTGCAAAAGCGCTTTGGACGCGTTGCAGTGGGAAACGCACGACGGAACGCCCCCATTCGCAGAAGAAAAGGTTGTTGTGGTATTCGGACGGAAAGGCGTTCTCAAGATAGCAAAGGCCGCCGGCCGAAGATCCAAGGCCGAGGTCAGCCAAAGGCGCGAGCGCTTCGTCCGGCCGTTCGTAGTAATGATAAGGATAGCCGTGATCGGCGCCGAAGAAGCTCTGGCAGACACGAATCTTGTAATCGCCGCCGTCATTCTCGTTGTCGCGCACGAAGACATTCAATTCATCGTCGAGCGCAATGTCGTAGATATTCCGCAAACCTGTTGCGAACACGTGCAAATCACGGCCATCCGCGCGACAACGCAAAATGCCGCCGCCTTCCAAGACAAGACGATCACCTTCGCGACGCGTCACAACACACCCGTGATCGCCGAGCGCCAGATAAAGCCAGCCATCATGCCCCATGACGACGCCGTTCGCGCAATGCAGGCGCACTGGATTCTCTTCGGGAGTGAGGCCAAGACCTTGAAGCAGATCACGCCGAATATCCGCTCGCCCGTCGCCGTCCGTATCCCGGAGCGACGTCAAGAATGGCGCGTGCATCACGTAAACAGTGCCGTCATGAAACGTGAGGCCTTGGATAGAGTTAAAGCCGTCGGCGTAAACAGGGGCTTTGTCGGCGTACCCATCGCCGTCGGAATCCTCCGCCAACCTGATCTCGTCGCGACGCACAATTTCCGTGCCCAGACCGGTCATGTAATCAATTGCGACGAAGATCGAAGCGGGCCGAGGACCGAGGGCGATGGCGGATGGATATTCGATGAGAGGATCGCAGGCAAAGAGGGTCGCCTTAAAGCCAGCGGGGATTTTGAGCGGCGGGAACCGCTTCTCGGTTTCGGGGCCGGCCTTGTCTTGAGCAATGACTGTCATGGAGCAGGCAAATGCGCAGGCCAGTCCCAGTCGAAGAATGCGGACAAGAATGAATATCATAGAAACTGCGTGGTTGATGGCCACAAAAGGTCTATTACGGCTATTAAGTGCTATTGCGTTGCGTCTGCAAGTTTTACACGACCGTCACCGAATGTTAAACGCATATTCATCTCATTAACACCCTGCCCACCCTGCTTTAGCTGGGTGTAAAAGATCGGTCAGCAACAAGAACCGTTAAAAACGGCAGTGATCCTTGCTGCGGTGCACACACCCAGCTAAAGCAGCGTGTTAATGAGAGACTGCGATTCGCCCACGGCCAGGGAGCCAATCTTCTGTGGTTAGATTGAGTACACCTTTGCCGAAGCAAGGTATGTATGAGTATGAGATTGGCGCGTTCTAAGGGCGATCTTCCCGAAGGGGACGCGAACCGGTTGACTCCGGTTATCGGTACGCATATGACGTGTCAGTGTCGTTTGCGCACCCATTCCTTGAAAATTCGTCTTTTTGAAGCGGCTAGCTTTCTTGGCTGCTGGGTTATTCTTCGTGCTTTCATTCCATTCAGCCGTTCAGGCCAACGGCATTTATCGGAATGGTTTTGGCTCTCGATCGATGTCACTAGGCGGAGCTGATGTCGCATGGGCGCAAGACCCGCTCGGAGCGTTGGGCGCGAACCCTGCAGGTTTAGCGCGACTAGCGGATGCAACCGTCGAACTCAACGTGGTTGGAGCTCTCGCTGATGGCCGGTTCACGAATCGTCAAAACCGGGATGGTCACTTGACTAAGCCTTATGCTGTCATACCGGAGGCAGCTTTGGGTGTTCCGATTGCAAGGCCGCCGCTCACTCTCGGATTTGCGCTCATGCCGGAAGCCACGCTCAGCGCAGATTGGCGGTACGTCGATTCACCGGGCGGTCTCGATGGCAAAACATCGTACGGCCGGCAACAGCACCACGCTGAAATTATCTTGTTACGCTCCGCGAACGGCGTTGGCGTTGATCTCGGACCCAAATGGGCGCTCGGTGGGAGCCTGGGTCTGCTTTACAACAGGAACACGCTGGAAGTGCCTTGCATTTTTCAGTCCCAGCCAGCTCTCCGCGGGTTCAAGACATTGCTCGATCTTGAGACGGATGGTTTTGGTTACAATGGAAACGTTGGCTTGCTGTTTCGTCCGCACGAGCGGTGGCAAATTGGATTGGCCTATACAACCAAAACCACGATTCACACTGAGGGGAATGCTTCGGGCGATGCCGCCGCGCAACTCGCATCTTTGGGGGGCGCCTTCGCAATGACTCGGCCCGATTTTAAGCACGACGCTGAAGTGATCAATCACTTCCCGCAAACGGTCAAGGCCGGCCTCTCCTGGAATGTTCATGCGCGTGCGCGCCTGGCGTTGCAAGTCAATTGGATCAACTGGGGCGACGCCTTCCATGAACTGCAGATCAAGCTTGCCAAGGGAAATAACGCCGAGCTAAACGCCTTAGTGGGAGCGAATGCAGCGGAGGACGTCGTTCCGTTACGTTGGCGGGACCGATTGGCGTATCGCACCGGAGTTGAAATTGCCGCGACCGAAAACCTCTCGCTGCGCGCGGGATATTCCTACGGCAAGAGTCCCGTGCCGAGCGGAACGCTCACGCCCCTTACGGCGGCGATCATGGAACACACCGTGGCCTTAGGCCTGGGATACGAACTTAAGCGCTATGAATTCAATTTTGCGTGGCAGTACGATTTGCCAATCCATCGCGAGGTCGGCGCCAGCCAACTGCGTTCGGGCGAGTACAGCAACAGTCGAGTGGAAGTCGGCATCCATTGGTTTGCCGCCAGCGTCGCCGTCAAGTTTTGATCGCGCTCTTAGTCTCTGATGGTCTGTTACGGGTCTTGAGACTCGTTGCAACCTTTTGTTCCATATCAGACAAAAGATTGTGAGATACTCAAGAAAGGAGACTAATTCCTACCCGCGCCAGCTGATTTCTCGTATCGTCGCCCATCGTGCCGAAGCTAGAAAGCTTGATTGATCCGCTGCTCGAATGGTTCCAGCGAAACGCCCGCGACCTGCCCTGGCGGCGCACGACCGACCCTTACGCGATTTGGGTTTCCGAGATCATGCTGCAGCAAACGCAAGTCAAGACGGTCATTCCGTACTGGAACCGTTGGATGGGCCGGTTTCCAACCGTGCAATTATTGGCTGACGCACACATCGATGAGATTCTTAAGCTCTGGGAGGGCCTCGGTTATTACACGCGAGCGCGAAACTTGCATCGGGCGGCTGAGACGATCGTGATGGACCACGGCGGTTTGTTCCCGAGGGAGTTTGAACAGGTTCTCGAACTGCCGGGAATCGGACGATATACCGCAGGAGCCATTTGCAGTATTGCGTTCAACCAACGGAAACCCATTTTAGATGGGAACGTGACCCGCGTTTTGACGCGCCTCTTCGCCATCGCAGAGAATCCTCGCCTTCCGAAAGCGAACCAACGGCTTTGGAAGCTAGCGCAGGAATTCGTCGAACTCGCTGCCAAGCCAGCCTCAGACCGCCCGAGTCGCGCCTGCTCTGCCCTCAATCAAGCGCTCATGGAATTGGGGGCGACCATTTGCACCGCGCGCCAGCCTCGATGTCCGACGTGTCCGTTGCAAAAACATTGTCGAGCTTTTCGAGAGAATCGAGTTGATCGGTTTCCCAACTTGGGCGCGCGTCCCTCGGCCACAGCGCGTCATTTCGTGGCCTTTGTCATACGAGCGGACGGGCGCTTTCTGGTGCGACAACGGCCTTTGGGTGTTGTCAACGCCCGGCTTTGGGAGTTTCCGAATATTGAAGTAACCGCGAGTGATCGCACAGTCAACGAACTGGCCGAAGCGTGCCTGAATGCTCGGCCCCGCTTGCTCGAACCAATCTGTCAAATTACGCACACGATCACTCGTTATCGCATTCGGGTGAATGTTGTGTATGGCGAAGTCTCTCGTCCAACGTCGCCGCCATTGGAAAATGGACGCTGGTGCAAGCTCAAAGATCTGGACCGTCTCGCTTTTCCAAGCGCTCATCGAAAGATCGCTAACATTATTAAAACGCCTCGTCAGCAGAATCTATGGGTTGATTCGGGCTCCGGGAGTCTTCCCAACGCTCGCTCCGTCCACACCGACAGAAACGCCCGAGCCCAACTCAGCGAACGGTAACGCCAGAAATCCCGGAAGGTCTCTTTGAGCATCCATGCCCGGCCCGCGGCCAGATTGGCGCGCAACAGCCCCCAATGTCTCTGTTTGGCTTGGCCCCGCACGCGGTTGCCACGCCGCATGTCGCTACACACAAAACGCTGTCCGCTCACCACGGCCGGTCCCAGCGTGGCCAAACCCCGGCGCAGCGTCGCTCGGGTGCGTCGGCGCCCGACCCACAACAGCCGCCGGCAGTTGATCGTAGCCAGGGCTCGGCTTGAGGCACCTGCCGCATTTGCCTGCCATCCCCCGGTGAGGCTCGAGCTTAACCTTCACTCGCACTGTGCTTCCCGATCCGTCCAGCCCGACGCTCTGATAAACAAATCCTACGAAGCGTTGCATTGGGTTCCGAATCGTCTTAACTTCCAACTGAGTGGCTGGTTTATTGTTATTGTTTTTCATGCCCGATTCTTGTCAATCGGTTAACAATCACCAACCACTTTCTTTTTTTGCTCCCGATCTGGGAAGGTCAGCAACGCCCCGAAGCGAATTAAAACCAGCAGAGCGGCGGGCTTTTGAGCCTTAGCTCCCGCCGCTCTGCGGTCGAAGTCTAGCGACTCTTTTCTCCGTTTTACCCCGCAAATTCTGCTACAGACCCATAATGGATCATTCGATCCCGAAGGTCATCCGGTCACTTTGACTCAGACACCTCCCGGGCCGTACCTGGTTGGCAAGACGTTTGTTACTCTGACGGTCACCAGTCATCACGGGGAGTCCGCGACTTGCAGGGCGACCGTCACCGTAATCGACGACACGCCTCCGAAAATCAAATGCCCGGAAAACATCGTGATAAGCACGGACCCAGGACAATGTTCAGCCGTGGTGAAGTATCCGGCGCCGATGGCCACCGACAATTGCTCCGGGTTGTATATCTTCAGCGATCCGGCTCCAGGCTCGACCTTCCAAAAAGGAACGACACGAGTCACGATCACCGCTATCGACGGCTCGGGCAATAAAGCCAGTTGCAGCTTTAAGGTCACGGTCGCCGACCAAGAGCCACCGCAGATTGCTTGTCCACCCGACATCGTGGTTGGGAACGATCCCGGCCAATGCTCGGCGATAGTGAATTACAGCGGGAAGGCTGCGGATAATTGCGGGAACGTAACAGTGACTTGGAGCCCGCCTTCCGGATCAATCTTTCCGAAAGGCCTTACCATTGTCACCGGCACGGCTCGGGACGACGCCGGCAACGTCTCAAGTTGCAGCTTTACAGTGACTGTTAAAGACATCGAGGCGCCTTTGGCGCGTTGCACGCCCACAACGAATCCGGCGGGAAAGAACATTCCCACCGCGGGCGAGAATCCGAAGAGTGGCCAGAATCCGGATGGATTCTACCAACTCGGTGGCGGCGACAACTGTGATTCCCCGTCCGCCATCGGAATTTATATTAAGGATTCGGCGAGCGATTTTGTGCAGGTCCGTTCAAAGATGGAGACAAAGTCAAGATCACGCAGGCCCCTGGAGTAACGCCCAACCAAAAGAAAATGGCTGGTGTTGTCGTGGCGCACATTCAACTTAAGGGTGACGCTTTGGTCTATGGCGTCGACAGCTCCGGAAATGTTTCCGGTCCGCATGCTTGCCTCGTTCCGCCGAAACCGAAGTAACAGATTTGGTTTGGTTCGTTAAGGTTGAGGAGTCCAGGTGTGAAGCGGGAAGTGAGTGCTTCCCGCTTCTCCTTCATTTATTTGTCGAGCTTCCGAACGGCGCCGGCTGGGGATAATGCGGCGACAAAGTCCACGGTGTCGCGTTGGACGCAGTAGGCCACGTCATCGCATAAATCGGGAATAGCAAGCAAGCGGCGGCCGTTGCGAGCGTGCTGCATCACTTTGAGGAGATCGCCACGAGCGAAACTGAAGACCTGTCGCGAGATTTGAGCCGAGTCGGAGAACGTGCCTGCTGAGTAGATCGGCCAGATCAAATCGCACAACGCACCAGCCGCTAGAGTATCTTCGTACGAGGTCTGATCAATCGTTCCGCTGCAAACGAGCAAGAGTTCTTCCGGCCGCTCGCGTTCGATCCAATGGGCCACAGCTCGCAATCCAAGAAATGTGCCGATCAAAGTCTTTTGCGCACCCAGGCAGGCGCGCAAGGCGCGCGTGCCATTCGTCGTAGTCATAACGATTGTTTTGCCCTGAACTCTTTCGCGCGTGTATTCACGAGGCGAGTTGCCAAAATCGAAATCGCGGCCGCCTGCTTGGCCGGCTGTAATGCGCAATCCATGCCTCTCACCACCGAGCAAGGCTCCCGGTCTCTGTCGGTGGAGAGTTAGCGCTTCGTCGATTTCGGCCACTGGAAGCATCTCCGCTGCGCCGTTGGCCAGTGCCGTCATCATCGTGCTCGTGGCCCTCAGGATATCGAATACCACACAGACAGTGCGGGTGAGATCGCGCTTAGCAAGCACAGCGAACTCGGCGGGGGCGAATAGCACTTCAAGGTTGGCCGGCATGTTCGTTCTTCAATTCAATTCAGTCGACTGTTCTGAAACTGACGGTTCACGTTCGACAGCCCATTTCTACGAGTTATGCGCGGACCGTTGGTGGAGACGCATATAATGAAACAGGTACTGCTGCGCATAGCCACTAAACGGACCAAAGTAAGTGGCGCTGAACTGTTGCAGTCGTTTGAGTTTAATCCGGCGCCGGCGAAAATAAAGCTCGCGCAATGCTTTTGTGACCCAGACGTCCACTGGAAACGCGCTTTGAAACCCGTAGGCAAAAAGCAAAACACAATCGGCAATCTTGCGTCCCACGCCGGGAATACTGATCAATGCGTCGCGCGCCTGTCCGGCGGGCAACTCACGCAACTTCTCCAGCGCGACCTCTTGACAAGCGATCATGTTCGCAGCGGCTTTTAAGTAAGGCGCTCGGAAACCCATTTTGCAGGCGCGCAACTCGGCCTCATCACATTGAGCCAGCCTCTCGGCCGTCGGAAAAGCGTATGCGTGCGCCCGATCGGGCAGCGAGATCACACGCTCTCCAAAACGTTCGCAGAGCAATTCAACGATCTGCCGTATCTGCACGATTTGTTTGGTCGAAGAAAGAATAAATGAGGCAAGACATTCCCACGGATCCTGCCGCAACAAACGCAAACCGCGGCATTTGTCCACTGCGGAGCGCATCGCATCGTCGCGTGGAAAAGCAGCTAGAATAGGCGCCAAATCCACGTCGATCTGCAAATAGTCCGACAGCCAATCCCAATTTTCGACTGGCTCAGCTGTCGCAGCCAGAATCGAATCCAGGCCAGAATCGAGGCGGACCCAGCGTGTGCCGATGACTCCTTCCCAAGCGCCGTCGCGACATTGCCAGCGAAAGGCCTGACCCGAGGTTAAGGTTGCAGTGAGGTTGTAATCCTGAACCGGAAAACGCTTCTGACCGCTGGCGTCGGCGATTAACGAAGGTTGCGGCATTGAAACAGTTGAATTCGGTGAAAATGGCGTCCGCGGTAAAGAACATCACGAGTTCCCAGATCGACGACAGATTCAAATTCTTCGAGCAATTGTTTGGGCGCCGGACGTGGCGCCTTGTGCTCTCGGACATAGAGCGCGTTCTGGCCCTTGCGCATCTTGTAACCCGGCCAGAAATAGAACTGATTGACTGGGTGCTGGGAGGATTGGAAATAAACCAAGGGTTGAGAGGCAGCCACGGCTTTGGCTTCAGGCAGGTAAAACGAGAGTAAGCCTGTAATCCCGTAATGACCGCCAATAATGAAAACAGGTTCGCCTTCCTGAAGAAGCTTGTCGCGTTCCATCGCAACGAGTCCGGCCATCTCCCGCCAACCGCGAACGCGCCTTAAGGGATCGATTTCAGGCGGCAGAGGACGCGACGCAAAATTACGAATCATGTTCGTGTCATGCAGAAAGATCACCGCGGACGCACCGAGGCTGACACCTATGGCGAAGCACTTTTTGAGAAAGCGTCGGTCCTGCGTCCAGCGACGTTCAACATAAACCACCATCAGACACAAGAGCGGAAGAACAGCTGGCGCAATCCAGTTCGGCTGTACTCGGGCATTGAGCGTGTAAAGCAAGTAGAACAAGAACAGGGGCGCGCCCATGCTAAAGAGATAAGTTAACAAGGCGTCCCCGCGCGGCCGCGCAACAACTGCAAACGCCGCCGCGACCATGCCGGCAAAAAAGATTGGGTTCAACAGCAGTACTTCAGCAATGACGAAGTCCATCAGAAACCGCGTCGTCAAACGCCCAGGCCGGTCGAGACCGCCTCGCTCAGCAAGGTGGGTGAGTGTTATCCAATCATGTTGAGCGTTCCAGATCAGAACGGGCAACGTGCAGCATAATATGATCAAAAGAGCCAGATAAGGGCCCGGCCGCCGCAGTTGAGCGCGGGCAGGCTTCCAAATCACGAAAAATACGCTCCAGCAAAGGATCTGAAACAACGCTGTGTATTTGCTCAGGAACCCCAAGCCCATCCATAACCCAGTCCACAACCAATGTCTCGTCGAGTTCTGCTGAACGGCAATCCAGCCGGAAAACATCGCAGCCGTCCAAAAGAGGACGGAGAGCGGATCAATCGTCATTAAGGTGGCTCCGACAGCAAGCAACGGCGTCGCTGTTACAATCAGCAATAGACAAACGCCAGCCCGCGCACTGACCTCGCGCGCCAGAAAGCGGAGAGACAGAAAACTAAGGGTTGCAGCAATGACAGGCGCGAAGAAGCGGACGCCGAATTCTCGATCTCCCCAAAGGGCGGTTCCCAAGAACTGTGCGTACGCGATCAACGGAGGTTTGCTGTAATACGAGAGGTCCAAGTGTTTGGACCAGAGCCATTGATAAGCCTCGTCTTCGCTAAGCTCGATCTTGCCGCTGCCTAAGTAGCCCAAACGCGCGACGAATAATACTGCGATCAGCAGATAACCAAGGCGCAGCCAATGTTGATCAACCGAACAAGAAACCGTCGAGATCGTTTCACATGGTTTGTCAGGACGCAGGAGAAACCGAAGTTTTGGCCACCAAAGAGGGAACCACCGTTGTCCCACGAAGCGCCATGACAGATCCAGCGACCAAGCGATTGCTGCGGCATAGAACGTTCCGAAGACCGCGCCAGCCAATACATCGCCCGGAAAATGCACGCCGACGTAAATGCGGGCCACCCCAACGATAATTGAGATGGGCAGCATGAACCAGACGGTGCGCCGATAAAAAAGATAGGCAATGGTTGTCGCGGCAAACCAATTGGCGGCATGCGACGATGGCATGCTGGCGCTGGAACCTCGCCCGACCAGCACGCGAGCGTCGGGCATTACTTCAAATGGACGGCCGCGATCAATCGCATGCTTGATGGAGTTGCAAATCATTCCGTCGCCCAATGCCATGACAACGACGACCAGCAGTAGAAAAACTCGGCCCCGCGTCCCTCCTTTCCAAATCAAACCGATCCCAATGATGAAGGCGGTCGGAATAAAGAAGGGATTCCAGCTCAGGAAAGGGAAAAGCCAATCCAGCAGGGAATTCTGCAAGGCCAGATTGATAAAGCGGAATAAGGCAAAATCGAGTGATAGCAACCAATCCATGAAAGCAAATCACTATCGGTAGTATCCCGCTGCGGTCGAAGGAGCTTGCGGTCCCTTCAGTTAATAAACGACCAGAGAACGGACTGGAAAACCTTTTAATTGCTCTCGTCCTTTGAGAAAGCCTAGCTCGATAAAGAAGATGACTTCAACAATCTCGGCGCCAACTTTCTGCAACAGTTTCGCCGCTGCGCCAGCAGTTCCACCAGTTGCTAAGAGATCATCGACCAACAGGACGCGGCTGCCGGGGTGGACGGCGTCGATGTGGATGGCCACCGTGCTCGACCCATACTCCAGGTCGTAGGTTTCTTCGTAGGTTTGATGCGGTAATTTGCCTTTTTTGCGCACCGGAACAAACCCAGCTTTGAGCTTGAAGGCGGCAGCTGCGGCGAAAATAAAACCGCGCGCATCAATCCCGACCACGGCGTCGATTGTCCCTGGAAGGACATTTGCGGTTAGCAAATCGATGCATCCCGCAAACAAATGCGGGTCAGCTAGGACAGGTGTTATATCTTTGAATTGAATTCCGGGCTTGGGAAAGTCCGGTATGTTCCGAACAACCGCGGCCAAATCGTCGGGAGTCAAGTTTGGTTTCCTCATCAGATAGGCTTAGGATTAATTCTATTTTTGCACTGCTTCCAACTTCTCGATCATTTTCCGAAGTTTGTTTAGGGCAATATTCTGAATTTGTCGCACACGTTCGCGCGTGACGCCAAACTTTTCGCCGACTTCCTCGAGCGTCTTCTCCGTGCCGCCATCCAATCCAAAGCGGTAACGCAGAATAGTCGCCTCGCGCGGATCGAGAGTCTTGACCATTTCCTGCAACATCTTGGTCACTGTTTTCTCTTCGAGTTGTTCATAAGGCGTATCCGCATTCTCGTCCTGAACCACCTCAGCGAAATTGTTTGAATCGTCATCGCCAATAGGCGCATCCAGTGACGCTGGGCGTATCGCGGCCGTGCGCAGTTGGGCCACTCGGGCCGCTGAAATGCCAAGCTCCTCACCAAGTTCCTCATCGGTTGGTTCGCGCCCCAATTCCTCCTGCAACTTCATGGCCGTCCGGCGCATCTTGGAAATCTTGTCCACCAGATGGACGGGCAAGCGAATCGTTTTGGACTGATTGGCCAAAGCCCGCTTGATCGACTGTTTAATCCACCAGGAACCGTAGGTCGAGAGCTTTCCACCTTTCGCTGGGTCGAATCGCTCGACCGCCTTCATCAGGCCGATATTTCCTTCATTGATGAGATCCAGCAACGGAAGGCCCAAGCCTTCGTAATCGTGCGCGATCTTTACGACCAGGCGAAGGTTCGCCTTGATCATTTGTTCGCGCGCTTTTTTGTCACCCTTCTTAATCTTTGCCGCAAGTTCCACCTCTTCCTGCGGGGTCAATAGTTTTACCTGACCTATCTCACGCAGATAAAGCTTGATGGCCGTATCTCCATCATAAGTCGAACGCTCCTTCGCACCGGGGATAATCCCAGCGTCCGCGTCTCGTGGAACTACCGTCCGGTCGGCTAAGGGACCGCTGTGCACGGTCTCGATGAGCGCTTTGGCAGGCTCCAGTGGTTTGGGTTTGGTGACATGATAGCCATTATGGACCGCACGACGCTGGAAATGCGGCTTCGGAAAGAACGAATTTGGTTCGAGTCTCGCGCGCCGCGACGCAATGGTTTTGGAAATCGATTTCTTTGGTTCGGTTTTTCTGGCCATACAAAACAACGTGTTAGTCTAACTTCACGACTCCGTCTTTCCGTTATGCCCACACTCCTGCGATATAACAAGACAACTCTGGCCTTCTGGCAAATCGCTCACGTGATATTGGATCACACCTTTAATAAAGCACGAAGAGCGCCACTTCTTACTTCTTAAACGTGCCGTCCCTTCGCGCCTGTGACGGAAATCAGGTTGGGCGTAACAGCCGAGGGGACGTACGCTCGCAATCATGCCCCCGTTGCCTAAGACATGCTTAGTCCCGGTCACTCCCGCGAGCTATCATAATGAAATGGAGCAAAGTAAAGAGCGATTGCACCATCGCAGCTACATAAGTGAGCGCCGCGGCATTAAGCACTTTACCAACTGCCTGGCTCTCTCGATTCTGGATGAGCCCCCAGCGCATTAAATGCTCTTTGGCCCGGCGGCTTGCATCGAATTCAACCGGCAGCGTTACCATTTGGAAAAGGGTAATAATCCCAAACACAATGACACCGATAGTGGCGAGTTTGGCAATGCTCATGAACATACCAAGCATGAAAATCCAAAAGGCAGCCTGGCTGGCAAAGTTCGTTATAGGCACTAATGCCATGCGGATCTTCAGCGGTGCATAAGCGGCTTGGTGTTGCAGGGCATGTCCGGCTTCATGAGCTGCCACTCCCACGGCCGCTAGGGAACGGCCATGATAATTCTCCGACGACAAGAACAACGCCTTCTTGATCGGATCGTAATGGTCGGTAAGGTGTCCCGGAACCTCTTGCACCGGCATCGCGCTCATGCCCGCTCGATCGAGAATCTCACGCGCCGCTTCGGCGCCCGACAGCCCTGAAGCATTTCCCACTTGAACGTATTTATTGTAGGTGGAACTGAGCTTCATTTGGGCATAAAGCCCCAAAACTAAGCCTGGGATGAAGAACCACCAGTGCTGATCTAAAATCATCATAGAAACTCTCTTTCCAAAACAGCTTCGCGGACGTCCCAACAAACCTCAACGACCCAGCTGAGGCTCGACGGAACGTCCTCTTGTCAATTCTTAGCTTAGCACCGAGCGAAATGGATGCCAGTGCGAGTTCATTCATAAGCCGTTCGTTCTAAATATTATCACCCCAGTTCCGCGGCAGGCTTTGAGACATCCGTCGCGGCGCTCTGGGTCAAGATGAGCCACTGTGTCACACCTCCAAGACCTTTTCGAACTTGGTCAAATTCCGGGGCCCATTGTGGGTAACCAGGACAACGTCTTCGAGCCTCACCCCGCCAAGTTCCGGATAGTATAAACCAGGCTCTACAGTGACAACATTTCCAGCCTTGAGAACATCATCGGATAGCTGATTGATGCGGGGAAGCTCATGCATCTCCAGTCCAAGACCGTGGCCAGTGCTATGGAAAAAACCTTGCATACGACCATTACACTTGCTGGTTTTATAACCTTCCCTTTCAAACAGGTCTTGAACGCACCGATGAATCTCCTTTCCAGACTTGCCATGCTGTATCTGTTGAAGCACGGTTTCCTGCCCACGTGCAACCGTGTGATAAAGCTTCCGGACTCCTTCGGTGGCGCGTCCCTTCACAACCGTCCGCGTGATGTCGCCAAAGTAACCGGTCTTTTGCGAGCGCGGGAAAACGTCGAGAATGATCGGCTGATTCGCTCGCAACGGGCCATAGCCGCGTTCGTGCGGATCACAACCTTGCTTGCCCGCTGCCACAATCGAACGGCTGGCCGTCCCGCCCGCCTGGAGAATCGCAATATCAATGATCGAGCGAAGCTTCTCCGCAGTCAGAGGCAGATTATGGTAGAGCAGTCGCCCATCGCGGCTGGCCTTCGAGCTCTTCAATGCTTGAATGCCCTCCGCCAAGCCCACCTCGGCCATCATAAGAGCCGCACTAATCTTCTTCACCTCTTCGCCAGTTTTAATCTCGCGTTGTGGAAAGAACCCTCCCTTCTTCACTTTGACCTTTATCTTCAAGTCTCGCAGCTCTCGAGCCAGGCCAAGTGAAAAGTTCACCGGCACCACCACCTTTTTCAGTCTCCGTTCGCGCAGGACCATGCTAATGACGCGAGCTGTGTGATTTCTTTTCACGCCGTCGCGTTGCGATCGCTGCAGGTACCGGCTGAGTGGAAGCACCTGACAATGACGCGCCTGTTTTCTGACGCGCTCGAGTTCGAGATCGCCAATCACCACATAATTCTTTCCACTAACGCGCAGATAAATGAAAGGGTCCAAGATAAACAGTCCCAAAGCATAGAGCATATTCGCGTCGCTTTCACTGCTGGCGAACATGAGGAGGTTTTCGCGGCTCATTTTTCCTGACCCTAGAGATCGTGAGAATGGCTGGCAAGTCTACTGGTCACAACTGCGGTTTCCAGGATGAAACGTGGAGACCAAATCAATCAGCCGAAGAGTCCGATCTTGAGTACAATACTGAGCGGTTGGGCCCACTTTTCGAGAGCGCCACTCAGTGCAAAACCGTTGGACACAAAAAATACAGCCGGCCTGCTTGCACCTTGGGGAATTCCATTCCCAGATCGATTTTCAAAGTCTTTGACTCAGTCCGGCCGAAGAGGCTGAACAGGCTCGAGAGTTGAAAGGGCTCCTGATAACGGATCAGATTAGCTCTCGGAATCTTCGCGAGCTTCTTGGCTCGGGCTACCGCCGTGTCGAAATTGCCTTTCTCATCCACAAATCCGTAATCGTACGCTTGCCTTCCTGTTAAAACGCGGCCATCCGCAAACTGGACCCAATCCTCAGCCAAAGTTCGCCCTTCACCTTGATTGTTGTCCAAGGCTCGCTTGCGTCCTTCCGCGACGACATTCGTGAATTTCCCGTACGTCTCATTGACCATCGCCTGGATCATGCTCTTCTCTTCTGGATCAATTTCTTGAACGGGCTTTGATCCGCTCAGCATATCTTTAAATTTGCCGCTTTTGAAAACAAGCGGGTACAACCCAACCTTGTCCATCAATCCGCGATAATTGAACGTGTGCATAATGACACCGATGCTCCCTGTAATCGTGAGTTCATTGGCCACGATCCATTGGCACGGCGCAGATACATAATAGCCGCCTGAAGCGGCCAAGCCCCCCATCGCCGCGACAACAGGCTTGTGATTCTTGTCCTGAAATTCCAGGAGCGCCCGGGAAATATCATCCGAAGCGAGAACCTCGCCGCCCGGAGAATCCACCTTCAGCACGACGGCCTTCACCGCGTCGTCTTGTCCAGCCAGTTTCAGTTGGTCCTCGATTAGATCCACCATATTGCGGCCCGATCGGTCCCAAGCCTGGCTGGTGATGAGGCCTTCCACATCAATGATGGCAATTTTGTGTGACGAATCATTGTCCTCGACCTTGACCTCTTCTAGCCAGCGACCACTCTGCCGCCCCGTCTTTCCACCGACCAAACCATGAAACTGCTGAACAAAAATACTGAGCATTAGCACCACGACAAAGCCTCCTAAAATCAAACTCACGATCATCCAACCGCGCGACTTGCGCGGTGGCCGAGGCGGTGGCGGCGGCAAGATCAGCGGAGGCGGATTACTCTGCGGGGGCAAATTGTTTTCCATAGCGACCGGAAGCTATCGCACGAAAACAGCCGGGGCAAGCCGGATTGCATGCTCAGGCGAAATCCCACTGAAATCCGCACTCGTGCCTTCGACCAGGCGCACCCCGGCGCGCGGAAGTGAACGGGTGCGATTTAGATGGCAGTGAGCTTTCGAACACAGGAGCGCGGACTTTAGTCCGCTTCCGGGCAAAGAGCGTTCGATTTATTGCGCTCGTCGAAGCGGACTGAAGTCCAGTCTGTGCTCCTCACGGCACAGTTTTGATCATCCGAATTTGAACAGAGCACTGCTTCCGACGCTCCGGCGCTGTATCCTTGACGGTCACTGTTTGCAGGTTAGTGTGCTGCGGAACAACAACACGATTCCTTTGCGCCGGGATTGGTTTTCGTCGCCTGGGAAAACAGAGAACATAGAAAGACCAAACATGAAACGAGCACTAATAGCGACCGTCGCGGCCGGACTTTTGGTGGCGCAAGGCCAGGCGCAGGATAAACCGGCCAGCGCGGCGCCCGACAACAAAGTTCTAAAGGATCCAAAAGACAAGATCAGTTACAGCATCGGATTGAATATTGGCAACAACGTCAAACAGCAAGGCCTCGATCTCAATCCGGAGATACTGGCCGCGGGTGTTAAAGACGCCCTCTCCGGAGGCAAGCCTCTTCTGACCGACGAGCAGGTCCGGGAAACGCTCACGAATTTGCAGAAGGACCTCATGAGCCAGCGCGCGGTCCAAAGTGAAAACAATAAAAAGGCGGGCGCCGCATTCCTCGTTGACAACAAAAAGCAGAAAGGAACTCAAACCTTGCCGAGCGGTTTGCAGTACCAAGTGATCAAAGAAGGCAAAGGAAAAAAACCGAAATCGACCGATATTGTGAAAACGCATTACCGGGGCACCTTGATCGACGGCAAGGAATTCGACAGCTCGATCGCTCGCGGCGAACCCGAGACCTTCCCTCTGACAGAGGTGATCGCAGGGTGGACTGAGGCATTGCAATTGATGCCCGTTGGATCGAAATGGAAATTGTTCGTTCCCTCTAATCTCGCTTACGGCGAGCAAGGCCAGGGACCGATTCCGCCGAATTCAACTTTGATTTTCGAAATCGAATTGCTTGGCATCGAAGAAAGCCCAAAGAAATAACTCGATTGCGGACGGCTTGATCGAGGCCGCGCGGACACTTTGCGGACAAGTCGCTCAACTCGAATTTGGTCCTCCCATTACGCACGTTTATCATCCGCTCGAATACGCTTGGAAAGCGCACGCCGCCTGCCTGCAGAAGTACGGAAACACGCATGGTGCGTGGGGCTAATCCGGAACCAGGCGCGCAGACGAAGTTTGGTTAGATTGATTAGGATGAATTGCCCACCTATGAGTAGTGACCAACGAACATCAAGCGCTGGCAAAGCCAGGATAAGCGCTGGCCTTTTGATGTATCGAATTCTCCAAGGTCAACTCGAAGTGTTTTTGGCTCATCCGGGCGGACCGTTCTTTGCTCGGAAAGATGAAGGCCATTGGACCATTCCTAAAGGCGAACTGGCGCCGGGCGAAGAATTATTGGCCACGGCGATTCGCGAATTCGCCGAAGAATCCGGCATCCAGCCATCAGGCGACTTTATTCCGCTCGGTTCGATCAAACAGAAAGGCGGAAAGATCGTGCATGCGTGGGCTTTTCGGGGCCAGTGGGAAGAAGGCCAAGCGCATCGATGCAATATCTTCCGGCTCGAATGGCCGCCGCGCTCCGGGCGAATCCAAAGTTTTCCGGAGGTAGATCGAGTCGGGTTCTTTTCGGTTCTCGAAGCGCGGAAGAAACTCAAGGAGACGCAACATCCTTTTTTGGATCGGTTGGCGGAGGCGTTGGAATTGGCGGGCCGCTAAAGCTGGTCTTCAGGACCGCACGTCGTTTCTTTTCTACTTCACGCCGCCCATCATTTTCTTGATTGGCCTGACGAATATGAGAAGGAGGATTCCTGATCCGATCGTTACAACTGCGACTGCACCGAACAACTGCGGCAGCGGAAGACGTTCAAAATAGCTGGCGATCATGCCGCCGACTTTGTTTCCGAATGCGTTGGTCAAAAACCAGATTCCCATAATGCTTCCAACCAAACGCAAGGGGGCCAGTTTCGTAACCATACTCAGCCCGACCGGGCTCAGGCAAAGTTCCCCAAGCGTGTGCAGCAAATAAGCGCCAACTAACCACATCGGGCTCACGCGAACGCCCGTCCCTGCCTGGGCCAAACCAGACGCCGGCGCTAACAGGAGGAAGCCTAGTCCGACCAAAAGCAATCCACAGACGAACTTCGCCGGACTTGAGGGTTCACGCGGCCCTAAAGCAACCCAGAGCCACGAGAATATCGGCGCAAAGAGCAATACATAGACAGCGTTCAAAGATTGAAACCAGGAAGAAGGAAACTCAAAACCAAAGAACGAAAGCTGTGTGTAGCGGTCGGCAAAAAGATTAAGACTTGATCCCCCTTGCTCAAATGCCGCCCAGAATAAAATCGCGAAGATGAATAATGCAGCGATAACTCCTAGCCGCTTCCACTCGGCAGCGGTTAGCTTTTCGCTCGCGCCGCCGCTTGGAGACGGTTCGGAATGCTTCTGGCCGATCGAGACAGCGTCAGCATTGGTCGGAAGGTGGCGGCGTCCGAAATAATATTGCACCAGCCCGAAAACCATGCCGACACCGGCGGCCGCAAAACCCCAATGCCAACCGATCCTTTGTCCCAAGTAGCCACAAACCAATGGCGCCGCTGCTGCCCCCAGATTAATTCCCATATAAAAAATGGAGAATCCGCCATCGCGACGCGCATCATTTGGCGAGTAAAGCAAACCCACCATCGTGCTCACGTTTGGCTTGAGCAGCCCAGTGCCGCAAACAATTAGACCCAGGCCAAAATAAAATGCCGTCAGCCCTGGAATAGCTAAGCAAAAGTGGCCGATGGCTATGATGATTCCTCCAACAAAAACCGCGCGAAAATGGCCAAGCCAGCGGTCGGCGATGAAACCGCCGGGAATTCCCGTCGCATAGACGAGGAAGGTGTACCATCCATAAATCGCCGCCGCCTTCTCTGTGCTGAAGCCTAAGCCTCCACTGCTCACCAGCGCTGTCATGTACAGAATCAACAGCGCGCGCATTCCATAGTAGCTAAAGCGCTCCCACATTTCTGTGAAAAATAACGTCGCGAGCCCGCGCGGGTGACCAAACCATCTTGCTGGGGCGACTGCATCAGCCATAACTATTTCTTTGGTAATGGAAGTTCCAGCTGGGCGGAGATTGCCGCCACAACTTGAGACCAAATTGTGCGATGACTTAAGCGCCCATTTCGAAATGAAGGTTTCGGCATGGGCGGCGAATATCGCAGATCACGCGATAGTCAGCCAGTAGAAAGCGCGAGAGCGCAGGTTTTGCGCGTTTGCGTTGCAGAATGAGAAATAGCGCGTCGATTTCAAAGCTTTTCAAAGCCGGAACGTTCGCAAATGAGGACGCTCTGCAGCGTAAACGGTGCGATCCGGCTTCGGTCTCGGCGCGATGCATCCCGAAGTTGTCGGCACAATCGTAGCGGCGGGCATCCTGCCTGCCGTAGAGCCGTGGCATCCTGCCCGGCGGATCACCCGTGCACACTAGAACGCAACCTCTGCGTTTCAAGCGTTGCTCCGGGCGGCAAGATGCACGCCCTCTGCGGCGGGCAGGATGCCCGCCGCTACCGACAATTTCGGGATGCACTGGTCTGGGCCGGTAACAATTCTTTCTTCGTTATCACCGTTGGCTTCTGTAAACATCTTCATCCAGCTCGATTGTCAAAAATCCAAACGAAGGTTGCGAACGTGACGGCGCCAATCTTGAGAACGTGGCCATTCATTCTGTGAGCGGTAAGAAATTATTCTCCATCATCCTGCTGGCGTTGTTGACCGCCGGTGCCGCCCTGTTTTCACTCCGTTCTGGACGCGAGCCTTTCATCACCGGCGATTCACCGAGCGCAAGCGAACGCGCCAGCCGCGAAATAGCAGCGCGTGTAGCCCGACTGGAAGCACGCGAGCAAAACATGGCCGAGACTACTTGGGCGAAGGAAATCCTCGCGCAGCAATGCGGGCGAACTTTCGAATCGTTGTGGGACTCAATCAACGCAGCGTCGAACAAGCTCCACGTCGCCGCAGACTTTCCGATTGGAGCCGTGGTTCTCGCCCGATGGCCGCCGCCGCAAATGCTGCCTCACGGGATCGAAGTCCGCGAGCCGGCGGGCGCCGGGCAAGTTCTTGCGCCCGGAGACTGGCGACGCCTGATTGAGGAGTTCGAGCGAGCCGGCTGGCGCCTGGCGCAAACGGAGTTTCGTCACAATCGTTTCGAAACTGATTCCGCCGGTCAAGCGCACCAAAGCCAATTCTACTTCTCAGCTCACCTTGCAAATTCTGTACACGGCGATCGGGCCATCCTAGAAGGCACTCTGGTTGTTGACTGGGGCAAGAGACCGCCCGGCACAGATGCGGGGCCGGTGAAGCGGATTGATGCCAGCCAACTCTCACTCAAAACGCGCACGGGCGAAACGCCCTTTCATCTCATCCTGGACGAGCAGATCGCCGCAGGGGACAAAACGCACCTCGTCGATACGCTGATTACGTACGATCTCGATGGTGATGGCCTCTCCGAAATCATACTTCCATCGAAGAATGTTCTTTATCGGTTTCGCGGCGGGAACCGTTACGAAGCCGAGCCCCTCCGTCGAACCGCGTCCGGCATGATCCTGGCAGGGCTGATAGCAGACTTCGATGGCGATGGCGCCGCGGATCTGCTGAGCGAACAATTTGAGGAGGGCCTGGTTCTATTCAGAGCTTCAGCGGGTGGCGCCTTCGACCAGCCAGGGCGCAAGGTTTGGCGGCCGCCCACATCGTTGAAGAACACAATGGTTCTGACGTGTGGCGATATCGACCGCGACGGTGACCTGGACGTGTTTCTTGGTCAGTACAAAGTTCCGACACTCGGACAAATTCTAAGGCCCCGCTACTTTGACGCGAACGACGGCCATCCTTCCTACCTGTTGCTGAACGATGGAAAGGGAATGTTTACCGACGCTACGGCAATGGCTGGCTTAGAGAACAAACGCTTGAGGCGCATTTTCAGCGCGTCCTTTGTGGACTTGGACGCTGACGGGGACCTTGATCTCTTGGTCGTAAGTGATTTTGCTGGAATTGACGTTTATCGCAACAACGGACGCGGGCAATTCACCGATGTCACCGGCGAATGGGTGACCAATCCACACGGCTTCGGAATGGCGCACGCGCTTGCGGACTTCAATCACGACGGCCGCCCGGACTTCCTCATGATTGGGATGAATTCTCCGACCGTCGACCGGCTCGAGCATCTCGGTTTGACGCGATCCCTTTTGCCCGAGGATCGGGCGATGCGACGGGCTATGACTTTCGGCAATCGGCTCTATCTCGCGCGGTCGAACTCGGGCTTTGAACAAACGCCACTCAACAACTCCATCGCGCGGGCGGGCTGGTCTTGGGGCTGCAGCGCCTTCGACTTTGACAATGATGGTTTCACGGACGCGTACATCGCTAATGGGCACGAAACAAAACAGACCGTCCATGATTACGAATCTGAATTCTGGCTGCACGACCTCTTCGTGGATGAGACGGTAGACGATGTCACAGCGACCGTCTATTTCACAGCGAAGTTCAGCCGGACGCGTGGCCGCGGTTGGAGTTACGGAGGCTACGAAAAGAATCGATTGCTCTGGAACCAGCGAGCGGGCTCGTTCATTGAAATCGCGCATCTCATGGGTGTCGCGCTCGAACAAGACTCGCGTTCGGTCGTCGCTGACGATCTCGATGGCGATGGCCGCGTTGATTTGCTCGTGACGACACTCGAGGTCTGGCCTGAAGCCAAACAAACCTTGCGTGTCTATCGAAACGTCCTGAACGATACTGGCAATTGGATCGGGTTCCGTTTCCGCGAAGAGAAGACATCACCGGCCGGCGTCCGCGTGACAATTCATTATGATGGGCGGAGCACGGTTCGGCATATGGTGAACGGAGACTCCTTCCGCGCGCAACACTCGAACGGTTTGCACTTCGGCCTGGGCTCAGCCAAACGAGTCGATAGGGCGGAAATCCGCTGGCCCAGCGGACAAGCGACGACTTTGCGCGAGCCAGCGCTGAATCGTTACCATTCGATATCTTTTCGCGAAGAAAACGAAACTACTAATGGACACGAATAAACATGCAGCGGCGGATTGGACTCACTTTTGCTGGTGACCCTAGAAACCCCGTTCCTTGTAGCAGCCATACGCCGATAATATTGTTCAGCGCGGCAATATTGCGAGCGATAGTCGCCACCGCAATCGCGCCAGAACGTGTTTCCTAACGGAAACTCTTTTGTTAGGAGAAACATGGTCTGAATTGTTCAAGCCTTTGCTTTTTCCAATAGGAAAGACCGCCTTTGGGACGAAGTATTTGTTGCTGAGGCCCAAAAGCAAACGTAATCTGCGACCATGCCGCCTCTAACTAAAGACGCACGATTGGCCGGCCACGCGCTTGCTCCGATTCGCAGTTTCTGACACCTTGACCCGATGAACGAGCGCATTTCGATTCACCCTAGAATCTGCCACGGCCAAGCTTGTATCCGCGGCACGCGCATTCCAGTCCACCAAATCGTTCCGATGTTCGCGCACGGCGATAGCATTGACATTCTTCTGGCCGCATATCCTTCGATCACGCGTCAGGACATTCTCGCTTGCCTCGACTACGCGGCCTCGCTAGCCGAGGAGGAGGTGACTCCCCTGGATGACGCCGTGATCACGCCATGAGGATTCTGGTGGACGAGAACATCCCAAATATCGCCGTTCAAAAACTCCGCGCAATGGGACACGACGTTTTGGATCAGTCTTTCGTTTCCCGGCCGAGTGGATTTGAATGAGCCAAACCATGCAATCACAGATCATTTTCTCGTTACTGACTCTTTGTTGTCTAGCGTCGGCCCAACGGTCCCAGGGAGCAAAGTTGGTTCTGGTGGCCGGCGGGGGCGACCTTGAGAACGGCCCAGCCGTGCAAGTCAAATTGAACGGACCTTTCGGGGTAGATTTTGATTCAAGCGGCAACATGTTCATCGTTGAGTTGAACGGCCACACGGTGCGGAAAATGGACCGCCAAGGAATTGTCACAACCATCGGTGGAAACGGCGTGGCCGGCGCTGCTGGCGATCGCGGGCCAGCCCGTGAGGCGCAGTTCAATGGTATTCATAATCTTGCGATCGCGCGGAACGGTGACATTTACCTGGCCGACACATGGAACAACAAGGTGCGGAAGATCGAGGCCAAGACCGGCCTTGCTGCGACGGTCGCTGGCACCGGACAGAAAGGTTTCAGCGGAGATGGTGGTCCTGCCACGCAAGCGCAATTCGGCGGGATTTATTGCGCTTCTCTCGACCCCTCGCAGGAGAATTTGTACGTCGCTGATTTAGATAACCGCCGGATTCGCGCGATTCATTTGAAGACCGGCCTTGTTCGCACGGTCGCAGGCAACGGGGCAAGAGGTGTTCCCAAAGAGGGTGCGGATGCAGCCAAGGCTCCGCTCATTGACCCGCGCGCGGTGGCGGTTGATGACGAAGGCAACGTCTATGTTCTGGAACGCAGCGGCCATGCCTTGCGGGTAGTTGACGCCAAAGGCAAGATACGCACCGTCGTCGGCGCCGGCGAAAAGGGTGCGACTGGCGATGGGGGCGCAGCGCGCCAAGCGACGCTTAACGGTCCGAAACACCTCTGTTTCGATCTGCAAGGCAACGTCATTATTGCCGACGCGGAAAATCATCTCATCCGAAAATATTTGCCCAAGGAGGGCAAGATCGTCCGCGTTGCCGGCACGGGTAAGAAGGGCACGGCTGGTTTGGAAGGGCCTCCGGATTTGGCTGAATTGAATCAGCCGCACGGAGTTTACGTGGATCGATCCGGAGTTCTGTTCATCAGCGATAGCAGCAACAATCGTGTGCTTAAGATCGAGCCTTGATCGCTTGGATTATCGCGCACAGGAGAACTCTGTTTCGATGTCGATCTCTTTGCCGTACAAGGTTGCGACGTTGCTTTATTGCTTCAATGACCGCGATGAAGTCTTACTCCTGGAACGCAAACAAGAGCCGAATCTGGGATTTTGGAGTCCGTGTGGCGGGAAGCTCGCCACTGAAATGGGCGAGTCGCCTTACGAGTGCGCCTGCCGCGAAGCGCTCGAAGAAATCGGCTTGGAAATCCGGCCGTGTGACTTGCATTTGACAGGAATTATTAGCGAACGCGGTTATATGGGCCAAGCACACTGGCTGATGTTTCTCTTTGAAGTTAAGCCAAGATTGAAATGGCTGCCTCCGCCGCATCGCGAAGGCAATTTCGGCTTCTTCCGCGCGGAAGAGTTGGCGACGCTGCGATTGCCACAAACGGACCTCGAACAGATCTGGCCATTGTTTTGGCAACATAGGAACGGATTTTTTGCCGCTCATTGCCAAACGCACGCCGATGGACGGAATCAATGGACGATAGAAGAAAGGCGCGAGCCGATAGGCCATAGCCGATAGGCAATTGCTGCTACAGTTCCCAGTGGATATACCCTCCTGCTTTGAATTATGCCCGACGAACCGATCATCGACCTGCAGAGCGATCACTACTTCATGGGCGAAGCGCTGCGGCAAGCCACCCGCGCTTATCAAGCTGAGGAAGTGCCTATCGGCGCAGTCGTCGTCCGGGGTGGACGCATCGTTGCCCGCGCGTTCAATCAGGTTGAAGTGCTCAAGGATGCAACGGCTCACGCTGAAATGCTTGCTCTGACCCAGGCCGAGGCAGCGGTCGGCGACTGGCGTTTAACCGATTGCACGCTGTACGTGACGAAGGAACCTTGCCCAATGTGCGCCGGAGCAATCGTGCACGTGCGGTTGGCGCGCGTTGTCTTTGGCGCAAGCGATCCCAAAGCAGGAGCGGCAGGAGGCGTGATGAATTTGCTCCAATTCCCTTCGCTCAATCATCGTTGTGAAATTACGCGAGGGGTGCGAGAAGCCGAGTGTCGATCATTGCTGCAAAGTTTTTTTGTCGAACAACGTTCGCGCCGTGGTTCGGAGGGAGGGACGGGAACCGGCGTTGCCGCCAGCAACTTCTAACCTTGCTCGCCCGTGATGTCCAAAGCCAATCAACTTGCGGCGATCAGCGAAACTCTTTCATTCCGTGGATTGCGGACAGTCCCGTGCGAACTTGGGTCTAATCTCAATTGTCACGCTCGCTACCTTCGAACGAAAGGCAGTATCTCCGAGACACCGCGAGCGGGTGGCTCGAGGCGAATTTTTGCAGAAACCGCAAGATCCACGACGCTCGAACTCGCGAAGCTCTGCTGTCGATCACGCGATGATCTCCTGGACAACATCACCCGCCACATCGGTTAAGCGAAAATCTCGACCGTTGTACCGGTACGTCAGCTTCTCGTGATCGATTCCGAATAAATACAGAATTGTCGCGTGCAGGTCGTTGACACTGACGCGATCAACGGCGGCTCTGTGGCCGAGTTCATCCGTTTGACCGTAATGAACACCGCCCTTCACTCCTCCACCGGCCATCCACGTCGTGAAAGCGTGCGGGTTATGATCGCGGCCTGGCTTATTTGATTTTTGACTGACGGGCAGACGCCCGAACTCGCCCGCGCACAGCACCAATGTCGAATCGAGCAACCCACGTTGCTGCAAGTCCGTCAAGAGCCCAGCGATCGGCAAATCGGTCTCTCCTGCGAATTGCCGGTGATTCCCGCCAATATCGACATGGCCATCCCAACTCCGCTCGTTTTCCATGCCACCGCTATAAATCTGAATGAATCGCGCGCCGCGCTCGACTAAACGCCGTGCCATCAAACATTGCTTTCCGAAATGAGCGCATTTGCTGTTGTCCAATCCATACAACGCCCGAATCGATTCGGGTTCTTTGGCGATATCCAAGGCTTCGGGTGCGGCGATTTGCATGCGATAGGCCAACTCAAAACTTTCGATGCGCGCGGCCAACTCGGCTTCGTGCGGGTTTTGCCGTTGGTAATGTTGGTTGAGTTTTCGGAGCAGGCCCAGTTGGGCGCGCTGCTGCGAATCGGCCATTTCGTCGCTGCGGAAAAGGTTGTTGATCGGCGCGCCTTGCGCATTCAACGCCGTGCCTTGGAAAACGCCGGGCAAAAAACCCGCGCCCCAATTTTGCGCGTGCCCTTTTGGGATGCCACGGCCAAGCGTGTCATACATCACGATAAAGCCTGGCAGGTTTTCGCTTTCGGAGCCCAACCCGTACGTCACCCACGATCCCATGCACGGAAAACCCATTCGATTCATTCCGGTGTTGATCTGAAAGAGCGCCGGCGAATGGTTGTTGGTCTCGGTATAACATGAGTGAATAAATGCCATTCGATCGACGTGTTGAACGAGGTGCGGAAAAATCTCCGAAGCCCAGGCGCCGGATTGTCCGTGTCGTTGAAATTTGAATGGCGATTTCAAGAGCGGGCCGACATCGTTTGTGAAGAAACCGGTATTCTTGTCGAACCCTTTCAATTCTTGGCCGTGATGCTTTTCGAGTTCGGGTTTGTAATCCCACGTATCGACCTGGCTTTGGCCGCCGTTCATAAAGAGCCAGATGACCGACTTCGCCTTGGCAGAAAAGTGGCTTGGCTTGGGCGCCAGTGGATTGAGGGCAGCATGGTTCGAGGGACGCGGTTCGGCCAGCAACCCTTGCTGGCCGAGCAACGACGCCAGCGCAAGCGAACCAAAACCGGAACCCGTCCGCCTCAGGAAATCGCGGCGATTGATCATTGGCGTCGCGAATAGATGATTGAAACCTTTCATAGGCGCTTCTTGATTTCTGAGTAGCGGAAGCAATTGATGAGATGGTCGTTCACCATGCCGACAGCTTGCATGAATGCGCAACAAATCGTGGACCCGACGAATTTGAAGCCGCGTTTTAGCAGCGCCTTGCTCATGGCGTCTGATTCCGCCGTGCGGGCTGGGATTTCCTTCAAGTTGCGCCAGGAATTCGTTTCGGGGCGTCCGCCGACAAATCCCCAAATGAATGCGTCGAAGGTTCCGAACTCCTTTTGCACGTCGAGGAAGGCTTGGGCATTTCGGATTGTCGCCGCGACCTTCAACCGGTTTCGGACGATGCCGGGATTGCCCATGAGCTGTTCGATCTTGCGCTCGCCGTAGCGGGCGATGCGCGTCGCGTCGAAACTGTCGAAGGCGGTCCGATAGCTCTCGCGTTTCTTGAGAATGGTGGACCAACTCAAGCCCGCTTGCGCACCTTCGAGAATAAGGAGTTCAAACAACATCCGGTCGTCGTGCTACGGCACGCCCCATTCCGTATCGTCGTACGCGATGTCGAGCGGACTCTTGGTCCAAGAACAACGTTGCATGTGCGTTTCTCTTTAAGGCGGCACCGCTGGAACCCAGCGTTCATGGTAACGCAGAGTTTCACTCTGCTGTATCGCCGACTTGTAGTCGGCAATATTTCCGCGTCGTCGGGCGCGTCCGGTGGCGCCGGGGCGCTGCAGACTAGACTGAAAGTCTGCGCTACGCAAAACACATACCCACCGAGTTAGCCCTTTATTTTTCGAATATGCACGTTGCCCCCCGATGTGTGTAAATCTAAGGCCGGCCCTCCGCCATTGATTTTTGCGAATTCCCGACTAAGTTTTCGATTAAGTTAACGACGAACGCTCGGAACTGTGCTGTTGGCGCAACCTATTGTCTAACTGGCGAAGATTCGGTCCATGCCCTGCGTCAACTTCTTGAGGCCTTCAAGACTGCTGCCGCCGCCTTGCTCGGCAATTCCCCACCCTTTGTAACCGATGTCATCGAGCGCCTTCATCACATCGGGCCAATCATTTGTGCCTTCAAGGAAAGGCACGTTGAAGCCAGCGCCGGGACCTTCTTTGTTTGCCTTGGTGACACTATATTCCTTGATATGGAGTTGTTGAATGCGTTTTCCCATCACGCGAATCCAGTGCTCGGGCCAGCAATCTTTGACAACGTTGCCGATATCAAAGTGCCAAGCTACCCAAGGACTGTTGAATTCATCGACATAACGCGCCGCTTCGAGCGGGCTGAGCAAAAATCGGTTCCAGACATTTTCAATCGCGATTTTCACGCCGAGTTCTTCAGCAAGCGGCAGCGCTTTGCGAATTTCCGTTTGGGAACGTTGATAGGCATCCGCGTACGAAACGTTCTTCGTGACGACTGCTGGAACAAGCAGCACCGAGCTGGCGCCGTAACGCTTGGCATCGCGCAGGGAGATTTTCAAACCTTCCAACCCTTGCTCGCGATAGGCTGGGTTCGGATCGGACAAAGGCCGTCCCCAATGCGTGTGACAGCAAACGCTTGGAATGCCAAAGCCAACTTCGTCGCGCGCTTTCAGCACTTCATCCTGGTTCATGCCACCGTTGGGCTCAACACCTTCGAAACCCGCTTCCTTGAGCACTTTGAATTTCTCCAGCACGGAAAGCTCTCGGTCGTTCGAGTCCTTAAGCCGAACGGTGCCGAACATAATCGCCTTCTTAAGCGAACGCTTCTTCGCCGGAGAAGCTTGGTCCGCGGCATTCACCGTGCGAGAACTTAATGTGGAAAACGCTAGGACACCGCTGCCGCTCAGTTTCAGAAAATCGCGGCGATTCAAGTGATCTTTCATATCGTCTCGGTCGCAGACTAAGCTAAACCAGTCTCGTTCGCCCTGGCATGGCCATCGGCGCAATGGGCAGGTTCATGTTCCAATCGAGTTTTTCTGGCGCCAACGTCTCCTGAGATTCCAAAGCCTGTTCCCAAGTTACTTCCTGGCCGGTGTAGGCAGCCATGCGCCCCATGATTGCCATCAGTGTGCTCGAACACATGCGGACGCCATCGTTGATCGGTTTGCCGGCGCGGATCGAAGCAAAAAGTTCATTGTGCTCGACTTGATACATATCGGGCGTCGGACCTTCGTAGGCCCAGGTCGTTGCTCCAGTAATTTCAACGGCGTGGGCGCGTCCACCGATGTTGCCCAGGCCTTTCGCGCCCATGATGTAATCGCGCGTCTCGCTGTAACAGCCTGTTTGTTGCCGGCACCCCATAAACGCTCGCACTCCATTGGCATACTCGTAATTCACCTCAACGTGATCGTAAATGTTCCCTTCGTTGTTCGGAATCTGGCGTCCTCCCACGGCCACAGCTTTCAGCGGCGGAACATCCTTCATCGCCCAGGCGATCTTGTCGACGCTGTGGACCGCTTGTTCGACAAGACCGTCGCCACAAAGCCAAACGAAGTTGTACCAATTTCGCAGCTGCCATTCGAGGTCCGTCGTTCCGGGCCGGCGCCTTTCCGCGGGCGGCATCGGCTTGACCGGACCGGTGTAATAGGTCGCATAAATCGCGCGGATATCTCCAACGGCGCCATCATGGATTCGCTTAAAGAATTCGCGGCGGGCGTAATCGTACCGCCAGCAAAATCCTGCTACGACGGCCAGCTTCCTCCGTCGCGCCTCTTCAACGCTCGCCATAACCGAACGGATTCCGGGCGCGTCGGTGGCCATCGGCTTCTCGCAAAAGACATGCTTGCCCGCTTCCACCGCGGCTTTGAAATGTTGGGGTCGAAATCCTGGTGGAGTCGCCAGAACCACAACGTCCACTCCGCTGTCGATAACCTTCTGATAAGCATCGAGGCCGACAAACGAGCTCCCTGGCTCAACGTTAACCTTGTCTGCCGCCTCTTTCTTGAGCGACGCGAGGCTTCGCTGCAAGTTATCGGCAAAGACATCGCCCATCGCGGTCAGAATGACGTTGTTGTCGGCGCGGATCGCTTGATTCGCGGCGCCGGTTCCGCGTCCACCACAGCCGACCAGACCGACACGAATTGTGTTCGAATTCTGACCGAAAGTTTTTTGAGGGAAGCTGAAATTGGCGGCCGCAATCCCGCCGAGAGCAGCGGACGATGTTTTAAGGAACTGGCGGCGGGAGGTTTGGGGCGTCGAGTTTGTTTGGTCGTTCATTTTTAACGGGACCGGTTGAATCTTTAATGTCGATTAACTTGGGCGGCTGGTGCGTTAAGGCGAGCGGCCTGACTTCAACCTGCCAATCCTGTCCGAGGCGCAAGGAACGCAGCCTGAGTTGCCGATGAACTCCGTTGAAAATTGGCCGGAAACTCGCCGCCATATTCTAATTGTTTAAGCAACCATCAGACTATCTCTTCCATTCAGAAATCGTTGGACGTCCAACCGGAAAACTTTATTCCAACTTCGTTTATTCTTTTTTGCGTCCGAACCCTGTCACACATCGACTTCAACAGCCCAAAACGAACCTTACAGCTCCGTGACCTGGCGGTGGAACTTTAGGATAGTGCACCGAATCCGCTCAGACTGTCAATTGGTGAAATTGGCTGGTTTGGTTTGGTGAATTGGCGAAAAAAGAAGCTCGCGTGCTCTTTGCTCGCTGAAATACAAGTAACACTCACATCAGGTCATGAGTTCGAAATCGAAGAAAAAAGTCCGGCAAAAAATAGAACCGCGGGCGCCTGCTGCAGCATCCAAGGTCCCGCAATCGCACCCGGCGTCGGCAAAACCAACCGCCATGATTTCAGCCCGCCTTCTCTTAATTGCAGCTATGGTTATGGCGGGGTATCTCGCTTGGGCATCGCTGTCGAACGGTCCTCTGGCAGGTTGCGGTCCCGAATCGGGTTGCGACAAAGTCCTGCAAAGCCGCTGGGCCTATTGGCTCGGAATTCCGGTCAGCATTCCGGCTTTTTTGACTTACGCCGGTTTGTTGGCCGCTACGTTCGGAATTTCAAGCGGTTCTGCACCTGCGCGTCAGCAGACTCGTTGGACAATTATCGTGACGTTGGCCGTTTTGGTGATCGGCGCCGCTCTCTGGTTTGTTGGGCTCCAAGCTTTCGTTCTAAAAAGCTTTTGCCCCTTCTGCGTCACCGCGCATGTCAGTGGCTTGGTGGCGAGTGCCCTCCTTTTGTATCTCGTGCCAATCCACGTTCCTTCTGGAAAACCGCGCAGTCCAGAAGCTGCCATTGCCCTGACCTCTGCGCTGCGAAACAAGTTCGCTTTCCTTGGCGCCTGCGGCTTGGCTGTTTTGGTGACTGGACAAGCGTTTGTCACCAAACAACGGCATCAAGTCCAAAAAATGGCCGAGTCCGCATCGCTCACGAGCCCCAAGAATGAACCGCGCAAGTTGTCTCTACATGACGGACGCTTTCAATTGGTCGTCGATGACGTGCCGATAATTGGATCGCCACACGCTTCGAATATCATGGTCAGTTTGTTCGACTATTCATGTCACATCTGCCGCGATATGCATGCGCATCTGGTCGAAGTCCAGCAACGTTTTAGCAACCAGCTTGGCATCGTCAGTTTGCCAATGCCTTTGGACGGCAAGTGCAATCCGCACATCCGGCGCACGAGCACTGCTCACACGAACGCTTGTGAGTACGCCAAGCTGGCATTGGCCGTCTGGCGCGCTAATCGCGACGCGTTCCATCAATTTGATTCCTGGATTTTCGCTCCGCCACAACCAGCGCCGGTGCACGAAGCAAAGCAATACGCGGCGAGTCTTGTGGGCTCAGAAGAATTAGAAGCGGCACTAACTAATAGCTGGGTCAATGGCCAACTCCAAACGAACGTCGCCATTTATGCTGCCAATAGCCGTTCGATGACCAACAGCCGAATGCCGCAGCTGATTGTCGGTCACGCCATCACCGCCGGCGCCATCGAGCGCGTCGATGAATTATACAGTTTATTGGCCCAGCAGTTCGGCCTGAAACGTACGCCTTAACCTTCCGCTCGTAACGCAGAGTTTTACTCTGTTGTATCGCAGACTTTCAGTCTGCAGCGCTGCCGAAGATCGGCGCAGTAGACCGCGGACATTCTTGTCCGCAGCAATCCCCAATCTGAAGACAGCACTAGGGTTTCGAAAACGGCAGCGTTTCGATTCATTGCTGCGGACAAGAATGTCCGCGGTCCGGGCGCTTGAAAATCGCATTGCGCTTCCTGCCCAAGTCATTCATAACATCTCAGCATGTTAGCCAAGGTGTGTTCCGCAGCCGTCAATGGGATTGAAGCTTATCCTGTCGAAGTGGAAGTCAATGCAGGTTGGGGCGATACAATCGTCGTGATCGTTGGTTTGCCGGATGCCGCTGTCAAGGAGTCGCGAGACCGCGTCAGCACCGCGCTGACTAATTCCGGGTTCCATTTCCCGATGGGCCGCACGACCATTAACCTGGCGCCGGCGGACGTGAAAAAAGAAGGTCCGAGCTTTGACCTCCCGATCGCTGTCGGAATGCTCGCGGCGAGCGAGCAACTCGCTTCCGAACAACTTGAACATTTCGTCATGGTTGGCGAACTCGCCTTGACGGGCGCCGTCCGCGCTGTGAAGGGCGTTCTTCCCATTGCCTTGCGCGCCCGCGCGGAAGGGAAGCAAGGCGTTTTGGTTCCAGCCGAAAATGCTCCCGAAGCTGCCGTCGTCTCGGGACTCCAAGTAATCCCAATTCAAAATCTGCGCGAAGCCGTCGGCTTTCTCGAAGGCGAAGTCGCAATCGCTCGCACGCGCGTCGATATCGCTCGACTCTTTAACGAAGTGTCAGACGACGAATTGGATTTTGCCGACGTCAAAGGCCAGGAATCAGTCAAACGCGCGTTGGAAATTGCGGCGGCCGGCGGACACAACGTCCTGCTCATCGGCCCGCCCGGCACCGGCAAATCGATGCTTGCGAAACGATTGCCGACGATTCTGCCCCCGCTCACTTTGGATGAAGCGCTTGAGACGACGAAGGTGCATAGCATTGTCGGATTGCTGGCGCCAGGCCAGGCGTTGGTAACCCAAAGACCTTTTCGCGCGCCGCATCACACGGTGAGCGACGCTGGCCTGTTGGGCGGCAATGCCAATCCGACACCGGGTGAAATCTCCGTCGCGCATCACGGCGTCTTGTTCTTGGATGAATTGCCGGAATTCAAACGCAATGTCCTTGAAACATTGCGCCAACCACTCGAAGAAGGCCGCGTCACAATCTCGCGCGCTGCGGGGACGATGACATTCCCATCGCAATTCATGCTGGTGGCCGCGATGAATCCAACGCCGGACGGCAAAATGCCGCACGAATCGCGCAGCTCGCCGCGCGAGATCCAAAATTATCTCGGCCGCATTTCCGGCCCGCTGCTCGACCGCATCGACCTGCACGTCGAAGTTCCCGCCGTGAAGTTTCAGGAAATCACGAGCGCCAAGCCGGGCGAAACGTCGGCGCAAATTCGCGAGCGGGTTGTCGCCGCTCGACAGCGCCAACATGAACGTTTCGCCGGGCGCGCGCGCATCACTTGCAACGCGCGTATGGGAAGCCGCGACCTGAAGAGCTATTGCGCTCTCGATGAACCCGCGATGGAGTTGCTCAAGTTCGCCATGAACGACCTCAAGCTGAGCGCGCGTGCTTACGATCGAATATTGAAGGTAGCGCGGACAATTGCCGATCTCGCCGGCTCGGCCAACATTTTGCCCGATCATGTTTCAGAAGCGATCCAGTACCGATCTCTCGACCGCCAACTGTGGACGTAGCGGAGAAGAAATGATTTCCGGCCCGCCTTCTCGCGGTGTCGGGAGCATGGCAATCCAACCGGACGGCCGAATTCTGGCTGCCGGATCGTTCACAAACGCCGCCGGCGTCAGTCACTCTCGTCTCACTCGGCTCAGGCTCAGGGAAGAAACCGCGAACAAATTATGAAATCGAAATCCTCCCGAACGTCCGCCGACGCTGCCGCCGGCAAAGGTGCAGGCATTGTCTGCGGCACGGACTTCACCGACAATGCGCAGCAAGCTGCCCGCGTCGCCGCTGCCATAGCGAAGCGACTCGACGAGCCAGTGCAGCTGGTCCATGCCCTCGACTTTCCCGGTTACGCTTCAAAGGGCAAGGTTGCCGGCGTATTTCGCCTTGTTAGAGCCTGTCCCAAAATGTGAAAAGGCTCGTAAATCCCCGGGGTTTTCGCGTGGTTGCACTGGTGTCAAGATGAGCGCAATCGGCGGTTAAAGGCTGAAACCGGCGTTTATAGTGCGCGCCGCTCTCATTTCCGAGTGGCTCGGCTTTGGGCCGAAGGCCCC
>Ga0194131_10001062_pt1 | contig 47672 bp, 36 predicted proteins | sample TA2KigO120mmetaG_FD_148631 | JGI IMG/M metagenome (GOLD analysis project Ga0194131, IMG submission 148631) | Freshwater microbial communities from Lake Tanganyika, Tanzania - TA2015053 Kigoma Offshore 120m | ecosystem: Environmental > Aquatic > Freshwater > Lake | place: Tanzania: Lake...
GGATGGGCGGTGCCGAGCGTTTTCTCGAGCACCGGCAAGGAACTGCGGATCATCTCCTCCGCCTCCTGAGAGCGGCCAGCGGCTCGCAACATTGTGCCGAGGTTGTTCATCGCGATACCGACGGTCTGATGCGCCGGGCCGAAGACTTTCCGGCGGATCCGGAGCGACTCCCGGTACAGCGGCTCGGCGCGCTCGAAATCGCCCTGGCCGTGGAGCGTCGCGGCCAGGTTGTTCATGGTCGCAGCGGAATCGGGATGTTCGAGGCCAATGGTGCGCTCGCGGATGGCCAGACAACGCCGGTAGAGTGCCTCGGCTTCCGCGTACTCCTTTTGACCTCGATGCAATTCGGCGAGGTTGTTGAGCGGGGCCGCAAGTAGCGCGTCGGTTGGATCAAGCTCTTCGATCAACCCGACGGCGCGCAGGAGGCTCCGGCGTGCCTCCTCCATCCGGCCTGCTGCCTTAAGCGTAACGCCGAGGCCATTCAATGCGGTGGCCAGGGCGCGCGGCTCACCAGCCTTTTCGCGGATCTTGAGCGCCCGTTGATAGAGGCCGACGGCCTCGTCCAGGCGGTCGAGTTGGCGGTGGACCTCGGCAAGATTGATCATCGCGGAGGAGGCGGGGACTGAATCCCCCCAAAGCTCGATGGCCTGCTTCAGGTGTTGGGACGCGGAATCGAAGTCCCCGAGCGCCTGTTCCGTGACAGCCAGGTTGTTCGCCGCCTTGGCGCGCAAGTCCTGGTTCGGGGAGGTCTCCGCGACGGCGAGGGCTGCCCGGTACTTTCCGAGGGCTGCCTTGTAGTCTCCGCGGCCGCGCAGGGCGTTGGCTTCAATGAGCAGCGCCTCGGCATCGTCCGCCGGCGCTCCTAAACACACGTATGGTGACGCCATCCCACACCGGATGGCCATTAGGGCAAGTTTCATGGCCGCCTTCCTTCGGTTGCCCTTTCCCGCTGTTGCCGATACTACGAATGAGCGGCGGCAAGTGTTCCCGAGATCTGGAGGTTTTGACGGGATTCGTCCGGTTCGGTCTCGCCCGGAGCGCGAAATTTCGAGCGCGCGAGTGGTAGGCTGGTCGGTAGAAGCTCTATGCCAGTCCAGCTTGCCGACCCGATCGAGGCGATACAGGAACCGCCGCTCCCGCGCAAGACCTGGTCCCGGGAAGAGATCGAAGTCCTGGAGAGCACAGGGCTGTTCAATGACCAGCACTACGAATTGATCGAGGGGGAGCTGATCAGCAAGATGGGCAAGAAGCGTCCCCACGTGGAAGGGGTGAAGCGAATGGGAGAGGCGCTGGTTTCTGTGTTCGGCGCCGCTTACGTCAACCAGGAGGCTCCCATCGACATTGCCCCGGAAGACAATCCACGGAACGAGCCTGAGCCGGATGTGATCGTACTCCGGCGCCGGAGCAGCGAGTTCACGGCGAATCCCGGTCCCGCGGATCTGGCACTGGTGGTTGAGGTTTCGGAATCGACGTTGCGCCAAGACCGGACCACGAAGGCCCGGCTCTATGCGCGGGCAGGGATCGGCGAGTATTGGGTGCTGGACGTCAAGGGCCGCCGCCTGCTGGTGTTCCGGGATCCCGGGCCTGATGGATACCGGGTCCAGTTGAGTTTCGGCGAGTTGGAATCGGTGAGCCCGTTGGAGCGGCCGCGGGATCTGATTGCCGTCGCGGATCTGGTTGGCTGACTACCGCTTCCGGCGTAGTGTGGCGATGCGATCTGACGATTACCGGGGAATCAGGCCCCGCCGGATCATCCACTCCTCCATCAGCCCGGTCCACGCATCGCACGACTTGCCCTTGCGGTTCATCCCAAACCCATGGCCGCCATCCGCGAACACGTGCAATTCGACCGGCAGTTTCGCCTTCTTCCAATTGTCGGCAAGCGCGGTGGCGGTCGATGTCATCCGCTCATGGTCGTCAATCGCGACCGCGACAAACAAGGGCGGTGCGTAGGAGGGAACCTGGTATTCAGGCGCCACAGCATAGACTGGCATCGCAAAGTCCGGCCGGCTCGCCGCGTCGTACCTGGTCGCCGCGCCGATGGTGACGTAGCCGCCCGCCGAGAAGCCCATGATGCCGATCCGTTTGGGATCCACCTTCCACTCGGCCGCACGCTCTCGAACCGTCTTTACCGCCAGCAGCCCGTCCTCGACTCCCGCCTTCTGGCTCGCAGTGCGGTCCATCGCGGCCGGAGTTCCGCTTTCCAGCCCGCACCGGTAGCGCAGCACGAACGCCGTGACGCCGCGCTGATTCATCCACCGGGCCACGTCGCGGCCTTCATGTTCGATGGCGAGGATTGAGAATCCGCCGCCCGGGGCGATGATCACCGCCGTGCCGTTCGGGTTTTTGACCGGATACACTTCAAGCACCGGGCTCCTGACCTTGCGCACCCACTGCTCGTCCGGATGCTTGGCGTGGACGTTGCTGGCCTCGGGCTTGTACCACTCCTCGCCCGGGGGCAGGTCCGGACGCAGGCGGATCTCGTTGCCAGGCCCGGCGTGGAGCCCGGATCCGGCCATCGCGAGGAGCGGGATCAGGCGCATCGGCTCTAGTTCCGCGCCGCGGTCACCTTCGGCTGCGACAAGTACCCGACGATCCGGTCCTTCCTCACTTCATTGACCACCAGCTCGCATGGGTACCTTCCGTACTTGGCCATGTAGAACTGGACCGGCTCGTTCACGTTCTTGTCCTTCTTCTCGACCTTCTTGTCGTCGGCGAACAGCTCAACCGTGTAGCGGTTGCGCTTGAGGTCGGCACTCTTGAGCAGAATGGTCACATCGGAAATCCGGACCGGCTGCTTGGACTTCACTAAGTTGATCTCGTGGTACGCTCTCTCGCCCAGCGCTTTCAGAGCCGAGAGTTCCTTGCCGTTGGTCGCGATCAGGCCGCTCTGGACGCCCAGGTCGCCACGCACGGTTTTCAAGTCCGAGATCGTCTTGTCCAACTCGGATTTCGTGGTCGCGACCTCCTGCCTCACCTTGGACACATCCGTCGAAATCTCCGCGGCCTTGGTGTTGGCGGCGATGGCGGACTGCTCGACCTTGGCCACATCCTGCTTTACCAGCGCGGTCTGCTCAAGGGCCTTCTTGTCGCCCTCCTCGACCTTCTTTTCGAGATCGGCGACCTGGCGCATGGCATCATCCTTGGCCTGGCCAGCGAGCTGCTCGGCGCGGCGGCGCGCGGAATTGAGCTCAGCCCGCAACTGTTCGGCGCGGCGGCTGGCCGTAGCGGTGGAGATCGACGAAGTCTCGCGGACGTTGGCGATGTCGGTCCGCAACGCCTCACGCGTTTTGGCGACTTCCTTCTTGACCTCGTCCAACTGTAGAAAGAGGTAGACGTTGGCGGCGACCAAAAAGATCACCAGTCCGAACAGGATCGGGATTTTCAGTCCGGAACCACTCTGTTCCGGCATCGGCATCATCGGGGGCTGGCTCACGGCGGCAGACTCCTTTTTTGGGCGAGAACCTGGATGATCACATCTTAGCGCGCCGCGTCCTTCCCAGGTGGACGCAGGAAAGGGAGCACCTCCTGGCGTGGAGCGCCAGGCTCGAAGCAGCGGCGGCAGCGGGCCTCGTACATCCCCGCGGCCCCTACTACAATTAGATCCTCCGACTCGACAAGGCGTTGCGTGTGTTTTGCAGGATTTCCACATCGCATGCAGATTGCGAGGGTCTTGGTGATCGCCTCGGCCAGGCACAGCAGCTCCGGAATGGGAGTAAAGGGCCGTCCGAGGTAGTCGGTGTCCAGGCCGGCGGCGATCACCTGCTTGCCGGCGTCAGCAAGCTGCGAGGCGACGCGCACCAGCTCCGGACCCATGAAGTTGGCTTCATCCACGCCGATCACCTGGGTCCGCCAGTCGAGCTTGGAAAGGATCTCGGTGGCATCCTTGACGACGATGGCCGACAACCGCGCGTCGGCATGCGACACGATCTCGTCGTCTGAATACCGTTGGTCGATCACCGGCTTGAACACCTGGACCCGCTTGCGGGCGATCATCGCGCGGCGCAGCCTGCGGATCAGTTCTTCGCTCTTGCCGGAAAACATCGGGCCGCAGACCACCTCGATCCAGCCCGTGTTGTGGATCATCACATCCATGCGTGTTATTTTCCTGCTTTCTGTTCCACCGCGCGCATCACCCGCAGCAGGTTGCCGCCGTAGATTTTGTGGATCTGCTCCGGCGTGTAGCCGTTTTCGAGCAGCGCGCGCGTGAGCGCCGGGAACCGCGACACGTCTTCCATTCCCTGAGGCACGCAGGACACGCCGTCAAAATCGCTGCCGATCCCCAGCGCATCGATCCCGCCAACCTTGGAAACATGCTGGATGTGTCGAATAATGTCGGAAAGTGCCGCCCTGGGCGGCTTCGCCTTCGGGTCGGCGGCGACGAACTGGCATCCGAAATTGATCTGCACAACACCACCCTTCCTGGCCAACGCAGAGATCATCTCATCGGTCATGTTGCGGGGGATCGCCGACAACTCGCGGCTCGACGAGTGTGAAGCGAACACGGGCGCGGTGCTCACGGCCAGCACGTCCCAGAACGTTTTGTCGGATGCGTGCGAGATGTCGACCATCATGCCAAGCCGGTTCATCTCCGCGATGATCGACCGCCCTAGCGCGTTCAGGCCCTTGTTGGTTTGGGTAGCCGATCCTGACGAGTCCGCCCAGTGGTTGTCGTTGGTATGGGTGAGCGTCATGTAACGGACGCCGAGGTCATAGAAGGTCCGCAACAACCGGGGTGAATCCTCAATCGCGTGTCCACCTTCGATTCCGATGAGCGCGGCAATCTTCCCCGCCCGCCGCGTGGCGGCGATCTGATCGGCAGTCAGGGCAAGGGTGAAGGTGTCCGGGTGCCGGGCCACGATGTCGTGGCGGATCGTATCGATCATTTCGAGTGTGCGATGTGCCGAGCGGTTGCCGGTCACGTAGTCCTTGGCCACATAGGCGGCGAAAAACACTGCGCCCACACCGCCTTCACGCAGGCGCGGAATGTCGGTGTGGCCCTTGGCGCGGCGGGGACCGATGTCGAGTCCTTTGACCGTGTCCGAAGTGACATCGTTGTGAGTGTCGATCAACAGCGCGGCCCGGTGCACCTGGGCCACTTCGTCATCGGAAACGCGGCGCGTCTGTGCAGGCAGCAGAGCGGCGATGGCCGCCAGAGCGGTGAGAGTCCTCATCGGAAATGAATCTATGGTAACAGTCAATGATGGCTGCTTTCCTTCCGGAGCTACGGATCGCGGTCCGGTCGCTGCTGCGGTCGCCGGGATTCCTGTCGGCGGCGGTGCTGATTCTGGCACTCGGTACGGGCGTCAACACGGCGCTGTTCTCCGTGCTTGACAGCCTGTTGTGGAAGCCGCTTCCGTTTCCGGATCCCGAGCGGCTGATGGTGGTCCAGCGGGTCGCGGGCGGCGACCTGCGCGAGTGGGAGACTTCCGCGCGATCGGCCGCGGCGATTGGCGGCGTGGCGACGCGCACGTGGCTACTTGAAGCTGGCGCAGGCGGACAGCAAGTGGTGCTCGCCGGGATGGCGACGCACGGATTCTGGCGCGCCGTGCCGGTGCCGGTGGCGATCGGCCGCGGGATGGCGGCGGAGGACGGGAATCCAGCCGCGAAGCACGTCTGGCTCAGCCACGATTTGTGGATGTCGCGGTTTCACGGACAGGTCAGCGCGCTTGGCCAGCGGATCACGTTGAACGAGGAGCCCTATCTTGTCGCCGGAGTACTGCCCGCGGAGTTCCGCTTCCCGGTGAATGGCGCGGTGCCCGATGTTTATTTCGCGCTCGACCGCTCGATCTACCCGGGCCACGGACCGGGGGGGCTGACGGTGTTCGCGCGGTTGAATCCGTCGACGCCAGCCGCGGACGCGCAGGCCGAGCTCACGCGGCTTGCGGCGAGCTTCACACCGGGCCACCGCGTAGACCTCCAGCCAGTTGAGGCGCAGCTTCGCGGCGGATCGAAGTCCGGGCTGTGGCTGCTGACCGGAGCCGGACTCATGATGCTGCTCATCGCGATCACCAATGTCGCGGGATTGATGTCGGCGCGCGCGGCGTCAAAGCAAGGCGAGTCGCTGGTGCGGCGCAGTGCCGGGGCGTCAAGCTGGCAGTTGATGCGTCCGAGGATGGCGGAGGCGCTGGTGGTATCGTGCACCGGACTCGCAGCCGGGTGGCTCGCCGCGCGCTGGTGCCTGGAGTTGCTCCCTCACGCGGCGGAACTGTTTCCCACCTTGCGAGGCGCCGCGGAGTTGCGGCCACCCGCGCTTGATGCCTGGGCGTTCGGGTTCGCGGTTCTGTGCGCAATTCTGGCGGCCGCGGCCGGGACGCTGCAGCCGGTCCGGATGCGCGGTCTGCTGACGGCGGGCCAGGTGGCGCTGACGTTCACCCTGCTGCTTGGCGGATCCGTGCTGGTCCGCAGCTTGTGGAACGTGATGTCAACACCGCTGGGCTTTGAGCCCGAAGGGGTGCTGACAGCGGGCATCGGACTGCCCGAAGTCCGCTACTCGACGGAAGCGCGGATGCTCGCGTTCCATGAGGAGGTAATCGCGAAACTGGCAGCGGCGCCTGGTGTGGCCGAGGCGGCGGCGGCGATTCCGGTTCCGATGGCGGGCCGGATGCGCACCCGTTACGGCGTGGAACAGAAGCAGGTGGCGGCAGCCGCGGTGGTGAGTCCCGGATACTTCCGCCTGATGCGGATCCCGTTGCTGCGCGGCCGCGACTTCACCTGGCGCGACCGTCTGGGGCAGCCCCCGGTGTGCATCATCAGCCGCGATCTGGCGCGCGCTGAGTTCGGCGAAGCGGATCCCACCGGGAGGAGGCTCAAGATGTCGATGACGAACGGGCCGAGCTATCCGCGCGGGACTGAATGGGAGATTGTGGGCGTCGCGGCCGAGGTCCGGCAGCAGGGAGCCGAGCAGCCGGGTGAGCCGCAGGCCTACTTTCCGCTGGGCCAGGTGGTCACCGAAGGCCTGGTCTACTTGATGCGTACGCCAGACAGTGCGGCGGCCATGGAGCCGGTGGTCAGGGCGGCGGTTCACGCGGTGGATCCGGCGGTGCAGAAGCCGGGAGTGAATAGCCAGTCCGGACGGCTCGACGAAGTCACGCGCGACCGGCGCTGGATCGCCGCGGCGACATCGCTGTTTGCCGCCGCCGGACTCTTGCTGTCGGCGATCGGACTCTATGGGCTCGTCTCCTACACCGTCGCGCGGCGGACCCGCGAAATCGGAATCCGCATGGCGCTGGGCGCGTCCGCGTCCTCAACCGCGCGCCACATGATGCTGGTGGCCATGGGTCCAGTGGTCTTTGGGATGATTGTGGGCGCCGCGATCTCAGCGCTGGCCGCCGGATTCGTGGCTCCGCGGCTGGCTGGCGTGACGCCGGCGGATCCGCTGAGCATTACCGCCACCTGCGCGGCGATCCTGCTGGCGTGCGCGCTTGCCAGTGCGATTCCGGCCTGGCGCGCAACCCGGATTCCGATCACACGCGTTCTTCGAACCGAATGATCCTCGCACTGCTGCTGGCCGCTCCTGTCCTTACCGATGCCAAACTGGCGGAATCGCTCAAACAGCGTTATCTCGCCATGACCCGAAGCTGGACCGAAGGGGTCCAGTTCACCGGGGCGGAACTCCAGGCGATGGAACGTGGAAAGAGCGTCGAGAAGGAGATGATGGAGAGTCCCGCCGACGTGATGGCGCAGCGCGTCAAGGCGATGGGCGAGCCGTCGTGGGAGCGCGTGACCGCGCTCTATCCGGGCAAGCTGCTCGACCGCACGGTGCTTGGCGGATTTCCGGGCGACGATGAGTTCTCCGTTTGGTGGAACTGCGCAATCAGCGCGCGGATCATCCGCCACAAGGTCCCTGCCACCACGCTGACGGTAGCCTACGACACGACGGTCGTGTTCCGCACAGGCGAGCAGGCGGAGATGTTTGGAATCGCGCGGGACGGCTATTCGAGCCTCCGCTATGAAGACGGCTATCTGCCGGTGCTGCGAGCACGCTACGAGCGTCACGGCGTGATCTATCACGTGACGATGGCCCATGGCCCACCGGACACAGCGTGGGTCCGCGTCGAGATCGAGAATCCTTCGAGCCGGCCGGTGCGTGCGTGGCTGCACGAGGACGTAGTCACGCTGCTGCCGGACCCCGGCACCCGGCTCGAGCACAGCGATCCGGACGCGCGGCACGATGCGGCGGCGGGCCGCATCACGCACCGGTTCGATCTGAAGCCCCGCGCGCGGCAGGCGGTGTACTTCACGATTCCGTATCAGCCGGGGGATGTCGAAAAGCCGGTGGCGGCGCGTTTCAACGAGGTTCATACCGCGTCGCGGAAGATGTGGCTCGATCTGCTGGCGCGCGGGACCAACATCGAAGTCCCGGAGAAGCGCGTCAACGATATCTGGCGCGCGCTCCTGCTCCAGAACTTCGTTCTTGCCGATGGCGCGCGGTTCACCTATGGCGCCGGGCTGATGTACAACGACTCCTACTACCCGGTGGAGAACGGCTTCGGCACCCACGTGTTCGCACAATACGGACATCGGGACTTCGCGCTCAGCCTCCTGCCAATGGCGTTCGACGTGAGCATCCGTCCGGAACAGGCGGGACGCAAGTATCAGAACCGGCGCGCGCTGCCGATGCACCACCTGCTCGCGCTGTACCGGCTTACGGGCGGCGCCTCCCACTACCATCGGTATCGCGATGACTTGAACCGGGTGGCGGAGGAGATCATCGCGGACCGCCGGTCGACCATGGTAGGGAAGGACGGCAAGCGTCCGTTGCACTGGGGCTGGCTGCCACCGGACAAGCCCGGTGTCGACTTGCGGGCGAGCACGCAGTCCGTCTATTGTCCGGCGCACAACATCACGAATTGCCAGGGACTCCAAGACTACGGCGAGTTCCTCGTTGCGACGGGCCTCGATCCGGAGCGGGGGCGGCGCTATATCGAGGAAGCGCGCGAGTTCCGTGCCGCTATCCTGCGGGCGCTCGAGTCTGCCGCGATCCGGATGCCGGACCGGCCCCCGTTCGTTGACTTGCAGACGCTCTATTTCCGCGAGACGCCGGACTATGGTCCGGAGCCCTACGATCACCTGGCACTCGGACGCCTGCAGGGCGCCTACTTCGGCTATTGGGTCGACATGCAGTTGCAGTTCCAATTCTTCAACCCTGATACGGCCGTGGGGAACTGGCTCGCGGATTACGTGGAGCAGCGTGGCGGGCGAGTGTTCGGCGTGACGCGCGCACGGATGCGGCCGGGCGATCCGAACGGCTGGATCAACGCCGTCTACAACTACGCGCTGCACAACCACCGGCTGCGGCAAGGGCGGGTGGACGATTTCCTGCTGGGATTCTACGGGCGGCTGGCGTTTGCGATGTCGCGCAACACGTATGCGGGAAGCGAGGGCGCTCCGCTGATCGGGTACAACACCGTGAATGGGGGTCCGCAGGCCGCCGAGGTTTCCTATCCGAATTCAGCGGCGAACGCGGAGACGCTGAGCATGTTGCGGCACATGCTGGTCCACGAGGAACTGGTGGACAACCGGCCCACGGGCAGACTGCACCTGTTGCGTGGTGTCCCGCGCAACTGGCTCGATCCGGGCCAGCGGATTGTGGTGGAGCGTGCGCCGACGTATCTCGGCGGGATCAGCTTTTCGGTGCACGGTGAAGCGGACGCCGTCCGGGTCGAGTTGAAGACGCGGCATCCGGCGCTTACGGTGCACGTGAGGCGCGCGGAAAGGGGCGCAGTCGAGGTTCCCGCCGGGGGCCCGGAAGTGGTCCGGGTCCGGGTGCGTTAACCTCAAGATAGATGGCCAAAACAGTCGTTACATTCGGCGAGATCATGCTGCGGCTCGCCCCACCCGGATTTGAGCGCTTCCTCCAGTCGCCGCAGTTTCTGGCGACGTTCGGAGGAGGCGAAGCAAACGTCGCGGTGGCGGTAGCCGGATTCGGCGGCACGTCGCGCTACGTCACCGTGCTGCCGCCGGGGAACCCGATCGTGGACGCATTCATCGGCGAAATGCGGCGGTTCGGAGTGGACGCGAGCCATATCGTGCGCAAGAAGGGCCGGTTCGGGATCTACTTCGTCGAGCCGGGAGCCAATCAGCGGGCGTCGAAGGTTGTGTATGACCGGGATCATAGCGCCATCGCATTGGCCAAGCCCGGCGATGTCGACTGGGGCGCGGCACTGAACGGAGGCTCCTGGTTTCATATCACGGGGATCACTCCGGCGCTCAGCCAGTCCGCCGCGGATCTGGCGGTGGAAAGCGTCAAGGCCGCCAAGGACGCCGGGCTCACGGTCTCCATCGATCTCAATTACCGGAAGAATCTGTGGAAATACGGGAAGGCGGCGAAGGAAGTGATGCCGCTGCTGGTAGAGCACTGTCACTACGTGATCGCCAACGAGGAAGACTGCCAGATGACGCTCGGCGTCGAGGCGGCCGTGGACGTCCACTCGGGCCAACTCGACCGGGGCGCGTACCAGACGCTCGCCGAAGCTGTGCTGGCGGCCTATCCTGGGCTGAAAGGCATCGCGATCACCTTGCGCGAATCGCATAGTGCCTCACGGAATGGCTGGTCTGCGTGCTACCACGACCGGGCCCAGTTCCTGCTGAGCAAGCACTACGACATCACGCACATCGTGGACCGCGTCGGTGGAGGAGACTGCTTCGCCGGCGGTCTCATTTTTGGTCTGTTGCACCTTGATTCACCGCAGGCCGCGCTGGAGTTCGCGGTTGCGGCGTCGTGCCTGAAGCACTCGATTCCAGGGGACTTCAACCGCTTCACGCGTGAGGAAGTGGAAGGCTTGATCAAGGGCGGAGGCTCAGGCAGAGTTCAACGCTAGTATTTTGCGGTGGGCATGAGGCCCCATGAAGCGAATCGGCCGGTACGAGATCCAAGGCGAGCTGGGAAGGGGAGCCATGGGGATCGTGTACCTTGCGTCAGATCCGGCGATCGGCCGACAGGTGGCAATCAAGACGATCCGCTTGAACGAGTTGACATCGGATGCGGAGAGGAGCAACCTGCGCGACCGGCTGTACCGCGAGGCGCGGTCGGCGGGGATTCTTCAGGATCCACGGATCGTCACCGTGTTCGATGTTGGCGAGGAGCATGGCGTCGCGTTCATCGCGATGGAACTGGTTGAGGGCCGGACGCTCGAGCAGATTCTCACGGCCGAGGGGCTGCTGACGAAGTCGCAGGTCCTGCCGCTATTGGAGCAGACCTCCACCGGACTCGACTACGCCCATTCAAAAGGCATCATCCACCGGGACGTCAAGCCGGCGAACATCATGCTCGGGCCGGCGGGTGTCAAGATCACGGACTTCGGGATCGCGCGGATCATGTCGCAAGAAGTGACACGCACCGATATGGTGGTCGGCACGCCAGGCTACATGGCGCCGGAACAGGTGGAGTCGCGGCCGGTATCCGGGGCGTCGGACCAGTTTGCATTGGCGGTGATCGCCTACGAGTTGCTGACCGGGGAGAAACCGTTCTACGCCGAGTCGCTCGCGGGACTGGCGTTGAAGATCGCGCGCGAGGAACCGGTGTGGCCGAGCCGGTTGAATCACACGCTGCCTTCGGCGGTGGACGCGGTGTTCCGGCGGGGTCTTGCCAAGACTCCTGACCAGCGGTATCCGGACTGCCGCAGTTTCTTCGCCGCGTTGTCGGATGCGCTTGCAAGCGCGCCAGGGTGGCAGCCACAACCGCGGGGCACGGCTGACAACCAGCCAACCGTGTCGACGAGCGTCAAGCCACGGGAGACAGGGGAGTCCAAGCCTGCGCCGGCGTGGGTCCGGCCAGCGAGAGCACCTGAGTCCAGGCGGGGTGTATGGTGGACGGCGGCAGCGGTGCTGTTGGTGTCGGCGGCTGGTGCGGCGTATGTATTCCGCCCGGTTCCGCCGCCACCGCCTGTCCCGGAGCTGAAGCCAGAACCGCCGCCACCACGGCAAGAGGTTCCGCCGTTGCCGCCCGCACCGGATCCCGAGCCTCCCAAGCCTGCACCCGTGGTGGTGAGCGAACCAAAACCGGTTCCGGTACCGGTGGCGGCGCAACCCGCCGAGGTCCGGTTCGAAACCACGCCTTCGGGCGCCACGGTGAAGGTGGATGGGTACAGTGGGACCTGTGTCACACCCTGTTCGATGGAGCTTCCGGCCGGAAGGCAAGTGGTCCGGTTCAGCCTCGCGGGACACCGCGCGGGACTCGCGATTATCGAGGTTCCGCGGGATACGGATGCCTCTGCGTTGCTTGAGCAGTCGGGTGGAACGCTGATCGTCCGTTCGACTCCGCCGGGCGCGATGATCTTTGTCGACGGCAAGCAGCACACGGGTGTGACTCCGGCGCGGCTGAGACTCCCGCCGGGAAAGCACCGGATCATGCTGAGACGGGCAGGCCTCCCGGATGAAGAACAAGAAGTCGAGATTAAGGATCAGGCGATCGCGAATATGGAGATAAGCTGGAATCAATGAACTGTTGGAGCCGCCGTTCGTTTTTGAGCGCCGCCGTGGCGGGGGCGATGAATGCAGCCGAGATCAAGGATCCCGTTACGGGACGGAAGGTGGTGCGGTATGCGAGTCCGCAACATGAAACGCACCACTACTACGACATTCCGCCGTGGGACCCGGCGGGGCGGCGGCTGCTGTTCTTTCGCATGGACGCGTCAGTCGATAAGCTGACAGCGCTGGGGCGGTACCCCGGGTCGCTTTGGATCATGAACACGGATGGGAGCGGCGCGCGGAAGATCGCGGACGGAATCAAGGGCAACTACCATGTCGGAGTCAACCAGTTCTGGGGTCCCGGGGGCACGACGGCCTACTACACGTTTGAGCGCGTGACCACGGTGATCGATCTCGCGACCGGCGAGTCCGTGAAAGTGAACACGCCAGTGGCCGCCAACCGGATGAGTCCCGACTTCCGGCGCATCTCGTGTGTCCGGGGATCGGAGTGGGGGATCTACGATGTCGCGGCCAAGAAGTACGAGCGGCTGGTGACGCTCGAGCGCGCGCTGGCGTTGTCGCCGAACAGGCACCTGGTGGTGGGGACGGCGTCGGCGTTGCAGAACACGCGGTTTAGTCCGGATGGAAAGCGGATCATGATTGTGCACCGGACCAACGATGATTTCCCGAAGCTGGTCGAGGTATTTGTGTACGAGTTTGAGTCCGGGCAACTGCGGCACGCGGCAGCGGACCTGCATCATCCGACGTGGCGTCCGGACAGCCAGGCGATCCTGTTTGTCCGGCGGCGCGAGTTCGACAACTTGCAGGCACTGTGGGAGCTCGACCTGCGGACGGGGCGCGAGACGAGGATGACGGATGATCATGTGCCCGCGGGCCACCCGTCGTATCACCCCCGGCATCCGCATTTGGTTGGCACTGATTGCTATGGCGGTCCAATGGGGTATGGGGTGGCGCTGATCAATACGAAGACGCGAAAGATGACACAACTGGTGACAATCCCGTCGGGTGCCAAGCCGCCGGAGCAGGGTGACGAGCGGTTCCCGTTCCGGAACTGGGGCCTGTGGTTCCCTCCGCGTCCTTATCTGAATGAGCCGAGACCGGTGTGGAACGCGGACGGTTCCCGGCTTTTGTTCACGTCGCAGGAGAGCGGGCGGATCAATCTGTACGTAGCGGACACGTCGGACCTGGAGAAGATATAAAAAATGGGCTCCGGAAGACCCGGAGCCCGTGGGGAGTTCGGCCGCCCGTATTAGTAGATAGGCGGTGTCGCTCCGTCGATTGACAGCAGGAACCGGATCAACTGGCGGCGCTTGTCCGGGTCGTCCAGTAGATCCACGCCGGTAGCCGCCGCCCGGTGTTCGATGCTGTTCAAGACGGCATCCAGGGAATCCGCCACGCCGTTGTGGAGGAATGTCCTCGGGAAAGCGTGCAGTGACAGAAGCGAAGCGGGTGCGTATCCGTCGGCTCCCAGGGGCGCCGCGGCGTTCGCCCGTACTTCGGTCTTCAGGTTCGGGTCGAACGTGCCGATCTTCTTGAGCGCGCCGGCGATCTGAGTATTGGAGATCAGATTCGCCGCCGGGGGAGGTCCGAATTCCCGGTAGGCGCTGGTCCACAGTGGTCCGCCGTGGCAGGTCTGGCAGTTGGCCTGGCGGAAAATCTGTTCGCCTGCGATCACGTCAGGATCCTCTTTCGAGACGGGAGAGATGGGCGCGCGGATTCCCGTTTGGATGTAAGCCTTGATCGCGTCCCAGGCGTTGACGCCGCGGACTTTGAGTTGACGCCGGTTGGAGTTCGCGGTGGCGAATGCGACCACATTCGTTTCGGGAGTCACGCCGTCTTCACTAACGATGAGCCCCGCTCCACCGGAGACGTTTCTGATGTTGAGCTCGAAGTCCTCCTGCTCGTCGAAGATGGCCGACCAGTTGAACAAGCGCTGGTCATTGGGATCGAACTGGTTGTAGTCTGTGTGCTGCGGGATCGTGCGCCGCGGTCCGGCGGCGAAGATCCAAACGACGTTGTCGGACAACCCGAACGGGTGGCACGCAGAGCAGGATCCCCAACCTTCGTTTGACATCCGGCCGCGGATCGCAGCGGCGCCCTGGCGAGGTGGATCGAACTCACCGACCGAGGTGTGGTAGAGCTCCTTGCCGATCTGCAGCGTGTCATAGCGGGTTCCCGGATCCGGCAGGGGTACGGTCTTCAGAGTGGCGGTGACGCGTTCGGGAGTCGCCTGAAGGCTGATCACGGAGACGTCGCGGCTGATGTAGTTCATCACGTAGGCCCGCGTGTCGGCGCCGTTGATCCGTAAGCGTCCGGTGATTCCCTCTTCCCGAAATCGGCGGGGGGAACGATATTGGAGGAATGAGAGACCGAAGATCGCATTGGCTCCGGCTGGTGTCAGAACAGGAAGCAAGCGGGGAGTCGGTGAGGCAGTTCTGCCGTGTGCGGCAGGTAAACGAACGCTCCTTCTACAGGTGGAGGAGACGGCTGAGCGAAGAGCAGGAGCCAGTTCGATTCGCATTGGTGGAAACAGGAGCGTTGAGCGAGTCCGGCGGAGAGGTTCCACTCGAGCTGGTGCTGACTAACGGTGAGAGGTTGCGCATTGCGTCAGGGGTAAACGCCGGGTTGCTGCGGACCGTGCTGGGGGTGCTGCGCGCATGATTCACCTGCCAGCGAGTGTGCGAGTGTACATGTGCCTGACGGCATGCGACATGCGCCGGAGCTTCGATGGATTGCACGCGCTGGTGCGGGACCGGCTGGGGATCGATCCGTTCGGCGGCCACCTGTGTGTGTTCACCAACCGGCGCCGCGACCGGGTGAAGATTTTGTACTGGGACCGGGACGGGTTCGCGATCTGGGCCAAGCGGCTCGAGGCAGGGACGTACGCGATGCCGCGACAGGAGCAGGGCGAGGTCAAGCGGGAGATCACCGCGCAGGAGTTAGGCGCTTTGTTGAGCGGAATCGACTTAGCCGTTGCGGCCCGCCGCAAACGCTATCAGCGGGCAGCATAGCTTGGGGCGAGATAGATTTATTTGGGATTCTCGTGCTATTAGCGTTGCCATCCGGTAAGCGATCTGGCATAATTGATTCACGGTGCCTGTCGACCTCAACAACCTTCCCGATGACGCGAAAGCGTTACAGAAGATGGTTGTCGATTTGACGGCTCAACTGGATCGGGAAACAACCGAACGGTCGAAGCTGGAAGCTCTGATTCGCGAACTGATCGACGCCAAGCGTAACCGCAAAAGTGAAAAGCTGTCCAAGGAGCAGTTAGCGCTGTTCGAAGCCGCATGGCAGGCCAAGACGGAACAGGAAGCGCAGGACACCCCGAATGATCAGGATGCGGACAGCGGCGCGGCAGCGGGCGAGGAGAGCAAACCGGAAACCAAGAAGCGCCCGGCGCGCCAGCCTCTGGCTCGCAACGTGAAACGGGAACGGATCGTGCACGATCTGAGCAGCGGGCAAAAGCACTGTTGCCAATGCGATCAGGATCTGCGCCCGGTCGGCGCGGACACCAGCGAGCGCTACGAGTACATACCCGCCTCGTTGAAAGTAGTCGAGGATGTCTGCCTGAAGTACGCCTGTGAGTGCACGATCCATACGGCGACCAAGCCACCACAGCCGATCGAGAAAAGCACGGCAGGCGCCAGTCTGCTGGCCCAAGTGATCGTGGCCAAGTTCCTCGATCATCTGCCTTTACACCGCCAGCAGCAGATCTTTCAGCGCCACGGAGTGGATCTCTCACGCAAGACGATGGGCGGCTGGATGGCGCAGTGCGCCGTTCTGCTGGGCCCGTTATGGGATTGCGCCAAGCAGTATCTATTCCAATCCTGCGTGATCGGAACCGACGATACTTCGGTAAAGGTGCTCGATCCCCGGTTGGACTTCGCCCGCATCGGCCGGATGTGGCCGTATGTCGGAGAGCGGGATCACCCGGTTGTGGTATTTGACTACACTGCAACCCGGGCCCGTGCGGGCCCCGCGAAGTTCCTCGAAGGTTACAAAGGAAACTTACAAGCGGATGCATATTCCGTCTACGATGCATTTTTCCGGCCCCTTCGCGGCATGAACGAGGTCGGGTGTTGGATGCACGCCCGGCGCTATTTCTACAAGGCACGCGAGTCCGACCCCGGCCGGATGGGCCCGGCTCTGTTTCTGATCTCCCAGTTGTATCGGGTCGAAAGCAAAATCCGCGGGCTGGACGCCAGCCAACGGCTGACGATCCGGCAGCTGGAATCCAAGCCGGTCATGGACAAGCTCCATGTCTGGTTGCTCCAGATCAAACCGGAAGTGCTGCCCAAGAGCCCGGAGGGTGCCGCGGTGCGCTACACGCTCAATCAGTGGGTGGCGCTGAACCGCTACCTGTCCGATGGCAATCTGGAGATCGACAACGGCGAGGCCGAACGCGCCAACCGTTCGGTAGCGGTCGGCCGGGGAAACTGGACGTTTTTCGGCAGCGACAACGGCGGAAGGACAGCTGCGGTGCTGATGACGTTTGCCGCTTCGTGCAAACGGGCTGGAGTCGAGCCGTTCGCGTGGTTCAACGATGTGCTCTCGCGCATCCCGGAACATCCGATTACGCGCTTGGCCGAGCTGCTGCCTCACAACTGGAAGCCGGTCGAGACCGCTTCCGTTCACGCTTGAAATAGAGCAACTGCTCGACCGAATTCCTCGTGCAGCCTCAGCGCCCTTTCTGCGTCCGCTGTTGCCTCGCTCTCGCATGCTTCCAGGATCGCGCCCCGCGCTGCGAAAACGATAGTGGGGTTCCCCAGACGCTTTCTGCTAACGACAGGCTTGGAGGGATTCGTCATCTGCGAGTCCAACGATGCCGCGGCACTGGCGAAATGGATGCAGGGGTGGACTGACTGTTTGATGTTCCGCATATTGCCGGTCGTCGATGATCAGAAGGTGGCACAGGTGATCGGCGGGTAACCGCCGCGGTCAAAATGCGCGCCCCCGAATCCCCCTCGGGGGCGTGTGTCCGCTTGAGGGTCCAAGCCCGGCTCACCGAGTTATGACATCGCACCGGACGGCAAACGGCTGGCGGCGTTTCTCGCGGACGACACCGACGCTGGAAAGTTGCCGACGAGTCTGACGTTTCTACTCAAGCTCGGCGATGAGTTGCGCCGGAAGGCGCCGGGAAAATAGGGTCGAAGTGCCGTTAGCGGCCGGAAGCCCCGGATAGCGGCATGCTTCAGGACGTGTTGGCCGAATAGGGAACGTGTGGTCGGCCACTCGGAAGTTGGCCTTCAGGCGTGTGGGAGAAAGGGACCCTTTCGCCCACTCGCGCGATCGGGCAAAAATGTTTCGGGCGAGGGGCGCGCTGACGTCGTGGTCCGAGGGATCGTCCTTTGTGCGACCCATCCAAACTGGCCCGGCTGGCACGATTCGAATCGCCCTTCTTCCCCGAGAGAACCGAGGCTGCGGCAAATCACCGAAGCTGCTCGAACGTCTCCAGATCAATCCCCAATTGTTCCAAGATGCGGAAGAACAGCGGCGGACCAATCGCGCGGCCGCCATGGATCGGAATCGTGGTAGCTCTGCCGTCCTTGTGGCGCCACCGCTCGTGACTTCCCGTTTGGCGAGCTCTTTCGAACCCAAGTCTCGTGGCAACGCGCTGGAACTCGGTTGCCCGGGCACTAGGCATGCACGATTTCGGTGGAGTCGCGCGGCAGATCCACTCCGCTCAGGCGATGTTCCTCTTCGATCAACCGAAACACATTGGCGAGTTCGGTCACCGCCTCTTCGGCAGTCGGCATGAGAGCGTGGCATCCCGCGATCGCAGGAATCTCCGCCACCCATCCGTCAGGCCGGTTTCGATAGATGACGAGCTTGTAGTCGTCGAAGCTCATGAGTCCATTGTAGTTCGGCACTCCGCAACCGCCAAAGTCCTGAGTAACGCCAATGCGTTGAGCCGGGCAGCCGTCCGCCACCGAATCCTGCTGTCTAAGCCAGCAATTCGCGGACCGGCTCCCCCGTGCGGTCCTCAAGTGAGTTCGCGATCTTGATCGGACGTCCGATCGGGCTCATGTATTCCTTCGTATAATCGACTCCGAGCGCCTGGAAGACAGTGGCGTAGAGGTCGCCCATGGTGATCACGCGATCCGTGACATTCGCCCCCCGCTCGTCGGTGGCGCCGATCACCTGTCCGGTCTTGAGTCCGCCGCCGGCCACCGCGAGCGACCAGGCGTTCGGCCAGTGGTCGCGGCCGAGGTTCGGATTGATGTTGGGTGTGCGTCCGAACTCGCCCATCGCGATGACGATCGTCGAATCGAGGAGCCCGCGCTCTTCGAGATCCTCCACCAGCGCGACCAGCGTGCGGTCCAGTGTCGGACACAGGCGGTCGCGGTGTGACTTGTCGTTGTCGGAGTGGGTGTCCCACGAGGTGCCGTGGTATCCGGCCGCGGTCACGAAGCGGGCGCCGGCCTCGACCAGCCTCCGTGCCATCAGGCACGAGGTGCCGATCGAATCCTTGCCATAGCGCTCCTTGAGCTTATCCGGCTCCTTGGATAAGTCGAAGGCCTCGCGCACGGCGGGAGTGGTGATCATCTTCATCGCCTGCGCCGTGAACGCATCCATGTTGGCGTGCTCGGCGGTCTGGTTCAGTCCGCGATACCGGCGGTCCACCGCGCTCAGGAACGCCGAGCGGCTCTCCACCGATGCCTGCGAAACCGACTTGGGCAGGCTCAGGTCCGTCACCTGGAAGTCGGGCTTGGCCGGATCCGGAATGCACATCGGATCGTAGTCGCCGCCGAGGAAAGAAGCGCGGAAGTAGTCTTCGTACTGGCGTCCGCGGTCCCACTTCGGAACCAGGATGTGCGGCGGAACGGCGTTGCGCGGCCCCATCTCCTTGGTGATGATTGAGCCCACGCTCGGGAACTGCATCGCCGGATTCACTTCATGCCCGGTGATTACGTAGTGGGTCGCCTGTGGATGGTCGTTGCCGCGCGTGTGCATTGACCGGATGGTGGCGAACTTATGCGCCTTGGCCGCCATCTTCGGCATCAGCTCGGAATAGTGCACGCCGGGCAGGCTCGTGCGGATCGGTTTGAAGTTCGAGTTTGACTTCGGATCCCAAGTGTCGATGTGGCTGGGCCCGCCTTCAAGCCAAAACAGGATCACCGAGTTCGCCTTGGCCTTGCCCGGGTTGGCCCTGAGCAGGTCGGCTGTCGAGAGTCCGAACAGCCCCAGAGATCCGGCGGAGATGAAATTGCGGCGGTGCATCATGTGGTCCTGCCTCCTTTAATGATTCTCGGCGAATTCGCGGGAGCTGATCAAGGCCCACGCGAACTCCCGCAGCGCCTCTTCGCGATTCCCGCGGCGGGCGATGATCTGCAGGATTTCGGCGGTCTCCTCCGGCTCGGGAAAGCGGGTGAGCGCGGCCAGGTAGAATTCCTCAATGATCCGGGCGTCGGACGCTCCGGCACTCAGCAAACGCGCGAGCCGCCCGTCCTTGGCGCCCAGGCGTTGCGTGTAGGTGCCTCCCGCGAGCATGTGGAGCGCCTGGCCGAGGTTGGGCTTGGCATTGCGTTCAGGGATCGCGCCGCGGTTCGGCCGTCCGTACAGTTCGAGGAACCGCGAATAGTACATGTCGGGATCCTTCAGGTTGATCGCGCGCGTGCCGGTTGGAGCCTGGCCCACGGATCCACCCTCGGACACCGCGGTCGTGTAGATTTCCGGAATCCCGGTTGCATCCGACACCATGTCGAGCAGGATCTCGGCATCAATCGCGCGCGCGTAGGATCGCGAATAGTTCACCGTGTCGCCGCGGTTGCTCTCGTTGGGGCGGTGCGAAAGCTGATAGGTGCGTGACAGCACGATGGTCCGCATCAGGTGGCGCAAGTCGTGGCCATGTTCGCGGAAATCCTTGGCGAGCGCGGCCAGCAGTTCGGGATGCGTCGGGGGATTGGTGGACCGGAAGTCATCCACTGGATCCACGATTCCGCGAGCGAAGAAGTAGCCCCAGATCCGGTTCACCGACGCCTCTGAAAAGTACGGATGCGCCGTCATCCACCGCGACAGCTCCTGCCGCGGATTCGCGTCAGGATTCGCTTTCGGCGCCGACCCGTCGAGCAGCGCCGGGATCACGGCAGCCTTGGTGCGCGGATGCAGGATCTCAACTTTTCCTCCGACGTCCTTGGAACCGAAGTCGGCGGTCATCGGATGATCGAACACCACGGCTCCGCTCTTGAACAGGCGTCCGAAGAAGGCCGCCATGCCCCAGAACTGATCCTGGCTCCAGTTCTCGTAGGGATGGTTGTGGCACTGGGCGCAGTCCAGGCGCCGTCCGAAGAAGACGCGCACCTCCTCGGCCATCGTGTCGGCCGGAGTCCCGATCTGGTTGTACGGGATGAAGTGGCGCGAGGCCGCGCTGTAGCCCTGCGCCGACAGACGCTCGCGGGCCACGTCGTCGTATGGACGGTTGGTCTCGACGTTGTTGCGGATCCATTCCCAATATTTCTGGCTGAACTTCGGAGTCAGCCCGTTGGCGAAGATGGCGACGCGGAACAGGTCTGAGAAGCGGAACGTCCAGTAGTCGACGAATTCGGGCGACTGCAGCAGCGTGTCGACGGTCTTGGCGCGCTTGCCCGGATCGCGGCTGGCCAGGAATTCCCGGACCCGGTCCGGTGGTGGAAGCGTGCCGGTGAGATCCAGGCACACGCGGCGCAGGAACTCGCCATCGGACGACAGCCCGCTTGGCGCCACCTGGACCCGCTTGAGCTTGGCAAACACATGCTCATCGATGAAATTCGCCCGCGCAACTTCTGCGTAGCCTGCCAAAGGCGAACCGGTGACTCCCACACCCGCGCTCGCCACGTATCCTGCCGCCCGGACCAGGACCGCCGTCTCTCCGGTCTTAACACCCTTCACGCGCCCGGCTGGTGTGACCTCCGCCACGCCGGAGTCGTTTGAAATGTACAGGACCTGATCGGTGTAGTCTTCCGAATGTCCGTCGCTGAACCAGGCGGTGACCACAAGCCGCTGCTCACCGTTCAACGGAACCGCCGACATTGCCGGATGCGCGTCCATGTGGGTGATCCGCTGCGAGCCGGATTCCCCATAGGGCGCGCCGTTGCGGATCCAGGAGAGGATCGCCGCATAGTCAGGCGAGTCCAGCTCCAGCCGCTTGCCGCCGCCATGCGCCGCGAGGTTGAGCGGCTTGGTGAGAATCAAGCTCTTTTCCGGATTCTCGAGATCAACGCGCGGGATGCGGTCACCTTTGGACTCGCTGCTCAACACCTGGTAGGTTCCGCCTTTGACGATCCACTCGTGGTCATCGCGCGGATAGAGTGCGCTGGCGGAAAGCTTCAAGCCTCCGCGTCCCTTCACTCCGCCGTGGCAGGCGGCGCTGTTGCAGCCGCGCTTGGTGAGAATCGCGCCGATGTCCCGCGCGAAACTGAAGGGACGCGCCGTGGCGGCGTCCTTTACCGTGATCGCGGACTGCGCGCGGAGTCCGGCGAACGTGGCCTGGATCGACGTCGCGCCGTCGGTCTTCGCTTTCACCCGGACGCCGGGATCGAGATCCACACGGCGCGCGGCGGCGAGTGTCCACTTGGCCTCGGCGGTGACGTCGCGCTCGGTCCCATCGGCGTAGGACGCGATTGCGAGGAACTGCTGCGAAGCGCCGGAGCCTTGCAAGGCAGCGCGCGGCGGCAGGGTCCGCAGGGAGACGGCACGGGGCGCCGCGGCGGCCTGAGCGGCGAGAACAAAACACAACACCAGCAACAACATGCGCTAGTGGAATCGTATCAGAATCCACGAGGCCATGGCCCCCATAAAAACATTTTTGTGGATCAGGCCTTTACGTGCACTGAGCTTTTCCGGCATACTGCCAATAGATCGTTTGGCGATCTCCAGTTCGGGTACGGAGCCTGTTTTCCTCCTCTCGGCCGCTCTTTCGTAAGAGCATGTTCACGCCGCCTTGACGCGCGGTCCGGTTCAATTCAACGGAGGAAGGGCTTTCGGTTCGTGGGAACGGTTTATCTTGTGGGCGCCGGTCCGCAAAACCGGGACCTGCAGACCCCGGGGGTGATCCCCACCAGTCTGCCGCTGTTTGGTTATCGTCCGCGGGCGGGCGAGCAGCTCCGGTTCCACTTCGACATGACGAAGTGCATTGGCTGCAAGTGCTGCGTTGTTGCCTGCAACGAGCAGAACGGAAATCCGGCCGGAATCAACTGGCGGCGGGTTGGCGAGATCGAGGGCGGCAGCTATCCGTTCGTGGAGCGCTGGCACCTCTCAATGGGATGCAATCACTGCATCGAGCCCTCATGCCTGGCTGGATGTCCGGTGAAAGCGTACTCGAAGGATGCCGCCACCGGCATCGTGGACCACGATCCGGAAATCTGTATCGGATGCCAATACTGCACCTGGAATTGTTCTTATGGCGTTCCGCAATACAATGCCGCCCGCGGCGTCGTCGGCAAGTGCGACATGTGCCACGGCCGCCTGAATCAGGGAATGGAGCCGGCTTGCGTCAATGCCTGTCCTGAAGGCGCGATCACGATTGAGTCCGTCAACGTGTCGGAGTGGCGCGCGAACCTTGCCCTCGCCAACGCGCCGGGGATGCCGGACGCCCGCGACAGCTTCTCCACCACGCGGCTGACTCTGCCCCCGGCGGGCGCGAAACTCGATCGCGTCGACACCGGACGGGTCAAGCCGGAGCACGTGCATCTGTCGCTGGTGGTGGTCTTGGTGTTGACGCAGCTTGCCGTTGGCGCCATCACTGCGTTATGGATGCTCGGCCTCGCCGGTGCCGCGCTTCCGTTCTGGTCCGCATTGCTTCCCCTCGCTGTAGCCGCCGCCGGACTCGCCATCGCGCCCGCGCACCTGGGCCGTCCAGTACACGCTTATCGCGCGTGGAAAGGCTGGCGGACATCTTGGCTCAGCCGCGAGATCCTGGCGTTCAGCCTGTTTGCGGGCGCGGCCAAAGCCTATGCTGCCGCTGTCTGGTTCGGGATCGCGGCGTTAATGCCAGCCGGAGCCGCGAGCGTGGTGCTCGGTGTGATGGGCGTGTACTGTTCGGCGCGGATCTACATGGTCCGGGCGAGGCCTGCGTGGGACAACGGCTACACGCTGGCATCGTTCTTGCTAACCGCTGCCTGGCTGGGTCCGCTCATGGTGCTGGCAGCGGGGATCTCCACGAGTCTGTGGCTTGGGGCTGCCAGCTTCGCGGCTGGCCTGGGACAAGGAGTCACGCAGTGGATGCGGCTGCGGTCGTTTGAGCGCTCCGGTGTGTTTGAGCTGACCGCTGCGGCGGAGTTACGGCAGCAAAACCTCCGCTCTTGGGGCACTGCGATGTACGCGCTGCTTGGGCTGGCACTGGCGGTGATGTGGATCAGCCCGGTGCTGGCAACGGCACTGGCGGTCGCGTCAGAAGCCGCCGGAAGGTTCCTGTTCTTCGCCGCGGTTGTGCCAAAGAGTGTGGCGTCCACCTATCTCACACCCGGAGGCCGCGCGTGAACTGGAAGCGGCTGGCAGGGCTCGATAACCTGCGCGACAGCTACGTGTACACCAGCGATCCGGTGCTGGGCCACACCTCAGCGCGCCGGTCGGCTGACCACTGGGTCCGCACGACATGCGGCTACTGCTCCGTTGGTTGCGGCATGGAGTTGGGCGTCCGCGGCGATCGTATCACCGCGGTCCGCGGATGGGACGGACATCCGGTGAGCAACGGCAAGCTCTGTCCAAAGGGGCTTTCCGAGCACCATACGCTCACGGCGCCGAACCGTGCCCTCCGTCCGCTAAGAAGAACCTCGGGTGGATTCGCACCCGTCACCTGGAACGATGCGGCCGGCGCGCTCGTGGATCAATTCACATCGGTTCAGGCGCGCTACGGCAAAGACTCGCTCGGCGTGATCAGCACCGGACAACTCGTGACCGAAGAATTCTACACGCTCGGCAAGCTGATCCAGCTTGGATTCGGCACGCGGAACTACGACGGAAACACGACACTCTGCATGGCGAGCTCCGTATCCGGTTATAAGCGCTCGTTCGGAAGTGACGGACCTCCGGGCGCATACGAGGATCTGCGAACGGCCGACCTGATCCTGTTGATCGGCGCCAACATTGCTGACAACCACCCGATCCTGTGCCAGCACCTGGAAGCCAACAAGAGCAAGTACCTGATCACAGCCGACCCGCGGATCACCAAGACCGCGATGCTCGCGGATCTGCACCTGCCGCTCTGGCCGCGGTCCGACATCGCGCTGCTGAACGGAATCGCGCATATTCTCATTCGCGACGGGCTGATCAATCGCGGCTATGTCGACGCCCACACCACCGGATTTGACGCCCTCGCCAGGTTCCTGGACGACTACACTCCATGCCGGGTTGCCGAAATCACAGGAATCAGCGAGGCGGTGCTCACCGAGGCCGCGCACCGGTATGGCCGCGCCAAGGCCGCATTCATCGCGTGGACCATGGGTGTCAACCACTCGACGCAAGGAGCGGAAACGGTCAACGCGATCAACAATCTTGCTTTGCTGACTGGCCACATCGGACGCCGCGGCGCCGCGCCATTTTCCATCACGGGACAGTGCAACGCGATGGGGACCCGCGAAGCTGGCTTCACGTCTTCAATTCCCGGATACCGCAAGTTTGAGAATGCGGCGGACCGCGAAGAAATGGCCGCGCTATGGAACGTTCCGGTGGAACGGATCCCGGACTCGCGCGGCCTTGCATACCCTGACATCATCAATGCGTGCGCTGAGGGCCGCATCAGGGCGCTGTGGATCATCGCCACCAATCCTCTGGTGTCTTATCCCAATCAGGAGCAGTTGCGGCGCGCGCTCGCCAAGCTCGACTTCCTCGTCGTGCAGGATGGATTCCATCCCACACCCACCAGCGAACTCGCCCACCTGGTCCTGCCGGCCGCGATCTGGGGCGAGAAGGAAGGAACCTACACCAATTCCGAACGCCGCGTGGGCAAGGCAAACAAGGCCGTGGAGCCACCGGGTGAGGCACGGCCGGACTTTGAAATTTTCCTCGACGTGGCCGGGCGGCTGGGCGTACGCGAGGAATTGTTCCCCGGCTGGAGCTCTCCGCTCCACGCGTTCGATGAATGGCGGCGCGTGTCACGCGGGCGCCTGTGCGACTACTCCGGGCTGAGCTACGAAGCGATCGAGGCCAACGGAGGACTCCAGTGGCCGTACCCGGAAGGGCGGACCACGGTTGAAACATCGCGCCTGTATGACAGCGGCCGGTTCGAGTTTGCAGACGGCCGCGCCCGGCTTTGGTGCATCCGCTGGGAGCCTTTCCCGGATCAGCCGGACACCCACTTCCCCCTGGTCCTCAACACTGGCCGTACCGTCGAGCACTGGCACACCCGCACCAAGACCAGCCAGGTTCCGATCCTCGAACGGATGGCTCCCAACGCTTGGCTGGAGATGAATCCAGCCGACGCAACCGGACTCGGGCTGCGGGCGCACCAGAACGTCGACATCATCTCACGGCGTGGAGCGGTCCGCGGCGTGGAGCTGCGCATCACCGGGATCACCGCGCCCGGACAGGTTTTCATGCCGTTTCATTTCTTCGAGACCAACGTGAACGAAGTCACCCAGGACGCCTGTGATCCAGTCTCGCGGGAACCCAACTACAAACAATGCGCCGTCCGCGTGGAACGGTCCCTTTCTTAATGGAGAAACAACCAATGATGAATCGAAGAAGCGCGCTTTCCCGGATCATGGCGGGGCTCCCGGCAGGATGGGCCGGCGCCTGCTACGCGAGTGATGCACCGGAGACTCCCGATGTCCGGTTTGGAATCATCGCGCTGACTGACTGCGCGCCGATCGTGATGGCACACGAGACGGGAATGTTCAAGAAGTTCGGAATCCGTTCGGTGATTTCGAAAGAAGCCTCGTGGGCGGTGATCCGCGACAAGTTGTCGCTTGGCGAGAACCAGGCGACGCACATGCTCTTCGGGATGCCGTTCGCCTCGACGATGGGTTTGCTGGGATCTCCCGTGAAACCGATGGTGATTCCGTGGCTGATCAACCGCAATGGGCAGGCGATCACGCTTGCGGCGGGATACAAGGGGATCCAGTCAGCCAAGGAGTTGAAGCCCGCCGTCGATAAGGCGAAAGCAGCGGGGAAGCCGATGACGTTCGCCATGACCTTTCCGCCCGGAACGCACGCGATGTGGATGCGCTACTGGCTGGCTTCCGGTGGCATTAATCCGGACAAGGACGCCACGCTGATCACGATTCCGCCGCCGCAGATGGTGGCCAACATGAAGATCGGCAAGATGGACGGGTTCTGCGTGGGCGAGCCGTGGAACCTCCGCGCGATCTCGGATGGAATCGGATTTACCGTCACCTCCACGCAGAAGATCTGGCCGGACCATCCGGAAAAGGCCTGCGCGTTCACGGAAGAGTTCGCCGGGAAGAATCCGAAAACGGTGAAGGCGGTGCTCAAGGCGCTTCACTTGGCAAGCGTCGAGCTGGACAAGATGTCCAACCGGCCCGTGGCCGCCGAAATCATCTCCCGCCCGGCCTATATCAACTGCCCGAAGGAGATCATCCTCGACCGCCTGCAGGGCAAGTACGACTACGGCAACGGAGTCAAGGAACAGGATCCGAACTACATGATCTTCTCGTCGCGCAACTGCAACATGCCTGCCAAGACGTTCGGCCACTGGTGGCTGAGCCAGTTCCGGCGCTGGGGCATGGTGAAGTCCGGCCTGGACTACAAGAAGACCGTTGACCGCGTGATGATGCCCGGAATTTTCGCAGAGGCGATGAAAGAACTCGGCGTGGTGCCGGACATGGCCGACATGAAACCGGCCAAGCTGATGGACTCAGTCTTCGATCCCAAGGATGCGGAGCGCTACGCGCGCTCCTTTGCTGTTCACAACATTAACGCTTAAGGAGAATCGGCATGAAGAGCAGGCTCGTCGCGATGAGCTATTCGCTGGTGGGTGTACTTCTGGTATGCGGTGTGTGGGCGCTGTTGAGCTCGGTCGTGGCGCCCGATCTCCCCTCGCCTCTCAAGACGTGGGAAGAGAGCAGGCTCTACATTCTGTCGCCATGGGAAAAACGCGGCGAGATGGATCAGGGGATCCTGCGGATGGCTGCCTATAGTCTGGTGCGCGTGGCCAAGGGATTCCTGCTCGCCATCATGATTGGCGCACCATTGGGATTCCTGCTCGGCTCCTCGCCGGTCTTCCACCGGATGTTTGATCCGACGATTCAGGTGTTGCGGCCCATCTCGCCGCTCGCCTGGCTGCCACTCGGGTTGATCCTGTTCCGGCAGTCCGAGCCCGCGGCTCTGTTCACCATCGCGTTGTGCTCGATGTGGCCCACGGTGATCAATACGGCCAGTGGCGTGCGGTCGATCCCGCAGGACTATCTCAATGTGGCCAGGGTGCTGCGCCTGTCACGGTGGAAGAAGTTCACCAACGTCTGGCTGCCCGCCACGCTGCCCTACTTGTTCACGGGATTCCGGCTCAGTCTCGGAATCGCCTGGCTGGTCATTGTCGCGGCCGAGATGCTGACCGGAACTCCCGGTGTCGGCGGATTCCTGTGGCAGGAATACAACAGCTTGATCTATTCGCACATCCTGCTGTGTATTCTCACCATCGGAATCGTCGGCTTCGTACTGGACCGCCTGATGGGCATGGCTGAAGCCAGGCTCAGATCGGTTTGACGGCATGGCAATGATCGAACTGACGGGCGCGGGCAAAAGCTACGGATCCCGCTGCGTCCTGCGCGGCTTGAACCTGGCGGTGAACGAGGGCGAGTTCGTCTCCGTAGTCGGAAGTTCGGCCAGCGGGAAGACGACCCTGCTGATGATCGCGTGCGGACTCCTGCCGCCCGACGCGGGATCGGTGTCCATCTCCGGCCAGCCGGTGACGGACTTCGCTCCGGGAGCGGCGATCGTATTCCAGAACTACTCGCTGCTGCCCTGGCTCCCCGCGATCGAGAATATTCGCCTTGCCGTTGAAGGCGCCTTCCCTTTGTGGACAGCGGCCCAACATCGTGACCAGGCCGAAAAGTATCTTCACATGGTCGGACTCGGAACCGCCGGAGCGAAACGCCCCAGCGAGCTCTCGGGCGGAATGCGGCAGCGTGTTGCCATTGCCCGCGCGTTCGCCGTGGAGCCCTCGCTCCTGTTTCTCGACGAACCGTTCGGAGCGCTCGACGCACTCACCCGCGCGACTCTCCAGCAGGAGCTCGCCCGGATGTGCTCGGAGGCGGCCCGCCCGGTCACCACCCTCATGATCACCAACAGCGTGGATGAGGCGATCCTGCTGTCTGACCGCGTGTTCGCCTTAAGCCGCGGTCCCGGTGCGTCGCTCAGCGATCCCGTGGCCGTGGACATCCCGCGGCCCCGGGCGGCCAACATGATCATGCGCGAGGAAGCCGCGGTCCGGATTCGCGCCCGCCTGTTCAATCCTGCTCCCGTGGAGGTTGCCGCCCATGTACACGCGTCCGCTTGAAATCAGCTCCCTGTCGAAGGTATTTGAGACCCCGGCCGGGCGTTTCACCGCGATCAAGGATTTCAACGCCCGTATCGCGCCGGACGAGTTCGTCGCATTGCTCGGCCACTCCGGCTGCGGGAAATCAACGGTGCTCGCCATCGTCGCCGGACTCCAGGAAGCCACTCTCGGCGGCGTCATCATCGACGGAACCGAGATCAGCGGACCCGGGCTCGACCGCGCGCTCGTCTTCCAGTCGCCGTCGCTGCTGCCCTGGATGTCCGCGCTTGACAACGTGCTGCTGGCCGTACGGCAGTCACACCCGAAGCTTCCGCTCTCTGCCCAGCGCGACCTTGCGGTCCGATATCTCAACCTCGTTGGCGCGGGGGAATACATGCGCCAAATGCCCGCCGAGCTTTCGCAAGGCACCCAGCAGCGTGTCGCGATCGCGCGGGCGTTCTCCCAGGAGCCGCGGTTTCTGTTGCTCGACGAGCCGTTCGGAATGCTCGACTCCATGACTCGCGCGGACCTCCAGGATCTCCTGCTCCGCCTCTGGCGGCAGTCTCCCAAGACCGTCCTCCTGGTCACCCACGACGTCGACGAGGCGCTCTACCTGTGCGACCGGATCATCCTGATGACCGACGGTCCGGAAGCGCGCGTGGGTATGGATTTGCGCGTGACCCTCGCCCGTCCGCGAAGCCGCCAGGGCTTGCTCGACGATCCCGAGTACTTCCGCCTGCGCGGCGTGGTCTTCAAGTATCTCGAGCTGCACTCGCGGCAGTTCCGGAAGGAGGCCGCGTGAGAGAGCGGCTGGCGGTGGTGGGCAACGGCATGGCGGGTGTCGCGTGCGTGGAGCAGATTCTGCGCCATAAGCAAGACTTTGAGATCACCATTTTCGGCGACGAAACCCACGTAAACTACAACCGGATCATGCTGTCGCCAGTGCTCGCGGGGGAGAAGAGCTTCGACGACATCGTTCTGAATGGAGTTGACTGGTACCGCCGCCACGGCATCCACGCCCGTCTAGGAGCGCGCGTAGCCGCGATCGACCCGGTGGCGAGGACGGTAGCCACCGAAGACGGCATGGTCACTGAGTTTGACCGGCTGATCCTCGCTACAGGGTCGAGCCCCCTCATTCCGCGGATGGAAGGAGTGAACAAGTCCGGCGTCTTCGTCTTCCGGACCTACGACGATGCACGGCGGTTGATCGAGCTTTCGGGACCTGGAATCAAGGCCGCCGTCATCGGAGGGGGCTTGCTCGGGCTGGAAGCTGCTCGTGGCTTGCAGATCCAGGGCTGCGACGTCACCGTCGTACACTTGGCCGGCACGCTGATGGAACGCCAGCTCGACGCCACGGGCGGCTCCTATCTCCAGCGCAAGATGGAAGCCATGGGTATCCGTGTGATGTGCGGCAAGTCGACCCAGGCGCTCCTTGGCAATGGGCACGTGGAAGGGCTGCGCTTCCACGACGGCGAACAAATCGAGGCAGGCATGGTGGTGATTGCCGCGGGTATCCGGCCGAACGCGGAACTGGCTCGCGCGGCGGGATTGAAGGTGAATCGCGGGGTGGTTGTCAACGCCCACATGGAAACATCTGCGCCGGGCATTTATGCCGTGGGAGAGTGCACGGAGTTCGAGGGGCAGACCTTCGGACTCGTAGCCCCATTGTACGAGCAGGGCAAGGTGCTCGCCGCGGCCGTCACGGGCAACCGCGGCCCCGGATTCTCGGCGCAGGCCCCCGCGGCCAAGCTCAAGATCATGGGTGTCGAAGTGTTCTCAGCCGGTGATTTCGATGAGTCACACCCGGGAGCCGAAGCCGTCCGGTACGAAGATCCGGCGCAAGGGATTTACAAGAAGCTCGTGCTTCGCAACGGGCGGCTTGCCGGAGTTGTTCTGGTGGGTGACTCCTCGGACGATCACCGGTACCTGGAATGGCTGAGGTCGGGCGCCGATCTCGCAAAGCAGCGCCGGCATCTGTTGGCTCCGCCTCCAGCGGCCGACGGCGGGTTCGACGCCGCAAAAATGGCGGACCATGACACGGTCTGTGGATGCCTGGGCGTCAGCAAAGGCGTCATCATCGAAGCGATCCATGAACACGGCATCTGCACCATGGCGCAGTTGAAGGATCGCACGCGCGCCTCAACCGGTTGTGGAAGCTGCACGGGACTCTGCCAGTCGCTGCTCAAGGCGGTGGCGCCGGATTTCGAGGAGGAGAAGGCCAAGGTGCTGTGTGAGTGCGTTCCGTTTCCCCAGGACAAGCTGCGCGAAATCATCCGCACGCAACGGCTCGAATCCGTGCAGAGCGTGCTGGAAATTTATGGCAATGGCAAAGGCTGCGAAGTCTGCAAGCCGGCCATCAGCTACCTGGTGGACGTGGCCTCTTGCGGCGGCCATCAGGAGGACCGCTCGGCACGCTTTATCAATGATCGTGTTCACGCCAATATCCAGAAGGATGGAACTTTCTCCGTCGTGCCCCGGATGCGGGGCGGCGTGACCACACCCGATGAGCTGCGCCGGATCGCCGACGCGGCTGAGAAGTACAACGTGCGGATGGTGAAGGTTACCGGAAGCCAGCGCATCGATCTACTCGGAGTCAGGAAGGAAGACTTGCCCCGGATGTGGGAGGATCTCGGCATGCCCTCGGGCCAGGCCTATGCCAAAGGCGTCCGGATGGTGAAGACCTGCGTCGGATCCGAGTTCTGCCGCTTCGGCACGCAGGATTCGATCACCACCGGAATCGAACTCGAGCGGCGTCTCGAGAACCTGTACACACCGCACAAGACGAAGCTGGCCGTGGTGGGGTGTCCACGGAACTGCGCCGAGGCCACGGTGAAGGACATCGGACTTGTCGGCCAGGACGGAAGCTGGCAAGTGGTGGTCGGCGGCGCCGCCGGAAAAGGCGTGCGGAAGGCCGACCTGTTGATCACAGTCGAGACCACGGCCGAGGCGCTGCAGGCCGCCGAGCTGTTCTTCCAGTACTATCGCGAGAACGCGAACTACCTCGAACGCACCTACGACTTCGTCGAGCGGCTGGGAATCGAAAAGATCCGTCGCGATACCGTCTATGCGCCTGAGGATGTGCGGCAGCGCCTGCTCGGCCGGTTGCGCCGTTCCAAGGAACGGTCAAGCGACGCGTGGCTGGAACGCTACAATCCGCGCGCGACACAGTTTGTCCAAATTCAACCACTGGAGGCAATGCAATGACAGCTTCGGAGCGCTGGGTGAAAGTGACGCACTCGTCGAATATCCCGCTGCATGAGGGCCGCGCCGTCCACATGGGCGGCCACGAGGTTGCCATCTTCAATCTGGGCGGGCGTTTTGTCGCTGTGGACAACCGTTGTCCCCACGGAGGAGGTCCGCTGGCTGACGGTATCGTGGGAAGCGCGAGCGGGCGGCCAACCGTCACGTGTCCGCTCCACAACTGGAAAGTGTGCCTGGAGACGGGTGGAGTGGCCAGGCCCGCGTCAGGTTCCGGTGCCTGTGTCCGGTCGTTCGAAGTAAGCGTAACCGGCGGCATTGTTTCGGTGAAGATCCCCGCGGAACGGCCGGCCCGATAGCTCAGCAGACTCAGCGCTCGAAAACGCGGAATCGATCGAGGTGCGGCACTGGCCGGACCTCGATCCGCCGTCCGATATCGAGGAGCTGGTTCTTCGCCGCGTCGAAAGGTGGCCACGACGGAAGCCCGCTCCGGGTCGGATCTCCCGCTGCGGCAAACTGCGTCCAGTATCCACTCATGACGCCTGCCAGGCGCCAGTCTTGCTCATCGGGCTCGCCCCAGCGGCCACGGCGGAAGTGGCCTCCTCCGACGAAGGCCAGCTCGATCGTGTGGAACGCGCCCAGCCGCGCAGTCGCGCCTTTGCCCGGATAGCTGAAGTAATAAAGGTAAGCAGGCTGGCCCGCCCGCGCCGTTTCGCGCGCCATTGAGTAGGCGGTGTGCCCCCTCTGATAGTCGTTGTGGAGTGAGACAAATGCCGCGCGCACGCCGTCATCCGTGGCCGCGGGATACGCGGCGAACACGCGGTCCGCCGAATCCGGGAACATGCGTGCCAGCCATCTCTTGTAGTTCTCCACGCTTGCGGGATTGAGCGCCGCCTGCGAACCTTCATCCGCCGTGCTCCCAACGATCACCGGGACCTTCGCCTGCCGCCCCGCCGCGAACGTGGCCGAGGGCTGCTCCAGCAGCACCCATCCATCAACGGTTCCACCGGCGTGGAAGTTCAACTCGCGGTCCCTGGCAAGCACCCCGGTCAGCTCTTCCGGACTCTTCCGGCGCAGCTCGGCCAGCGTTGCCGCACCCGCCGCCCGGCCCACGCGGAGACCGGTCTCCTCCGCCGCGCCCGATCCCATGAAGTAGCGGCGCGGGTTGCCGAGCTCCGGTGACACATAGCCGTGGCAGGTGCAGCTCTGCAGGATCGCTCGATGGAACAGTCCGCGCGCGAGCGGCGACGCCATCAGATAGCAGACCATCACTCCGCCTGCCGACTCGCCGAACACCGTGACGTTGTCCGGATCGCCGCCGAACTTCGCGATGTTGCGCCGGACCCACTGGAGCGCCGCGATCTGGTCGAGAATCCCGTAGTTGCCCGAGCTGCGCCGTGGCGACTCGGCGGTCAACTCCGGGTGCGCCATGAATCCGAGTGCCCCAAGCCGGTAGTTCAGGCTCACGTACACCACACCCTTGCGTGCCAGCGACGGACCGAACGCGGGAAACGCACCCGATCCCGCAATGTTGCCGCCGAAGTGGATCCACACCATCACGGGCAGCTTTTTGCTCTCCCCGAAATTCGCGGTCCACACGTTGAGCGACAGGCAATCCTCGGCCGTGGCGAACGCGTAGTAGGGATCCGTTTCGCGCAACTCCCGCGCGTAGGATTCGAAGAACGCGATGTCGTCTTTGGACTGCGGACACGCCGGGCCAAACGCCACCGCTTTGCGCACGCCGGACCACCGTGGCACTGGCATGGGCGGCTTCCACCGCAGCTCGCCTACCGGAGCCGCCGCATACGGGATCCCCAGAAACATCACTTGGTGCGGAGAACCGAAGCGCGCTCCTTCGATCATTCCGCCGTCAACCGCAACCCGTGGCCGGGGCGGCTCGCAACCCTGCAGCGCCGCGATACCAGCCAGGATCCATCCCGGCCGCAGGTTCACCGCCACCGGTGCCGCTCGAACTTCAAAATGTTCACCAACACTCCCAGCAGCACGTGCACGATGTAGTAAAGCGACTTGGCCGGCGTGATCGTGCTCCGGCCCGCCTTGCGCGGACGCACCCGGCACGGCACCTCAGCGAACCGGAACGCCTTGCGCCGCAGCACCACGAGCGCCTCGATCTCCGGGTACTCCAGCGGAAAGCTGCGGCTAAACACCTGCAGCGCCTCGCGGTTCACGCCGACGAATCCTGACGTCGGGTCGCGCACGGACTTGCCCAGAATCGGCCGCAGGATCACCCGGAAAAACCGGATCCCCATCTCCCGGATCCAGCTCGTGTAGAGCGATCCCTTCTCCATGTACCGCGATCCGATCACCATCTGGACTCCCTCGCTTCTCAGCGCGGCCAGCAGGCGCGGGACATCGCGCGGGTCCATCTGTCCATCGCCGTCCAGCCGCACGACGTAGTCGTAGCCGTACTCGTAGGCCAGCCGGTAGCCCGCTTGCACGACACCGCCGAGTCCGAGATGATGCGGCACCGAAACCAGCATCGCGCCCGCGGCACGTGCAAGCAGCGCCGTCTGGTCCTCGCTCGAATCGTCCACCACCAGGATGTCTACTGGACCCAGCACTTCGCGGACTTCGCGTACCACGGTGCCGATTGACCCCTCTTCGTTGTAGGCGGGAATCAGGATGAGGATCCGCTCGCCGGTCACTGCGACGCCACCTCCCGCGCGCTGATCCTGAATTGCCGCGCGGATGCCGCGAACTCGCGCGCTGAGATTCGCCGGATCACCGACCGCCGCTTCTGCAGCATCGCGGGCAGCACAGCCGCCAGCGCCAGATGCGCCTTGACGGCGTACCAGGCCAACTGCGCCGCGCTTCCGCCCTGTTCGCGGAATTCGCCAGCCCTGCCGCGTCCGCTCAGCGCCGCCGCCAGATGCCAGACGTACCGCCACATTGTCACGAACGGAACCGCGCACAGCATGGCCGAAGGGAAGTTCGCCGCCACCGTCCGTAAGCGGTTCCGCTCGACCAGGTAGGCCTTGAGTGGTGAGGCTCGCCCTGCCGAGCGGGAGTAGAGGTGGTCCACCACGGCCTCGGGGACATAACGGCAGGTCCAGCCCGCCCAGCGCAACTGCAGTCCAAGATCCGTGTCTTCGCAGTAGAGGAAGAAGTCCGGGTCGAACCCACCGGCCTCATCGAACGCCTTGCGCCTGTACATGGCCGCGCATCCGGAGGGCAGAAGTGCTTCGCCAGCTTCAAGGAACCCACCGGGTGGCAACCCATGTCCGCGCTGCTTGCTGCTGCCATCGCCGCACAGCAACATCCCCGCTGAATCCAGCCGCCCGGGCGTCAGCCGGATGTGGCTCGCAAACATCCCCGCTTCGGGATACCGGTCCGCGCACCGCACCAGCGCTTCGAGCCACCCTGCCTCCGCGCGGGCGTCATCATTGATCACCGCGATGAACTCGGAATCCACGCCCCGCGCCGCCTGGTTCACTGCTGCTCCAAAGCCCACATTATGTGCATTGCGCAGGATCCTCGCGGTTCCCGCCGCCTGGGCGCGTGACTGGCCGCTGTTGTCCACGACGGTGGTCTCAAACTCCCGGAACGTCTGCCTGCCGAGCGATTCCAGACACGCCTCCAGCGGCTCACCCGCGGCAAGCGTGGGGATCACAACCAAGACTCGGGGCAACCTCCAGTCTACTGTTTGCCGAGATTTTCGTACCACTTGAGGTTCGTGGTCGCCGATCCGATGCAGGCCACGTCGATGCGCCCGTCGCCATTCAGATCCGCAGGGGCGCAGGCGGCGGCAGCGATTCCGCCTTGATCGAGCGGCGTGCGGTACCAGCGCTTATACTTGCGGTCGACTGTCTGGTAGATGTAGACGCTACGCCCCATTCCGCGGAAGCCGGCCACGACCTCGGCCGCGCCGTCGTTGTCCAAGTCCGCGGTGAAGATCGTGTGGCCGTCCACCAGCGAATCGTCGATCACGTTGCGGTCCCACTTTCCGCGGCGGTGCATGTAGATCGCCACCTGGTTGCCGTGCCAAGGCTCGATCGCCGCCAGGAACTGCGTGTTGCGCAGGTAGCCCACCGCCACATCGCTCGCTCCGCTCTTGGGCCACGCCGCTGGATCGCCCTTGCTGAAAGCGGTTCTCACCCAACGGCCCTTCTTGTCGAGCGAATAGTCGTGGAGTCCGAGAAAACTTGCGGTGATGATATGGTCGCGCTTCATCGCCCCAGGATGAATGAAGATCCCGTGCATCACACCGGACTCGGCATCGGAAATCATCTCGCGCTTCCACTCGCCCGGCCGGTAGAACACAAGCGGGATCTGGTCGCGGTAATCGGGCGCGTCCGCCTTGGCGCCAGCCAGTGGAGCATTGATGAAGACGCCGCGCCCGGATCCGTCGATGTCAGCGCAGCGGATCCGGTGCGCCGTGGTGATCCGGTCAATCTCACGGACACGCCACGGCGCTTCGAGATCGGGGCCCGGATCGAGCACCGAGACCACGCCAATGCTGTTCTTGGGGACATTGGCGAACTCATGCGCGACAACCATCGCGTCTGCTCCCGGACACACGCCGACGTTGATCATCCGCTTGAGTCCCGCGGCCAGGACATGGCGCCCCCAGGTGGGATTCTCGAACCAGAGCAAATCGGTGAGTCCACTGGCCAGCGCGATGAGGTCGATCTTGCCGTCCTTGTTGACGTCATGAGGGACCACCTGGTATCCGCCCTTCAGATCCGTGGCGATGACATGCGCCTTGAAGTCGGGAGGGACCGCGTGCATGGCCAGCGGAGCCAGCACGGCCACGGCCCAGAATCGCGGGGCGAGCATACCTTAGGATCTTAACAGGTTGGATCTGAACCAGCCTTGGACGATGCGCGAAGATCAAGAGATGCGAATTGGCATCGACGCGGGCGGCACCTTCACCGACTTCATCGTCATGCACGGCGATGGCCGCGTGGAGAGCTTCAAAATCCGCTCGAATCCCACCGCGCCGGACCAGGTGATCCTCGAAGGGATCCGCCGCGCGGCTGCCTCGGCGCGCGACGAGGTGGTGCACGGGTCCACGGTCGCCACCAACGCGCTGCTCGAACGCAAGGGCGTGCGCACCGCCTTCGTCACCACTGCCGGATTCGAAGACCTGCTGACCATCGGCCGCCAGAACCGCCGCGAGCTGTACAACCTGACTCCCGCGCTTCCTGTTCCCGCCGTGCCCCGCGAGCTGTGCTTCGGCGCTCCCGAGCGGGTCCACTACGATGGGACCGTGGCGCGCCAGCCGCTGCCACGCGACCTCGCCGCCCTGGCCAAGCGTCTGCGCGCCGCCCGCGTGGAAGCGGTCGCCATCTGCCTGCTGCACTCCTACCGCGAGCCGGCAAACGAGAAGCTGGTACTCGCTGCGTTGCACGGACTCGGCTACGTTTGCGCGTCCCACGAAGTCTCTCCCGAGTTCCGCGAATTCGAACGCGCCTCGACCACGGTGATCAACGCCTATGTCGGCCCGCTCATGGACCGCTACCTCGGCCGCCTGGAGCAATCCTGCCCATGCCCGGTGTCGATCCTCCAGTCCAACGGCGGATCGATGAACGCCAACGAGGCGCGGCGTCACGCGGTCCGCACCGTGCTGTCGGGACCGGCGGGAGGCGTCATCGGTGCCGCGGAAATGGCGCGGCGCAGCGGATTCACGCGTGTCCTGGGGTTCGACATGGGGGGGACGTCGACTGACGTGTCCCTCTGCGAAGGAGCGCCACGCGAGACCACCGAATCGATCGTCGATGGATTCCCGATCCGCGTGCCGATGCTCGACATCCACACCGTGGGCGCTGGCGGCGGATCCATCGCCCGCGTCGATGCCGGCGGATTGCTCCGCGTGGGACCCGGGAGCGCGGGCGCGGTTCCGGGTCCGGCGTGTTACGGCACTGGCGAACATGCCACGGTCACCGACGCCCACGTGGTGCTCGGCCGGATTTCAGCGGTGCAGTTCCTCGGCGGCCAGATGCGGATCGACGAGCAGCGCGCGGCGGTGGCGGTGGGACATGTGGCTGCCGCGCTGGGGCTCAGCCTCCATGAAGCCGCCGAAGGAATCCTGCGCGTCGCCAATGCGAACATGGAGCGCGCGATCCGCACAGTGAGTGTCGAGCGCGGACATGATCCCCGTGAGTTCGCCCTGGTGGCGTTTGGAGGCGGCGGTGGGCTGCACGCCTGCGATCTGGCCGCGCAACTGGAAATCCGCACCGTCCTGGTGCCGCGTTACGCCGAAGGCCTGTCGGCGCTGGGGATGCTGCTTGCCGACCGGGTTCGCGACTATTCAGCCGGCGTCCTTGGGCGCACGGACCCCGCCGGGTGCTTCGCCGATCTCGACCGGCAGGCCCGCGCCGCGATCCCCGGCGCACGCATCGAGCGGACCGCCGATCTGCGCTACGCCGGCCAAAGCTACGAGCTGACTGTCCCCTGGACTACGCGCCGCGCCGCCGAAGCGCTCTTCCATCGCGAGCACGAGCGGCTCTATGGCTACGCATCTCCGGACCGTCCTGTGGAAGTGGTCACCGTGCGGGTGCGTGCGAGGAAGCCCACACGCAAGCCGCGGTTTCCGCCACTCGAACAGCGGCCCGCAGCCAGGCGTGAGTCCCGGCGGATCTGGGTGGCGGGCCGCTGGCACACCGTGCCGGTATTGCTCCGCGAGCAGGTTCCGGCGAGCGGACTCCCCGGTCCGCTTCTGATCACTGACTACGGCGCCACGGTGCTGGTGCCTCCAGGATGGAAGTGCACAGTGGACGCCGTGGGCAACCTGATTGCAGCCAACGCTACCGGGGCCAGGCCTTCGCGCGGAAGTTCTCGTCGACGACCGGGTCCTTGACGCCTTCGGGCAGCACCTGGAGCGTCTTCAGGAACTCGATAATCGAGTCCTGCTCGTAACGCGGCAGTTGCTCGAACTTGCGCCGCTGCCCGGCCGCTTCTCCGCCGTGGGCCAGGATCGCTTCACGCATGGTCGCGTAACGGCCGTGATGGAAGAAAGGAGCCTCATTGGCCGCGCCCCACAGCTTCTTGGTCAGGAAATGGCGGTTGCCGCTGAAGAAGGCTTCCGTGCCAGCCTTGGCCGTCATGTCGATCGGCTCGATGTTCGGGTCGTCCGGACCGTTGCAGATGTCGTGAAGCTTGAGGTCGGTGAACGCCGGCACCATAATGACACCCTTCTCGTTGGGCTTGAGCCGGACTCCGGGCAGCCGGCCGTCGCCGAGGTCGACATGCATCGTGTTACCGGCGGTGGTCTGGAGGTTCCCGGCCGGGTTGTAGGGTCCTGGTTCGGCAAAAACGCCGGAATCAAGGGGCAGCGCGGGAACATGGCACGAAGCGCAACCAATCTTCTCGAACGCGATCTCGCCGGTGCGAACCGCGCGCTCGACAGCGGGATGGTTCGGGATCACGCGTCCAGGAACGGCGAGCGTCGCCTGATACAGGGTTACCGCGGTCACGTCGGCCCGGGTCAACTCGTTGGTGAACTGGTCGCCGTCCGGATCCGTGCCGTCGCCGAACCGCTCGGCCGGCTGAATCCCGTGGTGGTGGTTGTAGGCGTTGTTGGTGAACTCGCGCAGGCTGATGACGGCGCCCGCCTGATGGAAGGGCCGGATGATCAGGCTCGGGGGAGTCCCGCCGGTGGTGGCCAGACTCAAGGGCGAGATCCCTTGGACACCGGAGATATCCCAGGATCCATCGGCTTTCCGGGCAAGAGTTCCAAAGGAGACGCCCTTCGCCGCCAGCGCAGCCGCCTGGCCCGGTTCGATCCGGTCGCGGATCGACTGCAGGCGGGCGGTCATCTCCCGCGCCAAAAGCTCGATGTAGCCCGCGCCGAACATGCCGACCGAGGCGCGCCAATTTCCAACGGTGTCGAGGCTCACCGGGCGTCCGATCTCGTCGCGGGATCCGGCGGGATCCGCCGGGTCGAGCGTCGCGAAGTCGAACCGTTGCGCTGTCACAAAGACGCTGGCCACGAAGTCGCCGCCGCCGCCCAGAAACGGCTTGTTGTGGCAGCCCGAGCAGGAGTTGGCATCAGGCGCGGAAACGCGGTTGAAGTTCCTCGGGAACACGAGCGGATTGTTCAGGACGGAAAGCGGGTTGCCGTTGCCCTTGGTGAGCGGACGTCCACCGCCTTCCTGTTCGGTCCACACGGCGTCGAATAGGGTGCGCCCGTGGTCGAGCAGGAAGCGGAGGTTGACGCGGGATTCGTCTCCGTCGCGCATGTGGCGCGGAGCGCCAGCCTCGCGGCCGATCTGTTGTTCGAAATCAGATTGCGCGGGAGATGTTGCCACGGCCAGCATCAACACTGTGGCAAGGAACGGGAGCCGGTTCATTTCTGTGATGTCCTCAGCCAAAGTGTGCCGGGCCGGGACGCGAAGCGGTACCGCTCGAAGGTACGAATTAAGTTCCAGTACTACCGGGCGCGAAAAGTTCTAAGAAAACCAGTACGCGTGATCGCCTGGCACGAAAAACGGCCAGCGCGATGAGCGGATGGGCGCGGTGACCGTGATCGGACTGATCATCAACGCCATCGGGATCCTTCCCGGGTTGTTCGTCGTGCTGAAGATGGACTGGGGCGGCTAACGCGTTGTCGCCCCGCCGTCCACCACGAACGCCTGCCCCGTGACAAACGACGAATCATCCGACGCCAGGTACAGTGCCATGCCGCCAATCTCATCCGCCTGTCCCACGCGGGGAATCGGCTGGCTCGCGGTCAGTTGCGCCATGTACTGCTCGTTCTGCCAGAAGTAGGCGGAAAAGTCCGTCTGGATCAGCCCCGGACAGATCGCATTGACGCGCACGTTGTGGCGGCCAAACTCGACGGCCCATACGCGCGTCATCATGAGCAGTCCGGCCTTGGTGAAGCTGTAGACCAACCCGCCATCCTGAGGACGCAGTCCTGCGATCGAAGCAATGTTGATCACCGATCCGCGCTGGCGCTCGATCATTCCCGGAACCAGCCGCCGGATCAACCGGTGCGCGGCCAGCACGTTCACCTCCATGGTCTTGACCAGCGCCTCGTCGGTCACCTGCAGCGCCGGGCCTTGGCCGATGTTGGTCGCGCTGTTATTGACCAGGATGTCCACGGGCCCAAAGACGCGTTCGGTTTCGGCGGCGAGGGCCTCAAGCTGGTCCGCGCGGCCCACATGGCACGGGAAGGCGTGGACCCGGCCGCCAAGTCCGCTCAATTCGTTCGCGGTGGCATCGAGGACTTCCTTCTTCCTGCTCGCGATGACGACATTGGCGCCCGCGCCGGCGAGCCTCTTGGCGATTGCCTTGCCGATTCCGCGTCCCCCGCCAGTGACGATGGCGGTGCGTCCTTCGAGTGTCATGGCCTTTCAGGCTATCATGCTTTTAGTGGCTGGCACGACTCATCGATCAGGCCTAAGCCTGACATTTTGGGGTGTACGTGGTTCAATTCCGACGCCAATACCGGCGAACATGGGATACGGAGGCAACACTCCGTGTGTCGAGATCCGGCACATGGGGGATCCGCCGATCATCATTGATGGCGGCACCGGGATTCGCTGGCTGGGCCAAAAGCTAGCCAAGGAGTTCGAGCCCGGCAGCGGCGAAGTGAACCTCTTCCTGACCCACTTTCACTACGACCATATTCAAGGGATCCCGTTTTTCGGCTCGCTCTACCACCCGCTGATCCGCGTCAACTTCTACGCTTCGGTCCCCGCCGGGCAGTTGGAACGGAACCTCGGCGAGCAGGTGCGGAGCCCGTATTTCCCGGTCCGGATGCCGGCGGTGGAGAACCACTATTACGAAGTCCCGCCCGGTGGCGTGACGCTGGGAGCAGTGCGGGTTCTGCCGGTCCCGCTCAAGCATCCCGACCCGGTGACGGGGTACCGGGTGGAGACTCCGCACGGGGTGATCGTGTACGGGTCCGACCACGAACACGGATTGCCGGAATACGACGAGGGGCTGGCGCGCGCCGCCCAGGGCGCGGACATCCTGATCTATGACGCCCATTTCACGCCCGAGGAGTATCCGAACTTCAAGGGCTGGGGCCACAGCACGTGGCTTGAAGCCACCCGGATCGCCAAGCAGGCTGGGGTAGGGAAGCTGTTCCTGTTCCACCATGCGCCGGACCATAATGACGAGGAGATGGCGAGGATCGAGCAGGAGGCGCGGAAGCATTTTCCGGCCGTGGCGGCGGCCCGGGAGGGGCTGACGGTGGAGGTGTAGGATCGAAGCGTAGTACGCCGTGCGGCGGTGTGCATGGGACCCTAGAAAGCGAAGCGCAATCCGAAACGGAACATCCGTTCGTCGAAGCCTTCGCGCCCCGTGTTCTGCACACCAGTGATCGTTCCGAAGGTGGCGGCGGTCACGTTGCTCGAAGGTGTGGCAAAGTGCGGCGTGTTCGTGGCGTTGAATGCTTCGGCCCGGAACTGGATGTTCACCCGCTCGGTGACCTGGAAGTTCCGGAACACGCCGAGATCGAGATTCCACAGGCCTGGTCCACGCAACTGATTCCACCCAGACGTTCCAAAGCGGGCGGCAGTCACCGGAGCATAGGCCGTCGTATCGAACCAGCGGGTGCGCGATCCAATGATTTCGACGTTCGGCTTGATTTGGTCCGCCGTTTGACTGTTGCCGGGCGCGTTCAGAGATGCGGTCGGCGCGGAGATCGTGAACGGAGGTCCCGTATACCCGGCCAGCAAGCCGTTGATCTGCCAGCCTCCGAGCAGTTTCGAGCCGGCGCCGCTCGAGGCCCATCGCTTGCCTTTGCCGAACGGCAACTCCGCGGCGGACGTGGCGGTGAACATATGGGTCCGGTCCCAATCGCGCGGCATGCGCCGGATCAAGCCCCAATATGCCGGCGTCTGGTTGACCCAACCGAGAATGCCGAGCGGATTGCCGGCGGGGCCGATCGCTTTTGACCAGGTATGCGCGAACTTAACCATGTACCCGGCCGAAAAACGCTTTTGCACGGTGGTCTGAAGCGCGTCGTAGTGGCTGCGGAACCCACCCGCGTCGGAGAACATTGAGGTTCCCGCGGTCCGCCCGAACCTGCGGTTCAAAACCATGCTGGCCGTCCCGCCGCCAATGAACCCATGGTTGGTTTCCCATTGTCCCCCCAAACGGAGGCCTCGGTTAGCGACGTAACCGGTCTCAGCAATCCAGTCGCCGCCTAGTTCCTTCTCGACCATCAGATTCCACGACTGCAGATAGCTGCGGCGGAAGTTGGGATCCGGCATGCTCACCGAGACTTGATTCGGCACGGCAATGGTTCCGTTGCCGGTGTCCGGAGCGGAAAGTATGGGAATGCCGTTTGCGATCCGGTCGGCGAACTGGAAGTTGTTCGCTCCGATCCAAATGGCGCTGGTTTCGGTGGGATAGTTGTGCAGCGAGTTGCGCGCAGTGTTCACCGGATCCCACGTGATTCCGTAGCCGGTCCGGACCACGGCAGTGTCAGTCAACCGGTAGGCCAAACCGACGCGGGGCGAGAAGTATTTCTTGCTGGCGTTGAACCCGCAATTGACCGGTAACCTCCCGGCGCCGCAAACCTTCAGAGTGTTGGTGTCGAAGTCGTAGATCTCCATGCCGCGGCCGTCGCCGCGCGTGGCTGGGGCGAAGTAGTCCCAACGCAACCCCGTTGACAGCGTCAATCGCGGGGTGACTTGGAACCGGTCGCGAACGTAGAAGCTGTGCGCCCACGTCCGGCTGCTCGGGACTCCCCAGACTCCCTGTTGCTGGATGTTGGCCGGCAGGCCCAGCAGGAAACTCGCGTACGAATTGAACTCGTTCACCGCGGTGCCCGGCGTTCCGGTCACGCCTCCCGCAAAGCCGAACCGGCCTGGCGTACCAGCCGGCTCGTACGCGTTCATCGAGACGAACAGGGAATCGTATCCGAACCGGATGTTGTGCCGGCCCTTGGTCCACGAGGCGCTTCCTACGTATTGAGCTTGAGGATTGTGGTGATAAAACGGCACGCCGAGGGAGCTTCTGCCGAAGACATTGAGCCCATCCACGGCGAATGAAGGCCATCCGCCGGTGGCCCTGGTGGATCCGTTGGTGCCGGGGATGCCCAGGAAATCAGTTCCGAGCTTTTCACCAAGGCGTATGGGCTCCACGTTGTTATCCAGCATCGTGTAGCCGACGTACCCGTCCAATACGATGTTCGGAGTCAGGCTGTAGACGGCCGAAAACGTCATGCTGAGCGTGTCACCGTATCCGCGGCCGTCATACAGGCCACGGGATGCGATGCCCTGGCCGGCTAACTCTCCGTACAGAGGAGGATTGGTGAACTCAAACCGCAGCCAGCTAATGCGCGCGTTCAGATTCAACCGGTCGGTCGCCTGGAAAGTGAACTTCGTGTCGATGGTGCGCCGGTCGTAGGCAAAAGCCCCGCTCGCGAAATAGTTCTGTCCGGGGCTGGCTGGATTACCGAGATTCGGCGCGGGCGTGAGAGCGACGATCTTCTGAATGATCGGGCTGATCCGGCTCGCGGGAATGCGGTTCCCCTCGAAGCGTTGGCGGCCCGTGCCGTCCACATTGCCGGTCAGAGGATCGAAGATGGGCAGCGCGGACTCGGAGAAGTCGCCGGCGCGCATTCTGGCGGTGGGCGAGTTGGCGATCACGAAGGCCGACTCGCGATCCGGCGTCGCTTCATAAGCGCCGAAAAAGAAGAGCCGGTTCTTAATAATCGGGCCGCCCAAAGTACCGCCATACTGATTCAGGATGCGCTTCTCCATTTTCCGGTTGGCCGGCAGAAAATACGGCCGCGCTTTCAGTTTCTGATTGTTGTGATACTCATAACCGGATCCATGGAAGGAGTTCGTGCCGCTCTTGATCTGGACGTTGATGGAGGCGCCGCCCGCGAAGCCGTTGTCCGCATCGAAGTTGCCCGTGACGATGTTCACCGTTTCGATGGAATCGAGCGAGGGAATGTAACCGGCGATGTGAGGCAGCCAGGGGTGGCCCGCGGTTGCGCCATCGACGCGGACCGCGATCGAAGCCGCCGTAGTGCCCATGGCCTGCGTCTGCAGCGAACGTGACGGATTCGCCGAGATCGAGTGGGCGTTGGCCGGAGGACTGAATCCGGGAACCGTCACCAGGAGGTTCTGGAAGTTGCGCGCGAACGGCACGGGGATGTTCTGGAGGTCCTCGGTCCGGATGTCGTTGCGGACGTCGGCCGTGTCGGTCTGGAGGGTCACGGCGTCCGCTGTCACCTGGGTCGCTTCGGTGACCGTGCCGAGTTCGAGCCGGGCATTGGCGCGAACCACGCTGTTGTTCGACACGATGACGTTGGCTTGAGTGAAGGAGCGGAAGCCCGCCGCCACTATCTTGATCGTGTACGTCCCTGTGGGAATGCTGGTGAATGAGAAGGTGCCCGCAGCGTTCGTCGTGCTTTCCCAGGAGCGGCTGAAGCCGGCGTGCGTGGCTTCCACCCTGGCGTCCGGGACAGCCGCGTCCGTAGGATCGGTAACATTACCGACCATCGATCCGAAAACCAGTTGAGAATAGGCGGACGGGGGAGCGGCAAGCAGCAGGAAGACCAGGACGGCTGCATTTCCGGTTAGTCGATTGAACTTGGCGAAGCGCATTGAAGCCTCCTGGGCCGATAATGAACGATCATGGATCATACCATGTGACTCCGAGTCCCGTCAACGTCCCGAAAAGCGGCAGTCCCGCACCTTGACGCGCGTCCCGGATCGGCTTATGATCGATCATGTGACAACAGCGTTGCGCCCCACAATGGAGGACTTCAAGTTCGAAGAGGTTGCCGCGCATTCCTTGCGCACCCAGATCGCGGGCCGAATCCGGCTGGCGATTCTCGAAGGGTCACTGCATGAAGGCGAACGGATCGTCGAGCGGAAACTGGCAGGCCAGTTTAACGCCAGCCTGACCGCCGTTCGCGAGGCCTTGATCGAACTCGAGACCGAGGGTTACGTAACGAAGAAACCCAATGCGTCCACCCACGTCAAGAGGCTGACCCCGGAGGACATCGAGCAGGTTTTCGACGTCCGCCGAATGCTCGAGGCCGGGGCCGTGGAGAAGGCGGCGATCATGGCCACCGCATCCGACATCCGGCTGATGGAAGAGCGCTTCTTCGACCTGTTGGAAGCCGCGCGCACCGCCGACAGACGAGTTTTCATGCGCCGGGACTTCGCCTTCCACGAGCAGATCTGGAAAAGCGTCCGAAATCCCTACCTCACGGGCGCCCTCACCCGCCTGGTGCTGCCAATGATTGCCTCCTGCGCGGACCGCCTGGTTTCCGGCGCGCCGTTCGACCTGCTTCGCGACGCGCAGTCTCATCTGCCACTTCTCGATGCCATCAAAGCGAGGAATCCGGACTCAGCACGCCTGGCCTACTCGGAGGCGATGGGCGAATGGCACTCGGCCACCCGGCGCGTGTTCGAAGCGCGAACGAAAGAACAAGCGAATGCGGCGCCATGATCGCATCGCGGCGCTGAACTGCCTTCCACTCTCTCTGCTGCTGGCGTGTTCCGCCACGGCACAACCGCCGCAGATGAGGCACTATCAGGCGCGCTCGCCGCTTCCCGTGCCGGATATGGGCGGCTACCGGACCTTGAAGGGCGACTTCCATCTGCACACGGTGTTTTCAGACGGTCTGGTCTGGCCGCCGCTCCGCGTGCTGGAAGCATGGCGTGACGGATTGGATGTCATCGCCCTCACCGACCATGCGGACGCGACGCCACCGAACAAGGACGTCCTGAAACCAGACCTCAACCTGCCCTACCGGCTGGCTCGCGCGCAAGCCGAGCGGCACGGGATCATTCTCATCCCCGGAGTTGAAATATCACCCGGCGCGATCCACTGCAACGCGCTGTTTGTGAAAGACGCCAACGAAGGACCAGGCCCGGATCTCCTCCCGGCCCTGCGCCGGATGCGCGCTCAGGGCGCGTTCATTTTTTGGAACCATCCCGGGGGTGATGGCCCCGGCCGATGGCTCCCCGAAATCGCCGCCGCTCACGCGGAGGGGCTGATTCACGGCGTGGAACTCGTCAACGAGGAGACGTTCTATCCCGGGATCTACCCGTTGGTGGAAGAGAAGAAGCTGACGGTGTTTGCCAACAGCGACATGCATCTGGCCATGCCGCCCGCCACCGAGTCCCGCCGGCGTCCCCTCACGCTGCTCTTTGTCCGGACGGCCGATGAGGAGGGGGTGCGCGAGGCCCTGTTCGCCCGCCGCACCGCGGCTTGGTGGGGCAATTCGCTCTGGGGCCCGGAGGAGTTGCTGAAGGGACTTTGGGAAGGCGCGGTGAAAGTCGACCCGGCGCCGATTGTTTCGCGGCCGCCCGGCGGGTCCGTGCGCGTTCGCTTCCAAAATCTCTCCGCGATCCCTTTCCAGATTCAGGTGCGCAACCCACCTTCCTGGTTGCACGGCGGCATGGGCGAGGTGCGGGCGGAAGGGATGTACTCCCATGCCATGAGCATCGCTTCGGACGCGCCGGCCGGCGAACATCGCATCGAGCTGAGCGTGGTGATTGTCAACCTGCACATCGGACCCGATCGCAACCTGATGGTGCGCGTGCCGGTTCGAATCAACGTGGTGCGTTAGGGACTTATAGCATTTTCACGTATAATAAAGAGGCTCCACGCGAATCCGCCAACTGAGAATGGCTAGGGCCTTAGGAATTGACCTGCGTAGGCGGGTGATTGCGGCGCGTCAAGA
>Ga0194131_10001072_pt1 | contig 47514 bp, 35 predicted proteins | sample TA2KigO120mmetaG_FD_148631 | JGI IMG/M metagenome (GOLD analysis project Ga0194131, IMG submission 148631) | Freshwater microbial communities from Lake Tanganyika, Tanzania - TA2015053 Kigoma Offshore 120m | ecosystem: Environmental > Aquatic > Freshwater > Lake | place: Tanzania: Lake...
CGACTACCAGGCCACCGGCGGGCAGATCCTGCGCTACTACCTCTACCACGCCCCCTACTGGATCGGCCTCACCCTGCCCATCGCCGCCCTGCTGGGCACCCTCTTCGCGCTGACCAGCCTGGCCAGGGCCAATGAGCTGACCGCCATGAAGGCGGCCGGCATCAGCCTCTACCGGCTGCTCTTGCCCCTCTTCGCCTTCTCCTTGTGCTTCGGCGGCCTGGCCTTTTTCTTTACGGATATGGTGGTCCCCGCCGCCACCTTCCGCTACCGCCAGGTCTGGGACGAGTTGCGCGGGATCAACCGCGGCGACGGCTCGCGTCGGCAGGTGTTGTTGCAGGACGTGGAGGGTCAGTTGATCTTTGCCCGTTCCTACGACGCCCAGCGGCAGCAGGCCGGTCAGGTAAGTTGGGAGCAGGAGCGGGGCGGCCGGGTGGTGCGCCGCCTCGACGCGGGACGGCTGGAATGGCGCGGCGACCACTGGGTGCTGGTAGGGGGCCGGGAGTACCTCCTGGGCGAGAGCCCAGCCCGGACCCGGCCCTTTGCCGAGGAGCACCTGCCCAGCCTCACCCTGCGGCCCGAAGATTTCGCCCAGCAGCACAAAAGAACTGAGGAGATGGATTTCGGGGAGCTGCGCGCCTACATCGCCAGGGCCAGGGCCAACGGCGAGGATGCCACCCGCCAGCAGGTCGATCTCCACCTTAAGATCGCCTTCCCCTTCACCTGCTTCGTCATCGTCCTTTTGGGGGCGCCTCTGGCTGCCGGCGCCCGGCGGGGCGGCCTGGCCGGCAGCTTCGGCAAGGGCATCCTGATCTGTTTCGCCTTTTACAGCGCCGTCAAGGCCGGGCAGGCCCTGGGCTGGAACCAACTGCTCTCCCCAGGGCTGGCCGCCTGGCTGCCCAACCTGCTCTTCGGGGGGCTGGGGCTAGGACTGTTGTGGCGGGCGCCCAAATAAAGGTTTAGGCCAGGCGTTGCTGGAGGTGGTAGATCTTCAGCTTGAGGCCCGGCGAGCGCTGTTTCCATTCCTCCAAAAGCGAACTGGCCTGGGCCCCGGAAGTGCCCTCGAGCCGGAAGCTGAGTTCCACCAGGAGCTGGGCAAGTCGCACTAGCCGGTCCTCGGTGGCCTTGAAGGTCAGGCGCTCGAAGTGCTTTAGCAGTTCCGGGCCCATCACTGCGTCGGCCTGGTTGAGGGCCAGGCGCAGGAAGGAGGCGTGGCGGCGGGCGAAGGTCTCGTCCTCGCCACTGCGGCTTAGGAGCAGGCGCAAGAGCTCGATGCTGGCCCCCCGCTGCAAGGCCCGCTTGGCCAAGCGCGAGCAAAGGTGCCAGTTGCGAGCCCGGCTCGCCGCGGCCAGCCCTTTCTCCGAGGCGAGCTCGGGCTTGCCCCGCTCCTCGGCGAAAAGCTCGAAGAGTGGCACCTGGGGCAGGCAGGAGAAAAGCACCGCCAGCCGCTGGTGATCCCCCTCGCGCCACTCCTCCTCCATCAGGCACCCCACCAACTCCCCCATCAGCGGCGGGTGCAGGGCGCGCAGCTTGTGCAGGAAAATCCGCTCCAACTCCGGTTTGGCCGCCGCCCTGAAGGCCCGCACCAGCGGGGCCAGGGTCTTGCGACCCAGGGGCAGCCCCAGGGCCGCCTCCAGGGCGACCCTGCCCTCGGGGTGGAGGAGGAACTCCCCCACCTCCTCGGTCTGGCGCAGGCCCCACACCAGGGCGGCCTGCACCGTCGGGTCCTCCTCCCGGCGGGCCTGGCCCAACACCCGGCGCAACCCGGAAGGAGAGGAAAGCCAGAGACGGTGGCACCCCAGCAACTGGGCCGCCACCAGCCGGCGCGGGTCGCCGGGCCGGGCGAGGACATCCCAGATCACCCCCTGCCCCTCCGGGGTGGGCACCAACTGGCGCAACTGCTCGACGGCCCAGGCCTGGAGGGAGGGTTGGCCCGGCTGGCTGGCCTGGGTCAGCAGGCCGTCCAGGTCGACCGGGAGCGGATAGGCCACCACCTGGAGGGGAGGGGAAGGCGGGGCGGCCGGGGCGGGGTCGGCGAAGGAGCGCGCGTCAAGTACCATGCCTGCCTCAAAAATTCAGGGTTTGGGATCGTCGCCGCCGGCGGGCGGTAGGTCGGTCAGGAGGCCGGCCAGCACCCAGCGCATCTGCTCCACCGCTGCCCTGGCCAGGCCCAGGTCCGGGTGGGCAGGGTTTTCAAGGAACTCCTCTATCACCTCCAGCGGCTCGACGAAATCCTGGCGAAGCCGGGTGAAAAACGCCTCCTGGAAACCGGCCTGAATCCGCGACAGCTCCTCGCGCATCGAGATGTCCTGCAGGACGATGATCACCCCCGTGGGCGGGCAGGGGCGCACCTCCACCTGCAGGGCAAAGGGCAGGCGCCGAGTGAAGCTCAGCACCCTCCCTTCGGCCAGCACCTGGGTGGGATCGACCCCGGTGGCCCTGGCGAAGGCCACCCCATCGAACCCCTCCCGGGGGATGCCCATCCAGGCCGCCGCCCTTTCGTTCAGCTTTTCCGGGCTGCCGTCGGCCCGCAGAAGGGCCAGGCCAAAGGGCAATTCCTCCAGCCAGGCCCCGGAAGGTTCCGAACTGAGGGATGCACTGCGGAGAGCCCCGCCCTTGCGGAGGGCCTCGGGCGCTGGCGGCGGCGCCTCGCCCAGGTCCAGGGCGTAGCCGCGCTGGCCCAGGGATTTGAGCAGGCGCTCCTGGCACAGCGCCCCCAGGGCGCCGGCGGCTTCGTTGCGCGAAACCCCGACCCGCAGGGCCAGTTCCTGTAGTTCAGCGTCAAGGAAGGGATTGCACAGATACTCGTCGAGCAACTGCCGCTGGGTCCCCGCCTGGGGGGCCCGCGGCAGTGCGCGCAGATCAAAGACCTTCATGCCCGATGGTATCCTTTCCACAGGACAGAGAGGACCGCGCGGACTTATCGCAGCGCAGGGGGAGGGACGGTCGTGGGGGGTGTTACGGGGGAAATTCTGATTTTTAAGCCTGTTAAAAATATAACGCACCAGAGTAGGCCGCGCAAGCGCCGAAACGCTGGCCCTTTTTTTGCCCTCAGTGGGATAGGACACAAAGGGCCTCAGGGCTTATCATCAACCCAAATACAGGATATACAATATTTTGGCCACCTATCAGAACGCTTCAATCGGCGCGGACCCCGGAATTTCTTTCTCCGCTGCCCAGAAATATACGGCCCAGTCCAAGAAGCGGGAGGCCACCCGACCCGCCCGCAGGGAGGCCCTGCCCGACCCCGAGCTGCGCCCCGATCTGCACGAGGAGCAGGAACTCAACCCGCGCCAAAAAGCGGCCATCCTAATGATCGCCCTGGGTCAGGAGGGGGCCGCCGAGATCATGCAGTTCCTCAGCGAGCCCGAGATCGAGACCCTCACCCAGTCCATCGCCGAATTCAAGCACCTCTCGGTGAAGATGCAGGACGAGGTGCTGGCCGAGTTTGAACAGCACCTGCTGGCCGGCGAGTACCTCAGCCAGGGCGGCCTCGACTTCGCCCGCGGCACCCTCGAAAGGGCGGTGGGCACCCGCAAGGCCCAGGAGATCCTCGACCGCATCACCGGCACCCTCTCCTCCGGCTTCCAGCTGCTTAAGAACGTGCCTCCCGAGCAACTGGTCCCCTTCATCTCCCACGAACACCCCCAGACCATCGCCCTGATCCTCTCGCAACTAAACGCCCGCCAGGGGGCCGGCATCCTCTCCCTGCTGCCCGAGCACACCCAGTCCGAGGTGGCCTACCGCATCGCCACCATGAACAACATCACCCCCGCGGTCCTCAAGCAGATCGAGGACAGCCTGGCCGGGAACCTCCAGGACATACTCAGCGGCAACAAGGACGTGGGCGGCCCCAAGGTCACCGCCGACATCCTCAACCTCACCCGCACCAGCGTCGAGCGCAGCGTGCTAGAGCACATCGACGTGCAGGATCCCGAGGTGGCCGAGACCGTGCGCAACATGATGTTCGTCTTCGAGGACATCTGCTCCTTGAGCGACCGCGAGGTGCAGATCGTGCTGCGCGAGGTGGAGCAGAAGGACCTGGTGGTGGCCCTTAAGGCCGCCAGCGAGGAGGTCAAAGAAAAAATTCTCGGCAACATGTCCGAGCGCGTGCGGCTCTTCATGGAGGAGGAGATGGAATTTCTCGGCCCCATGCGGCTGAGCGAGGTGGAGGCCGTGCAGTTGCGCATCGTCCATAAGATCCGCCAGCTCGAAGACCAGGGCCAGCTCAAGATCTCCCTCAAGGGCGGCCCCGGCAATATCTTTGTCTGATCAGGCGCCCACCCCGGCGGCCCGGATTAGGGCCGCCGCCACCCCTTCCACCTCGTCCTCCCGCACGGTGCGCAGGTCCAGCAACAGGCGCCCGCGCTGAATCCGCCCCACCACCGGGGGCCGCTCCGCGCGCAGCCGCCGGGCCAACTCCTCCGCCGAAACGCTCCGGGGCGACAGGACCACCGCCCGGCTGGCCAACTCCTCCAGTGGCAGGGCCCCACTGCCGATCTGCGCCGCCGAGGCTTCTATGGCCGGGCAGAGCGCCGCCGCCACCCCCACCGGCAGGGCTGCGATCAGGGCTCTGGCCCTTTCCTCCACCTGCCCCACCTGCTCGCACAACATGCCCATCACCGGGTGTACCTGTGGCAAGATCCCCGGTGCCAAGCGGAAGAGCCGCAGGCTGGCCTCCAGCCCCGCCATCACCAGCTTGTCACAGCGCAGGGCGCGCATCAGCGGGTTGCGCTCCATCGGCTCGGCCAGGGCCCTCCGGCCCACGATGATCCCGCACTGGGGGCCCCCCAGCACCTTGTCGCCGCTAAAAGTCACCAGTTCCGCCCCCACCTCCAATTCCCGGCGCACCACTGGCTCCCTGGGCAGACCCCACTGACTTAGATCCTCCAGCACCCCTCCGCCCAGATCGTGGACCAGGGGCACCCCTCCCTTCCGGGCCAGTTCCGCCAGTTCGGAGGTCTCCACCCTGGCCGTAAAACCCTGTACCCGGTAGTTGCTGGGCTGGACCCGCAGCAGGAGCCCGGTCTGCGGGCTCAGGGCCTCGGCATAATCCCGCAGATGGGTGCGGTTGGTGGTGCCCACCTCGCGGAGCTGGGCCCCGCTGGCGGCGATGATGTCGGGGATGCGGAAGGAGCCGCCGATCTCCACCAGCTCCCCCCGCGAGACCAGCACCTCCCGGCCCCTGGCCAGGGTGTTGAGGCAGAGCAGCACCGCGGCGGCGTTGTTGTTGACCACCAGCCCCCACTCAGCCCCGCTCAGCTCGGCCAGCAGACCGCGCACGTGGTCCAGCCGGGCACCCCGCCCGCCCGCCTCCAGGTCCAACTCCAGGGCGCAGTAGTGCTCGGCAGCCTCGGCGATGGCGGCGCGGGCTGCCGGAGCCAGGGGCGCACGACCCAGCCCGGTGTGCAGGATAACCCCGGTAGCGTTGATGGCCCGGGCAAGCCCTGGTTGGCAAGCCTCGCTGTACAGGGACACCAGCAGGACCTCGGCCCGCCCCAGCAGGGCCTGGCGACTTTCCCCCGCCTGGCCCTGCACCAGCGCGGAGCGTAGCCGGGCCAGGGCCTGGCGGGCCAGGCCGGCCACATACTCGCGCCGGCACCGGGCCAGGAGTTCCCGGGCCGCAGGGGTTCCCAGCACCTGTTCCACCGAGGGCAGGAGGCGCAATGAGGGGCTCATACCCAGAGAATAGGGGCAGGGCTGCCAGGCCGGCAAGCTCCTTTTCGGCTTTGCACTATTAATATGCAGCCTTTATACTTGCATTATCCCCGGCGCCGCCCCCGGCGCCCGCCCCACTCCCCGTCCGGTCCCTTCTATCTACTTAGCCCATGCGCTGGTCGCACTGGGCCCTGGCGGCGCTCGTGCTGTGGGCGGGGCTGCCGGGCAAGGCCCAGGCCAAGAAAAACGAAAAGCCCTCTGAGCAGGTCCATGTGGTCCGCCGCGGCGAGAACCTCAGCAGTGTCGCCCAGCGCTACCACCTCACTGTGGCCCAGTTGCGCCAGCACAACCGGTTGCGGGGGGATCAGCTGCGGGTGGGTCAGCGCCTGAAACTTCCCCCCACCCCTCGCCCCACCTGGCACCGAGTGAAGCGAGGGGAGACCCTGGCCCAGATCGCCAGGCGCTATCAGCTCGACCTGGCCCTGCTGCGCCGGTACAACCACCTGGACGCCGACCGCATCCTGGTGGGCCAGCGTCTGCGCCTGAGCGCCCCGCCCGAAACCATCCGGGTGGCCCAGGCCGACCCCACCCCGCCCCCGCCCACCCCCGACAGCGCGGCCGACGCCCAGACGGATAGCGCCGAGACCACCCAGGAAGGCCCTGAACCTACCCCAAACCCCGAGGAAGAGGAACCGCCCCCTCCCCCCGAATACGTGGTCGGCCAGGATGAGACTTTAGCCCATATCGCCGGCCGTTTCGAGATTTCCCCCGGCCTCTTGCGCCAGCTCAACAACCTTAAGCAGGACCGGGTGCGGCCGGGGCAGAGGCTACGTCTGCGCCCCTCCCCCCTCGACGAGGGTGCCCACGTCGTGCGGCCCGGCGAAACCCTGACCGGCATCGCCGGCGCCTACCGCCTGGAGGTGGAGAAACTGCGCGAACTCAACGACCTGGAGGGCAGCAAGATCCTGGTGGGCCAGAAGCTGCGCCTTCGCGCCCCGGCCCGGAACGTCCACATCGTCGAGCGCGGCGACGCCCTGTGGGAAGTGGCCAGTGCTTATGGCATAGACGCCGAGGAACTCAAGCGCCTCAACGATCTCGACTCTGACGAGATCTATCCGGGTCAGGAATTGAAGCTGAGCCCCAGGAAGGCCGGCGCCCTCGCCTATTACAAGGTCGAACCAGGGGACAACCTCACCGAGATCGCCCGCCTACACCAGATGAGCGTGCCCGAACTGCGGCGCCTCAACAAACTCAAGCACTCGGTGATCCACCCCGGCGCATTGCTCAAGGTTAAACCCATCCTCGGGGCCGCCGAAGCCACCCAGACCGCCGAACTTGATTGGGACAGCCTGCGGGTCTTCCTCAAGGACCTGGACGAGGTGGAGGCCGATAGCGGGCCCTACTACCACGAGCGGCCCAAAGCCCCCCGCCAACTCCACCCTGAGTACTACGAGAACCCCACCCTCAACCCGCTCCAGACCTACGAGCGGGCCCGCCAGCTGTGGCTGGCCTTCGAGCGGGCCGTGGCCCAACTGCCCCCCCTCAGCGCGGGGCTTAAGGGCTGGCGCTTCGTGCTCGACCCCGGCCACGGCGGCCTTGATCCGGGCGCAGTGGTCCAGGTGGTGGACGGCAACGGCAACAAGGTGTACGTGGTCGAGGACGAATACGTCTACGACATCACCCTGCGGGTGTACCTGCTCCTGTGCCGGCACGGGGCCGAGGCCACCCTCACCCTGCTGAGCCCCAACCACCTCTTGCGCCACAGCAACCCGGCGGCCCAGACCTTTGTCAACGAGAAGAACGAGGTCTACAACCAGCGCGAGTTCAACGCGGCGGCCACCCCCCAGTGCTGGCCGCGCGGGGGGCGGGGCGGCAACCTCAACAACCGGGTGCGCATCGCCGAGGGTTTCCTAGCCAATACCCTGCCCAACCGCAGCGTCTTCCTCTCCTTCCACGCCGACATCGACCCCCAGTCCCCCGAGGCCCCCCTCGTCCTCTACTACCAGGGCAAGAAGGGCCGCGATCTAGTCTCGCGCAATTTCGCCCGCACCCTGCTGCCCGCCCTGGGGGCCGGCGCCCACCTGCGGGGCCAGCCTTTAGGGGTGCTGCGCAACAACCCGGCCGGGGTCAAGGTCCTCATCGAGGTGCGCAACCTGGCCTATACCGACCACGGCTGGGCCCTGCGCTTTGAGCAGTTGCGCCAGCGCGACGCCGAGAAAGTGGTCAAGGGCGTGCTCGAATACTCCCGCCGCCAAGCCGCCCTGAGCGCCAAATGAAAAGCGCCCCGGGCAAAAACCCGGAGCGCCGATGCCTGGTGCAGCGCTGCTCTTAGAAGGTGCGGTACCCCACGATCCGGCGGGCGGCCCGGCGGACCACCTCCGGCTCCAGGCCGGCCAGCTCGCACCACGCGTCGATGCGCTGGCTCTCGACGAACAGGATCTCAGGGGTGCTGTCGTCTGTCTCCTCGGTCTTGGAAATCTCCCTCAGGGTGCTCAGAATCATGGCATTGGCCAGCCGGCGGTAGGCCAGGCAGATCCGCTCGCTGTTCGCAGCGTCGTGGTCGGTTCGCATAAGACTATCCTAGCTCGTTTGATGGGAAGGTCTCAACCACATGCCCTCATAATCTACGGATTTTCGGGAGCAATTCTGAAAAAAATTTGCCCAATTCCACAAAAAAAGCCCCGCCCCCTGAATCGGGCGGGGCCAAACTCTCGATTAACCGGCACATAAATATCAGCTTAGCTTTCCCCCACCCCCACGCTCCGTCCCTCCCTTGCCGCCCGGTAGAGCCTGAAGATCCATTCTAAAGTCCGCACGGCCTCCCTGCCCTCGGCCTGAGGCGGCCGGCCGGTGGCCATCGCCGCGACAAAATCCGCCCATTCCAGGTCCCAGGACCGGTCCTCGCCGGGGAAATCGAAACGCTGCTCCTGGGGCGGCCCCCCCTGGACGGCCCGCCGGCCCACCACGGCCATCTCCGGCCCATAGGACCGGCCCAACCCCTGGGCGCAGGCGTACCCATCGCGGCCAAAGACCTCGAAGCTGAACAGGTTCTTCCACTGGGTCCAACTGACGTGCAGGGAAGCCACCTGACCGGCGGGGGTGGCGAAGAGCCCGAAGGCGTTGTCCTCCAGGGGGGCAATGGGCCAGAAGTGGGCGCCCACCTCGCCGCTGACCCTGGCGAAATCCCCAAGGAACCACAGGCTTAGGTCCACCAGATGGGCCCCCTGGTCCAGGAGTTCCCCGCCCCCGGAGCGGGCCGGGTCGGCCCGCCATTCCCGCTCGTACCCAGGCCGACCCCCGTGGCCGTACCGCCCCCTGATAAAGTGGAGGGGCCCCAGTTCGCCGGCCTCGCAAACCTGGCGGACCTTGAGGATGGCCGGGTGGTAGCGGTGGTTGTAACCGGCCTTGAGCCAGCGGCCCGCCTCGGCGGCGGCGGCTACGGCCAACCGCGCCTCGTCCGGATTGCGGCCAAGGGGCTTTTCGGCCAGCACATGTTTGCCCGCCCGCAGCGCTGCAGCGCTGATGGGCGCCAGCCACTCGTGGGTGGTGGATACCACCACCGCGTCGAGGGCCTTGGCCTTCACCAACTCCTCCCACGAGTCGGCCACCCCGGCCCCGTACTGGCGGGCCAGGGCCCTTGCCGCGTCCAGGTCCAGGTCGCAGACCTGGGCCAGTTCAGACTCGGGATGGGCCGCGGCCGCCGCCGCCCTTTTCTGCCCCACCCCACCCGCGCCCACTACGCCGATCCGGTACATCCGATCCTCACTTTGGGGGCACGAGCCGCCGCACGGTGTAATACTCGGTTTTCATCACCTCCCCCACCTCCAGCCGCTCCCAGTCGTCCCACACAGAGCTGAACAGGCGGCCGCTCAACCCGTCCGAGCGGGGCGAGGCCAGGAAGACCGCCAGGGCCGCGGGCCGGGTTGGGTCCACCCCGCCCTTTTCGCGCTGCCGCCGCGCCTCGGCCAGGGCCTGGGTCCCGGCCCTTTCCCCGGCCTCCAGCACCTGGTCCAGCATCCGGGTGTTCACCGCGCCGGGTGCGATGGCATTGACGTCGATGTGATGGGGGGCCACCTCGGCGGCCAGGGTCTCGGTGAAACGCACCACCCCGGCCTTGGAAGCGCTGTACGCGCTGAACCAGGGCCGCGGGGTGACCGCACCCCCCCCTGAAAGGTTGATGATCTTGCCATACCCCGCCGCGATCATGGCCGGCAGGGCCAGATGGGTGCAGAAAAAACAACCGCCCAGATTGACCTGCACCGCCTGCAGCCACCCCTCCGGGTCCACCTGCCCCACCGGGCCGATGGGCCCCAGCACCCCGGCGTTGTTGACCAGGATCTCCACCCCCCCCCATTCCCGCTCCAGGCGGCCATAGGCCCGCCGCACCTGGTCCGGATCAACCAGGTCCGCCTCCAACACCAGGGACTGCCCGCCCATCGCCGCCCCCACCTGCTCCAACTGCGCCCGGGTGCGGGCCAGGAGCGCCACCTGCGCCCCTTCGGCGGCCAGGGCCAGGGCGATGGCCCTGCCGATGCCCCGCCCCGCCCCAGTGACCAGCGCCTTGCGGCCTTCCAGTTGCACGCTCCCGCCTCCCGCATAGTATCTGTATCCTAGGATAGGGAAGATGGCCGGCGGCATCCAGGGCCCGTTGACCAGGGGTGCGCCGTGGCCTAAATTGGTTTACAACTTTTGAGATAGATTGCATGGTGCTGCCCTCCCTTCAAGCCGATCCCAGAATCCTCTGCTTGTACATCAACGCCCAGTCCCCTAAGGGCGGGCTTTTTGCCGGCGACCGCGCCCAACTCCACCCCGAAAGCCGGCTGCCCTGGCGCATTTCCCCCGAGCCCTTCTGGCTAAGCCCCGAACAGCATCAACTCCTCCAGCGCCTCGGCCCGGTGCTGGTGCGCTTCTACAAGGCCGCCAACCTCCTCTACCACCAGAGCGTTAAAGGACTGCAGCCCGCCTGGGTCCGCCGCTACCTGGACCAGGGCAAGCCAGAGCGGGTGCTCGAGCTGGGCCGCATGAACCGTTTCCGTTCCCACCTGCCCCTGGTCCTGCGGCCCGACCTGCTGCTGACCAGCGAGGGCTTCCGCCTCACCGAACTGGACTCGGTACCTGGGGGCATGGGCTTTGCCGGCCTGTTGGCCCGCCTGTACACCGAGCTGGGCTACCAGGTCATCGGCGGCCCCGAAGGACTGATCGAGGGCTTCTACGCCGCCCTGCGGGCCACCCTCCAAAAGGAGCGCCCGGTAATCGGCCTGGTGGTTTCGGACGAATCCAACGACTACCGCGCCGAGATGGAATGGCTGGCCACCCAGTTGCAGGCCCGCGACTGTCCGCTGTACTGCCTGCACCCCAAGGAACTGCGCTTCGACGACGAGGGCCTGCTGATCGAGACTGCCAAGGGCCGCCTGCGGGTGGACGGGGTGTACCGCTTCCTCGAACTCTTCGACCTGCCCAACATCCCCAAGATCGATCCCATCCTCTACTTCGCCAAGAAGAACGCCCTGCGCCTCACCCCCCCCCCCAACCCGTACCCCCAAGAGAAGATGTGGCTAGCCTTCATCCACCACCCCCTGCTCCAGCGATTCTGGGAGAAGGAACTGGGAGGAGGGGACCTGGCACTACTCCAGCAACTCACCCCGCCCACCTGGGTCCTCGATCCCACCCCGGCCCCGCCCCACACCCTCATCCCAGGGCTGGAGGTGGAGGGCCGCCCCCTCAACGACTGGCAGGCCCTCAAACGCGCCTCCAAGAAGGAGCGGGAGCTGGTGCTCAAGCCCTCGGGGTTTTCGGAACTGGCCTGGGGTAGCCGCGGGGTGGCTATCGGCCACGACCTGCCTGAGGAGGAGTGGGCCGGCCGCGTGCAGGAGGCGCTGGATCGCTATGCGCAGACCCCCGCTATCCTGCAGCGATTCAACAAGGCCGCCAGGCAAGGGGCCAAGTACTACGACTTTTCCTCCGACACCCTGCGCCCCATGCACGGCCGCGCCCTGGTGCGCCCCTACTATTACCTCGAGGGGGAATCCCCCGTGCTGGCGGGGGTCAAGGTCATCCTCTGCCCCCAGGACAAGAAGATCATCCACGGCATGACCGATGCCATCGTCGCCCCCGGCGCCGAGGGTATCCCTCTCCCTCCTGATCCGTGAGTGTGCCCATGACTGCCCTGGCACCAACCGCAGCGGACCCCGCAGCCCTCGCCGAAAAACTGAACCGCCTCAACGCCCTGCTCCGCTCCATGGGCCGGGTACTCATCGGCTACTCGGGCGGGGTTGACAGCGCCATGCTTGCCGTGGCCGCCCACCGCGTCTTGGGCGAGAACGCCATCGCCGTCACCGCCGACTCCGAGAGCTACGCCACCGGCGAGCTGGAGGCCGCCTTCGACATCACCCAGCGCTTCGGCATCCGCCACCTGGTGGTGCGCACCTCCGAGCTGGACAATCCTGAGTACGTGGCCAATCCCTCCAACCGCTGCTATTTCTGCAAGCAGGAACTCTTCACCCACATGCAGCGGCTGGCCGGGGAACTGAAGGTGGAGCACATCCTCTACGGCCAGAACGCCGACGACGCGGGGGATTTCCGACCTGGCTCTCTGGCGGCCCGCGACTACGGCGTCCGCGCCCCACTGATGGAGGCGGGCCTGACCAAGGCCGACATTCGGGAGCTGGCCCGCCGCTGGGAGGTGCCGGTGTGGAACCGGCCGGCCATGGCCTGCCTCTCCTCGCGCTTCCCCTACGGCACCGCCATCACGACCGAGGGGCTGCGCATGGTGGACCAGGCGGAGAATTTCCTGCGCCAGCGTGGCTTTTCCCAGTTGCGGGTTCGCCACCATGTGGACCTGGCCCGAATCGAACTGCCCGCCCCCGATCTCGACCGGCTGCTGGCCGACCCCGGTCTTTGCGCCGCCCTCAGCGCCGCCTTTGCGGGGTATGGGTACCGGCGCGTCACTGCGGACCTGCGCGGCTTCCGCTCGGGCAGCATGAACGAAGCCCTGCTGCCCGCCCCCGCCCAGGTAGGCGAGACCCTGGACCGGGCCCGCCGGCTCCTGGTCGACCTTGAGCCCTGCCACCTGGAGAGCCGCGAACAGATGCTCTGCCTTCAACTGGGCCGCGCCGCCATCCTCGGCCTGAGCGACCCGGCCCGCCGCCAGCCCCTGGTGTCCGGCCTTGAAGACCTGGGCTACCGCTACCTGGCCCTCGACCTGACCCCCTGACCTGAGGCATGATGCGACCCATCGTCAAGTACGGCTCCCAGGTCCTGCGCCAGCCCTGCGCCCCGGTCACCCAGATCGACCCGGCAATCAAATCACTGGTCTTCGATCTCTTCGACTCCATGAAAGCCGCCGAAGGGGTGGGCCTGGCCGCCCCCCAATTGGGGGTGTTGAAGCGGGTGGTGGTGGTCGATATCTCCCGCCAGCAGCCCGAGATCCTCCCCATCTCGCTAATCAACCCGCGCATCGTGGCCGCCCAGGGCCGCGAGGTGGGCGAAGAAGGCTGCCTGAGTTTCCCCGACCTCTACGGCCCGGTGCCCCGCCACACTCAGGTGCGGGTCGAGGCCCTGGACATCCAGGGGAAACAGTTCGCCGTCGCGGCCGAGGGCTTCTATGCCCGCGCGCTGCAACACGAGATCGACCACCTCGACGGCAAGCTCTTCATCGACTATCTCAGCCCACTCAAACGCCAACTCATGCGCGGCCGGCTCATGGCCCTCAAGCAGGAGGGTGAGCAATGGGATCGGGACCATCCTCTCCCCTGAGCCGATATTGACAACCCCCCCCAGAGGGTTTAGATTTCTTTCGTTGATTGCGGGATCGTAGTTCAGCTGGTTAGAACGCCGCCCTGTCACGGCGGAGGTCGCGAGTTCGAGTCTCGTCGGTCCCGCCAGCTATGACCCCCGGAGGAGAGTTGCACTCCTCCGGGGGTTTTGTTTTTCCCCCTCTCAACCGGGAGCAAGGGCCATGGCTATTCCCGCTGAACCCGCGGGCCTGCTCTTCAAGGCCGGCGGTCAGGCCGGCATCCTGAGCACCGGCGAACAGCTCGGCTTCCCGCGCACCGATGGCAGCACGGAGCGCGTCTGCGACTTCGGCCATCCCACCCCCATCGGCTGGGTCCCCGGCCCTGCCCTGAGGAGGAGTCCGCCATGACCATCCCCCGCATCGGCGTCGTCGGCATGGGCGGCTTCGCCCAACACCACCGCCGTTATGTCGCCCAGGTTGAGGGGGCCGGCCTGGGGGCGCTGGTGGCCCAGGTGGCCATCCCCGCCGACCAGGAAACCTACGCCACAGACCTGGAGGGGCTGCGGACCCGGGGGGTGCAGGTCTTCCCCTCGCTGCGCCAGATGCTGGCCCGCCTGCGCGGCCAACTCGACATCGTCTGCATCCCCACCGGCATCCCCCTGCACCGGCCGATGACCGCAATGGCCCTGGAAGCTGGCTGCCACGTGCTGGTAGAGAAGCCGGCCGCCGGCTCCATCCAGGATTTCGACGCCATGGAAGCGGCCCGCCAAAAGGCCGGTCGCCACTGCGCCGTGGGCTACCAGCACCTCTATCGCCCCGACGTGCAGACCCTCAAGGCGTGGATCTGCGCCGGCAGGCTGGTGAAGATCCAGTGGGTCAGCGCCTGCGGGGGCTGGCCCCGCGACCCGGCCTATTACGGGCGCAATGCCTGGGCCGGCCGCCTCGGGGCAGGTGACGCCTGGGTGCTGGACAGCCCCCACAACAACGCCCTGGCCCACGCAGTGAACACCCTCTGTTACCTGGGTTCCGACCAGCCCGGCAGCGCCCTGACCCCGCACACCCTGCAGGCCGAGCTTTACCGGGCCAACCCCATCGAGTCGGCCGATACCGCGGTATTCCGCACGGAGGCGGCCGAGGGCGTGGAGCTCTTCTTCGCCGTCAGCCACTGCACCGAGGAGCGCTTCGACCCCGTCCTGGAGATCGCCGGGACCCAGGGCCGGGCCGAGCTGGACTACCATGGCGGCTTCCGCGTCCACTGGGCCGATGGCCGCCGCGAGGAGGTCCCCCATCAGGGCGAGCCCCTGGTGCTGCACGACCTGGCCGAAGCAGTCGCGGGCCGCCGGAACCAACTGGCCTGTCCCCTCATCGTCACCCGCAGCCAGACCCTGTGCGCCTGCGGCAGCTTCGAGTCCTCGCCCATCCGCGAACTGCCCGCCGCCCTCCGCCGGGTGGACCCCGGGAACCAGGCCGTGACCGTTGAGGGCCTGAGCGAGATCTTGCGGCGGGCCTGCCGGGAGCGGGCCCTCTTCTCGGAATTGGGGATTGGCTGGGCCCAGCCAGGCCGGGTGATAGCCCTGGAGGGGTATTCCTATTTCCCCAGCTTCAACCAGGAGCTTTAATACCCCACCCCCACCACCCCCTGCCGGCGCTGGGTCCCATCGTCGGCCCGCACTTCCACCTGGTACAGGTACAGCCCAGGGGCCACCAGCCCCCCGTACCCGTCGCGTCCGTCCCACAACCGGGCAAAGCCCCCGCTCTGCTCCAGGCCCTGCCCCTGGAAGATAGGCCGGCCCCCCGGGTCATAGACGCGGAAGGACACCGGGGCCGGCCGGGTCAGCTTGAGCAGATCGTACTCCAGGACGAAGTAGTCGTTGCGCCCGTCGCCGTTGGGGGTGAAGAAGGTCGTCGCCGGTCGCAGGGGGGCCAACACCGGGTTCTGCACCGCGCCCAGGCGCACCACCAGCCCGGCGCCCAGCGAGGCGGGGTCCACGTCCTCCTCGGCGGCATACTGGTAGGCCGAGTCGATGGCTCCGGCGCTGAGCCTGCGGTCCAGGCCCCGCAGCGCAAAGGGGGTGCCGTCGGCAAAGACCCTGGCCCGGAAGTAGACCTGCACCAGCCCGCCGTCCTGCAGGAGCCGCTCCCACAGATTGACGGTGAAGCCCTGCCCCGGCTCGACCTCATAGGTGAAGACCACCGGCTGCCCGTCCACCCGCACGCTGTCCACCGCCGCCAACTCCGCCCGGGTGAGCACCTGGAGATAGCGCACCCCCGTGTCCCCCCCACCGACCTCCAGCACCGCGGACAGGGCAAAGACCGTCTCCACCCCAGCCGCCACCACCAGGGGGTTGATCTCGGCCCGCAGGGCCCGGGCCAGGGGCCGGGGATCGTACTCGAAGACCAGCCGCTCGATCTTGACCCCCGGCTGCAGGAGGCGCAGCCGAAACTGCAGATAGGGATTGGGCCCCCGGCTGCCCACGATCCCCTCCTCCACCGTCTGCCAACTGCTCCACCCCGGGTTTGGCCGCACCGGCCCCTGGGTCGCCGCCCCCTCGATGCTCTCGATCACCTCCCAGGCCTCGCGGCTGACCTGCACCTCCCGCTCGCCCACCAGGATGAAGTAGTGGAAGGGGTCCTCGTCCGGCCCGGTGCGGGCCTGGAGCACCACCGGCAGCCGGCTCAGCTGGCCCCCCTCGTAGTGCACCTGCCCCCATACCGGCTCCCCCCCGGCCAGCAGCGGTTTGGAGACAAACTCCCCATCCGGCGCGGTGCCATCGCTGTACAGCTCCAATTCGGCCAGTTCCCAGGGCTGGTTGAGGGTGGTCTGCAGGCGCAGAAAACGGGCCTGGCGCAGACCCGTCACCTGCTGGGTGCCGGGCCAGTCCACCACGCTCTTCTCGTTTGGTTTGGTGGCGCTGAAGCTCAGGAGCGGGGCATGGGCATACCCGCTGAGGGCCTGGGCGGGTTCGGTCATCGGCGGCCCTTCGCGGAAAAAGACCAGTCGGTGGAGCGTTGCGTAGTACGGGTCGGTGCCCGGCTCCAGGCCCAGGGAGAAAGCCTGCGGAAACCGCTGGCGGTGCTGATGGTCCAGGCGGGGGAAGAGCCGGACCCGGTTGAGGCGGAACACCCCGCCCAGATCGACGTACAACTCCAACTGGCGCAGCAGCCCCTCCGCGTCCGGATCAAAGGCCGTGCCCTCGTCCCCGTCGAGCAGGTTGGTCAGGGAGGGCAGGTCCACCACTCTGGGCACGCCCTCCTCGACCACCACTGCGCGGATGCTGCCCCCCCGGGCCAGGACGCCAGGGGCGAGGTTCTCGCCGGCGGGGGCCGGCCACAGCCAAAGCGAGTCCGGGGCGACCAGCACGGTGCGGCTGCTCTCCTGCACCTCATTCCAGGGCAGCCCGCCCCGGCCCACCACCAGCCGGTCGGCCCCTCCCGCCGGCAGGGCTAGCGCCAGGATCAGCCACCAGGCCCTCACCGCAGCACCCGCACCTTTCTCTCCTCCAGAAGCGGCACCTGCTCTTCAATGGCCTGCGGACTGAGAGGATTGCGGCGCAGATCCGCGGACCTGAGTTTGGCCAGCCCCAGCAAGGGGGACAGGTCCGCCACCTTGTTGGCGTCGCAGCGCAGCCGCTGCAGATCCCCCAGTCCAGCCAAGGGTCCCAGGTCATCCACCTCGTTGCCGCTGAAGTAGAGCAGGGCCAGACCGCCCAGCCCGGCCAGGGGGGAGAGGTCGTGCACCTCGTTGCCGGAGAAATCCAGTTCCCCCAGCGAGGTCAGCCCGGCCAGGGGGTCCAGCTCCCCCACCTCGTTGTCGGAAAATCGCAGCACCGCCAGCCGGCGCAGTCTGCCCAGGGGGGAGAGATCCCGCACCTCGTTGTCGGAGAAGCTCAGGTCGCTGATCCGGGTCAGGCCGGCCAGGGGGCTCAGGTCATCCACCTCGTTGTCGTCGATATTGAGCCGTTCCAGGAGGCGCAGCCCGGCCAGGGGGCCGAGGTCGGCGAGCCGGTTGTTGATCAGGGTCAGCCCCCGGAGACCCACCAGCCCGGCCAGGGGACCCAGATCTTCCACCTGGGTGTTGTTCACCTGGAGGTCCACCAGCCGCGACAGGCTGGACAGGGTGCTCAGATCCTCGACCTGGGTGGCGAAGATGGAGAGTTTCTCGAGGTTGCGCAGCCGCTCCAGCCCCTCCAGGCTGCGCACCCCCTGCGGCACGGTCAACGCAGTGACAGCCAGCAAGTCCTCTTCGTTCAGGTCTTCCCTGGGCTTCTGGAGTGCCCCCCGCACCTGCACCTCCAGGCGGGCATCCACGAAACGGATACCCGGGCGGAAGTAGTTCACCCGCACCCCCTGATCGCGCAGCAGGCGCACTGCCGCCTCGCTGAGCGGGTTTCCCGAAGCCTCGACGCTGCGCAGCCGGCGCAGGAGCCGCAGCGGGCCCAGGTCGGCCACTGCGTTGTTTTCCAGATTGAGTACCTCCAGGTTGGCCAGCCCGCGCAAGGGACCCAGGTCCGTCACCGCGTTGTCGTCGAGGTTGAGATGGGTCAGCCGCCCCAACCGCTCCAAGGCCCCCAGATCCGCCACCCCGTTGTCGGACAGATCGAGGACCTGCAACTGCCCCAACCCGGCAAGGGGGGAGAGATCGGCGAGTTGATTGCGCCCCAGGTACAACTCGCGCAGGTTGACCAACCGTTCGATCCCCGCCAGGGATGTGATCTCCTTTCCGGCTGCATCCACCCGCTGAACGGCCAGCAACTCCTCCCCGCTGAGCGAGTCCCGAGTGCCCGCGGCCTGGCGTATCGCCGCCTCCAGCCCCACCGGGGTTTCGACATCCCTAGGGTTTACCACTGCCGGTGGGGAGGACTCCCCACAGCCGAGAGCCAACAGGATGAAGAGCCACCAGCACCTGACACTCGCCGAGCCCTCCGGGGGATGCCCCGAAAGCCTTTCCCGTGGAGTGGTCGGGAAGGGAAGTCCGCGTGGCGGTGGGTCGGGCTGCGGAGCTTCGCGAGGGAGGGTGAAGGACGCGCCTTGGGAAAGGCTGAAGAGGGCGCGCCTGGAAGGCGATCTCCGGGATGACGACCAGCCACCGGAGGAGGGGTGCGCCCGGAGCGCCTCGCTCTGTGGCACAGTCATCGCTCCACCCCCGCATAGATGGTTAGGAAGCCCCTCGTCCGGGTGCGGGTGGCCTCCACCGCGAAGTGCTGGCGGGTGAGGTCGATACCCAGGATGGTGGTCAGCCGGTAGCCCTGGTACGAGGAGAGGTTGGTCATCTGCACCACCCCGCTTAACTCCCGCAGGTCGTCATCGGCCCCCGGCGGAACCGGGTCTTCCAGCTGCGAGAACCGATGGTATTCCAACCCCGCCTCCAGGGCACTCTGCTGCATCAGGGGCAGCCGGCCCGAAAGCAGGAAGAGCTGGCTCAACTCGCGGCGCCGGGCCTGCCGCTCCAGCACCGGGGTCTGCCGGCGGAACTCCAGCTTCCAGGCCGGAGCGAGGGTGAAAGGCCCCAGCGCCAGCGGGTACTCGGCCTTGCCGATCCATCCAAGAAAGGAGGAGTTGCGGCGCTGCCGGCGCTGACTTAGCTCCTCGCGTTGGTCGCGCTGGTGGTAGAGCTGCCACTTGAGGGTATGGCGCAGCACCAGCCGGCCCAGCGGGTGATGCTCCCCCCCCAGATAGGTGCTGTTCACCCAGGTATTGGGCGCTGGCAGCAGGTCCTGGGTGGGGACCAACTCCCCCCGGGTATTGGGGGTCTGCACCCATTGCAGCAGGTCGTCCCGGATAGTGTCGCGCACCCGGCGCAGGTCCTGGAAGAGCCGCACCCGGCCCCGGTCCAGGCTGCGGTCCACCGTCAGCACCAGGTAGTCGGCCCAACCGCGGCGGTCGTCGGCGATCTGCTCCACCCGCTGCCGGCCCAGCATCAGCCGGATGTCCGGTCCGAGGAAGGCCCCCCCGTACAGGTTGTAGCCCCGCCGGTCGCGCGGGTACGGGTAGTCCGCCTCCTGGTCGTTCTCGAAGCGGTCGATGGTGCCGTTGTGGTTCATGTCCACCCCGTAGAGGAACTCGGGCCTATCGACGTTGAAGCGCAGGAAGGGCTCCTCGTAGTCGGGGACCAGGTTGGGGCTGGCCTCGCTGTCGTTCTGGTTAAAATCGGAGAGGAAGTCGTTGTTCTCGTCCCAGCCGGGAAAGACCTCCCGGTCCCCCGAGGTCCAGCCCTTGCGCCGCCAGTCGGGCAGCCGATCCTGGTCGTCGTTGTCCTCGACGAACTCGTAGCGCTGGAACTCGGCGTCGTAGTCCACCACCCCCCGCTCGTCCACTGTAGAGAAGCCGGTGTCGTAATCCGGGTCGAGGGCAAAGGCCTCCAGGTGGGCAAAGTAGGGATTCGAGATCCGCGACAGGTTGAGCATCCAGGCCTGGGCCCTGGTCGCGGCGGTGTGATGGGTGGCCGCCCCTGGGTTGGGGTAATGGGAGAAGCGGTGGTTGAGATTCAGCTCGAGGTACCCCGCAAAGCCGTACAGATCGGCCAGTTCCACGCTGAAGCCGGCCACCTGGCTGGCGGTGGGCAGGCCGTAGTCGATGAGGAGCACCCGCTGGTTGGAACTGTCCTTGACATTGCCCGAAGCCCTGGCCACCGGCAAAGGCACCTCGTTGTTCTGGGCGTCCACCTGGCGGTCGGAGAGGATCTCCACCCGGTAGTCGTCGGCCAGCACCAGCTCCATCTGCACCCGACGGATGCGGGTGGGGTCCGGCCCGGTGTAGGTGCGGGCAAAGAAATCGTAGGTCAGGCGGATGACCTCGTTGCCCTCCGCGGCCAGGTACCCCCGCCGCTGGAAGCCGCCCTCCACCAGGGGTCGGAAGCCGATCTCGCTGCCCCGGACCAGGTTGCCCTCCACGTCCCAGATCAGGATGTCGCTGGCGAAGAGGGCCCCCCCTGCCTCCCCGTCCTCGGGGGAATCGTCGCGGATCAGCACCTGGAGGGAGGAGGCGGGGAAGAGGTTCTGGACCCCGGTGAGGGTGCCCCGAAACAGGCTGCCGCCAAAAGCTTCGGCCTGGGTCTGGGCGTGGTGGGCGTTGACGAAGGTGGCCCCCACCTCGACGAAATCCCCCACCTGGGCTTGGAGGCGGGTGCCCAGCAGATTGGTGTTGTGGGTGCGCCGGCCGGCGATCTCGGCGGTGCCCCCGCCGCTGAAATTGGGCTCGCTGATCCGGGACAAGAGCAGGGTGCCGGCGTACTTGTCCGAGACCACGTCGAGTTGGGCGCCGTTGAACACCGTCTTGGAGAAGCTCAGCGGGGTGAGGGTGGTGCGCAGTTGATCGGCCAGGGTGAGGGCGTAGTGGTACTGCCCTTTGTGGTCGGCGGCCACCACCACGTTGTTGAACCACGAACCCAGGCGCCCATCCTTGTACAGGGAACTGCCAAAGGGCTGGGGATTCTGCTGGCGCCAGTCGAAGACCAGCCAGCCCCTGGTGAGAAAGTTGCCGTACACGTCGTAGAAGTAATTGCCCTCCAGCGAGGTGGAGACGTAGCGCTGGTAGTTCTCTCGGGCGTAGTTGGAGTACTGGTCCTGCCGCCAGCGGTACTCGTTGTAGAGTTCCTGGGGGACGTACCACTTGCGCAACACCGGGTCCAGGGCGTCGAAGAGCACCCCCGGCCCGGTGGGTTCAAAACTCACCCTCCCGCCCCGCTTGACCTCGCCCAGGCGGGAGCCGTACTCCTGGGCAGCCAGGGGGAGGGCTGCCAGCAGGACCAGGGTTGACAGAAATTTCGCCATCCATTGACGACCCCAGCGCGGCGGAATTTGCCCTGGAGACCTTTCCCTGGGGAGAGGTCGGGAAGGGAAGTGCGCGTGGCGGGGTGGAGGAGTAGCGGAGCTTCGCGAGCGAGTGGGCAGGACGCGCCTTGGGAAAGGTCGGAATGGGCGATCCCGTCGTGCTTTAGGTACCATGGTCTCCATCAGTACACCACTCCTAAAGTCCCGCTGTGCCTTTCCTCAAAGGCATCGGCCTGCACCCGCAAGAGCCAAAGGTAGATCCCCGGCGGGGCCAGACCCGCGTCCGTGCGCCCGTCCCAGGTATGGCGGGCCGGCCCGATGCCCCACTCCTCGACATGGGTGTACACCAGTCTGCCCCCCAGGTCGTAGATCTCCAGCCGCACCGGGGCCGGCCGGGTCAATTGCAGGAGGTTGAAGTCCAGCGCAAAGGCGTCGTTCGCCCCGTCGCCATTGGGGGTGAAGAGGGGCGAGCCCACCCCGATCCGCCCCACCAGCTTGCCGATCTGGGGTCGGGGGATCTCCACCGACAGGCCCGACAACTCGGGCAGGTCCCCCGGCCCAAAGAGGGCCGCATCCCCCGCCTGTACCGCCTGGGGCACCTCCCCCGAACCCTGGCGGAAGGCCCTGGCGGTGAAGGTGGTGCCGAAGCGGAAGATGGGCAGGTCGAAGGTGAACTCCAGTAGGGCCCCGTCGGCCTGCACCGGCGGGAAACTCAGGCCAAAGCCCTCCGGACGGACGAAGTCCACCAGTAACTCGAAAGGCTCGCCGTTCAACTGGGCCTCCCGCACCTGCGAGACCGGGGCATTGGTGTCCACCTCCAGCCGGTCGAAGCCGCGGATCTCGCCCAGGGCGCGCAGCTTCACCGCGTAGCGGAAGATGGCCGGCTCCTCGGCCCTGGCCAGGCGCGGATACACCTCGGCCACCAGGCCATCGGCGATGGGCGGCTGCAGGTAGGGAAACTCGACCCGGTCCAACTGGCGGGCGGCGTAGAGCTCGCCGGTGAACTCCGCCCGCACCTGGAGGTACCGCCGCGGATTGGGCGCGTTGATCAGGCTGCCCTGGACCACCGGCACCCAGGCGCTCCAGTTGGCCACATCCTCCTTGAGCGGCGCGCGGTCCACTCTCTCCAGGGCGTAGTACTCCTGGCGGCTCACCTCCTCCTCGCCGATCTTCACCCGCTGGGATTTCTCCACGGCATAGACGTTTTTCAGGTACACGATGGGCGTGGAATCCCCGCCCGTGCGCACCCGCAGCCCCACCGCCGACCGGGTGGGGTCCCCCACTGCCCGCTCCACCCACGAGAGGGGGCCGATGGTGGCCCGGTCCCCCAGGTCCAGCAGGTCCGACACATAGGTGGCCGCGGCCAGGTACCCGGTGCCGTACACCTCGATCTCGTCGAGTTCAAAGGGCACCTCGGCGATGGACTTGAGGCGCAGATAGCGCACGTACTGAGGCAGGACCTCCAACTCCACCACCGGCTCCTGGTTGTCCAGGCTGCGGGCCAACAGGGCGTCGGGGTTGTTGGGCCCGGTCTGGGCGGCGTTCAGCCACAGTTCGTACCCGCGCATGTAGTCGCTCTGGAAGGGGGCCCCCGGGGCGGGGACCACGGTGTTGCGCGGATAGAAGCGCACCCGCCCCACCCCCACCGGAGGGGCAAAGCCCATGATCACCTCGATACCCCGCACCAGCACCCGCGGCTCGAAGAGGGTGGGCTTGCGCTCGAAGGCCACCTGGTGGTCCCCGTTGACCGTGCCCTCCAACTGCTTGTCGAAGCCCACCCCGGCGTTGGGGGCGCTGATCGAGCCGCCCGGCAAGAGCACCCGGCGGGCGATGTTCTGGCCCTCGCCAAAGTAGAGCGGCCCGATCCAGCCGGGGGCGTGGGCAAAGTCGATGGCCTCCCCCGGGTTGTTGGTGGTGTCGGTGGCCCCGGCGAAGGGCTCGATGATCAGCACCGGGTCCAGGCCCTGCCCGCCGCTCTGCCAGGTGCGACTCCCCTCCCCCAGCACCAGGACCCGGGCCGGCTGGGCCAGGGCCACGGCGCTCCACAGCGCCAGGAGCAGCCCCGCCCTCACCGCAGCCCCGCGTTGACGCTGAGGAAGACCTGGCTGTGGCGCGGGGCCGGCCCCCCCTCCCTCCGCCGGGTCTCCACCTCCATGCCCAGGCGCGTCACCAGCAGGTAGCCCTGGTACGCGGTGCGGTTGCTCAACTGCCCCACCCAGGTCCAGCTCGAAAAGTCCTCCTCCACCTCCTCGCGGGTGCCCTCCAGGAGCCAGAACCAACTGCGCTCCACCCCCAGCTGCAGTTCGGTGGAGAAAAGCTGCCGTCCCCTGCCGGGGAAGTACCCCACCTGGGTGTGCTCGGCCAGCAGGGGCTGGGTGCAGAGCAGGATGGCTGTTTCCTCCAGGCTGGCCGAGGCGGGCAGACGGCTGTTGAAGGGCCGCTCGCGCCGGTACTCGCTCTTCCAGCGCGGCTCCACAAAGGCCAGGCCCAGGGGCAACTGCCAGGAGAGCTTGTTCAGCAGCCCGACAAAGCCGGCCCGCCCCCTCAGTTCGGGGTCGCGGCCCTCCTGGCGCCACTCCTCCAGCTTGGCCCGGTGCAAAAGCCGCAGGCCGCCGCCCAGGTCCTGGGCCAGGTCGGCGTACCCCAAGAGCTTCCAGGCGTCCCGGCCCGGTAGCGGGTCGCGGACCTGGCGCATCACCCCCGGCGCGTTGAGGGGCTGGAACCACTGCACCAAGGGATCGGGAATGTCGTCGCGCACCCTGGCCGCGTGGGCCAGGAGCCGCAGCCGGCTCAGGGTCCTTGGGGTCCCCTCGTAGGCGGTCAGCCCGTACCAGGACTCGGCGCGGCCGTCCCCGGCTCGCAGGCCAAAGTCCTGCCGGCCCACCAGGGCCCTGAACCCCGGACTGGGCTGCACCTGGACGTAGAGGTTGAAGCCCCGGTGGTCGGCCTTGTACGAATAATCGGGCAACTCGTCGTTCTCGAAGCGGTCGGCGAGGCCGTTGTGGTTCATGTCCAGGCCGAAGAGGAATTCGGGCCGGTCCGAGGTCCAGCGCAGGAAGGGCTCCTCGTAGTCGGGGACCCGGTTGGCGTTCTGGTCGTAGTCGTTGCGGAAGTCCTGGTTCTCGTCGTGGCCTGGCCAGGCCACCTCGTTCCAGTTGTTGATGAAGGGCCGCTGCCACTCGGGCCGGCGGTCCTGGTCGTCGTCGTCGTCCACCAGCTCGTAGACCTGGGGGATGGGGTTCTTGTAGGCCAGGCGACCGTCCGCATCGGCCAGCCAGAAGGAGGTGCTGTACCCCGCCCCGATGGCGAACACCTCCCCGAAGAGGGTCAGGGGCAGCCGCTGGTATGCCAGCTGCAGGTACGCGGCCTGGTCCTGGGCCACGCTCAGGGAGTGGCGCTCCCGCAGCGGGTTGGGGTAGCGCCGGTGCCGGCGGTTGACTACCCACTCCCCCTGCGCCGAGAGCCCGCCCCACTGGGCCAGGCGCCAGTCCAGTCCCAAAAGCTCGTTGCCCACCGGCAGACCGTAGTCGAGGCGCAGCACCCGGGTGTTGGTGTTGTCTTCCACATTGCCCCTTGCCCGCGCCAGAGGAAGAAAGACAATCTCCGGGTTGAAGCGCTCCCCGTCGGTCTGGAGATTCGAGGCCACCTCCACCCGGTAGTCGTTGGCCAGGGCCAGTTCCACCTGCACCTGCTGCAGGGCCCCGCTGTCGAAGCCCCCGGTCTTCAGGGAGGCCAGATCGTATTCGAGCAGGATGCCCTCCCCGTCCTGGGCCATCAGCCGGCTGTCCTGGGCGATCCCCCCGCTGACCCTGGGGGCGAAACCCAACTCCCGCCCCCGGACCTGGCGGCCACCGGTGTCGCTCAGCACGATCTCCCACCCCGCCAGTCTGGCCCCTGCCAGCCCCTTGCCCGGTGAGTCGTCGCGCACCCGCACCCACAGCTTCTCCAAAGGCTGGTTCTGGTGGGAGGTCAGGGCCCCGCGCAGAGGGTTGCCCTCGGTGAACTCCTCCTGGGTCTGCACGTTGTGGGTGTTGACGTAGCTGAAGCCGAGTGTGGACCATGGCCCGGCCTGGATGCGGGCGTGGCCGCCCAGCAGGTGGGTGGCGTTGGTGCGCTCCTGGTCGTCGGGCTGGCTGGGCCGGGACAACACCAGGGTGGAGGACAACCAATCCCCGGCCCAGTCGAGGCGCACCCCGTTGAAGCGGGGCTTGGCCAGGGTGAGGGGGGTGAAATAGGTGGAGATCTCATCGCCCACCATTAGGGCCCATGCCCCCTGCCGGCCCTTTTCGGCGGCGATCACCAGGTTGCCGAAAAACCCGCTGTATACGTTGAAGCCGATGCCGCCCACCCCGCCCCCGGCGAACTGCCGCTTCTTGTCGATGCTGCTGCCCCTGGAGCCGGGTTGGTCCTGGGTCCAGGTGTAGACCTGCCAGCCCAGGCCCAGGGAGTGGCCGAAGGTGTCGAAGAACTCCCGCCCCTCCAACTGCCGGTTGATGTAGCGGGTGTAATACTGCCGCGCATAGGCGGTATCCGTGTAGTACCAGGGCCGGCCGTAGGTCTCCGGCAGGTGGCGCACCCCGTACCACTTGTGCATCTGGGGCGACTCGTAGTCGGGGGCGTGGCGCAAGAGCGGCCCGCCCTGGTCGTAGATCTGGGCCCCGGCGGCGCCGGCCAGCAGCAGGACCAGCCACCACATCAGTACGCCACCCCTACGAAGCGCACCACCTGGGTATGGGGCGCCCCGCTGTCCGTCTCGAAGCGGGTGCGCACGAGGTAGGTCCCTGGCGGCACCAGCCGGCCTCTCTCGTCGCGCCCATCCCAGGGGACGCGGTGGGCCCCGCTGGGCCGCTCCTCCTGCACCGACAGGTCGCGCACCCGCCGGCCCTGCAGATCGCGCACCTCCACATGGATCGTGCGGGCCGCCTCCAGGTGGAAGATAGAGAAGTGAACCTCGGCCTGGTCGTTGACCCCGTCCCCGTTGGGGGTGAAGAGGGGCGGGACCACCTCCACCTCGTCGAGCAGGGGCTGATCCCCCAACTCCGACACCACCACCAGGGACTGGCTCTGGGCCAGTTGCGAGGCGTCCCCCTGGCTGATCTCCTGCGCGGTGCCGGGCCTGGTCTGCCTTTCCAGGGCCGCCGCAAACACCGTGCTCTGGAGAAAGACCCGGGTGCGGAAGCGCAGAGCGTACACCACCTGGCCGCTGTTGATGGGCCGCGGCGGGGCCAGGCTCAGTTCTTTCCCCTCCTCCAGCCTCCAGGTCCCCGGCCACAGCCGCCGGCCCCCGCCGGAGCGCAACTCCCCGTCGCTGCCGCTGCGCAGCTCCAGCAACTCAATGGGCGCCGAGGAGGAGGAGCGCAGCCGCAGCCGGTCGAAGCCCGGATTCCCCGTCCCGAACCGGGGCTTCAGATACAGGGTGAACTCCTCCTCCTGTCCCGGCGCGACCCCCCAGGCCGGCCAGATCTCCCCCACCACCTCGTCCACCAGGGGGGGCTCGAAGCGCAGGCTGAGGCTCTGGATCGCGGCTGCCTGGAGGGGTTCCTCGCTGAGCAGGCGCACCTGGGTCTGAAGCATGGCCCGGGGGCTGGGCGACTTGAAGGGCTCGCCGGGCTGGCGGTACGCCTCGCTCCAGTTGCTCCACTCGGGCCCTGGCACCTCCTCGATCACCACCGGGGGCCGCTGGGATTCGGGGATGCGCTCCCATAGCCCCTTGGAGATCTCGCGGCCGGTGATGGCAAAGTAGTGGGGGATGCGCAGCACCTGGTCCCCGCTGCGGGTGCGCACCTCGATGCGGGTGCCCGGCGGGGCCCGCCCCTCCCACTCCACCCCGGCGAAGAGGCGCGGCCGATCCAACTCCACGAAGGGCGAGGTCAGGATCACCTCCGAGACGTACCCCTCGCCATAGGCCTGGATCTCGCCGAGGTTCCCCTCCTCCTCCTGGGTGCCGCTGAAGCCCAGCCGCCGCACCTCCAGGTAGCGCACCTCCTGCTGGATGAACTCCTCCTCCAGCCGCTGGTGCCCCTCGGGGTTGCGGCGCGGGTCAAAGGCAGTCCAGATCCTCTCCCCCCCAGGGTCCAGGTCCCCCCGGGAGACCCGCATCTGGAAGGCCAGGGGCGGGTTAGCCGGACACAGGAGCGAGACCCGCTCCAACCAGTAGCGGGCCCCCAGGTCGATCTCCACCCAGCTATTGTCGTCGAAGGGATTGTACAGGGGCATGGGGAACCACGAGGCGTAGAGCCCGTCGGTGAAGGTGCGGAAGAGCAGAAATTCGAAGCCGCCCTCGGAGGCGTCCCGCTTCCTCTCGCGCTGGGTCAGGCCGACGATGTTGTCGCCAAAGGCGTACACCTCCACCTCGGCGAGCTGGGGCCGCTCGCGCCGGTAGTGGCGCACCGGCCCTTGTTCGGCCTGGGGCAGGGCCTGGTAGGTCTCCTGGCTGACCGCCAGTTGCCGGCCCCCTGGGGCCAGGCGGAAATAATCCACCGCGCCCTGGTCGGCCGGGGCCAGGGCCGCGTACGCCTTGGGACCCAGTTCCTCGGCCCGGGGCCCGGCGCTGTCGAGGGCGTCGATGCGCACCAGTTGGGCGATCTCCCCCAGCAGGCCCGCTGCCCCCGGCCGCTGCGGCTCCACCTCAAAGACAAAGTCCCGCTGCCCCGGCTCGGGCTGGCTGACCAGCCCCACCCGGAAATAGCGCCGCTGGTGCTCCTGGCCCAACTCGATGCCATCGGAGATCAACACCCGGAATCTGCGGAAGGGGTCCCCACCCTCGGCAAAACGCAGGCGGATGCGGCGCACGATCAGGGTGCGGCCCAGGTCCAATTCCACCGACCAGTTTCCGATGGGTGAACCGGCCAGGGGCTCCCAGTAGGTGGAGAGGTCCCCGTCGAAAAGGGCCGGGGCGGCCTGGGGATTGCTGAGGGCGGCGCGCACCCCGCCGGCCAGGGTGTCCTCCTGGGCCAGGGGCAGCACATAGCGGAAGGAGGGGGCATCGCTGAGGGCGTTGAGATCGCGGCGCAGGAAGCGGGGTTCCACCCACCCGTCCGGGCGCACCACCCGCACCCCGGGCGTAGCGGTCCACGCCTCCCAGGTTGCCGCGCCTTCCACCCGCACCCGGTCCGCCAGCACACGGTACCCGGCCGGGGCCTGGGCCAGGGCGCCGCCGGCCAGTCCGGCCAGCAGCGCCAGGAAAGGGATAGGGTTCCTCACGGACCTAAAAAAAAGAACCCCCCCCCCGGCCCACCCTGGACCGGGGAGCGCTCCAGCGGCAAAACTGCGCCATCGCCGCCCCTGCCTCACCCCCCGAAGGTCCGGCGCATTCGCTCGCAGTAGTACTGCACGTTCTCCCAGCGGGCGTTGCCGGCGATGCGGTGGTCAGGGCAGGGCAGATATCCCCCCAGCTCGACCAGGGGCTTCAGCCGGTCGTACTCATGATAGTTGAGCACCGCCGCGAGGCGCTGCCGGTCGTTCATTCTAGCCTCCGATCCTATGCCCGGGCCTTGAGCCAGAGCCCCCCGTCCACCCGCAGCACCTCCCCGGTGATGTAGTCGGCCGCGTCCGAGCAGAGGAAGGTGGCGGCCCGGCCCAGATCCTCGATGGTGCCCAGCCGGCCCCAGGGCAGTTTCTTGCCCCCCTCGCGGATCTGCTCCTCGGTGGCGAACTTCCGCTCCCCCGGGGTGTCGGTCCAGCCCGGCTCGATCACGTTGGCCCGGATGTGATGCTCCAGAAGCTCGGCGGCGATGAAGGCCGCCCCCCACAGGGTGCGGAAACTGAGCATCCTACTTTGCTGCGCCGAAAAACGGGCGCGCCGAGGCAGAACCGGTGTGCTGGAGGGGACTGGGTCCACAATAACCAGTGGCGGCGGGGAGGGGGAGAGGATTTCGGGAAGGGCCGCCGGTGCAGGTGGGGCGGCCTGGCTGAGGGAATCGGGTGGGGCCAGGGCGCTGGTCAGGGCGTCGGGCAATGCGGCTTCCTGCGCCAACCCCGGCCCGACCAGGGCCAGAGCGGCAGCCGCGGTCAACCACAACCGGGGCATATCACCGTCCTCTCTGTGGGTTCCTATTCAAGTTTTCAACTTAGGCAGGCCAATATACCCTGTCAAAAAAAAGCCGGCCCTTTGCGGGCCGGCGCCTCAGCGCAGCAGCATCAGCTTCTGCACCGCCTGCTGGCCCCCGGCGCGGAGCACGGCCAGGTACATCCCGGTGGCCGCCTCCCTTCCCCCCTGGTCCCGACCGTCCCAGACCATCTGGTGCGGGCCGGCGTCCAGACCCTGGCCGACCAGAGACCGCACCTCCTGCCCCAGGGCGTTGTACACGGCCAGCTCCACCCACCCGCTCTGGGCCAGGGCAAAGCGGATCTGGGTTGCCGCGTTGAAGGGATTGGGCGCCGCCGGCGCCAGTTCGAGGCGGGAGGGCAGGACCGCCGCCAGCAAGCCGGCTACCTGCTGCCGCGGCGCCGGGGCCACGGCGATGCCCCGCAGGCCCGGCTGGGTGGTGTAGCGCTGCACCAGGGAGTCGCCGGCCACCGAGATCACCGCAATCTCCCCGCTGCCGGTGCTGGTGACCAGGGCCTCGCGCCCCCCCGGCGCAAAGGAGATGCCCCGGGGATCGGCACCCACCTTGAGGGTCTTGAGCACGGTTTCGGCGGCCGCGTCGAGGATTACCACAGCACTGTCCAGGTGGGCAGTCAGGTAGAGCCGCCGGCCATCGGGGCTGACCGCGGCGGCAAAGGCCCCGCGCACCGGCAGGTTGATGGAGCGGGCCACCCGGTTGCGCGAGGTCTCGATGACGCTGAGCTGGTTGCGGGCCAGGGTGGTGACGTAGAGCCGCCGCAGGTCCCGGCTCAGGGCCAGGGAGCGGGGCTGGGAGCCCACCGCGATACGCGCCACCTCCTTGCCCATCAGGTCCAGGGCCAGCACCCGGCCGCTGTTCAGGTCGGTGACGTACAGGCCGCTGCGGGTGGCCGCCACCCCGTAAGGCCCCTCCCGCACCTGGGGCAGCACGAAGCGCCGGGTGGTGCCGGCGGCCAGGTCCACCGCCGTGAGCGAGGAGGCCCCGGAGTTGGTGACGTACAGGGTGCGGCCATCCGGAGCGAGGGCCAGATCCAGGGGCTGGGCTGCCACGCTGATCCGCTCTACCACCTGGAAGGTGGCAGTGGAAACCACGTAGAGCTGACCGGCGCCCAGGCTGGCGATGTAGAGACGGCGCCTGTCGGGGGAGAGCAGCACCTGGATGGGCTCGTCCCCCACCGGCACCCTGGCCAGTTCGAGTTGGTTGCCGGTGTCGAAGATGCTGAGCTGGTCCTGCTCGCGCAGGGCGCTGAAAACCAGGGGCTGGCCGCTGAGGGCCACGACCTCGAAGTCGAGCCAGTGGTTGGGATGGGGATGGACCGTGGCCTCCCCCTGACGGTTGAGGGCCCGGATCTGGTAGCTGAGGCGGGTGCCGGCCGCCTGCCCCGGAATACTCCCTGAGTACAGCCCCTGTCCCAGAGATTTCATGGCCACGCTGCGCACCGGGCCGCCCGCCCCGACCCTATAGACCAGCTCCACCCTTTCGGCCCCCTGGGAGCGTATCCGCACCGCATAGGGGCCCTTGGCGTCGGGGGTGTTGCCCGGCAGGGTTTCGGGGATCAGGGAGGGATACCCGGTCAGCACCAGGCCGGTGGTGAAATCCACCCCTTCGAGCCGCTGGCCGCTGCGCAGGGGCACCAGGGTGGCCCAATCCGCCTCGGCGATGTTGTCGTAGTACTCGGCGGGAAACCCGGCAGGCAGGCTGCTGAAGATGCCGCCGAAATTCTCGGCGCTGATGCGGCCGGCCACCGGCTCCAGGCGCAGCCGGTACTGGCCGGGGGACAGGCCCCGCAGCAAGTACTCGCCCCGGTTGTTGGGCCCGGCAAAGGCGCCGGAGAGGGTGCCGTATCGCTCCCCGGTGTCGGTGTTCTCGGCCACCAGGTGGGCCCCGAAGAGGGGCTGGCCCTGCCCGTCCTCCACCACCCCCGAGATCCAGCCCTCCCCCGACAGGAAGGAGGCGCTGGGGTACAACACGCTGGCCCCGGCCTGGTCGTCGGCCTCCAGGGTGGCCGCGGCCCCCGGTCCGTCGTCCCCGTAGTAGGGATTCATGGTGGGGCGAATCTGGGGAGACCCGTCGAGAGGGGTGTGATCCAGGCCGATGAGGTGGCCGATCTCGTGCACGGCCACGTCCTTGAGATCGACCCGGTTGTCCTGCTGTCCCTGGCCAAAGCGGAAGTCGCGGCCGTTGAAGATGATGTCGGCGTCGCCGATCTCGCCGGTGAGGGAATTGGAGTTGATGAGGGTCAGGGCGATGATGCCCGTACCCCGCGGCGCCTGCAGCCATTCGCCGGTTTCGTCGAAGATGACCAGATTGGTCCGGTCGTCTCCCAAGGGGGCGTCCAGATCGACCAGGCCCCGGTCCGAAAACCCCACCCGCGACCCTGGCACCGCCTCCCACACCGCAAAGCTCTCGCGCAGGATGCGATGCACCGTCTCGGCGGGCAGGTCGTCCGAGCCAGCCCGGTCCAGGCTGAAAGGAATCCTGTCGGGGTTGCGCCAGAAGACCCGCACCGGTCCCCGGCTGCCCTCGTAGGTCTGGATCAGAAAGGCCCAGGCCGGCGCCGCAATCCCCAGCGCCAGCAGGAGCAGGAGCCTAGCGGCCACCACTTTGGGCCTCCTGTCCGGCGATGCGCCGCACCCGGGCAAGCAATTCCTCCAACTCCATGCCGTCGAGACTGGCCCCCGGGGCGCCGTGCAGTTGGACCTCCCCGGTCTGCTGGAACACCCGGGGTTTGGCCGCCGGCCGGCGCTCCACCCGGAACTTGCCCTGGCCAAGGCCCACCGGCCAGGGATGGCCCAGGCGATCCGGCTCGGTGAGGAAGAGCACCGCCTCCTCCCCTGGGGCGAACTCGGGCATACCCGCCAGATGGAGCTTCATGCCCTGGTGCTCCCCGCCGGGCAGGCACAACTCCAGCCGCGCCCCCGCCTGCCCCTTGACCACTTCGCCCACCTCGAAAACCACCAGCGTGTGGGGCTGGCCCCCGATCAGGCGGGGCGAGGACTCACGGCAGGTGCCCAACAGCACCGCAGCGGCGTTGTGGGTCAGGCCCTCCAGGTCGTAGCGCACCAGGGTGGTGGCCTCGGCAAAGGCGCACAGGCAGAGGGCTGAGAGCAGCGACCGCATGGGGCTCCTTTCGTGGGTATATTCTCTTAAACTGTCCCGCCGGGCCAAAGGTTGCACCCCGATGGACTAGAATATACTTTTTTCCCCCATGACCGCCCTTTCCGGCTTCGTCCCCCTGGTGGCCCCGCCCTCGCCCGCCCCCGATGCGGCCCTGATCTTCGCCTTTTCCCAGGACCGCCTCCTCGTTTACCTGGAAGGGAAGGCCGCCCGCGTCCCCGTGCAGGACCAGCCTGCCGGCCTGGGTCTGACCCTCCTGCGCCAGCAGTATTTAGGCACCCTGGGGCAGACCCACTGCTATTCGGCCGAACTCGAACAGGGCGCCCAGCCCCCCGCCGGCATGGCCCTTAAGGGACTGCGCCAGCTCTTCGGCCTCTTGCCGGAGGAACACTTCTGGGCAGCCGGCCGGGCGGTGCAGGTGGTCAACTGGGACCGCACTCACCAGTACTGCGGCCAGTGCGGCGCCCCCACCCTTTCCCGCCCTACCACGCGGGCCAAGGAGTGCCCCTCCTGCGGGCTGCTCTCCTTTCCAAGGGTTTCCCCGGCCATCATCGTGCTGGTGGAGCGGGAGGGGCAGATGCTGCTGGCCCGCAACCACCGCTTCCCGCCCAATCGCTACAGCGTCATCGCCGGCTTCGTCGAGCCGGGCGAAACCCTCGAAGAGGCCGTGGCCCGCGAGGTGCGCGAGGAGGTGAACGTCGAGGTCGCGGAAATCCGCTATTTCGGCAGCCAGCCCTGGCCCTTCCCCCACTCCCTTATGGTGGGTTTCACCGCCCAGTATGTCGGCGGCGAGATCCGGCCCGACCCAGAGGAGTTGGCCGGTGCGGCCTGGTTTGGCCCCGACCACCTGCCCGACCTGCCCGACGGCATCAGCATCTCCCGCAAGCTCATCGACTGGTTCCTGGCCAAACACCGCGGATGAACGCCTCGGCCAAGGTCGAACTCATCCTCCGCACCCTCGAAAACCTGTACCCCTCGCCGCCCATCCCCCTGCGCCACCAGGACCCCTTCACCCTGCTGGTGGCGGTGGTGCTCTCGGCCCAGTGCACCGATGTGCGGGTCAACCAGGTCACCCCCGCGCTTTTCGCCCTGGCCAGCACCCCGGCGCAGATGGCCGCCCTGCCCGTGGCCCAGATCCAGTCCCTGATCCGCCCCTGCGGCCTGGCCCCGCAGAAAGCAAAGGCCCTGAACGGGCTGTCCCAGCTCATCTGCCAGCGCCACCAGGGGCAGGTGCCCCGCACCCTGGAGGAGCTGGAGGCCCTCCCTGGGGTGGGCCACAAGACGGCCCAGGTGGTGGTGGCCCAGGCTTTTGGTGAACCGGCCTTCCCCGTGGACACCCACATCTACCGCCTGGCCTGGCGCTGGGGCCTTTCCAGCGGCAAGAGCGTGCTGCAGACCGAAAAGGACCTCAAACGCCTCTTTCCCCAGGAGCGCTGGAACCATCTCCATCTCCAAATCATCTATTTTGGCCGCCAGCACTGCCCGGCCCGGGGCCACGATCCCCACCGCTGCCCCCTGTGCAGTCAGGTGGGACGGCGGGAACTCTTCAAGGGGTAGGGCGCTAGCGTCCCGGTAGTGCGGAGATGGGACCCACCCGGCCCAATCCCGACCCCACCGGGGCAGGGGCCCAAAGCCTCTGTTCTGTCAGGGCTTGGCCGCGGCCCGGTCCTTCCCGAGGTCCCTGGCACGATTTGTGTCAGAACCCATCTCCAGATATATTCGTACCTAAAGGTTCCTCGATGCGTACCTTCTTCGCCCTCCTCCTGAGTTTCTCCCTGGCGCTGTCGGCCGCCCAGGCGGCCAGCCATGCGGCCCAGTGCGCCGGCCAGTCGGTGGTAGAGGCGCAAGCCTGCTGCCACCCCCAGGCGCCTGCCTGCGACATTCCGGCCTTTGGTGCCGCGTACTGCTGCCCTGGGGAAGCTCCCGCCGCGCCGGTGCCGGTCTCTCCTGCGGCCCCGCCCGCCCCAGTGGTGTTGCTGGAATTGCCGGCCCCGACCCTGCACCTGGGCGCTTCGTTTTCCATGGGGCCAGCTATCCTCGCTTTTTCCCCTGCCCACTCGGGCGCCCCGCCCCCCTTGCTCTACCAACTGCACCGCTCCTACCGCATCTGAGCCGCTGCCGCTGACCCTCCCTCTTGGGGCGGGTGTAATCATTCCGTCCTTTCTGCGTCTTCCGTTTCGTTGACCACCTGCACTGGGGAAACTGCCTATTCGGTTTGCCCCGGCACTTCCTCCTTGCGGCAGAGGAAAGCCCCATGAACCGGTATATCGCGATCCTTGTACTGCTCGCCCTGCCCGCCGGGGGCCAACCCCCCCTCTTTCTCCAGTCCCTGCTCGTAGAGGCCCTGGCCCACAACCCCGAGGTCCTCCGGGCCCAGCGGATGTGGGAGATGGCCAGAACCAAGGCCCCCCAGGCCAGAGCCCTGCCCGACCCCATGCTCCAGGTGGGGTTCGAGCGCAGCCCGGCCTTTCTGCGCGAGGTGCAACCCCTCGACGCCGGCCACGGGGATCTCCCCCCAGAAGAAATGGACATGTACATGGCCGGGATCAGCCTCTCCCAGCCCATCCCCTATCCGGGCAAGCGCCGGCTGCGGCAGGAGAAGGCCGAGATGGAGGCCGAGGCCGCCGGGGAGATGGTGGAGGCGGCCCGGCGCTCGGTGGCTGCCCGAGTGCAGGCAGCGTACTTCGACCTGGCCTTCGCCCACCAGGGGCTGGAGGTGGTGGAGCGCACCCGCTCCCTGCTGCGCCAGTTTGAAGAGACGGCCCGGGCCCGCTACAGCGTGGGCCAGGGGATGCAGCAGGACCTGCTCAAGGCCCAGGTGGAACTGTCCATGCTGGAGCAGCGCCGACTCTCCCTGGAGCAGCGCCACCACGCAGCCGGCTCCATGCTCAACAGCCTGCTGGACCGCTCCCCAGGCCAAGCCCTGGACCTCCCTGACACCCTCGGTCCACCCCAGCCCCTGCTGCCTCCCCAGGAGTTGGACCGCCTGGCCCTGGCCCACAACCCCGAACTGCGCGCCCGCCAGCGGGGGGTAGAGGCCAGCCAGGTGGAGGTGGCCCTGATGCGCAAGGAGTACCGCCCCGATTTCGCCTTCAGCGCCGGCTGGCAGACCAGGGGCGGTTTCGACGACCTCTACCAGGTGATGGTGGAGGTGGAGTTGCCCTGGCAGCGGCAGCGGCGGGCCTACGGGGTGCAGGAGGCCCTGGCCGGCCACCGTGCCGCCCTGGAGGACCGCCGCGCCGCCGAACAGATGGTCCTGGCCCAGGTGCGGGATTTCTCCAGCATGGCCACCACTGCCGGCCGCCTCGTCGAGCTGTACCAGGCCGCCATCCTCCCCCAGGCCGCCTTTGCCCTCGAATCGGCCCTGACCGCCTACCGGGTGGGACAGGTGGACTTCCTGATGCTCTTGGACAACACCCGCCTCCTGCTGGAGAACGAACTGATGCTGCGGGAACAGTTGGCCGACTACCACCGCGCCGTCGCCCTCCTCGAAGAGGTGGTGGCCGCCCCGGTCCTCGCCCAGGAGAACTAACCATGCGCTTTCTCGTGCTGTTCACCGGTCTGCTCGCATTCCTGGCCGTCAGTTGCGCCGAGAGACCCGAACCGGCCAGCCACGCCGAGCACCAACCCGAAGCCACCTCCTACTACTGCCCCATGCACCCCGCGGAGGTGGCCGATAACCCGGCCGAATGCCCCCTCTGCGGCATGGACCAGGTGCCGATGGAGGCGCAGGCCGTAGCCACGACCGCCGAGGGGCACGAAGGCCACACCATGGCTGCCACCGGCGAAAAGGCGATCAGGTACCACTGCCCCATGCACCCCAGCTACGTCTCGGACCAGCCTGGCGAATGCCCCATCTGCGGCATGGACCGGGTGCCCTTTGAAGAGGAGCAGGTCAACGTCCCCCTGCCCGGCCAGGCCGAGGTGAAGATCTCCCCGGAGCGCCAGCAACTTATCGGGGTGCGGACCGGCCCGGTGGAGCGCCGGCCCCTGGACCAGACCATCCGCACCGTGGGCAAGGTGGACTACGACGAGCGCAAGGTGGCCCACGTCCACACCCGCATCGACGGCTGGATCAAGCAGATCTTCGCCAATTACACCGGGCAACTGGTCAAGAAAAACCAGCCCCTCTTCACCCTCTACAGCCCCGAGCTGGTGGCCACCCAGGAGGAGTACCTGCTGGCGCTACGGGCCAGGCAACGCCTGGGGGACAGCCCCTTCGCCGACGTGGCCGCCGGCTCGGCCGGTCTCCTGGAGGCGGCCCGCCGCCGGCTCCAGTTGTGGGAGGTCTCGGAGGGCCAGATCGCCGAGCTGGAGCGCAGCGGCAAGCCGCTGCTGGAGGTGAGCATCCTCTCCCACAGCGACGGCTTCGTGGTCGAGAAGCAGGCTCTGGAGGGGATGCGGGTGGAGGCCGGGGAGGACCTCTACACCCTGGCCGATCTCGCCGATGTCTGGGTCCTGGCCGACCTCTACGAGTACGAACTGCCCCTGGTGCAGGTGGGGCAGCGGGCAGGCGTGACCCTGAGTTATTATCCCGGCGAGGAATTCCGGGGAGAGGTGGTCTACATCTACCCCTACCTCGAGTCCCAGACCCGCACCGCCAAGATGCGAGTCGAGCTGTCCAACCCAGGCTGGAAGCTGAAGCCGGGGATGTTCGCCAACGTGGAGATCCAGACCCAGCGCGGCGAGGGGCTGGTGGTGCCCGGGAGCGCCGTGCTCGATTCGGGGGAGCACCGCATCGTCTTTGTCGCCAAAGGGGAGGGCCGCTTCGAGCCGCGCCAGGTGCGCCTGGGCGGCCGGGCCGGGGAGGGCTACGAGGTGCTCGCCGGCCTGGAAGAGGGGGAAGAGGTCCTCACCAGCGCCAATTTCCTCATCGACTCCGAGAGCCAACTCAAGGCCGCCCTCGGGGCCATGTCCGGCCATCAGCACTAGGGAGCCCGCCATGATCAACCGGATCATCGACTACTGCGCTACCCACCGCTTCCTCGTCTTCACCCTGGTGGCGGCCCTGTGCCTGGGCGGACTGTGGTCCATGCAGCGGATGCCCCTCGACGCCATCCCCGACCTGTCCGACACCCAGGTTATCGTCTACTCCCGCTGGGACCGCAGCCCCGACCTCATCGAGGACCAGGTGACCTACCCGATCATCTCCGCCATGTTGGGGGCGCCTAAGGTCAAGTCCATCCGCGGTTTCTCGGATTTCGGCTATTCCTACGTGTACCTCATCTTCGAGGACGGGACCGACATCTACTGGGCCCGCTCCCGCACCCTGGAATACCTCAACAGCGTCCTGCCCAGCCTGCCCGATGGGGTGAAGACCGAGCTGGGCCGCGACGCCAGCGCCGTGGGCTGGGTCTTCCAGTACGCCCTGGTGGACACCACCGGGCAGCACGACCTGTCCGAGCTGCGCTCCTTCCAGGACTGGTACCTGCGCTACTATTTGCAGGCCGTGCCCGGGGTGGCCGAGGTGGCTCCGGTGGGCGGTTTCGTGCGCCAGTACCAGGTCAACCTCGACCCCAACGCCCTGGCGGCCCACGACCTCTCCCTAAAGATGGTGCTGGAGGCCATCCGCCAGGGCAACCGCGACGTGGGCGGCCGGCTGGTGGAGTTGGCGGGCCGGGAGTACATGGTGCGCGGCCGGGGCTACGCCAAATCCATCGCCGATTTCGAGCAGATCGCCGTGGGCGCCGATGCCCGGACCGGCACCCCCATCCTGGTGCGCGACCTGGGCCGGGTCACCCTGGGGCCCGACATCCGCCGGGGAGTAGCCGAACTGGACGGCCAGGGCGAGACCGTGGGCGGCATCGTCCTGATGCGCCAGGGCGAGAACGCCCTCACCGTCATCGACCGGGTCAAAGTCAAGATAGAGGAGATCCGACCTTCCCTGCCCAAGGGGGTGGAGATCGTCACCACCTACGACCGGGCCGAGCTGATCGAGCGGGCCATCGATACCGTAGCCGGCACCCTGGCCGAGGAACTGATCATCGTCAGCTTGGTGATCCTGGTGTTCCTCTGGCACGTGCCCAGCGCCCTGATCCCCATCCTCACCATCCCCATCACCGTGATCATCGCCTTCATCCCCATGCAGGCGATGGGCCTGACCTCCAACATCATGTCCCTGGGGGGCATCGCCATCGCCATCGGCGCCATGGTGGACGCCGCCATCGTGGTGGTGGAACAGACCCACAAGAAGCTGGAACACTGGGAGGCCAGTGGCCGCAAGGAGGACTACCGGCAGGTGGTGATTGCCGCGGTCAAGGAGGTGGGCGGCCCCAGCTTCTTCGCCCTGCTGGTCATCGCCGTCTCCTTCATGCCCGTCTTCACCCTCGAGGCCCAGGAGGGCCGGCTCTTCAAACCCCTGGCTTTCACCAAGAACTTCTCGATGATCATCGCCGCTATCCTGGCCATCACCCTCGACCCGGCCCTGCGCCTGCTCTTCACCCACGCCAGGCAGTTCAACTTCTCCCCCCGCTGGCTGTGCCGGGCCACCAACGCCCTGCTGGTGGGCAAGATCCGCCGCGAGGAGGACCACCCCATCAGCCGGCTGCTCTTCCGCCTCTACACCCCGGCGGTGGAGTTCACCCTGCGGCACAAGTGGGGCACGGTGTTGGCCGCCCTTGCCGTGGTCCTGGCCACCATCCCTGCCTACCAGCGCCTGGGCTCGGAATTCATGCCGCCCCTGTACGAGGGCTCCATCCTCTACATGCCCACCACCCTGCCGGGCATGTCGGTGGCCGAGGCCTCCCAGTTGCTGCAGACCCAGGACCAGATTCTCAAGTCCTTCCCGGAGGTGGAGCGGGTCTTCGGCAAAGCCGGCCGCGCCGAGACCGCCACCGACCCGGCCCCCTTCTCGATGATGGAGACCACCGTCATCCTCAAGCCCGTGGAAGAATGGCGCCAGGTCCCCCGCTGGTACTCTTCCTGGGCGCCCTCGTGGCTCCGGGGCCTCCTGCGGCGGGCCTGGCCCGACCATATCAGCCCGGAAGAGTTGGTCTCCCAGATGGACCAGGCCATGCGCTTCCCCGGGGTGAGCAACGCCTGGACCATGCCCATCAAGGCCCGCATCGACATGCTCTCCACCGGGGTGCGCACCCCGGTGGGGATCAAGGTGCTGGGCGCCGACCTGGAAAAGATCCAGGAACTCGGCCAGCACCTGGAGATGGTGCTCAAGGAGGTGCCCGGGACGCGCAGCATCTTCGCCGAGCGCACTGCCGGGGGGTACTTCCTGGATTTCGAGCTGCGGCGGGAGGAGCTGGCCCGCTACGGCCTGTCTGTCGACCAGGTGCAGATGCACCTGATGTCCGCTGTGGGCGGCGACAACCTCACCACCACGGTGGAGGGCCGCGAGCGCTACCCGGTCAACGTGCGCTACTTGCGCGACTTCCGCAGCAGCGCCGAGGCCCTGGGCCGGGTGTTGGTGGCCACACCCGGCGGGGCCCAGATCCCCCTGGCGCAGCTGGCCGACATCCGCCTGAGCACCGGCCCGGCCATGATCCGCAACGAGAACGGCCTGTTGAGTGGATACGTGTACGTGGACGTGGCCGACCGCGACCTGGGCGGGTACGTGGAGGAGGCCAAGAGGATCGTCCGGGAAAAGGTGGCACTTCCCCCCGGGTACACCCTGGTGTGGAGCGGCCAGTACGAGTTCATGGAAAGGGTCGAGGAGCGGCTGCTGTTGGTGGTTCCCTTCACCCTCTTCCTGGTCTTTCTGCTGATCTACTTCAACACCAACTCCGCCGCCAAAACCGGCATCATCCTCCTGGCCCTACCCTTCTCCGCGGTCGGGGCCATCTGGCTGCTCTACCTGTTGGGCTACAACATGAGCATCGGGGTATGGGTGGGGCTCATCGCCCTGATGGGGGTGGACGCCGAGACCGCCGTCTTCATGCTCCTCTACCTGGACCTGGCCTACGAGGAGCAGAAAGCCCAGGGCCGGATGCAGACCGAGGCCCACCTGCGCGAGGCCATTGTCCACGGGGCGGTCAAGCGGGTGCGGCCCAAGGTGATGACCGTGGCGGTGATGTTCATGGGCCTGGTGCCCATCATGTGGTCCACCGGGGCCGGCGCCGACGTGATGAAGCGCATCGCCGCGCCAATGATCGGCGGCATCTTTACTTCCTTCATCATGGAGTTGCTGGTGTACCCGGCCATCTACGAGATCTGGAAGGGGCGCTCCCTGCGCCGCAAAACCTCAACTACCTAACCCGAGGAGGATTCTGGTGAAAACCACGCTCAGCACCTTCGCCCTCAGCGCCCTGCTCTGGTCCTGGGCCGCTTCCGCCCAGGCTGACCAGCCGGCCCCCGCCCCGCCCGCCGCCCAGCTCATGGAGGGAAAACTGGTGGACCTGGTCTGCTACGCCATGGACATGGGCGGAGTCAAACACGCCAAGTGCGGCGCCCTCTGCGCCGAGAAGGGCCAGCCCGTCGGGTTCATCGACCGAAAAACCGCCAAGCTCTACACCGTGCTCCTGCCTTCGCCAGGACTGGCCAAGTACCTGGAGCAGCCCGTGCGGCTGACCGGCAAGGTGCAGAAGGAAGCCCTGGTGTCGCCCGAGAAACTGGAGCTAAAAGAAGGGGAGAACTGGACCGCCGTGGCATTGCCCAAGGCGATGTGAGCGCAGGGATGGGGGCGGCCGGAGGGCTCCGGCCGCCCCGGTCTTTCAGAAGGGCTTCATGATCACCAGCCAGACAATCAGGACCAGCAGGATGCCGGGGACCAGGTTGAGGTTCCGGTAGAACCCCTCGCTCCGGGCGTTCTGGCCCCGGTCGAAATCCTTGCGGTACTTCGACATCATCCCGTGCAGCCCGCCCAGCACCAGCACCAGCAGCAACTTGGTGTGCAGCCAGCCCTGCTTCATGTAGATGGGCATGGCGACGATCAGCAGAATGCCGGTGAGGAAGGTGGCAATCATCGCCGGGTTCAGGAGCGCCTTTATCAGGCCGCGCTCCATCTCCTTGAACTTCCCGTCCGCTTCCGAGCCGGGCTGTACCTGGGCGTGGTACACGAAGAGGCGGGGCAGGTACAACATGCCGGCCATCCACAGGATCAGGGCGATCAGGTGGAGTGTGACCAGATAGGGGATATGCTCGACCAATGTGTTCCTCCTTGCGTGGGTATGGGGTTAGTGGGCCGGCCGCAGTTCAGTCTTCGTCGTCGCGCTCGCTGAGCAACTCGCCCCGCTGCAGCCTTTCGGCGTTCTCGGTGGACCAGAGGATGTTCTTCATGACCTTCTGCGCGGTGATGTACCGGGTGGCGGCCAAAAGGTGCATCCTCTTCTCCTCGGGATCCCTCGACAGGTCATAGTGGCAGAAGGCCACCTCCAGCACCTGGAACATGTGTAACTCCGCGTCCTCGCGCAGGGTGATATGGGCCAGGACGTGGCGCAGCCTGCCCAGGTCCCTCCCCTCCTCCAGGTACTGGTTGACCAGCACCTCGGCCTCGAAGACCTTCTGGAAGTCGGCGTATTCCTGAAGCCGCGCCAGCAGGGCCTCGTCCGAGGCAAAGGTCTCGCCCAGCCGCTGTCCCGGCCTGGGCAGGCGGGCCGCCGGCATGTTCAGCCAGCGCAGGTAGGTCAGAAACACCACCCCGTGGAAGATCCCGCGCAAGAGGTCTTTGCTGGGGGCCAGCTGGAAAGCCCGGTACAGGGCATGGGCATAAGAGTAGATATTGGCCACATCGTGCCAGTCCCCCTCGTTCTTGAGGTGGAAACGGGCAGTGCGCACCGCCCCGGCATAGGTCATGGACCGGCACAGGTCCGCGGGCTTCACCCCGGCGCGCAGTTGCTTTTCTATCTCGGCGACGATGGGGGGAAACTCATCGCCCAGCATCACCTGCGCCAAGGCCGAGGTATCGAGGCTTGCCTGGTTTCTCTGATTGTCCTCCCAGATGCTGTCGAGCCGGGTGAAGACCTCCTCCAGCACCGGCACGCTGTCGGCCCAGCGCGAGGTCTCCTCGTGGCGGGTGCGGTTGATCAGGTCGAGGACGATGGGCCTCAGGATCTCGTGTGCTCCCTCCCACTCAACGTATTCGAGGGCCTCGAACATCTTGTTGGCAAAGTCCAGGGCATGGCCGTCCCCGGTGAAGTAGAAATCCGTTGCCGCCGCAAACACAAAACCGCCGATCACCGCAGGCGGGTGCCCCCGGTCCTTGAGGGTCACCAGGATACGCTCGGCCGCCCCGTGGTCGCGCTGGTCCACTGCCCGCCGGAACCAGCGCTTGAGGGTTTCCAGGTCCGGGTCGCGGTGCGCTTTGGGGAAGGCGAAGATCCGCCGCCGCGAGCTGCCCGAGCGGCGGGCGATCTGGGTCAGACCGTGGACCAAGAAGAGATTCTGGTCCGCCGGGTCGATATCCTCCCACATGTTAGCGGCGATGGTGAGGATGGCCAGCCCCGAGGAGAACCCCTCGCTGCCCTTGTACGAACCGTAGTACATGCCCTGTTGGATAATGTCCCGGGGAGTGGCGCCGGCCTGGCGCAGGGAGGTGACGGCCTTGGCGATGAGGAAGGGGCTGCGATCTTTCAACCCTTGCTCCAGGGCCCGCCGGCCCCGGTCCACCAGCCGACGGCGGGAGGCCTCCTTCTCGTCCCGGGCCAGGCCCACGTACAACTGCCCGTCCGGCCGCAGCTCCACCGGAAAGGCCTTGGCATCGTCGCCTCCGGCAACGAAACAACCCCCTGTTTTCAGATCGAACTCCCAGTGGTGCCAGTGGCAGATCAGCACCCCGTCGCGGACGCTGCCCTTGGAGAGGGGGTAACCCATGTGCGGACAGCGGTTGTCCACCGCGTGGTACTCGCCCTGGTCGCGGAAGACCGCCAGATGGGTGCCCTCCACGGTGAAGGCCCGGCTCTCCCCCTCGGCCACGGCCTCGGCCGGGCAGAGGGGGTGAAAGGCCAAGGCCGAGGGTCCTGTCTCCGGCGCGGCAGGTGGATGGTCCCCATTGGTGTGAGGTGCCACCGAAAGGGATGCTTCTTTGGTGGGATGCATCGAGCCGCTCACGCAGCACCTCCGGGGGTTGGGATTGGCAATCTGGCTATAATCTACATTTTGACCCGGAAGCGCGCATCTGGAAAATGGGCAGCCCATCCCTGGCCAAAGGCACAGGGTTTCCCCCGCCTTGACAGATGTCTGCGACGGCTTGAGATTGACCCTCCAAGCCGCAAAGGACGACCTATGGCCCGTATCCGCCTCGCCCTCATCGGCTGTGGGGGCATGGCCAATGCCCACCAGCGCCGCTTCGACCGCCTCCAGCACCAGCTGCAACTGGTGGGGGCTGCGGACATCGCCGTCGAAAAGGCCCAGGCCGTGGCCGCCCTCTTCCCCGGCACCCGCGCCGTGGCCGACTACCGCGATCTGCTCGGCGAGGTGGACGCGGTGCTCATCGCCCTGCCCCACCACCTGCACCACCCGGCCGCCAAAGCCTGCCTGGAGGCCGGCAAGCACGTGCTGCTGGAAAAGCCCATGGCCAACAGCGAGGCCGAGTGCCTCGACCTCATTGCCGCCGCCCGCGCCGCCGACCGCACCCTGATGATCGCCTACTGCATGCGCTTCCACCCCCTGGTCTCCCGCATGAAGGAACTCCTGGACCATCGGGCCTACGGCGAATGTTTTCAGGTCTCCATCTGGACCGAGCAACACACCCAGTACCCGCCCGACCACTGGGCCTCCAGCGCCGCCACCCTGGGGGGCGGGCAGTTGTTCAGCCACGGCTGTCACTACATCGACATCCTGCTGTGGTACCTGGGCCGGCCGCTGCGCGGCACCCACCTGGGCACCAACACCGGCACCCCGTGGATGGAGCGCGAGGGCACCAGCAACGTGAGCATCGAGTTCGAGGGAGGAAGGCTGGGTTACCATTTCGGCACCTGGGGGGCGCGGGGCACCCGCCTGGGCTACGCCTTCCACGCCCACTGCACCGAGGGGCTGATCGAGGCGGATATCACCCGGGGCCAGCTGCTCCTGCACTCGGGCAGAACTCGCGAAAGGGCCGGGGAGAGCCTGCACGCCCGGCGCGGGGACGGCGAACTGCTGCTGGAAGCAGAGTCGGGCAAACACACCGAGAACGAGATGGCCCACTTCCTCGACTGCGTCGAACAGAGGAAACAACCCCTCACCGACGGCCCCGGCAGCCTACAGGGCCTGCGGGTGATCTGGCGCCTCTACGAGGCCGAGTGCGATAACCGCGTCGCCGACCTGCGCGGTTTGGGCCTGGACCAATGCAACTAGAAAAGGAAACCCATGCTGAAGATCGGCGTCGCCCAGCTCGACATCACCCCCCCCAATTCCGTCTGGCTCACCGGGTACGGCAACCGCGACCACCGCTCCGAGGGGGTGTACCAGGCCCTGCGGGCCGGCGCCCTCTTCCTCCAGGGCGCGCCGGGCGCCGCCCTGATCCTCAGTGCCGACCTGATCGGCTATAGCTCGGCCTTTGCCGCCGGCGCCAAGCTGGCCCTCTCCGAGGCCACCGGCCTGCACCCCGGCCAGATCGTCCTCACCGCCACCCACACCCACTGCGCCCCCTTCTTCACCCCGTGGATGATGCCCGGCCAGTTGGAGCCCGGGTACGCCGCCCTGGTCCAGGATCGCTTCGTCGAACTGGCCCGGCGCGCCTGCGCCGGCGCTGTCCCCGGCCGCCTCGCCTTCTCGCGCGGCCGCTCCACCTTTGGGGTCAACCGCCGCCTGCCCGACGGCCAGGGCGGGGTGCACTTCGCCCCCAACCCCGATGGGACCATCGACCGCGACCTCGACACCCTGTGGTGCAGTGACGCCCAGGGCCTGCCTCTGGCCTCCCTTACCTTTTACGGCTGCCACCCCACCAGCCGGGGCGGGTACCTCATCGGGGGGGACTACCCCGGGTACCTGACCCGCGCCCTGGAGGAGGAGACCGGGGCGCCGGCCTTCTTTGCCACTGGCTGCGCCGGCGACGTGCGGCCCTGGTTCAAGAGCGAGACGGGCGGCTTTGCCACCCCTGACCTCGACCAGCTCGAAGCCGCTGGCCGGGCCATGGCCGCCGAGGTCTTGCAGAGCCAGCCCACCCCCGTCCCCGCCGACGCCTTGCGCCTGGCCGGCACCTTCCACTTGCTCCCCTACGCCGAGCGGCCCACCCGGGAGGAGTTGGAAAGCACGGCTCAGTGCGAGGCCAACCCTCTTCTCAGGCAATGGGCCTACACCATGCTGCAAACCCTGGATCACGGCCCCCTGCCCGCCGCCTGCCCTCAGGAGATCCAGGTGCTCCAGCTCAATCCGGATTTCCGCCTTGTGTTTTTGGGCGGGGAGATCCTCTCCGCCATCGGCCTGCACCTTAAGGAAGCCCTGCGACCGGCCACCACCGTGGTCGCCGGATACAGCAACGGCCTGATCGGCTACGTGCCCTCCCAGGACACCTACGACCTGGGTGGGTACGAGGTGGACGGCTCCCACTACTACTTCCTGCGCCCTGCCCCCTTTGCCCGGGACGTGGAGTCCCGGATCCTCGCCCAGACCCAGGCCCTGGTCCGCACCCTGGGATGAGCCCCCGCCCACACCCTCAACCCCCGGTTCGGAGACTATCGACTCTGGCTTCTTCCCCGGCCAGACCTTCACCCTGGAGCCTGGCGAAAAGGTGCAGCTCACCTACACCCAGCCGCCGGCATGGAGATGGAAAGCCCTATGGCCGCCAAAAACTTCATTGTCACCAAGGTCGAGCGCATCCTGCTCGACGTGCCCTTCCACCCCCGCTGTGCCCGCACCATGGAGATCCAGGGTCCCGGCTGGTCCCTTCCCGAACTCGTCGTCGTGGAAACCGCCGGCGGGGTGCGCGGCATCGGCGAGACCATCACCGGCTACACCTGGGGCCGCTTCGCCGAGGCCCAGTGCCAACGGGTGATGGGCAAGAACCTCTTCGATCACCTCTGGGATGACAGCCTGGGCGCCGGCCTGCAGATGGCCCTCTTCGACGCGGCCGGCAAATTGTTGGAGACCCCCTGCCACCGCCTCATGGGCCCCCTCTTCCGCGAGGCCTGTCCGGTCTCGTGGTGGGCCCAGACCATGAAGCCCGAGGAATGGGCCGCCGAAGCCCGCGAGGCCGAGGCCCACGGGTACACCACCATGAAGGTCAAGGCCCGGCCCTGGTACGACGTGGACCGCCAGTTGGAGGCGGTGAGCGCCGCCACCTCTCCCCACTTCAGACTCGACGCCGACTTCAACGGCCTGCTCCTGGGCGTGGACCTGGCCGCCCCGCTCATCAGCCGGCTGGAGCGCCGCTTCCCCTGCCTGGCCATCGTCGAATCCCCCATCCCCCAGGAGGACGTGGCCGGCAACGCGCTGTTGCGCCGCAAGATCAAGAGCCCCATCGCCATGCATTTCGGGGTCCCCCCGATCATGACCGCCCTGCGCCAGGAGGTGTGCGACGGCTTCGTCATCGGCGGCGGGGCCCGCCAGGTGATGAGCGAGGGCATCCTGGCCGAAAAGGCGCAGATGCCCTTCTGGTTGCAGCTGGTGGGCACCGGCCTGACCACCCTCTTTGCGGTACACCTGGGCGCGGTGCTCTCCCAGGCCCGCTGGCCCGCCATCCCCTGCACCAATATCTACTCCCACCCGCTGATCAAACATTTTAGGGTGGAGGGCGGGCACATCCGCGTGCCGCAGACGCCAGGTCTGGGCGTGGAGGTGGACTGGGACGCGGTGGAGAGATTCCGGGTGGCCCCGGACTACAAGAAACCCGCCCGCCGCCAGCTCCACACCATCCATTGGCCCGGAGACCGGCAGAGCCACTATCCCGACGGCCGGTACAGGGGGGATTTCCTGGCCGGCAAACTCTCCGGCTTTCTGCCCGGCATCTCGCTCGACTGCAAAATCGACGACGGTTCGGGGGATTTCGATCGGGAGTACCGGGGGTTGTTCGGCTAACCTCGGAGGGAAGACGATGAGAAACCGAAAACGTATCGAGGACTGGGCGCCGGTGCGTGCCCATTGCGCCGGCGAACCGGTGTTCGCCTTCGGATTCACGTATGTGTATACAGTGAGTCCGGACTTTGTTCCGGACCGGATGCTGCAGGAGGGAAACCACCATCCCTGGCAGCGGCTCCAACCGAAAAAGTCATGGGAGATCGGGCAGAGCCGGATCGGGTCCACCCCGGCCCGGGAGCCGCGCACCGCGGCCAACGAATCCCAGCCGCTGCTGCCGGTGCACCTCATC
>Ga0194131_10001073_pt1 | contig 47502 bp, 41 predicted proteins | sample TA2KigO120mmetaG_FD_148631 | JGI IMG/M metagenome (GOLD analysis project Ga0194131, IMG submission 148631) | Freshwater microbial communities from Lake Tanganyika, Tanzania - TA2015053 Kigoma Offshore 120m | ecosystem: Environmental > Aquatic > Freshwater > Lake | place: Tanzania: Lake...
GTCGCGATCCCCAGCGGCCGCAGGCCGATTCCGTCCGGCGACGCAAGGAGCTGCTTGCGAGCCGTCACTCCCGACAGCGAGCCGTCGAGGCGGAACGACCAACCGTGGTATGGGCATTCGATGAGGTCTCCGCAGGCCCCGCTCCCTTCGAGGAGCGTGCAGGCGCGATGCGGGCACACGTTGGAGAAGGCTCGCAGCTCACCGTCGGCACCCCGGACCACGAGCACTGGCTCGTAGCCAACGAATTCGGTGAGGAAGTTGCCGGGTCGTGCGAGCTCATCGGTGTCACCGACGAGGACCCAGACGCTCGGGAACACGTCGCGCATCTCGCGCTCGAAGAACGCCGGCGACAAGTACGACGCGGCGTCGACGAACCCGTCCGGCGGCGGGGGTACCAGCGGGATCGTGTCGATCGTCGGCACTTCGCTCATGGAGTGGACCCTAGATGGGCTGCTGGTCGGCATACCCGTAGGAGAAGCAACCGTTCGGGCTGATGACCTGCCCGGTGAGATAGGCGGCTTCGTTGGAAGCGAGGTAGACGGCCAGCGCCCCGATCTCGGCAGGCTCACCCATGCGCCCAACCGGAACGTTGCGGACGAGCTCTTCGACCATCTCCTTGGGCGCCAGATCATTCAACGGGGTGTCGAAGTAGCCGGGAGCGATCGAGTTGACGGTGACGAGCCGAGATGCCACCTCGCGCGCAAGCGCCCTGACCATCCCCTCGATGCCACCTTTGGCTGCCGTGTAGTGCACCTCGTAGGACACGCCGGTGGTGGCCACGATCGAGGACGTGCAGATGATCCGGCCGAACCGGTTGTCGAGCATGGGACCGATCGCCTCGCGGGTGCACAAGAAGGTCCCATCAAGATGCACGGCAAGCATCCGGCGCCACTCTTCGAAGGTCATCTCCTCGAAGCGCACGAGGTGCCCGATGCCGGCGACGTTCGCCAACACGTCGATCTGACCGATCACCGAGCGAGCTTCGGCGAACGCGCTGGAGACGCCTTGCGGGTCTGTCACGTCAAGCGCAACCCCAACGACCCGCCGATCCGGGTACGTGTTGGCAAGCTCCGCAGTTCGTGACATGACCGCGTCCACATTCAGATCGGCGAGCGCGACATCGGCTCCTTGGTGGAGGAACGCGGCCGCGATCGCCGATCCGAGGCCTCCGCCTGCCCCGGTGACAAACGCGGATCGGCCTTCAAGCGAGAACATCGTCATCAACGCAGACCACCGGTTACGGCAATCGACTCGCCGGTGACGAATGAGGAAAGATCAGAGAGCAGGTATGCGATGGTGTCTGCGACGTCGCGCGGTCGTGCCAGGCGCCCGAGCGGAGTCCGGGCGATGACGTCTTGGAACACCGCCTCGCGGTTCAGTCCAAGACGTGACGCGTACATCATGAGCGTTTCGTCATTCATACGCGAGTCAACGGCACCAGGACAGACGGCGTTGACACGTATCCCGTTCGGCCCCTCTTCGAGGGCGAGCGACTGGGTGAGACCGAGAATTCCGAACTTGCTCGCGCAATAATGCGCCATCTCGGGCTCGCCGGCGAGCCCACCGATCGAGGACACGTTGACGATCGAGCCGACACCGGAGCTTCGCAACGCGGGCAGGAGCGCACGTGTGCACAGAAACGTGCCGGTGAGGTTCACCTCGAGAGTCCGGCGCCACTCGGCAACCGCGAGATCCGCCACCGGAGCGAGGTGAAGAACAGCCGCAGAGTTGACGAGACCGTCGATCCTGCCGAGATCGGCGAGAGCGCGCGCTGCGACTTCGGAGACCTGAGCCTCGTCAGTGATGTCGACGGTCTCCGCAGAGAACTCTGCGACACCGGGGCCGACCAGCTTGGCGACACGATCGATCACGGCCTGATCATGGTCCCACGAGCGGACGACCGCGCCCAGCTCGAGGAGCCGGGCCACAGTCTGTGATCCGATGTCCCCCGCTCCCACCACGACCACGACGCGGCTTTGGAGCAAGGTCATCAACGATCGGCCATGAACGGCCCCGGCTCACGCACGACCTCCATGGTCGAGCAATGGAGCCCGCCTCCGGCCTTGAGGAACTCCCCATAGGGGATATCGATCACCTCGACGCCTGCCGCCCGCACTGCCGCAACGGCCTTCTTGGCCTCGGCGATCATCACGACGAGACCCGGCTCGAGGATCGTCACGTTGGCCGGCGCGAACTGGATCTGCTCGTCCCGCTCGACCTCGACGATCTCGTATCCATGCTGGACCAGCCAGGTCCACGTGCCGTAGTCGATGCCGCCCGGGTAGGCGACCACCTTGTTGACGTCGAGGGGGCCGAGCACCATGTCGGGATGCGCGCTGGCACCACTGCCAGGATCCGTGTAATAGGGCGACGGCGACTTGATGGTAAGCAGATGCACCTGGTCCGCGGGTAGGCCAGTGCTGCGAACCACCGCGGGATACAGCTGATCGAGGCCTTCCTGGTTGAACGCCGCGGACAACGCGCCGACGAAGACGTCCTCGGCGAGCCAGAAGCAGGGGCCCGCCTCGCATACTCCCGTCCCGGCAATGGTGAGCAGTGGCGGGACACTCAGATGCTGGAACGCCCAGAGCGCGAGGTACTCGGCCCGTCCCACCGAGAAGGGGCTCCACCCCATCCGCGGGATGATCGAACCGCCGTTGATGATCAGCAGCTCACGAGTTGCCCACATGTAGATCATGGGACCAAACGGGCTGACCGGCGGATCGGGGAACTCGACTCGGTGAACCTCGACGCCGTGTTGCTCCAGAACCTCTTGGTACCGGGCGCTCTGGTCCTTCATCTCTTCGATGTCGAGGGACTCGTAGGGGACGGCCCACTGATGGAACATCCCCGGATCGTCCTTGTACATCGGGTTCATCTCGTGATCGGTGAGGGCCGTGAGGGCCACCTCGCGGAGCTTCCCGATCCCGTTCACCTTCACCGAGCGGCCCCAGATCTGCTCGGCGAAGACCTGATGGTCGACCTTTTGAAAGACCTCGGGATCCGGCTGCTGTCCCTCGCGGTAGCCAGGGATGTCCTGGAGCCGGAACTCCTTCGCTGCGAGGCGTGCCTGCAGCTCGGCCGTGCGACGTTGGTACGGGCTCTCGTTCATCCTCGGGGCTCCTCTGTCCTTTGCTGGCGATGAGATCGAACAGCGCTCACGACGAATAGCTTGCTGCTTGCTGCGGTCTCGTTACCGTGCGTGTCCGAGGATCACTTCACGGCGGGTGGGTCGCCGAGCATCGGACCGCGCTCCTTCCAGACTTCCATCGTCGAGCAGTGGAGGCCACCACCCGCCTTCAGGAACTCGGCATACGGTTGCTCGATGACTTCGACTCCCAGCTTCCTCACCGCGGCAATTGCGTTGGTCGCCCCGGCGTGCATGATCACGCGACCCGGTTCGAGCAGGGTCACGTTCGCGGGGGCGAACTGCACTTGCTCATCCCGATCGATCTCCACGATCTTGTAGCCGTGCCTCACCAGCCAGGTGAGACTGTCGAAATCGATGCCGGGCGGATAGAGGATCACCTTGTCCACGTCCAATGGCCCCAACACCATGTCCGGATGCGCACTCACTCCGCTCCCCGGGTCGAAGTAGTCACGTGACGTGCACTTCAGGATGATGTTGTGGACCTCGTCGAGCCCGGTGCTTCGCTTGACGACGGGAAGGAACTGATCGAGCCCTTCTTGATTGAACGCCAGCCCCTTCGCCGCGACGAATACGTCCTCGGCCAGGAAGAAGCACGGGCCAGCTTCGCAGACACCCTTACCGGTGATCGTCAAGATCGGCGGGATCCCGAGATGCGTCATCGCCCACCACGCCAGGAACTCGGGACGGCCAAACGAGAACGCACTGAATCCGAGCTTGGGGATCACAGAACCGCCATTGAGCACCAAGAGCTCACGCGCGGCCCACATGTACATCATCTGGCCAAAGGCACCTACCGGCGGATCAGGAAAATCGATCCGGTGAACTTTGACTCCCGCGCTCTCCAGAACCTCCTGATAGCCGGCGCTCTGATCACGCATGGCCTCGACATCCAATGTGTCGTATGGCTGTGACCACTTGTGGAAGAACGGCGGGTCTTCCTCGAAGACGGGGTTGTACTCGTTGTCCGTGATGGTCGTCAGGGCGACTTCACGCAGCTTGCCGATCCCATTGCCGCCGATCGGCCTTCCCCACACCTTCTGGTACACATCGAGATAGTCGATGTTGTGCCAGATCTCCGGCACCGGGAATTGGCCCTTCACATAGCCCGGAACATCGGCGAGCTTGAACTCACCCTTCCGCAGCCGCTCCTGCTGCCGATCCATGTGGTCGAGATACTCGCTCTCGAACGTTCGGCTCTCAGCCATGATCAACCAACCCTTTCAACTCAGCCTGTGTGGAGTGAACCATCCGTGCCCTCTTCTCGTTACTTGAGGTTCGAGGGCAGGTAACGGTTGGTGAAGTAGGCACCAGGCTTCCTTGTGACCTCGATGAACCCTAGGTCGCGAGCCCATTTCAGGGCCTGCTTCCACACATTGGCGTCCTGCTTGAGAACGTCGCCATTGTCGGCCTTCCAGAAGTCGACCAGCTCTTCACCCATGGCCGTGTGGGCTTTGAGCGAGAACGCGTCGTTCTCGCTGGCGATCAACTCGTTCGCCGCCTCAGGATCCGAGATGTACTCGTCGACTCCCTTGGCCGTCGCTCGCAGGAACCGACACGTGGTGTTCGGGTTCTCCTTCGCAAAATCACTGTTGGCGATGATCAACAACCAGTAGAGATCGCTCGGCACCCCGTAATCGGTGTACAGGAACCAATCCGGCGTGTCACCCACCAAGTTCGGGAACTGCACCTTGTCGGTGAACACCAGTTGCGCCGCCGACGCGTCGATCTTGCGTTCGGCCAAGAGCACGGTGGACTCGAACCCGGGGTCGACGATCGTCACGTCATCTCGAGTCAAGCCGGCCGCCTTCAACAGCGCGTCGAGATAGACCTGGGTCTGCAGGTCACTCGTCACACCGATGGTCTTGCCCTTGAGATCGGCCGGCTCGGAGATGCCCGTGTCGGGCCAGTACGCAGTAGCGCTCTGCAACACTCGCAGCGAGGTGCCGACGCTCACGACCGGGATGCGCTGCTCGACCGCAGCCAGAACCTCGGGGATGTAGCTCAATGCGAAGTCGACACTCCCCCTCGCGGTGAACTTCACTGGTGCCGACGGATCCGGGGCTGGCAACAGTTCTACCTCAAGGCCCTCATCCTCGAAGTACCCCGCCTCGATCGCCGCAGCGAACGGACCCGTCGCGGCCCACAGGTACCAGTCGGTCATCAACTTGATCTCGGAGGTCTCCGCCTTCCCGCTACACGGCGCGCCACCACGCCGCACCGCCCCCGACGCCGCCGAGGCCGGCACCACCGTCAACGTCAACAGACCGACCACCACCAACACCCGAACCCAACGACCGCGCATCAAGGCCTCCAAAGAAGGACTGCCAGTCCAAATATTGGATAAAATGTAGCCTTCCGCTTCCCAACCGGTCAAGGGCCGAAGACGGCTCCAGAGCAGCAAGGGCAAGATGGCGAGTAGGCGCGAGCGGGGATCGAACACAGACTCCCTCGATGGCACCCGAGTCATCGTCACCGGCGCCGGTGACATCGGTTCGGCGATCACGGGCGCCTTGCGTCGCCGGGGCGCGCGAGTCTGCACGTGGGACGTCTCCGGGGAGCGACTCGCGAGCATCGCTGACGAGACCGGCGAGAGCCTCACGAGGGTGGTGGACGTCACGGTCCCCGACTCGGTCGACGCCGCGACACGCGAGTTCGCGAACAAATGGGGTGGAGTGGACGGGCTCGTGAACAGCGCCGGTGTGCTCAGTGTGGGGCCATTCACCGAGTTGGCAGTCGAGGAGTGGCTCCGCGTGATCAATGTCAATCTGACCGGCGTCTTCCTGTGTTGCCGAGCCGTGATCCCCCTGATGGTCACCCAGGGGGGCGGGAGCATCGTGAACATCTCATCCGTGAGCGGGCTACGCGGCACTCGCCACTTCGCCGCCTACGCCGCGAGCAAGTTCGGAGTGATCGGGCTCACACAGGCGCTTGCGCAGGAACTCGGAGAACGCGGGATTCGCGTCAACGCTGTGTGCCCTGGCGCAGTGGAGTCCAGTATGAACGATGAGATCGTCAAGTGGAGCCGTGCAAGTTCGACTGTCGACCTCGACGAGGGCGAGATCATTCGCCGGACACCCCTCGGCCAGCTCGTCCAGGTCGACGACGTGGCCGCTGCGGTGCGATTCCTTCTGTCGGCCGATGCGCGCTTGATCACGGGTGAAGCATTGGCCGTCGCAGGCGGACTCTCGGCCTGAGCGCAGCGTTACGCGTGACCGATCCCGCGCCTCTTGAGCAGGCGGAGATACTCGATCGCACCTGCATCGGGGCCATGCAGATGTAGCCCCGCGGTCAGATCCGAGGAGAGGAACGCTGGTCGCTGCGCCTCCACGACACGGCGGTCCTGGCTCTCCAGAACGTCGTTGAACGCGATGAAGCGATCGTCGGCCTCATCGAGCGCATAGTTGCGGGACTCAAAGAGCCAGAAGGCTGCACGGCTGGCTTCGATGGGATACGTCGCGAAGTAGAGGGCAACGGTTCCCTGATCTGAATGGATGCGAACGGTGAAGATGAAGGGGAAATCGACTCGGGTTTCATAGCGGACGACCGAGTTCTCGGGAGAGTAGGTCTCGGCCGAGGGAAACGCCGTGTAGTACGTGGTCAGGATTGCATCATCTTCGGTCATCGTCTCGTAGTGCGGAATCACCGTCGCGTTGGGATCCGCGGGATCGCCGAGCAGGCCTGGGTGGACGAAGTCGAGATGCGCAAGGTCAAGGGCGTTCTCGGTCATCCGGCCGGCACTCGCGTCCCAGGGTCCATAGAACTTGACCCAAGTATGAAAGCCAGGGTCGGCGAACTCGGGATAGGCAGGGATCGGAAGTCTGGGCTCAGCCAACGCCACCCACACCAGGCCATAGCGCTCCTCAGCCAGATACCGCACCGCCTGCGCCTTGGACGGAATGCGCTGGTGATCTCTCGGCTGCGAAGGAATGAACACACAGCGCCCGTCCACGTCGTATTCCCATCCGTGATACGGGCACTGCAAACACCCCTCCGAGGTCACGTGACCCAACGACAAGCGCGTTCCCCGATGCGAACAAATATCCGCGAACGCGCCGACCCGATCCCCGGACCGAAACACCACCAGATCCTCACCCAATAACGTCGCCCCCCGCGGGGTGTCTGTCACATCACTCGAGCTCGCGACCGGGTGCCAATAGGACCGCAGCGGCCCCAGATCAACATCGAGATGCGCAGCAGCGGCCAGGGCGCTGGCATCTGTCGACATTCGCACCTCCCACCCGACTTGGGGAGTGGCCGAATACATTATCCAAAGTCATGGAAGTCCGCCCCAGATGGTTTGTCAAGCCTTGGGCTCGGCGGCAACCGACCCGGACGGCGATGTTGACGCTCACCCTCGTCCTCACTATCGGGCTGTACGCGTTCGAGAACCTCGCGATCACCACCCTGATGCCCGCGGTGGCGCGTGAGTTCGACAGCTTCTCCCTCTATGGCGCGGCATTCAGCGCGTACCTCCTCGCCAGCGTGGTCAGTCTCGTGATGGGCGGGAGTGGATGCGATCGGAAGGGACCGTTCTTCGTCCTCGCAATCGGGCTGGTGCTCTTCGCTGCGGGCTCGCTCGGTGCCGCGCTTGCCCAGAACATGGCATCGTTCGTCGCGGCGCGGGCACTGCAAGGGGCAGGGGGCGGCGCAATGTTCTCAGCCGCATACGTGGGTGTCGCCCTTGGCTACCGCCAAGCGTCGCACGCGCGGATGTTCGCACTGCTGGCGGGAGCATGGGTCTTGCCGTCATTCGTCGCACCAGCGCTCGCCGGCCTGATCACCGAGCATGCCGGGTGGCGCGTCGTTTTCATCGGCGTCTTGCCGTTCCCGCTCCTCATCCTTGTGGTCGGAGCGGTGTCCATGCCAAGGGTGCAACCCGCGCCGGAGAACGGGCGGCATTGGCGATTGTACGTTGCGGCGCTTTCGGTTGCGATTGGCGTTGTGGTCGTGCTTGGCGGCACAGACACAGAGGCGCACATGCCGACCGGCCTGCGTGTCGCCCTGACCGTCGTAGGTACATGTGGCTTGGCGGTGGGCCTACCCCGTCTCTTGCCTCTGGGCACTCTGCTCGCTCGGCCGGGGGTGCCTGCGGCCGTGCTCACTCGCGGAATGCTCGCGCTTGCGTTTCTCGCCGGGGTCTCGTTTACACCTCTCGCCCTCAAAGAGCTCCGTGGTGAGGGTCTTGCGGCGGTAGGCGCGATTTTGGCGTTGCCATCAATCTCGTGGACCGCGGCCGCGTACTTACACGCCCGATACCACGAGGGCTTCTCGGCGCGTGTCGCGATCACAGCCGGGAGCGTCGCGACAGCCGTCGGGCTTGCGGCATGTTGGCCTGCACTCGGTTGGGACTACCCGTTGTCGCTTCTCTACTTCGGTTGGTTTGTGGCTGGTGCGGGCATGGGTTTGGCCTTCAATGCCACGACCGTGTTCACCGTGGCGAACGCGAACGTGGGCCAAGAGGGACGCGCTATGGCGGGCCTCCAGTTGACCGAGCCGCTCGGCGCCGCGATCGGTACGGGAATCGGCGGGCTCCTTTTGACCATCGGATCGAATGCCACATCTCCGAGTTCGCAGGGCTTTGCGTTCGTCTGGATCTTCCTCGTCTTGGTAGCGCTCGGGAGCTGCGCAGTTGCCCAGCGTGTGGGTGGTCGGGCCGAATCCAACTCGACGGGTTCGGCCCTCTAGCGCGGCGCGCCTACCAACGGTCCCAGTGACTAACTCGCTCGAGCGGTTCGCGTGTCGCGCGCTTGAACGGATCGCCGATCGTGTACGCCACCGGGATGAGCGCTGCTTGGGTCACCTCTGAGTACGGGATTCCCAGCAGCGCGGCTGCCTCCTCCTCGAACATCAAGTGCAGCGTCGTCCATGACGTCCCGAGGCCACGCCCTCGTGCCGCGAGCATGAAGCTCCAAGCCGCGGGCAGGATCGATCCCCAGATCGAGGCTTGGAGAAAGGAGGATTCACCCTCGAGTCTCCCTTCGATGCATGGGATCACGTGCATCGGCACCTCGGCGAGGTGCTCAGCGAGGTACTCGGCCGATCCCATGACCCGCTGTTGCTGGTCCTGACGTTCCTTACCCTCCACCGGTAGGTGCCCGGCGGAGAAGTCTGATTCGATGTAGAGCGCAAACGCCCGGCGATAGCAGTTGGCCAGACCATCCCGCACCCCGGGGTCGGTCACGATCACGAAGTGCCATGTCTGCGAGTTGCCGCCTGTCGGTGCTTGCAACGCGAGCTCGAGGCACTCGCGCACCAAGTCCTCGGGTACGTCCCGACTCAAGTCGAGTCGGCGCCGAACGGCCCGAGTTGTCGAGAGCGCGTCGTCGAGATCCATCACCTCGGAGGTTAACGAACCTTCAAGCACCCAGCAGCCGTCTCGGCGACTCTTGGTCGCCACTGAGTCGACATGCTGTACCTTGCGTGCATGGCGACACTGGCACCGGGTTCCTCGACGGGCACCTCAGGTCACCGTCCCGGTCGCGCCCGTGATCTGATTTCCGAATGCCCGTTGGTCCTCTGGGCAAGATCGCTGACCCGTCGAAAGGAACTCAGCCGATGAACGAGATCAGGAGCTTCTTCGTCCGAGCGGGGGGGTTCAGGACGCATGTCCTCGAAGCGGGAGATTCGTCGGCACCCACACTGATGTTGATTCACGACGGAGCGTTCGGCACCGATGCGATGCTGTGCTGGGAGGACGTGATTCGGGAGCTTGAAACGGACTTCCACATCTATGCCCCGGATCTGCTGAGCTGGGGTCAATCCCAGAAGATCCACTTCTTCGATCGGTCGTTCTACGATTTCCGTCTCGAGCACATCGGCGCCCTCTGCGCGGTCCTCGACTTGACCGAGCCGTTGTTCCTCGCCGGCTCATCCTTTGGTGCCGAGCTCGTCGTTCGAGCCGCCGCCCAAACCTGCTGGCAGATCCCGGTGAAAGCAGCAGTTGCCATCGCTGGAACGGGCGGTGCCGACTTTCGAAACGACGATGTCCTGGAACAGCTGATCGACTACACGCCATCTCTTGATGAAGCCGCCCGCGTCACGGGGATGCTGGTCTTGAGCATCGATGGCATGGAAGAGCACATCCGGCGTCGATACGAGAACAGCCTCATCTCAGGTCACTACGAGGCACTCGACGCGGTGCGCCTCGTCAACCCAACCACGGGGGTGCTGACGTTGCCTCCCGATGACTGGCCTGCACCGCTCGAGGCGTGCACGGTCCCCATCCATTTCGTGGAGGGGTCGAAGGATCTCTTGCTCGAGCCCGGGTGGGCCGAGAAGATGGCGGCGCGGATACAGCAGGGCTCTTGGCAAGTTGTCGAGGCCTCACACGAGCCGAACATCGATCAGCCGGGGACCGTGGCCGAGATCTTCCGCCGACGGTTCACATGACTGCGGACGGCTTGATGCAGGAGATCGCGCACGTCTTTGGGACTTGCCTGGGATTGCGGTAGCGCTCGCGACGAGCACTCCCAGACCCGGCACCCATGTCGACCGTCAGCACCCTGCCTGGTCACTACATCTGGATGGGTCGCTGGTCGGCATGCCCGTAGGAGAAGCAGCCGGTCATGCTGACGACCTGCCCCGTGAGGTAGGCGGCCTCGTTCGAAGCAAGGTAGACAGCCAGTCCCCCGACCTCGGCAGGATCCCCCATGCGTCCAACCGGCACATTGCGGACGAGTTCTCTGAGCATCTCTTCCGGAACCAGATGCTCCCCTCCGGTTTCGAAGTAGCCGGGGGCAATCGCATTGACCGTCACGAGTCGGGAGGCGACCTCGCGAGCGAGCGCCTTGACCATCCCCTCGATGCCGCCCTTTGCGGCGGTGTAGTGCACCTCGTGTGACACGCCGGTGGTTGCCACGATCGAGGAGATGCAGATGATTCTGCCGAACCGGTTCGCGAGCATCGGACCGATCGCTTCGCGGGTACACAGGAACGTTCCGTCCAAGTGAACTGCGAGCATCGAGCGCCAATCGTCGAAACTCATCTCCTCGAACGATACGAGCTGAAAGGCTCCCGCGACGTTCGCGAGAATGTCGATCTGGCCAATCACTGAACGGGCGTCGGCGAATGCACCAGTGACACTCCGCGGATCCGTCACATCGAGCGCGACAGCGACGACCTGGCGTTCGGGGTACTCGTGGGCAAGCCTCGTTGTGACGGCCACGGCCGCATCTGCATTCAAGTCGGCGAGCGCAACGTCGGCTCCTTGCTGGATCAACGCGGTCGCGATCGCTGATCCGAGCCCCCCGCCAGCGCCCGTTACGAACGCAGATCGCCCCTCAAGCGAGAACATCGTTCCCAACCCTGCCCTCTAGTCCTGGTGATCACCATGTGGTGCCGGAACATCCGTGGCCGATAATCAGCCCACGGCCGGCGTGTCGCCGAGCATGGGACCGCGCTCTCTCCACACTTTCATGGTCGAGCAATGGAGTCCGCCGCCCGCCTTGAGGAACTCGGCGTAGGGCTGCTCGATCACTTCGACTCCCAGCTTTCGCACTGCAGCGATCGCCTTCGTGGCGCCGGCGCACCCGAAGCTTCGTGGACTCGCCGTTCGCAAGAGCCCGCTTCGATGGCACTGCCGTGTCGCGCGTGATCGACGGCCCGGTTGTGTCCCAGGCGGGTCCTCGCTCGGGATCCCGGAAGCACCTCGTGAGCGAGCACGTGTCGGAAGTCCAGCAGGGCGCCAGTGAGCGAGATCTCGCAGCCCTTGTAGCGACCGCGCCTGAAGATCGGCTTCGTCTCACCTTCGAAACTCGGTGCCTCCCCTCCAGCACCGGTCTCCACGGAGATGGACCCCGGAAGCTTGAAGCCGAGCTGGGTCTCGTAGACCCCGACGAACTCGGCGAGGTCGTCCTTGATCTCGCGCTCGAGCGGGTCCTCAACGCCCTGCTGCGCGCCGCTGGGCGCTGGTACGACACCAACAGCACCGATACGACGACCCTCACATGCCGCCTCATGCGGCCGACATCCTGGCAGATCAGCCTCTCGAGGAGGTCTTCGAGCTCGTCCGCTCTGTGGGAACACACCGCGTGACCTGGCAGACCCGGAACCATCGGCGTTTGCCGTGCAAAGGGATGATGGTGGTTCGGCCGGTACGTCGGATTCTGTGCGGACGAGATCATCCCGTCCAGAGCACGTCGACCTCGAGCGCCCGATACGTCTCGACCGCACGGCGGTCCCTCGTGGCGAGCTGAAGCCCGTGCGCTCGCGCGGCTGCGCCCACCAGTGCGTCGTACACCGAACCGCCAGCGATCCCGAGCGTGGCGAGCCCGCCGAATAGGCCCCTGGCGTCCTCATCAGACAGAAAGCGACTCTCGGGAAAGTTCCCTTCGAGCAGTCGCAACACCGTCGCCGATGTGCGCCGTGCTGGTGGTGCCAAGCGCGTCAACACCGAGAACGTCTCGAACGCAGCATGCCCGGCGAGCCCGAGCGAACGGTTGCCGACGGCATCGGTCGCCACGCGGTGGTGCTCATGATCCTCAACCACCAGGGCGATGGCGACGCTGGTATCGACGAGGAGCGGCGCGTCGGCGCCGCTACCTGTGGTCGGCATCGCGCAGTGCTCGAACGTCGTCGTCGGTGACGACCGCGCCGCTCTTCGGGATCACCAAGCGGCCGTCCCGCTCGGCGAGCTCCGATCCGGCGATGGCCTCGACCCTCAGGACGTTGCCGTCCGCCGTCACCTCGACCGTCCCAGGCCGCAGGCCCAGTCGCTCCCGCAATGGCTTGGGAATCACCAAGCGACCTGCCTTGTCAATGGTTGCACGCATGCCAACAGGATACCAGTCCGCGATTGAGGCGGAAGTGGTGGTGAGTCGGCCGGTACGCCGGATCTAGTCGGTTGCACTCTCCTGACCTGCGGCCACCTGCCGAAAGAGCAGCTGACCTGCGAGTTCATTGTTCAGCGTTGTGCAGCGTTGCTCACCAGTTCTCGTTGAGCTGAGGACTGATTGAGGACTGAACTGCACGCTTCAATCAGTAGCACAGGGTGGGACGCATGAAGCCCCACGGCGCGGGGGTCGCCTTGAGGCTCATGCGCGAAGCGGGTGTCGCTCGAATCAGAGGTTCAGTCGTGTCCGTTCTTCTTCGGCGCCTTGAGCTTGAGCGTGGGTGTGGGGAACTCGGCCTCGTCGCCGCCGGACGCCGTCTCGATCCACCGGACTTCTTCGCCTGATTCGTAGGTCTGCACGGCGGGGAACTCGAGTCGCTTCACGTCGGTGGGTAGCGGACCCATCGAGATGCTGAAGAGGTCGAACTCTCCAGGGTTGAGCGGGCCACCTTCCCATGTGATCGTGTCCACCACTTCGTCGATCTCATCGCCGTGCTCCCCGATCGGCTCGTCGAGTGTGCGGCGAGTGACCGTGATCGTCCATCCCGGCTTCGGTTGGACGCTGACGAACGCGATGGGATGATCTTCTGGGAACTTGACCTCGAGCTTCACGGTCCCCGAATCGGAACGCTCGTTGGGAACCGAGAAGCTGACGATGGCGAAGTCGCCTTGCTCGGCCTTGTCGGGGTTGATGGTCACGTGAGCGCCAGCGGGAACGATGCCGGTCACGATGACGACCAGCGCGCACACGATTCCGGCAACAACTCCGCGGGTGAGACGACGCATCTTGGGTCCTTTCGATCGGGTTCAGCCAGGTAGTCGTCGCAGCGGACCAAAAGGTTCCCGAACTCAGGGAGAAGATCGTGCGGGCATCGTCCTCCGGCGGCCGGGGGCGCCTCTCTGAACTTCGATGATGCCGACGATCATCAATCCCGCGCCGACCCCGAGTGCTGTGCTCACCGCCAAGCGGGTGATCCACGCGGGTCCGCTGGCAGGCACCTGTGAGTGTCCAAGCACCAGGACGTCGGCGAGACCGCCGGTGATCCCCACGGCGAGACCGGCGATGAGAAGGAAGGGTGCGGCGGCATCGAGGCCTTGCCTCAGCAGCATGACGATGGCCACCACGGCGAGTATCAGGCCGCCGACCGCGAGCAGGCTGGGTACGAACATCGTCGCCAGAGGCTCGGTGGTGTCGATCATCGTCGTGACGATGTGAACCGATTGTGCACCCAGGAGCGCGACGAGTGCGGTGCCAGCACCGACGCGCGCTGCACGCGACCGGGCGACCAACACGACGACACCGCCGGCCGCAAGCGCACCGAGCACCCACGGCCAGGGTGAGGGGCCAGGGATCCAAGTCACGTCACCGCGCACCCGGACTCGTTCACCATCGGCCTGCAGAACGATCGTGAACCGCTGCACGAGGTGACGATCGTCCGGAGCGCGCTGGACCGTCCGAGGGTCGGTGCCTCCCATCCAGTGCGCTCGGTGGTCGTGCCAGCGTGCGACCGGAGCATCGGAGATCCGACGCCATACCGGGTCCCGCTCGGGGTCGGCGAACTCCGGTATCGGGTCAGAGGCATCGCGGGTCTGATTGAGATACACCGCAGGGGATCGTCGGTTCTCGAAGGTGCCGCGTGGTCCAATCCGAAGGTACGGCTCGTCGTCGTATCCGATGACGAACACGTCACGCTCGGTGTCGTTGCGAAGCTCGAGGCGATCCCCGAGGTCGATGACCCGCAGCTCGACGCCGGAGAGATCTGGTTTCACGCTCAGGATCTCGGTTCGATAGTTGCTCGGCTCGACTCCGCCTTGGTGCGCGGCAGCAGGGCCCGCACCCGCGATCGTGATCGTCGCCGCCAACATGGCGATGCGGATGAGCCGCCACGCCTGGCGTTTCATCCGGTGGCTTCGTCGTCGATCGCGGCGATGAGGTCGGCTCGGGCGCGCGCCACACGGGATCGGATCGTGCCAACTTGTACACCGCAGATAGCCGCGGCGTCGGCGTACGAACATCCGAGGATTTGGGTCAGCACGAATGCTTCGCGTCGGTCTTGCGGCAACCCGGCGATCACGGCCTCGATCTCGACGCGGTCGGCGTCATCCATGACCTCGCCGTGAGCGAACGAACTCATCTGCAGACCCAGTCGCCGGCGCCGTTGAGCGCTCCGAACCGCGTCGGCGCTGGCACGCCGGGCGATCACCAGCAACCAGGTCCGCGCGGACGCGTCGCCCCGATACCGCGGCAGCGACCGCCACGCCCGGATGTAGGTGTCCTGGGTGACGTCGTCGGCATCGTCGGCCCCGACGAGCGCACTCACGAGTCGCCAAACCTCCGCTTGGGATGCTTGAACGAACGCCGCGAAGGCGGATCGATCGCCGTCCCGGGCGGCAAGGAGCGACCGCGTCAACTCGTCCATCGCGATCGAAGATAGTGGGGAACTTCTCCGCACCTAGGAGCGACTACAGGTCATGGACTGCACGCGCATTCAGGAATCGATCTCCGCTCGCCTCGACGGCGAAGCCACGGATCTCGACCTTGTCGCAATCGACACTCATCTCGCGACCTGTGTGAGCTGCCAGGGATACGAGCACCGTGCCCGTCGCTTGCACGCGTCGCTTCGAATCAATCCCGCGCCGGCTGTACCCGATCTCACCGCCGCGGTGATGCACGCGACGAGCACCGCGCCTCGGGTACGCACGTCGATTGACCCACTCCGGATCGTCCTCGCAGGCGTCGCGCTGGTCCAGATCGCGCTCGCCAGCCCTGCCCTGCTCTTCGGCGACGACGCTGGAGTTCCCATTCACACGGCACGGCATCTCGGGTCGTTCACCGTCGCGCTCGGTGTCGGCTTCTTGATCGCGGCTTGGCGCCCCGAACGCATCTCGGGACTGCTCCCCATCGCGGCGGCACTCGTGTGCTGCTTGTTGGTCACCTCCGCGGTGGACGTGGCCAACGGACGAGCCAGCTTGGCGGCCGAACTCGGTCACGGTCCAGAGGTGCTTGGACTCGTCGTCGCCTGGTTGCTCGCGCGGGTATCGCCCCGACCCCGACCGGTCCTGCTCGCGTGACTCGCCGTCCCCGTCGGATCGCCGCGGCGACACTTCTCGCCGCGTGTGCGCTCGGCGCGTTCGCGGCTCCCGCCGCTGCACACGCCGAGCTCGTGAGCAGCACCCCGACACCGGGCGAAATCCTCGACCGGTCGCCCGCCGCAATCGAGCTTCGCTACACCGAATCGGTCGAAACCTCACCTGACGCGGTCCGAGTCTTCGATGGCCGCGGCGACCGCATCGACACCGGCTCCGTCCGTACTCCCGAGCGCACGACCGTGCGGGTGGGACTGCCCGAGCTTCCCGCCGGGTCCTACATCGTCACGTGGAGGGTCACCTCGGCCGACTCTCATCCGATTCGGGGAGCCTTCACCTTCCAGGTCGGGGCCGGCACCAACGCGACCAGCCAAGAGCTGCGCGGGCTGACTGACAAGCTGCTCGAGGACGAACAGTCCGACGGTGTGCTCGGCGCGCTCTATGGGATCGCGCGCTGGCTGGTCTTCGCGGGCATCGCGCTGCTTGTCGGTACCGCGACATTCAGCGTCATCGTCTGGCGTCACGCGCGGACCTCACGGCGCGCCCGCCGTATCGGTTGGACCGGATGGGCCACGCTCGCGGTCGGCACGATCCTGGGTGGACTTGTCTACGGGCCATACTCTCGGGCGTTGCCCACCGGCGACATCATCGACCTCGATGTCGTCGTCGACACCTTTGGCACCCGGTTCGGTCAGATGGCCCTGCTTCGATTGGTGCTGCTCGCAATCGCGGCCGTTCTGCTCCCCCGCCTCTTCCGCGCCGCCCAATCAGCGAGCGAGCCCGACCCGCTCCCGCGCTGGTGGCTTGCGACGGCCGGCGTGACGACGATCGGGATCGTCATGACCCCCGGCATCGCCGGTCACGCCGCAACCGGCGACCTCGTCGCACTAGCGCTCCCGGTTGACGCCTTCCACCTACTTGCGATGAGCATCTGGTTCGGCGGGCTCGTGGTCCTCAGCGGCGCAGTCCTCCCGGGGGGCAGCGTCCAAGGCCTCGCCGCGGTCCTTCCACGCTTCTCGCGGACGGCGCTCATCTGCGTCGCCGTCCTCATCGCGACCGGCACGTTCCAGGCGTGGCGTCAGCTCGGAAGCCTCGACGCGTTCCGAGACACGGAGTTCGGACGCATCCTCGTCATCAAGCTCATCGTGTTCGGCGTCTTGCTCGTTGTCGCCATGTTCAGCCGCAACATCGTGACCTGGCTCTACGCACCACCACTAGATGAAGCCATCCCAGTAGTTGCCGGCGGTGCCGACGACCACCCCGAGCCAACCCCCGAAGAACTCGAAAGCGAAGTCCGGCGCTTGCGCATCAACGTCGCAGTCGAGGTCATCCTGGCCGTCGCCGTCCTCGCCGCTTCGACCCTGCTGGTGAACGCGCCACCCGGCACGACCGCGCTCGCATCAACTGCAGACGGCGTCGAAGTTGGAACCGTGTACTTGCAGAGCCCTGAAGCCGACGTCGACATTGCCTTCACTCCCGGCACTGCCGGTCTCAACACCGTTCATGTCACGGTCACCGGTTCGACCGGCACCCCGATCGAGGTCGACAACGTCACCGTGACCATCGCGCTCCCCGAACAGCGGATCCCCGACCTCGACATCCCCCTGCGGCGACTCAGCCCCGGCCACTACTACGCCCCCAGCGTGGACATCCCCCTCCCCGGCACATGGGCCATCACCGTCAAAGTCCTGCTCTCGGACTTCGAACAACCCATCCTCAAAGGCAAGATCGCAATCCAGTGACCCTTCTGCATCTCGCCTCGAAGAACGAAGGAATGTTCACGAATCCCTGTCACACCCATCACCGACTCGTGTAGTGGACGTCGAGGCCAGGAAAGTGGTGGTGAGTCGGCCGGTACGCCGGATTCTGTGAGCGTCTCGCGACGCCCGACGGCCATCCCTCTCGGGTGACGGTTGCCCGTCACCTCTAGCGGTCCACCCGGGGGTGTCTGCGTGCGGGCCGCACTCCCCCTGTTCGACCTTGCTCCTGGCGGGGTTTGCCGAGCCACCCGGGTCACCCCGGATGCTGGTGCGCTCTTACCGCACCGTTTCACCCTTGCCTGTGCGGGTCACTCCGGAGATTGACCCGCCATCGGCGGTCTGTTCTCTGTGGCACTTTCCTTCGGGTCGCCCCGACTGGGTGTTACCCAGCACCGTGCCCTGTGGAGTCCGGACGTTCCTCGGACCGATCACCTCCACGAGGAAGGGTCGGTACGCGGCCGCCTGGCCGACTCACCACCTCGATCAGTGTGCCACAGGCAGGTCGTACTCGATCCACGTGGAGCGCGTCGCGCCGGTTCGGTCGTAGAGGCGTTGGGCGACGGCGTTGTCGGGGGCGGTGCTCCACACCAGCGCTTCTGCCCCACGGTCGCGGGCAATCGCGGCGGCAGCCTCGAGCAGCGCCCGACCGGCTCCCCTCCCGCGGGCTTCCTCGTTCACATAGAGGTCGTGGAGGCACACGACGTCGCGGGCGGCCACGGTGTCGCTGCGCCAGTGCAGGCACGCGTACCCGACCAGTGCCCTGTCGACTCGGGCGCCGAGGAGCATGCCGAGGTCGCTCGGGGCCAGGAACCCACGGAAGTACCTCTCGTTGCGCGCGTCATCCGGGTCGACGTCGTAGAACCGCTGATACGCGGCGACGAGTGGCAGGACTTCGGCGTAGGCATCGGTCTCCAGCGGCGCGACGACGGTCATCGAGGGGTCACGGGCTTCGTGCCTCATCGGTGCTGGGGGAAGCCGAGGTCGACCTCGCTCGTGGCAGGGTCGGGCCAGCGGCTCGTGACAACCTTGCCGCGGGTATAGAAGTGGATGCCTTCGGGGCCGTACATGTGGGTGTCGCCGAAGAGCGACGCCTTCCAGCCCCCGAAGCTGTAGTAGCTGACCGGCACGGGGATCGGCACGTTCACCCCGACCATCCCCACCTGCACGTCGGACTGGAAGCGGCGGGCCGCGCCGCCGTCGCGGGTGAAGATCGCCACCCCGTTGCCGTACGGGTTGTCGTTCACCAGGCGCAGCGCGTCGTCGTAGGTGTCGACGCGCACAATAGAGAGGACGGGCCCGAAGATCTCCTCGTCGTAGAGGCGCATCCCCGGTTGCACGTGGTCGACCACCGAGCAGCCGATGAAGAAGCCGTCCCCCTCGGGCGTGCGGTCCCGCCCGTCGACGACCACGGTCGCACCCTCAGCCGCGGCGCCATTGACGACGTCCGCTGACCGGTCCCGCAGCTCCCGCGTCACGAGCGGGCCCATCTCGGCTTCGGGATCGTCACCGGGGCCCACTCGGACGTTGGGGACGCGCTCGGCGATCGCCGCCACCAGGTCGTCGGCCACCGCGCCGACCGCGACCACCACCGAGATCGCCATGCACCGCTGCCCGGCCGAGCCGAAGCCGGCGGACACGGCTGCATCGGCGGCCATGCCGATGTCGGCATCGGGCAGCACGACCATGTGGTTCTTCGCCCCACCGAGCGCCTGCACTCGCTTGTGGTTGCGGGTGCCCGTCTCGTACACGTGGCGCGCCACCGGCGTGGAGCCGACGAACGACACCGCCGCGATGTCGGGATGCTCGAGGATCCGGTTCACCGCGACCGCGTCGCCGTGCACCACGTTGAGCACCCCATCGGGAACGCCCGCCCGCTTCACGAGATCCGCGATCATCAGCGACGCCGACGGGTCCTTCTCCGACGGCTTGTGCACGAAGGTGTTGCCGCAGGCGATCGCGTTGGCGAGCATCCAGAGCGGCACCATCGCCGGGAAGTTGAATGGCGTGATGCCTGCAACCACCCCGAGCGGCTGGCGGAGCGAGTAGACGTCGACACCACTGGCGGCCTGCTCGGAGAAGTCGCCCTTGAGCAGGTTCGGGATCCCACACGCGAACTCCACGTTCTCGATCCCACGCGCGACCTCGCCCATCGCGTCGGAGAGCACCTTGCCGTGCTCGGAGCTGACGACTGCGGCCAGCTCCTTGCGGTTGCCGTCGAGCAGCTCGCGGAAGCGGAACAGCATCTCGGCCCGGGCCGAGAGCGGCGTCGCCGACCACACGGGGAACGCGGTCTTCGCCGCGGCCACCGCCCAGTCCACTTGTGCCACGTCGGCCAGCGGCACCTCGGCGGTCTGCTCACCCGTGGCCGGGTTGTACACGGGTGCGGTCCCGCCCGACCCCTCGACCGGTGCGCCATTGATCCAGTGCGCGATCGTCCGCATCACGCGAGTCTACGGAGCACAAGGAAGGCCACCGTCTACGCTCGTCTCGTGCCCCAGAACGCGCTCGCCGTTGCTGAACGCGCGCTCCTGGAGGAGCGGCGTCGACTGACGCGCGAGGAGGCAGCCGCGGTTGCCGCGGTCCCTCTCGACCGGCTGCCCGACCTGGTGGCTCTCGCCCACCGCGTGCGGCTCGAATGGTGTGGGCCCGAGGTCGAGCTGGAGAGCCTGATCAACGCGAAGTCCGGGGCCTGCCCCGAGGACTGCGCGTTCTGCTCGCAGTCGGCGCGCTTCGAGACCGAAGTCGACGTCTACCCGTTCCTCGACCTCGACCAGGTGCTCGAGGCCGCCCACGCCACCAAGGCCGCGGGCGCCACGCAGTTCTGCATCGTCGTCGCGGTGCGCGGGCCCGAGGAGCGGCTCCTGCGCAAGGTGATCGACGCGGTCGGCGTGGTGCAGGCGGAGACGGGGCTGGAGGTCGCGTGCTCGCTGGGTCTGCTCACCCCTGAGCAAGCCGAGCGCCTGGCGGCTGCTGGCGTGCGTCGCTACAACCACAACCTCGAGACATGCCGCGAGGTGTTCCCTCGCATCTGCACCACCCACACCTACGACGATCGGGTGCAGACGGCGCGCCTCGCGATCGATGCGGGGATGGAGCTGTGCTGCGGTGGCATCCTCGGCATGGGCGAGACGCTGGAGCAACGTGTCGACTTCGCCTTCGAGCTCGCCGAGCTCGGACCCTGCGAGGTGCCGATCAACCTCCTCGATCCGCGGCCCGGCACTCCCCTCGCCGACCAGACCGTGCTCTCACCGCGTGAGGCGCTCCAGGCGATCGCACTGTTCCGGCTGATCCTCCCCGACGCATGGCTGCGGCTCGCCGGGGGACGCGAGCGCGTGCTCGGCGAGCTCCAGGCCATGGGTCTGCTCGCCGGCGCGAACGCGTTGATCGTCGGCAACTACCTCACGACGATCGGGCGGTCCCCCGAAGAGGACCACGCGCTGCTCGAGGCGCTCGGGATGCCCGTCGCCGACGGCCCGGGTGAGGGCCGGTTCGTGGTGGACGCCGACGGCGCGCACGCCCGTCCGGCCCGCATCACGATCCCGGTCGCCGCCGAGTAGCGCTCAGTCCAGCTCGGGGCGCAGCGTGTGGGGTTCCCACGGCACGCCCCACTTCTCCTCGTAGCGCTGCTGGTTCGCGTCCCACAGGTGCTCCAGGTCGGCCGGCGACAACAGCTGGAAGGCGGCCTGGCCCACGTGGTGCACGAACGCATCCTCGGCGCAGATCACCCGGTATCCAGCCAAGCGGGCGCGGTGCGAGTAGTCGTCGTCCTCGAACCAGCCCACCGCGAAGCGCTCGTCGAGCGGGCCGAGGGCCTCGAACACCTCGCGCCGCATCCCGACGCAGTACATGGCGGCCACGCGGATGTCGAACGCACGGCCGTCGTGCTCACGCCTCCGGGTGCGAGCGAACGCTTCCATCTCGTCCAGATCCGTGTAGGTGACGGGGATCCGCGACTCGTTGCCTGATGCATTGGTGCTGGCGACGACCAGCCCGATGTCGGGTTGCTCGAGATGGCGGAGCATCGGCGCCTGCCACCCCGGCGGCACGACGACGTCGTTGTTGAGGATCACCATCACCTCACCAGTCGCGAGTGCCAGCCCCTGGTTCGCGCCGCCGGCGAACCCGGCGTTCTCGTCGTTGAGCTCCACTCGAACCCTGGAGTCACTCGCTGCACAGGTGCGCAAGTACGCCGGCGTTGCATCGCTCGACGCGTTGTCGACCGCGATGACCTCGAAGTCGGGATGCGTGGTGTTGACCAGGATGCTCTCGATGCACTGCTTGCTGAGCTCGTAGTTCCCGTAGGTCACGACGACGACACTCAGCCGACCGAGTACCTGCGCGATCGAATCCTCGATGGCCTCATAGCGCGCTTGCCAGTCGTTGGCTCGGGCCAGGGTGATCCGAGCCTCTCGCCGGGCCTGATCGTCCTCGTTCACTGCCGCATCGATGCCGGCCAGGAACTCCGCTCGATCGTGCGCCAGCGTGACGTGCTCGCCGTATTCGTGCAGCTCCGGCATCCACGTCGACACCACCGGCTTCCCGCCACTCAAGTACTCGTAGAACTTCACCGGGTCGGTCGCCGCAGTGATGTCGTTCACGAGGAACGGGATGATGCACACGTCGAAGGCGGCGAGGTGCGCGGGGATCTCTTCGTACGGGCGTTGGCCCAACAGGTGCACGTTCGGGAGCCGCTTGAGCGCGCGCACGTCGACCTCAGGCGCGCCGACCAGCGCGAACGTGTAGCTGGGACGCTCCTTGGCCGCGCAGGCCACGAGGTCGACGTCCATCCACTCGGAGATGGCACCGAAGTACCCGATGATCGGCCGCGGCAAGTCGTCGAGCTCGGACCCGTTGTCGCCGACGGCGAACCGCTCGAAGTCCGTCGCATTGCGGGCGAGCACGACCGGTGGTCCGGCATTCGACCACTTCTCCAACAGCCTCGCCGCACTGACCACGATGAGATCAGCCGTCGCGGCCAGGCGCTCTTCTTCGGCGATCACCGATCGCGAGATGCCAGGGAAGCCGCTCCACTCGTCCATGCAGTCGTAGACCACCTGCCACCCGAACCGCTCTCGTACGAGAGCGGCGACCGGCTGCCATGTCGGGATCTGCACCAAGGCCACCGCGAGCGAGATGTCGTGCTCGGCCCGCAACGCCGCCAATGAGTCGGCGACGGCCGATGCGATCGTCGGCTCGATCGGCTGCTCGTAGACCCGAGGATGCATCCGGGTTGCCACGGTGACGCCGAACACGTTGCCGCGCAGCTCCTCGAGCTCATAGGCGCGTTCACCTGGAGGGAGGAACCCCGACATCCGCACGTAGAAGACGCGGTGACCGTTGTCCGCGAACTTCGATGCCAGCTGCTGCGGGCGCTGCCACCGCGAGTCCCAGTCGATGATGGAGAGAACCACCACGTCGTGACGGCCTTGCTGGTGCGTGCTCAACGGGGATGTCGTCTCTAGCGGTGTCGGCGGCCGTGTCGGCTCAGTGAGTCGACGGCGCAGCGCCCGGAAGGCCCGCACTCGGGCCCGCAACATCCGATACCGGTCGACGGCGCGCCACGCCCGTGACGCCTTGATCTCGCTGAGCTCGGCTTCGATGGCGGCGAGCCCCCGCGCTTCGAGCTCGAGCTCCCTGCGAGCCGCTTCGCTCCGTAATGCGGCGATGTCGTCCTCGCGCTGACGGATGATGGCATCGCGCTCGCGCACCGCCCGCGCGAGGCGGGCGACCTCGTGCTCCAGCTCGTGTGGCGAACGGGGAGAAGGAGGAGGTTCGTTCATCATCTACACGCACGCCGCCGCAGGGCGCGAGAATACCGGCCGACGTCGTGCCACAGCACGAACGAGATCGGCATCGAGAGGGGCAAGCGGTCGTGGCGGTTCGAGTGCTGTGTGTGCTGGGCACGCGACCCGAAGCCATCAAGCTCGGTCCCGTCATCCTCGAGCTGCGCCGTCGCCAGGCCGAGAACAATGGCGTCGAGGTGTCGGCGTGCGCGACCGCGCAGCACCGCGAGCTCCTCGACGAAGGCCTGCGTCCGTTCGCGATCACGCCCGATCACGATCTCGACGTGATGCGGCCGGATCAGCACCCCGCGCACGTCGCGGCCGCGGTGCTCGATCGACTGCCCGACGTCATCGTCACCGAGCAGCCCACATGGGTGGTCGTGCAAGGCGACACGGCGACCGCGGCGTCGGCGGCGCTGGCCGCGTTCTACTGCGGTGTCCGCGTGGCTCACGTCGAGGCCGGACTGCGGACGAACGACAAGTGGCGGCCATACCCCGAAGAGCTGAGCCGCCGCGTGATCACGACCGTCGCCGACCTGCACTTCGCCCCGAGCGAGCGGGCCCGGGACGCGTTGCTGCACGAGAACGTCGACGACAGCCAGGTCATCGTCACCGGCAACCCCGTGGTCGACGCGGTCCGGTTCGTGCTCGGCAACCACGCCGCTACCCCGGCGTTCCGGACCGATGCCGGCCACAAGGTGCTCGTCACGATGCACCGGCGGGAGAGCTTCGGTGAGCCGCTGGAACGGATGTGCGCTGCGATGCGCACGGTCGCCGAAGGCCATCGACACGATGTGGAGATCGTGCTGCCCGTCCACCCGAACCCGGCCGTGAGCACCACCGTGCACGACGTGCTCGGCGACGTGGCGAACGTGTCGCTGGTGGACCCCATCGACTACGTGTCGATGGTCCACACGATTGCGGCCAGCGATCTCGTGCTCACCGACTCGGGCGGCATCCAGGAAGAGGCGTGCGCGCTCGGGGTCCCGACGCTCGTGCTGCGCGACGAGACCGAGCGGTCCGAGGGCATCGACGCCGGCTGCCTCGAGCTCGTCGGCACCGATGCGGAGCGCATCGTGACCCGCGCCACGGCGCTGCTTGCCGAAGCAACCACCCGATCGGCGCCGACCGGCGAAGCAACCCCCTTCGGCGACGGCCACGCCGCCGAGCGCATCGCCGACGCCCTCATCACCCACGCCTGACCTTCCACCCCCAGAGCGGTTTTTCGGCACGCTGACAGATACATGGAGGAGGTCAGCGTGCCGAAAAACCGGGGGGTGACTCGTTGAAGGAGAGGAGGGAGGGGCCGCGGTCGACGCGGGTGATCGATGCGAGATCGAGGCGCATGCGCCACGCGATCTCCGGCCCGACGCCGAGCGCCCACGCCACCACCGCCTTGATCGGCGACACGTGGCTCACCGCAACGACGAGTTCGTCGCCCGCGCGCGTGAGCAGCTCGTCGGCGCACTGCTGCACACGCGCGTGCACGACGACCAGGCTCTCCCCTCCCGGAGGCACGAACGCCGGGTCGGCGCGCCAACGCCGCATCTCGTCCGCGGGCACGTCGGCGAACCCCTTCTCGTCCCATTCGCCGTAGTCGATCTCCACCAAGCGGTCGTCGACCTCGACCTCCAAGCCGAACGGAGCGGCGATGGCGGCCGCGGTCTGACGCGCGCGCATGAGTGGGCTGCTCACGACGGCAACGGGAGGCGTCGCCTGCGCGAAGTGCGCACCCAACGCGGCAGCTTGTGCAGCTCCGGCATCGGTGAGCACCGGGTCGGCTCGACCGAGCAACCGCCCGTCTCGGTTCGTCGCGGTCTCGCCGTGGCGCACCAGCGCGATCACGACTGCGGGCTCTCCCGGAGGCGGCCGGTGCGCTTGAACTCTTCGCGCGGCCCGGGCAGGTAGAGGTCGAACTGACCGACGACCCACCAGATCGCGACGAGCCCCACCACCTCTTCGATCAGCACCGCCCACCACACCGGCAACAGCGAATGGTTGCCGAAGCGCTCACCGAGCGTTGGCCACCAGAACACCTTCTCGGCGGTGAACGCGCCTGACAGCACGAGACCGCAGAACACGCCGATCGGAACGCACAGCAAGCGCCGGCGGACGAGCCGGGCCCCGCCGATGGTGCCGATCATCACGACGGTGAGCAGCGCGACGGGGAACAGCAACGCGTGACCGAACCACCAGTGACCGACGGGCACGTCGATCAGCAACGGCAGCATCGCGCCCCCGGCGACGAGGCGGAAGTCGATGCCGCTGCTGCGGAAGATGTTCGCGACGAGCAGGACCGACAGCCCGACGTACCAGAGGAGCATGCTCGTGCGTCAGCCTGCGGCGTCGAGCGCGGCGTTCACGAGCAGGTCGGCATCAACATTCTCTTCACGGGGCACGTGAGCGAGGTCGACATGCTCGTACTCGTCGAGCAGCGTCCTGGCCTCTTGGTGCAGTGGGCGCAGATGTGCCTGCTTCACCTTCCACGCGCCTTCCAGCTGCTTGATCACCAACAGCGAGTCGGCCCGCACCCGCACGGTGCGCGCGCCGAATGGCTTGGCTGCTTCGAGCGCGGCGATCAGCGCGCGGTACTCCGCCACGTTGTTCGTCGTCGTCCCGATGCACTCGCTGACCGACGCGAGCCGAGACGGTGGCGTCGTGCTCGCGTCGAGCACCACCGCCCCGATGGCCGCCGGGCCGGGATTCCCGCGCGAGCCACCGTCGCAGAAGATCGTCACCGTCTCGACGGTGCTCATGTGGTGGCGACGAGGATGCACCCGCAGTTGTCGCAGGTTGCGATCAGATCGGCCGGGCCCTTGCGGATGCGATCGACTTCTGATGCGGGGATCGTCAGGTGACAGCCCTGGCAGGTGTTGCCGATGAGACGCGCCGCACCCACGCCGTTGGCAATCACGCGCCGCTTCTCGTAGTCGGCGACGAGCGTCGCGTCGATCTTCCCCGCGATCTCATCCCTGGCGGACTTCTCGTCGCCGGCCTCGCGGTCGATCTCGGCCTCTGCCGCCTGCAACGCGTCCTCGGCTGCCTTGACCGCGCCCGAAGCAACCGCGCGCTCGCCATCGAGCCGGGCAACCTCAGCGTCGAGTGGCTCCTGTCGTTCCATCGCGGCGATGGACTGGTCTTCGAGCTCGCTCTGACGGCGCCGTAGGTGGGTGACGTCGTCCTGGAGCGCCTGGAGCTCGCGCGGTGACGAGATCTCGCCGGAGTAGAGCCGCTTCTCATGCCCGTCGGCCTGGGCCGCGAGCGTCAGCGCCTGGTCATCGAGCTTCTTGCCCTCAGCGGCGACTTCGTCGCGTGCCGCCTTCGCGGTCACGAGCTGAGCGCCGAACGCGGTCACCGCGGCTTCGGCGGCGCTGAGGGTGGCGCGCTCGGGCAGCGTCTCCCGACGGTGACGAAGCCGATCGAGCGCGAGGTCGTGCTCTTGGAGCAGGAGGAGGGATTCGAGTGGCGTCACGCCGCCGACGCTACGCGCGCGATCGGTCCGCCGACCCTAAGGACAGTCCGGGTCGGGCGGGTTCGTGTACGGCGGATCACAGCCCGGCGGATAGAGCGTCGTGCTCGTCGTCGAGGTCGGGAGGCTCGTCGGCGGGTTGACGATCACCGTCGGCGGCGTCTGGGTGGAGATGGTGCTCTGGCCGGGCAGCAAGCCGTTGAAGGTCGCGACCCTGCCGTTCTCGGTCATGAACGCGGCCGCGCGCGCACAGTACGGACCGGGTGGCGGGAACTGCTCGACGGGCAACCCCTGGTGCGCGGCATCCATGAACCGCTTGAAGATCCGGGCCGGGATGCCGCCACCGAAGCCGGCACCCGGGGTTCGCAGCAGCGGGTCGCCGTGCCACACGAAGGTGGCCAGCTGCGGCGTGAAGCCGATGAAGTTGGCATCGGCCTGGTTGTCCGTGGTGCCGGTCTTGCCGGCCACGGGCCGGTCGTTCAGTCGTGCTGCACCGCCGGTGCCACCGTTGACCACGCCGCGCATGAGGTCGGTCTCGCAGTCGGCGGTCTCCTTGGCGATCGCCCGCTTCGGCACGAGGTCGAGCGCGTCGAACACGACCTCGCCGTCGGGCGCCACGATCTTCGAGACGAACGTGGGCTGGTGGTACATGCCACCGCCGGCGATGGTGGCGCTCACGCTCGCCATCTCGAGCGGCGTGGTCTCGATCGTGCCGAGGGTCAGCGTGAGGATCGGCTTCAGCGTGTTCTGGGTGATGCCCATCTTCTGCGCGGTGTCCATCACGGCCTGGAACCCGGTGCCGAGCTCCATGCGCGCGAACGCGCAGTTCGTGGAGTGGGCCGTCGCGGCGCGGATGGTCTGCATCCCCGAGCTGCCTTCGCCCGCGTTCACCGTGCGGCCGTACTGCTTGAACTCACACGGTGACGATCCGTCGACCAGGTCGGCGGGCGATGCACCGGTCGCGAGCGCGGCCGCGAGCGTGATGACCTTCCACGTCGAACCCGATTGCCGACCGGGATAGCTGGTCGCGATGTTGTACTGACGCTCCTGCGTCCAGCCTGCGCCCTCGATCATCGCCTTCACGAAACCGTTGGCCGGATCGATCGACACGAGTGACGCGGTGAACCCTGCCTTCCCCGACGGGAGGATGGCGCGCACCGCGTTGTTCGCGTCGCCTTGGATCTTCGGGTCGAGCGTGGCGTAGATCTTGAGTCCGCCGGTGAGGACGGTGTTCTTGCGCTCCTTGGGCGTCTCGCCGAGCACCGCGAACATCGGGTCGTTGAAGAGGCGGTCCTGCACCTCTTCTGCCCATGCGGTCGTGGGCCGGAGCTCGGCCACCGGCTTCACCGATGGGATCGGCTCCGCCTCGGCTGCATCGACCTGCGCCTGGGTGATGTACCCCTCATCCAGCATGTTCTTCAGCGCGAGGCTGCGCCGCTGGCGCGCCTTCTCGGGATCGACGAAGGGGTTGTTGCCCTCGGGGTTCGAGATCAGTCCCGCGAGCAGCGCCGCCTGCCCGACGCTCACGTCGGCCAGCGCGGTCGTGGGAATCGGCCCGAAGGGTGTCTCCTGTTGGAAGAAGCGCTCGACCGCGGACTTCACGCCGTACGAGCCCTGGCCGAAGTAGACGGTGTTGAGGTACTGCTCGAGGATCTCCTTCTTGGAGAACTTCTTGTTGAGCTGGATCGCGAGGATGATCTCGCGGATCTTTCGATTGATGCTCCGCTTGTTGGACAGGATCCGGTTCTTGATCAGCTGCTGGCTGATGGTGGACCCGCCCTGCACGACACCGCCCCGCGTGAGGTTCTTGATGAACGCACGCACCGTGCCTCGCACGTCGATGCCGTTGTTGTCCCAGAAGGTCTTGTCCTCCACCGAGATGACGGCCTGCTGAAGGATCGCCGGGACCTCGTCGAGGCTCTTGACCGGCTCACGGTTCTCGAGGCCGAGCACCGCTATGACCCCGCCAGCGGAGTCGTAGACCATCGAGCGTTGGTAGAGCTGCGACAGCTCACCGAGCTTCGTCGACTCGTAGTAGCTGGCGTCGGCGAGCGTGCCCGCGGGCACGAGCAGGGCCGCGAGGCAGGCACCGACGGCCACACCGCCGATCACGACGGTGACGATCAGGGCGCGAAAGGCGGTGATGAGCTGCCCGAGCACGGTGATGAACGTGACGATGAAGCTGTTCTTCAGATATTGGGGGAGTCGACGCATGAAGCCCCCAATGGTGGCATACGCGCCCGGCGCCCCTGGCGTCGCCCCCCGATCGGCTTGTCACACCCCATCGGTAGCCTCATTCGGGAGGTGGCGATGGACGGTGCATTGCAGCTGGTGGCCCATGGTGCGCCTGCTCGTGATGCGTTGGCTTCGGTCATTGCTGGGGTTCAGAGCGCCGATCGGCTTGCGCCGGTCACGGTGGCGGTTCCTTCGACGTATGCCGGGCTCTCGTTGCGGCGGAGCATCGGCGCCCGACAGGGGTTCGTCAACGTGCGATTCATGGGGCTGGCTCGGGTCGCCGAGCTCCTCGGCGCGCCCTTCCTGGCCGAGCCCGACCGCCGGCCGCTCACACCAGCGCTGGCGTTGGGAGCGATCCACGCCGCGCTGGCCGAGGATCCCGGCGAGCTCGCCCCGGTCGCCCGCCACCCGGCGACGGTGCGGAGCCTCGCGACCACGCTGTCCGAGCTGCGTGAGCTCGACGATGACGCGCTCGGAGCGCTCGCCGAGGGCGGCGGCCGCGCCGCCACCGTGGTCCGGATCCATCGGCGCGTGCGCGAGCTCACGAGCGACTACTACGACGACGAGGACCAGCTGCACGCCGCGGCCCGCGTCGTCAACGACGGTGGGGCTGCGCTCGCCGACATCGGGACGGTCGTGCTCCACCTGCCTCGCTCGGTCAGCCCGGGTGCGTTCGCGCTGATCGGCGCGCTCTCGTCGAGGGGTCGAGCGCGCGCCATCCTGGGACTCACCGGAGATCCGCTGGTCGACGCGACCACGCACGCACTCGCCGCCCAACTCGAAGCCGTCCTCGGCCCGGCGTCGACTCCCGCAGCGGGCTCCCCCTCGTTGCCGATCGGGTCGGCCGTCGTGTCGTGCCCCGATGCCGACGAGGAGGTGCGCTCGACCGTGCGCGACGTGCTGCGCCGTGCGGACGCAGGCATGCCGCTGCATCGCATGGCCATCACCTATCGCATTGCGGAGCCGTACGCGCGCGTCCTGCACGAGCACCTCGCGGCTGCCGGCATCCCTGCCCACGGGCCGTCACCGCGACGCCTGGGCGACTTCGCGGCGGGACGAGCGACCCTCGGCCTCCTCTCTCTGGCCGACACCGGCTTCCGACGCGACGCGGTGATGGAGCTGCTCACGACCGCGCCGATCGTCGAGGAACGCGGCGGACGGCGCGTCCCCGGCCCCCGATGGGACCGCCTGTCGTGCGCGGCGAACGTCGTGAGCGGCCTCGACCAGTGGCACTTGCGGCTCGAACGGCACGCGGCGCAGCGCCGCGCACACCTCGAACGCCGGGCCCAGCGCGACGGCACGCTCTTCGCCGTCGACGGGCCGGATTGGGTGCTCGACGACTGCGCTCGCCTCGATGCGTTCATCATCGAGCTGGCCGACCAGCTTGAGCCACCTGAGGATGGCGACTGGACCGCGCTGTCCGCGTGGGTGCTCGGCCTCCTCGACCACTACCTCGGTCGAACCCTGCCCGCGGCCGCACCCGAAGCCGAGCAGGTCGCACTCGAGCGCGTCCGGGCCACGGTCGAAGCACTCGCAGGGCTCGATGCACTCGGCGAGCCGCCAAGTGTCGTCGCGCTGCGTCACGCACTCGACGAGGAGCTCGACGCCAGCGTCGGGCACACCGGCACGTTCGGCGATGGCGTGCTCGTCGCACCGGTCGGCGCGTTGCTCGGCACCGACTACGACGTCGTCTTCGTCGTCGGCATGCACGAGGGCGCCTTTCCCCCGCCACCTCGCGACGACCCGGTGCTGCCCGACGTCGAGCGCGACCGCGTCGACGGTGCGCTCGATCGCCGCGGCGACCGTCGCACGAATGACCGCGCGGCATACCTCGCCGCGCTGAGCATCGCGCCCGAGCGCATCCTCTCGTTCCCGCGTGCCGACACCCGCGCGCAGCGTGCGGCGCGGCCGGCGGCCTGGCTGTTGGAGACAGCAAGTCTGCGAGCGGGCCGGCTCGTAGCGGCTGAGGAGCTCGAGCCGGGCTCCGGCCGCTCGAACGGGCTCGATGGTGTCCGCGTCGTGTCGTCGTTCGACGGTGAGGTACGGGACGCGACGGTTCCCGCGTCGCTGCAAGAGCACGACCTCCAGTCCCTGCTGCGATGGAAAGGGGCACGGATCCGCCATCCGTTGGTGCGCGCGGAACCTGCGCTCGCGGCCGGGTTGCGGGCAGTGCGCTCGCGCACTGGTCGTCGCCTCGACGCCTGGGACGGCGTGATCGACGCGCGTCTCATCACGCCACCAGGTGAGGAAGCCACGTTGTCACCCACCTCGCTGGAGAACTGGGCGAAGTGTCCATTCCGCTACCTGCTCGCGCAGATCCTGCACGTCGACGCGGTCGAGCGACCCGAGGCGCGCGACCGGATCTCGGGGCGCGACCGCGGCACGCTCATCCATGCCGTCCTCGAGCAGTTCCTCGCCGCGCACCCGCGCTCCGGACCGGAGCACGGATGGTCGCCGGAAGAGCGCGCCGCGCTGCGCGCGACCGCCGACCAGTGGTGCGACGAATTCGAGAGCCTGGGGCTCACCGGTCGGAAGGTGCTGTGGGCACTCGACCGGGCCCGCATCCTGCGCGAGCTCGACCGAGTGCTCGACACCGACGCGGCACTGCGGGCCGAACGTGGGCTCGTGCCGCACGGCGTCGAAGTCGGCTTCGGCACCGCCGACGACGAGCTCCCTGCCGTGCGCTTCGACCTGAGCACTGGCGCCACGGTCGCGTTCCGAGGCCGCATCGATCGCGTCGATCGCGATCGCGACGGGAACCTCGAGATCTTCGACTACAAGACGGGCATCCCCGACCTCGACGAGGGCGTGCTGTGCGACGATCCCGTCGTCGGCGGCACCCGCCTCCAGCTCGCGATCTACTCCCTCGCGGTGCGCGCCGGGGAGCCCAGCCGTGCAGTCCGCGGCTCGTACTGGTTCACTCGCAACACCTCGGAAGATGCGCTCTGCGGCTTCGCGCTCGACTCCGGCGCCGAGGACCGGGTGCGCACCGTGCTCGATCTCGTCTCCGAGGAGATCACCGCCGGTCACTTCCCCGCGTATCCCGGTCCCGACGACTATTGGAGGGGACCGCTCAGCTGCCAGCACTGCGACTACGACCGGCTGTGCCCGGGTGACCGCGTGCGCCGCTTCGAGCACCGACGGGGCGATCCCGCAATCGAGGGCATCCTGTCGCTCCGTGAGCCGGAGGATGAGCTCGACGACGACCTCGATCCGGTCCACGCAGAGGTCGACGCATGACCGTCGTCGCTGACCACGCCGCGCGCGCCGACATCGGCACCGCGCTCGACATCAACCTCTTCGTGGAAGCCGGCGCGGGAACCGGAAAGACGCACGAGCTCGTAGGGCGGGTCGTCTCGATCCTCGAGTCCGGCACCGACGTGCGCGACCTCGCGGTCATCACGTTCACCGAAGCTGCAGCAGCCGAGCTACGTGAGCGCATCCGTGAGCGGGTGGCGGCCAAGGCCAAGACCAGCACCGGCGAGATCAAGGAGCGTCTCGAAGCTGCGCTCGACGCGCTCGACGACGCCGCGATCGGCACGCTGCACGCGTTCGCCCAACGCATCCTGGCCGAGTTCCCGGTGGAGGCTGGCCTCCCTCCCGGCTTCGAGGTGCTCGACGAGATCGAGGCCGACGTGGAGCATCGTGAGCGGTGGGCACGCTTCCTCGACCGGATCTTCGACGACCCCACGCTCGCGCGCGCGATCACCACCTCGACCGTGGTCGGGATCGGCAGCAAGCAGCTCGAGCGCGTCGCGCGCGAAGTCGGGTCGAGCTGGGACTTGGCGAAGGAGTGGGCGCCCGAGCCCCAGTCCGTTCCCGACTTCGACCCCGCGCCGATCTTCGCCCACGTCGCGGCGGCGGTCGCGCTCAAGGACCAGTGCATCGCCGCCGCCGACACGCTCCTGGTGCACCTCGAAGCCGTCGCCGCGGGTGCGGCACAGGTCTCGGCCGCGCTCGATCCCTACGAGGCGCTCGAGCTCGCCATCGACATGCCACTCAAAGGTGGCCGCCGGGGACGCCGCGAGAGCTGGCGCGGTGCCAAGGAAGAAGTGATCGATCACCTGCAGCGAGCGGAGGACGCGCGCAACGCGGCGATCGACGCGGTTCGCATCCCCGCCGTGCGCACCCTCTTGAAGGAGGTGGCCCGGTTCGTGCGCGACTCGGTCGCCGAACGTCGCCGTGAGGGGCGCGTCGAGTTCCACGATCTGCTCGTGCACTCCGTCGACTTGTTGCGTGCCCATCCCGAGGCGCGCGCCCGGCTGCACGATCGCTTCCAGCACCTCCTGCTCGACGAGTTCCAGGACACCGACCCGCTCCAGATCGAGCTCGCGGTCCTCATCGCCACGGCTGACCCCGCCGCGAGCACCAAGCCGTGGTGGGAGTGCACGATCCCACCGGGCCGGCTGTTCGTCGTCGGTGACCCCAAGCAGTCCATCTACCGGTTCCGACGCGCCGACATCGAGCTGTATCGCCGCGTTCACCAGGTGCTCGGCACGCGCGAGGGACAGGGGCGCTGGCTGAGCACGAGCTTTCGCGCGCGCCCCGCGATCCTCGAGTTCGTGAACGAGGTGTTCGCGCCGCTCATGCCGGATGACACGCCACTCCAGGCGCCGTACGCGTCGCTCACCGCGGATCGCGATCCATGCGACGACACCCCTGACCCCGTGCGCACGTTCGGAACGGCCGTGCCCAAGGGGTCCGACCTCGATCAGCTGCGGCGCAGCGAGGCTCGCGAGCTGGCCGCCATCGTGCGGCGGGTGCGCGACGAGGCGTGGCCGGTGCGCGACCGGCACGGCACCGGGCCCACTCGCCCGGCGCGATACGCCGACATCGCGATCCTGCTGCCGGCGCGCACCACGCTCCCCTACCTCGAGGATGCACTCGAGAAGGCCGATGTGCCGGTGCGCATCGAGAGTCAGTCCCTCGTGTTCGCGACGACCGAGGTGCAGGAGCTGCTGCAGGTGCTGCGGGCGGTCGACGACCCGGTCGACGACGTGGCCATCGTCGCCGCGCTGCGCTCGCCAGGATTCGCGTGCAGCGACAACGACCTCGTGGAGTTCGCGCGCGCCGACGGCTCGTGGGACTACCGGCGCGAGCCGCCACCCACGCTGTCCGCCGAGCAGCCCGTCGTTGCCGGGCTCCGCGCATTGCGCGTCCTGCACGACGAACGCTGGTGGACCGGCCCTAGCGAGCTCGTCGAGCGCATCATCCGCGAGCGTCGACTCTTCGAGCTCGCGGTCGAGCGTCGGAGGCCGCGCGATCACTGGCGGCGGCTGCGGTTCGTGGCCGACGCGGCGCGCGCCTACTCGGACCGTGGTGGCACCAGCCTGCGCGGGTTCGTCGACTGGGCCGTGCAGCAGGCGGAAGAGGACGCCCGGGCCGTCGAGGTGGTAGTTCCCGAGCCCGACGACGACGCGGTGCGCGTGCTCACCGTGCACGGATCCAAGGGGCTGGAGTTCCCGGTCGTCGTCCTCACCGGGCTCGGGTTGAAGGAGCAGCCGCGCACCGGTTCGGTGCTCTTCGGATCGGATGGACCGGAGATCCGGCTGGGATACGAGGGGGCGCGCTTTCTCACCGAGCGGTTCGAAGAGCTCAAGGTGCACGAGCACGAGGCGTGGCGCGCCGAGCAGATCCGTCTGCTCTATGTGGCGCTCACCCGCGCCGAAGACCACTTGTTGATCAGCATGCATCGGCGCGAGGGCGACGGCTGCCTCGCGCAGAACCTGGCGACGGCCGCGAGCGCCCGCCCGGAGATCACGGGGAGCGCCGCTGCGCCGCCGCCGAGCGAGACGGCCGGCGGTGCCCCCGACATCCCCGCGATCGACCGCGACGAGTGGATCGAGACACGCCGTGCAGGGATCGAGCGGATGCGGCGCGCGCCGGTGGCCGCCGCGACCACGCTGGCGCACGCGATGACCGACGACACCGATGTCGTGCCCGACAAGGACGCCACCGACGCGACCGAGCGCCCCCCGTGGCAGCGCGGACGTGCGGGCACCGCGATCGGGCGGGCGGTGCACGCGGTGCTCCAGACCGTCGACCTCGCGACCGGCGAAGGCGTCGAGGCGACGGCGCGCGCACAGGCGCTCGCCGAGGCTGTTCCGGGGCGCGAGGCCGAGATCCGCACGCTGGTCGAGAGCGTGCTCGCGTCGCCCATCGTCCGCGCCGCGACTGCCACCGGCGCGCGGTGCTGGAAGGAGGTCCCGGTGGCCGCGGTCGTCCACGGGACGCTCGTCGAGGGGTTCATCGACCTTCTGGTCGAGGACGGCAACGGCTTCACCGTCGTCGACTACAAGACCGATCCCGCGCCCACCGGCGCGGAGCTCGACCAGGCCTTGGCCCGCTACACCCCGCAGGGCGCCGCCTATGCCGTGGCCGTGGAAGAGGTCCTGGGGCGCCCCGTCCACCGGTGTGTGTTCGTGTTCGCACGGCCCGGCGGGGCCGTCGAACGGGAGATCCCCGACCTCCCAGGGGCAGCCGCGGCGATCCGGGCCCGACTCTCGGCGGCTCAACCAGGGGCAGCTGCGTGACGATGAACTGGGGCATGCACTACACCCGAGCCCTCTCCGACCTGCGGGTCTGGATGTGCCACCTCTGCTCGATCGTGGGTGGCGTGGGTGAAGACGAGGCGCCGGACCCGGCCCTCGCCGCGGCGCCCATCGGTACGGTGCCGCCCCTCGAGCCGATCCGGCCCGTCGGCAAGCCCTACCGCCTGGGCTGACGTTTCTCGCGCGCGACGCCCGCGCCGCACACCACGCGTCTGACCCTCACCGGGAGGGTCCGCGAGGACCCACGGGTACACTCCGGGCGTGTCGCGCCCGACGGACATCGCTTCGGCGGAGCAGCTCGCGTCCGAGGGCAACGTTGCCGAAGCCATCGCTCGCTTGAGCGCGATCAACCGCACGCAGCGCGACCCTGCGATCGAGACCCGCCTCGTGGCCCTGCGTCGCGACGCCCCCAAGCCGGCACCGAACCCACCGCGGAGGTGGCCGCCGAGAGCAAGGAAGCGCTTCCGGGTCGGTGACGGTCCCCCCGAGGTGCGAGGCGCGCAGCTGTACCTTCGCGACGTTCAGAGCGGGATCCTGCGCCACGGGAGTCTCCTCGTGCGCGGGCTGCTCTCGCCGGCTCGCGTGACGCAGCTCGTCGAGCACATCGATCGAGCCTTCGACGGCTACGACGCGTTCGCCCGAGGCACGCCGGCGTCGGAAACCGCGCCGTCGTTCGTTCCCTACGAGGCACCCACCATCGACGAGACGCAACGCACCTGGATCCGCAACGGTGGCGGCGTGCTCGCGGTCGAGTCGCCGTCGGCGTTGTTCGATGTCATCGAAGCGTTCGACGACTCCGGCATCAGCGCGATCGCCCGCGAGTACCTCGGTGAGCCACCGATGATCCTGGCGTCGAAGTGGACGCTGCGTCGCATCCGCCCCTCGGAGCACACGTTCGACCCCGACGCCGGGCTCGACTTCCATCAGGACGGATCCTTCATGGGCACCGACATCCGCACGTTGAACGTGTGGGTGGCGCTCTCGCACTGTGGCCTGGATGCCCCAGGGCTCGACATCGTGCCCCGCCGCCTGGAGCACGTCGTCCGCACCGGGTCCGACGGTGCCGGGATGGACTGGACGGTGGGACCATCGCTCGCCCGTCAGGTCGGGCCAATCGCCACCCCGATCTTCGCGCCCGGTGATGCATTGCTCTTCGATCACCTGATGCTGCACCGCACCGGGCTCCGCCCGCAGATGACCGCCGACCGCTACGCGATCGAGGCCTGGTTCGCCGCGCCCTCCACCTACGCCGACGCGCAGCTCGCCATCACCTACTGACCGCGAGCGTCACACGCCGCGTTGGGGTGGGGTCAATCGCGGGCGGCCCGCACGTGCGGACCCACCCACCACACGAGGACGATCGTCAACGCCACGACCCCGGCGGCAATGCTCGCGGTGGTCTTCCCGTAGATCACGTCGGCGATGAGGCACACGACGGCGCTGATCGCAATCGCCAGCATCCCCGTGCCAGTGATAGCGAACCGGTCGGGGACGCGCAGCAGCTCCTCCTTGTCGCGTTGGCGCAATCGCAATCGGTGCTGCACGCCCGGAGCCATGAGAAGGATGGATGCCATCGCGGTGGCGACGAACGCCGCGAAGAACACCCGCCGTTGGCCGTCCGTAAGGTCCGCGAAGCCTTGTGCGAAAGGCACCGCCAAGAGGAACGCGAACAGCACCTGGACGCCCGGCAGGATGACTCGCAGCTCTTGGAGGAGCTCGTTGAGCTCCCGATCGAGCTTCCCCTCGGTCGGCGCGGCCATGTCCGGCAGGGTACCCGGGGGCACGCGCTGCCTACTCAGGCTGCCGGTCGGTAGCCTGAAGTGTGCCGCCGCTCCGTACTGGTGATCCCGACGTGCCCGTCGCGGTCCCCCGCCGCGCCCCCGCATCGTCGAAGCGCCCGCACGACGGCCCGCACACCGCACCCCGACCGTCCGCAGCGCCGGCCGAGAACGGTTCGAAGGGCATGCCCCACGTGCGGGCGCTCGACGGTCTGCGCGGCATCGCGGTGCTGGCCGTCGTCCTCTATCACTTCTCCCCGGGCGTAGCCCCCGGGGGCTTCCTCGGCGTCGACGTGTTCTTCGTCCTCAGCGGGTTCCTCATCACGAGCCTGCTCGTGAACGAGCGGGAGCGCAGCTCGCGGATCTCGCTGCGCGGGTTCTGGATCCGGCGGGCTCGTCGCCTGCTCCCCGCGCTGCTGCTCGTCCTCCTGGCTGTGGGGTTGTACGCGGTGTTCGTGGCCGAGGAGGTGGCCGGCCAACACATGGCCGAGGATGGACTCGCGTCGCTGGGCTACGTCGCGAACTGGCACTTCATCGGGTCGGGTCAGGACTACGTGGAGCAGTTCGTGCGCGAAGCACCGAGCCCACTCCGACACATGTGGTCGCTGGCGATCGAGGAGCAGTTCTACTTGTTGTGGCCGCTCATGGTGGCTGGGCTCGCCGCAGTCGTCGCCCGCACCTTCGGCACGAGAGGTCGCCGCGCCGCCCGGTCTCGTCGCCGCTTTCGTCTCACGCTCGGAACGGGGTGCGTGCTCCTCGGCGTGGTGTCGCTCGCATTGATGGTGTTGCTGTTCGACGAGCGCGACCCCAACCGCGTGTACTACGGCACCGACACGCGCGCGTTCTTGCTGCTGCTCGGCGCGGCGATCGGGGCCCTCACCGCCGGCGCCGTGCGAATCGCGCGAGCGACACCGCGCGTCCTGGTGATTGGCGCGGGCAGCGTGGCGATGGTCGCGCTCGTTGTTCTGATCGCGACCGTGGAGACGACCGCCACCTGGCTCTACCAGGGCGGCTATGGGTTGATCGCAGTGCTGATCGCGCTGGTCCTCGTGGGCGCAGCGCAACCAGGCAACCACCCGCTCGGCCGCCTGTGCTCGAGTCGACCGCTCGTAGGTCTCGGACTTGTGTCGTACGGCGTCTACCTGTGGCACTGGCCGATCACCGTGTGGCTCACGGAGTCGGAGACCGGTCTCGACGGCGTCGCGCTCTTCGTGCTGCGCGCGGTCATCACACTCGCCGTGTCGCTCGCGAGCTACTGGCTGGTCGAGCAACCGATCCGCCGCAACCGTCTTCCGCGATGGAGCGGCCCGCAGAAGCGGATCGCAACGATCATCGCGGTCACCGCTGTCGCCGCGCTCCTCGCGTTCCCCTTCTTCACGTTCGCGTCGTTCGCAGCGCCGCCCAAGGTCGCGCCGTCGCGCACCAGCCAACAAGCCACGCTCACGTACGCCACGGTGCCCCGCTGTGACGGTGCGCTGTCGACCGAACCACCGGTCGCTCCCGGAGCGCCACCGGTTGCCGAGCTCGCCGACGCGCGCCCGCGGGTGCAGGTCGTCGGGAACTCGGTCGCGGTCGAGCTCATCCCGTGCCTCGGCGAGTTGGTGAAGCAGTCCGGGGGCGCGATCGAGTCGGTGGCTCACAGCGCGGCACCACCGTGCGCCCTGATTCCCAAGCTCGAAGAGCAGCTGGCCGACCCCGCGACGCGCCCCGACGTCGCGATCTGGTTCGCGTTCGACTGGTACTACGACAACTCGACGTGCAACACCGACTGGCGCCTCTGGGTCCAAGAGGCGATCCGCCTCTGGAAGGAGGCCGGCGTGCACGTGTACCTCATCCCGATCGTGCCGAATGTCGTGCCATCACCTGATCCCGCCGTCTACAAGGTCGTCGGACCGGACGTGACGGTTGACGCACCGGCGCAATGGCCGGAGTTCGAGCAGTGGGCGGCCGAGGATCCCACGAACGTGACAGTCATCGACCCAGGCATGTTCATCCGCGACGCGGCGGACGCGTACCAGTGGCGCATGCCGTGCCTGCCCGGCGGTGAGCCAGGGTGCGACGCCGATGGCACTGTGGGCGTCCGCTACCACGACGGGTTCCACCTGTGCACCGATCCTGCGTGGGACGGCACGCATTGCGTCGCCGAGCACGCGGCAGGCGCTCGTCGCGTGTCGGCCGCGGTGGCCTTGCAGATCACGGAGCTGCACCCCAACGCGAGCTAGGCGCTCGGCTTCCTCGCGATCACCAGGAACTGCTTGCCCAGCATTCGCCACAGGAGCGGAACGCGGAGATAGGTCCGCACGAGCCACGGCGCCTGCGGCAGCCGGCTCCGGAACGAGTACGGGATGAACCGCGGGATCACCCGCTCGATCTCGAACCCGGCACTGACGAGGTGCTCCTCGACGGCCACATGGGTGAGAGCGAGCGTGTGGTCGGCGAAGTCGAAGTACTCACGAGCGCAGTAGCGGAAGTTCGGACCCATGACGCCGATCCGCCCCGAGTCGGTCATACAGGCACGCATGCGGCGCAGAAACCGGGCCACGTCGTGCTGACGCTCGAAGTGCTCGAGCAGGTTCGAGACGAACACACCGTCGAACCTCGACGCGGGAAGCTCGACGGTGAGCGCGTCGCCGACCACCACCTCGACCGCCGGGTCGCGGACCGCCTCGGCGTACTCGACCGTGTCGACCACCCACCGGTCCGACGCTTCGATGGCGTTGATGAACTCGCCGCGTCCCGCCGCCGGGTCGAGCACGTGCTGGGGGCTCCCGAGCCAGCGATGCACGACCGGCGCGATCTCGTCCCACACCGCTTGTCGGGCGCCTTGGTCGATGCCGCGAAAGCGATAGGTGTACAGCCGCTGGAAGTCGATGCCCGATTCGTCGCCCTCGCTCACCGCACGGATGCTACGCAAGCGCCCACGGCCAGGCGCTGTTCGGCCGCGGCGGCGTACGCTGGTGACATGACACGCGTTCCTGCTGGCGACCTGGCGCGGGCGAAGTGAGCACGCCCGACTTCTCGGTCGATCTCGCCGTCGTCGGCGGGTGCGGACACGTCGGCCTGCCCTTCGCGCTGATGATCGCGGATCGCGGCCTCGACGTGACCCTCGTCGACGTGAACGAGGAGGCGGTCGACCTCGTCAACACCGGCACCTTGCCGTTCGACGAGCCTGGGGCCGACGTCGTGCTGCGACGGGTCCTCGACGCCGGCCGCCTGCGCGCCACCACCGATCCGAGTGTGGTTCGCGAAGCCGAGCACGTCGTGGTCGTGATCGGCACCCCGATCGACGAACACCTCAACCCCGACGTCAACGCGGTGCAGCAGGCGATCACCGAGATCGCCGACAGCCTCGTGGACGGCCAGCTCCTCGTCTTGCGCAGCACGGTGTACCCGGGCGTGACCGCGATGATCGAACAGCTCATCGCTCGCATGGGGATCGACGTGGACGTCGCCTTCTGCCCGGAGCGCATCGCTGAAGGACAGGCGATGACCGAGCTCTGTGAGCTTCCCCAGATCGTGGCGGCTCGCACCGAGCGTGCTGCCGACCGGGCCACGAAGCTCCTTGGCGTGCTCAACGACGACATGGTGTACCTCGAGCCTGAAGAAGCCGAGCTCGCCAAGCTCTTCACGAACACCTGGCGCTACATCAAGTTCGCGACCGCGAACCAGCTCTACATGATGGCGAACGACTTCGGTCTCGACTACGAGCGCATCCGCTCCGCGCTCACGTACAACTACCCGCGCGCGGCCGACCTCCCGCGCGCCGGCTTCGCGGCCGGACCGTGTCTGTTCAAGGACACGATGCAGCTGGCCGCGTTCAACAACAACAACTTCCAGCTCGGGCTCGCGAGCGTGAACATCAACGAAGGCCTCCCGCTCTACGTCGTGGCTCAGCTCGAGCGCAGGTTCGACATCGCCAAGATGACGGTTGGCATCCTCGGGATGTCGTTCAAGGCCGAGTCTGACGACATCCGCTCGAGCCTGAGCTACAAGCTCAAGCGGATTCTCGGCTTCAAGGCTGAGCGCGTGCTCACCACCGATCCCTACGTGTCGACCGATCCGTCGATCGTCCCACTGGAGCAGGTCGTTGCCGAGTCGGATCTGCTGATCATCGGTGCACCCCACGCGATCTATCGCGACCTCGACGTCAAGGTGCCGATCATCGACATCTGGAACATCCGCGGTGAGGGTGTGCGCGTATGACCCCGCTCGAGGAGCCGCGAGTCTCGGTCGTCATCCCGGTGAAGGACGAAGGCGACACCATCTTGTGGTGCCTCGACCGGATCGTCGAGGGTGTCAAGCTCCCGGTCGAGATCCTCGTCGTGTTCGACGACGAGCACGACACGACGGTCCCGTTCGTCGAGAAGTACGCCGCTGCCGATCCTCGGGTGATGGCAGTGCACAACACGAGCGGCCGCGGGCCGGCTCGCGCCATCCGCTTCGGCATCGCGCACGCACGCGCCCCGGTTGCCGTCGTCACGATGGCCGACGGCAGCGACGACGCCGAGCAGATCGACGATCTCTGCAAGCTCGTGGAGCGCGGTGTGGTGGTGGCTGCCGCGTCGCGGTACATGAGCGGCGGACAGCAGATTGGCGGCCCACCGTTCAAGACCTTTCTCTCGAAGCTCGCTGGCTTGACGCTCTACTGGTTCGGTCGGGTCGGCACGCGCGATGCCACCAACTCCTTCAAGGCGTACTCGACGGACTTCGTGCACGACGTCGGGATCCAGTCCGAAACCGGCTTCGAGATCGGGATCGAGCTCGTCGCCAAGGCGCGACGACTGCGCCTGCGTACGGCCGAGATCCCGACGATCTGGCTCGAGCGGGCCAAGGGAACGTCGAACTTCAAGGTGCTGCGGTGGCTCCCGCGCTACCTGCGGTGGTACCGGTTCGCGTTCGGTCCGCGGATGTCGCTCGAACGGCTCCAGAAGGTGGTCGGCAAGGACATCGATGCCTGAGGGACAGCAGGTGCTGGTCACCGGGGCGTCGGGCTTCATCGGTGGCTACGTGGTGGAGGAGCTGCTGGCGCGCGGCTATCGGGTCGTCGGGCTCGACGACTTCTCCAAGTACGGGAAGATCGAGAAGTCCTACGACGCCCACCCGAGCTACCGGCTGATCGTCGGCGACGCCCGTGACTCCGAACTCGTGGCGGAGGCACTGCGTGACTGCGATCACTTCATCGCAGGAGCTGCACTCATCGGCGGGATCTCCTACTTCCACGCCTTCGCGTACGACCTGCTCGCGACGAACGAGAGGATCATGGCGTCGTCGTGCGACGCCGCCATCGCCGCGCACCGTAAGGGTCGGCTCCAGAAGGTCACGTACATGAGCTCGTCGATGGTGTTCGAGTCGACCGACGCCTGGCCGTCCTACGAGGGACAGGAGCGTCACATCCCCCCTCCGATCTCGTCGTACGGGTTCCAGAAGCTGGCCGTGGAGTACTTCGCCCGAGCCGCGCACCAGCAATACGGGTTGCCCTACACGATCTGCCGCCCGTTCAACTGCGTCGGCGTGGGTGAGATGCGCGCGCAGGCCGACGTCGAGGTGTTGAGCGGGAACGTCAAGCTCGCGATGAGCCACGTCGTGCCCGACCTCGTGCAGAAGGTCGTGAAGGGCCAGGACCCGCTGCACATCCTCGGCGACGGCAGCCAGATCCGTCACTACACGTATGGCGGCGACCTCGCGAAGGGCATCGTGACCGCGATGGAGCACCCTGACGCGCTCAACGAGGACTTCAACCTCTCCACTGCACAAGCCACAACCGTCCTTGAGCTGGCCGAGAACATCTGGCACCGGTTGAAAGGCCCCGACGCGCCGTTCCGCTACGTGAGGGACGATGCCTTCGAGCACGACGTGCAGAAGCGAGTGCCCTCGGTCGACAAGGCGCGCGACGTACTGGGCTTCGAGGCGACGACGACGCTCGACGAGATGCTCGACGAGGTCGTCCCGTGGGTGGTCGACGCCATCGACCTCGGGTTGATCTGACGGTTCAAGCGATGGCTGAGCCGGGGGGCGAGGGATCAGCAGAAGCCGGTCGCCGCGCCCGGGTGCACGCGTGGTGGCGGCGCCTCGAGCGCTCCGAGCGCTTCGAGTGGATCGCTTGGATCGCGGGGCCGCTCGCCGGCATGGTGTGGATCGCGTCGTGGTATCGCAACAACTGGTACCACTTCGACGAGTGGTCGATGATCGAGCGATCACTCGACGGCGTGCTCCAGGGGATGCTCGCGGGCCACCAAGGGCACCTCACGGTCACCTCGTTCCTGGTCTACAACGTCCAGCGCTCCGTGCTCGGCTTGGAGGGCCACCATCTGACGTGGCTCGCACACATCGTGGCCATCGGCGCCCTCCACGTGTCGCTCGTGCTCCTCCTGCGCCGTCTCGGGCTCTCCATGCTGTTCGCGCTATTGGTCGCGACCATCGCCACCTACTTCGGTCCCGGCGGGCAGGACGTCGTGTGGCAGTTCCAATGGAGCATCACCCTCGCGTTCGCGCTCTCCTTCTTCGCCGCGTGGGTCGCCCTCGGGACGCAACGCCGGACCCGCGACATCGCACTCGTCGGTGCGCTGCTCGTGGCAGCCGCGATGGCCAACAGTGGCATCGCAGTCCTCGGCCTGGTCTACGTGGGGATCGTGCTCGCGATCTCCTGGCCGTGGCGCGCCACACTCCGCGCTCTCGTGCCCGCCACAGTGCTGCACGCTGCGTGGATCGCCTTCGGCGATGGGACCGAGAGCATCGGAACGACCTTCGGGAAGATGTTCAGCTTCGCCGCCGAGCTCGTGCTCTACGCGGCCGGCGGCCTGCTCGGAGGTGGCGAGACCCGCACCAAGCTCGAGGCCATCCCCACGGACGCCGTCATCCCACTCGACGTGAAGGTGCTCGGTGGCATCGCGCTGGTGGCGGCGCTCGCCACCATCGGGATCACGATCTCCCGACGGGGCATGACGCGCTCGGTCACCGCAAGCTTCGTCGGCGGCATCGTCGCGGCACTCCTCTGCGCGGGCTCGCTCGCGCGCACACGCGCCTTCCTCACCAACCCCGACGAGTTCCCGGGGTTGCGTTACGTGCAGTGGGTAGCGCTGTTCCTCGCGGTGGCGTTCGCACCGGCGCTCGCAACGACGCTCCGCCCGCGCTGCGGCGCATCCCTAGGCTCGTCCCGGTGTTCGCCGGACCGTTGGTCGCCGTGCTGGTCATCAACTTGTTCCAGCTCGAGCCGGTACGCCGCGTCGACCAGCAGTTCGGCCTCGAGACGTACACCCATGTCGGTCGGACCGTGAGCGTCATCATCGAGGGATGCGGTGACGACCGCGAGCTCGACCCCGACGCCCGCCCGAGCCCCGAGATCAATCACCGTCGCCCTCATCCAGCGACTGCTCACCGAAGGATCGCTCAACGAGGAGATGCGCGCTCCCGCACTCGGTACGCGCGATCTCGTATGTCGGCCGATTGGGACAGGATGACCACATGGAACCGCCTGGCCTTCTAGACCGCTTCCGCTCGGCGACGCTCCGTCAACCTGTCGAATGGGGGCTCTGGGCCGCACTCCCGCTCGCCGGGATGATCTGGATCGGGACCCGCTACGACCACGGCTACTTCTACTTCGACGAGTGGAAGATGATCGGCGACACCCGCGGCTCGTGGTTCGACATGTTCAGCGGCTTCCAAGGTCACCTCGAAGTGGTGTCGTTCGTGATCTACCGCGTGCAACGAACGGTGTTCGGCCTCGACAACCATGTGCTCGTCTACGGCGCGTTCATGCTCAGCCTCGCCGCACTGCACGTGGCACTTGCGCTCGTCCTCCGGCGGCTTGGCGTGCCCACACTGTTGGCCCTCGCGTCCGCAACGGTGGCCGTCTATCTCGGACCCGGAGTGCAAGGAATGTCATGGGAGTTCATGCTCGGCATCAACTTCGCCTTGGCACTGTCGCTCTTCGCCGGTCTGCTTGCACTGCAAAGGGCGCCGACGACACGGCGCGCCGTCGCGGTGGCTGCGCTCTTGCTCCTCGCGTTCGCGTGCGACAGCGGCGTGGCGGCGTTCGGTGCCGTGTTCGTCGGGCTGGTCGTGGTGCTGCAATGGAGCCCCCGCCTCGCCGCCCTCACGCTGAGCATCCCGGCGTTCGCGCATGTCATGTGGTTCGTGTTCGGGGAAGAGCAGATCACAGGCGCCGCGGACTTCTCGAAGAGGTTCACGTTCGCCAACCGCCTGTTCCTGTACTCGGTGGCCGCCCTCTTCGGTGGCGGTGACGTCACGGTCACCAGCACCGGCGACCCGACTATCCCCGTCGACGCAGCGCCGCTCGGACTGGGTGTGCTGCTGCTCATCGGCGGCTGCATCGCCTTCGGCATCGTGCGCAGACGGGTGTCGCGCCCGGTCCTCATCGCGGGCGGGGCGGCACTCGCGGCGGCCGTGGTGATGGTCGTCGCGATCGGCTGGACTCGAGCGTTCCTCATCCCGACGAGCAACATCGTCGGCTCGCGTTATGTCCAGTGGTGCGCGGTGTTCCTTGTCGTCGTGCTCGTACCCGGTCTCGTCATGACGCTGCGCTCAGACAACCACCGGCGCAACCTGGCGTTGGGGGCAGTCGGGGTGATCGTGACGGTGGGTGCGTTCGTGGCGAACCTCGGTGCGCTCAACGAGGGTCGCGACTTCAACGAAGGATGGAGCGACACGTCGCAGCTGGCGATCCGGCGCGGCATCACGGTCGTCGCCAACGAATGTGGCCCCGTTCGGGAGCTGAACCCGAAGGGCATGCCGAGCCCTGACCTGTCACCGCAGCTCAGCGTCCGACTGCTCCGCGCCTTGCTCGACGAGGGTTCGATTCCCGCGAGCTTCGGCAGCCCGGCAACCGCCGACACAAGGGACCTCGTGTGCCTCCGTTCGGATGCGAGCAACGCCGACAACCCGTGACTCAGCGCCGCCCGTCGTGTCTCATCTTCAACCGCGACTTCCCCGTGCTGGGAGGTGGTGAGCGCTACACGGTCGCTCTCGGTGCGGTGATCGCCGAGCGTTACGACGTGCTGAACCTCGGCTCGCTCCGGCCAGCGCGCCAGCTCAACGAGGAGTGGGCAGTCGCGGCCCAGGTCGACGTCGCACGCGCGGTCGACGTGCTCACCCGCGGTTGTGACAACGGCCGGGAGCCGAAGCCGAACACTCAGCACCCCAAGACTCTCGCCCCAGATCACAGTCGAGCTGCTCCAGGACCTGCTCCGCACCGGCGCGTTGACACCGCGGTTCAGCCTTCCACCGACGCGAGAGATCGAACGCAACATCTGTGGTTCGGATTGACCACTATCCTCCGGGAATGCGTCGATCCCACGCGATCACGCGAGCATGCAAGTTGGCCGAGGCACTCGAAGCGCGCGGCGACCACCGCGGGGCGATCGACGAGCTCACGAAGGTGAACCGGCATGCGCGCAGCGATGTCGTTGATCGTCGTCTGATCGAGTTGCGCTCCTCGGCCATTACTCACCTCGATGATTCCGCCCGCTCCGAATCATGGCCGCCACCGATCGAGGATGTCTTCGCCAACACGGTCGGGATACCAGAGATCGCCGCACGCGAGCTTTCGGTCACGGCGCTGCGCGCCGGGATCCTCGGCCATGGCTGCCTGCTCGTCCGCGGGCTCGTCGATGCGGCAACGGTGCGCTCACTCGTCGAGAGCATCGATCACGCGTTCACGGGCTACGACGCGTCAGCAAACGGCACCACGGCGGTGCCACCCTGGTTCGTCCCGTACGACGCCGGCCCGCGGTACCCCGAGGGTCTTGCTCAACGGACGTTCGTCCGGGACGCCGGCGGCGTGCTGGCCGTCGACTCCCCGCCGGCGTTCTACGAGATCGTCGAGGCGTTCGAGGGCGTAGGA